>JAABUK010005640.1_pt1 | contig 19285 bp, 17 predicted proteins | sample 5559141 | NCBI WGS metagenome assembly JAABUK01 (sample SAMN10711869, study PRJNA513367) | rock metagenome | isolation source: Antarctica rocks | place: Antarctica: Victoria Land, Pudding Butte nord | collected 2016-01-03 | reverse complement strand
TGTACAGTATGGCAGCCTGAAAGTTGCCGTAAAGAGAAAAAAAGCTTTTGGGGCTTTTTGTCTCTTTACTACCGGCTCTCTCTTATCAGAGCCGCTTTTCTGTCTAAAGATTGGGGAGTACTTCAGAGTCTGACACTTACTAAATGTCGTTTTTATACCACTATTCGTGCAATCCAACCTATCATCTTTACATGGTAATAATCAAACCGAAAAATCATGCAAAGAAGAAAATTTTTATTGGCAACAGCAGCAACTATTCCTGCACTTGCAATCGGACAAAATGTTAAGTCCCGGCCAAAGCGTTTAAAAAAAGGCTTTGTTGTAAAAGTGACTGAAAGCAGGTTTAACGAAAAAACACTGCTTGGTGGAAAAAGCCCAAACGACATTAAGGTTTCATCCAAAGATACAAGTGGCGACTTAACAGTATTTGAATATACGGGTAATGAAAAAGGCGGACCTCCGCTTCATATTCATCCTGAGCAAGACGAGATTTTTTTCATTACAGAAGGCGAGTATCTTTTTCAGGTTGGTGAGGATAAATACAACCTGAAAGCAGGTGACACTATTTTTCTTCCAAGAACAGTCCCTCATGCATTTGCCCAGTTGACCACAAAGGGAAAAATGTTTTTCCTTCTCCAGCCTTCAGGAAAAATGGAAGATTTTTTCAGAACAATTGGAAACCTTACTTCTGAGCCAACTCCTGCACAAGGCGTTAAAATATTTGAAGACCACGGGATGAAAGTTGTGGGTCCTCCTCTTCAATATTAGTAGAATATTGGAGAGAAAAAACGCATAAAACAAGTATTGCTTTTAGGTGGAATGTTATAAAATCCCCACTTGAAGCAATACTTGTTCGCTCAGGATAAAGCATAAAAGAAAAGAACCAAAGGATACGACAATGACGATAAGGAATACAAATGCCGGAATCAAAATGATAAATAATAGTTTTTGAAAAAATCGAAATAGTTTGTCGGATTGTCTCACTAATTTTTTCCAACTCTGCCATCTGTTATCCTTCAACTCTGTCATCCTTCAACTGTCATCCGTCAACTCAACAATCAAGGTCTTATAATCGTTCCATCGCTTTTACGCACCTGCCAGTTTGATTTGGTGGTTATCGGGTATTTTGCGGCTTCTTTTTCATTAATATCCACGCCAAGACCGGGAACTTCATTTACAGACATATATCCCTTATTCATTGTTGGGCAACCGGTGAAAACGCTTTTTAATTTATCTGAAAAATGAACTGCTTCCTGGATGCCAAAATTCCAGACAGCTAAATCTATGTGAGCATGGGCAGCGTGACCAACAGGTGAAACATCTCCGGGGCCATGCCATCCGGTTCTGACATTAAACCACTCACCTAACCTGGCAACTTTCATGGCAGGAGTGATGCCTCCGATTTGCGAAACATGACACCTGATAAAATCAAAGTAATGATTAGCCATAGGTTCTAAAAATTCATTGATATTATTAAAAAGTTCTCCCATTGCAAGTGGTACAGTTGTGCTTGCACGAAGCTGTTTAAACCAATCCATATTTTCAGGAGAAAGCGGGTCTCCAATCCAGAAAGGACGATATTCCTCTACTCTTTTACACATGTCAATCATATTGATAGGCTGAACACGTTCATGCGTATCGTGCAACAATTCAACATCTTCACCGCAGGCTTTTCGCACTATGTTAAACATTTTTGGCACAGATTTGAGATAAGCGCTCTCACTCATAAAAGCATCGTCTGCATAGCCAAATCCTCCTGCTTTAAAATCAGGTTTTTGAATGTTTGCGCCTGTTCCTCCATATCCGCCCTGCTGTATTCTTACGTGCCTGAATCCCTGGGCCATGTATTTTTGCACGTCTTCCGCAATTGCTTCGGGCGTGTTTCCTCCGGCATGCTCATAACAATCTATCGCAAATCTGCTTTTGCCTCCTAATAGCTGGTAAACGGGCATATTGGCCCGCTTGCCTTTAATATCCCATAATGCCTCGTCAAGCCCGCTTAATGCATTGTTCAAAACAGGTCCGTTGCGCCAGTAAGAACTTACATAAAACGACTGCCACATATCTTCGATACGGTCAACGTCTTTGCCTACACAAAACTCGCTGAGATAAGAATTGATTGCCGTTACCACTGCCGCCGCCCTTTGTGTAAAAGTGGCACAACCTAAACCATATAAACCAGGTTCGGAAGTTTCGATTTTTACTATTATAAGGTTGCTGCCTTCAGGAGCAGTTGCAATTGCTTTAACGCTTCTGATTTTTACCGGTGCCATTCCTGCTTTGTAACGGTTATCCCCTGCAGGTGTTTCCGCCCTTGCAAAAGGGCTTCCAAGCAGTCCGAACAGGCCTGCTGTTGAACCCAACGCAATTTTTTTCATCGTTTCTCTCCGACTTGATGAAAATTCTGTTTCAGCTTTTTTCATATATGGTTGTTTTTAAATTTGCTTTCAAATTAGATTAATTCTATTATTTCAATTCAGTAAGTTTAACTTTTTCAGATTTTCTTGTAAGTAAATGAATGATAGTCCATGCAACCAGGTAAGTAAATCCGCAAAGGGTAAATATCAGGTGATATCCGCCGGCTAAATTACCAGCAGCTTTGTATGTATCCAGTAAACTTCCGATCAGTATCGGAAATAAGATTCCTCCAATGGCACCGGCCATTCCGGCTATACCGACTACTGAACTTACCGCTTCAGTCGGAAACATATCAGAAGCCATAGTAAATACATTGGTTGCCCATGCCTGGTGCACTGCAACTGCAAGACTTATCAGGCCTACAGCTACCCATGCCTGTGTGGCGAATTGAGCAAGAATGATAGACACTTCCAGAATTGCAAATACGAAAAGCACCATTTTTCTTGCTTTTAATACCGGCCAGCCTTTTTTAATTAACCATGAAGATACATATCCGCCGCCAATGCTTCCAATGGTAGTAGCAGCATAAATAGTCATTAACTGGAGGCTGGGTTTTTTAAGATCAAGACTAAATGCAGAAGAAAAATATGATGGCAACCAAAATAAAAAAAACCAGTAGATCGGATCAATGAGCCCTTTTCCGGTTATCATTGCCCAGGTTTGAGGAAATAGAAATAATTTCTGCCATTTTACTTTTTTGACCGCATTTGTTTTATCCTGTTCAGCATCTTGTCCGTTGGTTATGTAAGCATATTCCTCAGCAGATAACCGCTTTTGTTTTGAGGGAATATCGTAAAGTATCCACCAAAATATTAACCAGATAAAACCGAAAGAACCTGTTATCCAAAATACTTCCTGCCAGCCATAATAGTTTAAAATAACGGGGACAACCAGCAAAGCAACTACTACGCCGAGGCTTGTGCCGGCATTAAAAAAACCAGTTGCTAAAGCTCTCTCCTTTTTTGGAAACCATTCTGCTACCGTCTTCATTGCGGCCGGATAGTTTCCTGCTTCTCCTATCCCTAATCCAACTCTTGCTACGCCGAAACCAAAAGCACTGCGGGCTAAAGCATGAAGCATTCCGGCGATACTCCAAACAACAATGGTAATGGTATAACCTAGTTTCGTTCCTATTTTGTCTATCACCCATCCAAAAGACAATAGGCCAACAGCATAAGCAGCAGTGAAGGCCATAACAATATGTGCAAAATCAGTTTCTGTCCAGTTAAATTCTTTTTCAAGAATAGGTTTCAGCAACCCTATTATTTGCCGGTCGAGATAATTAATGGTAGTAGCAAAAAACAACAAGACTACAATAAGCCACCTGTAGTTTTTAATTTTTGCAGTCTGCATTCAGTTTTTTTAAATTTATGTAGCCAACATTGCCACGACCTTCAGGTCGTGGTCGCTATAAAACTCAGCAATTGGCTTTAGCCAAAAACTCTTTCAAAATGATGTGCGTGTAGAAATTCTTCATATTCTTCAGTAAAAGTTTTCTTTCTGTGGTGCGTTTCCTGGTTTGAAATATAAGCTCTTACTTTATCAATTGCAGAATAGCTTACTGATAATGCAATGTATTCATCCTGCCATTCAAATTTGTTTTTTATTAGCTTTTCTTTATTTAACCAAAAAGAAGATTCTCCCTTTATCAGCATAGCTGTTTTAGCAATTGTTAGTTCAGTACCAAGAGAAATGAGTAAATGAATGTGATCAGAAACACAATTTATAGAATCAATAAAAATTCCTTTTTTAATACTATTTTCCTTTATATGCTGCAGTAATAATGGTTTAAGCTCTGTGCTTATTAAAGGTTCACGATTTTTTGTCGCCCAAATGAAATGAATTAGTACTTTAGTGTATGGCATCTTTTGTGTAATCTTTTGGCTAAAGCCTTTATTTTTTATTCGTTATCCACGACCTGAAGGTCGTGGCAATTACAGAGCTGCACGCATCTGTTGCCATGTTTATTTATCCCACCAAACCCGTGTATTTAAATCATTAGGGCCTTGCTCTGCAATGGCAGCATTTAAATTGGTTGAATTAGTGATAATTTCAGTATCAGGATAAGGCATTCTGCGAATAAAATCACCGGTAATTTCTGAACCGGGATAAGGGTTTTTCGCTAAAGAAGGATACCCGCTGCGGCGAAAGTTTGCAAACAATTCAGAGCCATTCATAAAAGCAGCTACCCAATATTGAGTATTGATTTGTTCCAAAGCAGTAGCGGGATTTAACGGATTAGCTGCTAAATAAGTTTGAATAGCAGTTTCACTTATCGCTGCACTTGGGTCATACTCTGCCATTTGCAGCATGTGAGCTCTTATCCCCGATTGATACAATTGGTTTGCATCGCCGGTTGCCCATCCGCGGACGACGGCCTCTGCCAACAGCAATTGAGTCTCCGCATACGTAACATGGTATTCTGGTGCGGTTACTTTAAGAATGGTATTTAAATTTACCTGTGAGTAATCATAAAGACTTGCTACACCATAAGTAGCAAAAGTGTTTTTTATTGATACATCGTCATAACCCACAGGCATACCAATTTGTAAAGCCGGGTCTGAAGTAGTTCGCGGCGGCCCTTGCTCTGCACCAGATTTTGCCCCGACGTGTCTTACTGCAATGGATGCAAGCCGCGGATCATTATTGTTTTTTAAATAATCTACAAAAGGTTTGGCTAAATAGAAATTTGCCTTTTCACGAGCCGTTAAATGCACAGCAATCCAGTTATTGTACAATGAAGTATGCCGCAAAACAGAATTATCACTGTTCGATTGCATCAATCCGCCTGCAACAGCTTTTGTAACATACGTTTGGGCTACATCAGGCGCTACTTTTGTAAGTCGCATAGCAGCTCTTAAAAGCAACGAATTACCTAATTTTTTCCATTTTGTAATATCACCTCCATAGAGTATATCGCCGCTTGCAACCGGCTTGGCAGCATTAAGGGCGGCAGTGGCTTCATCCAGCTCTTTTAAAATATCCTGGTAAATAAATTCCTGCTTATCGTATTTAGGCTGAATAATCTGATCTGTAAATCCTTTTGATGCATCGGTGTAAGGCACATCACCGTAGGTATCTGTTAATATCATAAAAGAATAAGCTTTCCATATTCTGGCTTCGTTGTAAAGGTTGGTGCGGTTAGTATCTCCGCTGGTTTTATTAAGTGCATCAATGGTTTGCTTCAAAACATTCCGATAAAAATTAACCCAAACAAGGCTTGTATTTCCAGGATTAAATATATTATAATTTCCCCCTGATAGTGAACTTCCAAACGGTGTTACAATTTGCTGAACAATGGCAAAGTCGTAAGTCAGCATTTCCAATGTTGAGAAATTATCAGGGTAAGTTGTTTCTATAATTGCGCGGTTCATGATAAATTGCGGATCAAGAGTAGTAGGGTCAACCTTGTTAGTATTTAGTTGATCAAAACCCTTGTCGCAGCCCGATAGCATACCAATTGCAGCAAGCATTCCAAGTATATATATTTTGACGTTTTGCATGATTTATTTTTTATTATATATATAATAATTATAAGGATTAAAATTTAACATTCAGGTTGATTCCAATACTTCTTGTAGGTGGCACAGCCGTCCAGAAATCGAGCCCTGTTTCATTATCGGATATGTTGGCTACATTCTCCGGATCCATATTTTCCGTCCATTTTTTAAGTATGAGCACATTGTTAGCTACTGCGCTAAGTTTTAACCCTTTTACAAACTTTACTTTTGTCATGTATTTAGTAAAATCATAGCCGAGTGTTATCTGGCGCAGCTTCCAGAAGCCGGAATTGAAAACAAAATCTTCATTTACGCCTAATACATTCGGTGTTTCATAAAATGGCTGCAGATCAGCTTTGGTAACATTTACTTTTCCATCAGGATTAACGCCATTTCCAATTACATATCCTTCTGCACGCCCAACCAGTGTTCTTTTACTTAATCCATGTCGTAAAGCATTCATATTTGAACCTGCAATCATTTTAGCGCCCAGCTTAAAATCAACCAGCGTTGTTAAGACAAGTCCTTTATAATTTAAAGTATTGGTAATACCGCCAAAATATTTAGGAAGCACATTTCCTACATAAGAGTCGAAATTATTTCTAAGAGGTTTTCCGCTGTTGGCATCAAACACTTGCCTGCCTTGTGCATCTCTTTTATATAAGAAAGTGTATAAAGCTCCGATAGGTTTGCCTACAACCTGTTTTATAATACGACCGCCGCCGCCGCCAACTGATATTACTGTATCTGCAGGAGATAATCCTAATTGTAAAACTTTAGAGGTGTTATAAGATACATTAGCGCTTATATCCCATTTAAAGGAAGTGGTTTTGACTGGTGAAATTGTTAAAAGCATTTCAAGACCTTTATTCATGCTTCGGCCTACATTAATCAATTGATTTGTATAAGAAGAAGCATCTGAAACCTGGGCAGCTAAAATCTGGTCTTTTGTTAGCTTATGATAATAAGAAAGGTCTAAGCCAACTTTATTTTTAAACAATCTCAGTTCTATTCCAAATTCAGCTTCTGAAACCCTCAAAGGCCGAAGATTTGGATTTGGAATAAGGCTTGCATTGATGCCGCCAACAGGTATTGTCTGCCCGGCAGGATTTGGAAAAAGATTATTATTGACAGAATAATACAAAACATTAGAATAAGGCGCCACATTATCATCACCGACCTGTGCATAAGCAGCTCGCAGCTTTCCGTAAGATATCCAATCGGGTAAATTATTAATAGCATCAGAGAAGACATAGCTGGCAGTTGCAGATGGATAAAAAATGCTTCTGTTTGCCGGAGCAAGTGTAGAGAACCAGTCATTCCTGCCGGTAACATTTAAAAACATGAGGTTTTTATAAGAAAATTCAACTGCGCCATATAAAGAATTTACTTTTCTTTCGGTTTTACTATAAATAGGATCTTTTGTCCTTCCGTTCATTATGGTGAGCCTGGCTGCACAAAGTCAGTTACCGTGACACTGTTATACTCCGCTCTGCGATACATCTGGTTGCCGCCCAATGTAAGATCCACGCCAAAATCTTTTATTTTGCGGTTAGCACCAAAGAGAAAATCATAGTTTCTTTCTCTGAAGCGACGAATATCCTGGGTGTAAGAGCCATTTATAAAACCTGCAGGCGCTGCCGGAATAGGCGCATAGCCATTGGGAATGTTATAATCCTGGTTGCGTGTATACAAATCCTGCGCTATTCGTCCCTGCAGGTACATCCAGCTATTTATCTGGTATCTTAGTGAAATGTTTCCTATCAGCCTGTCCCTGCCTATATTTTCAAAACGTTTATTTACTGAATAATAAGGATTGTTACGAACTAAAAATCTTGAAAAAACAAATTCATTTCCGTTGGGAAGAGTTTGGTTTTCTTCTAAAGCATAAAAAGGCATCGAATTCGCCAATGTGTACAACACCGTTGGCACTGCAAGATCCTGCGTGTTTACCTGCGGAGGATTTGTATTTTGTTCGTTAGAATAATTGGCATTGCCTGCAACAGTCAATCCTTTGGCAACGATTTGGGTAAAACCGAGATTAATTGATCTCCTGTTAAATGTAGAATTCGGCATGATGCCTGAATTATCTGTATTTGAAAGAGAAAGGCTAAAACCGCCGTTTTCTCCACCATTAGATAAAGTAACTGTGTTGGTCAGGTTTTTACCTGTTCTGTAAAACTTTTTATACCTGTCATAAACCGGCTCATAAGGATACGTTTTGCCATCAAACAAAACCTGTGTCATACCAGGCTGAAACTTTTCTCCAAAGCTCCATACGCCTGATTGCGGAAAAGCGGTAGTAGGACGAACGCCTCTTTCTCCCTGCCCATATTCATACTGAAAATCGGTATAATCCAGGGGTGTATCTTCTGTATAATTAATATTATACTCAACACCAATTCCTTTACCTGTTCCCCTGTTTTTTGTAGTGATCATAACCACACCATCCTTTGCTCTTGAACCATACAAAGCTGAGGCGGTAGCGCCTTTTAAAACAGTCATAGACTCAATGTCATCCGGGTTAAGACTTCCAAAGACATCCCCGCCATCGCTGCTGTTTACCTGTCCTCCCCTGGCGCCATTTCCTCCGCCAATCCCAAAATTGGTATTATCTATCGGCACACCATTAATTACTATTAAAGGGCTGTTCTGGCTGCTGAACGATGACTGTCCGCGAATTCGGATTTTACTGGAGCCGGCAGGACCGGTACCCATAGTTGAAATGTTTACTCCGGCCAACTTGCCTTCTAATCCACTTGCCACGTTAGGTGTGCGGTTTGTTGAAATCTGGTCAGCATTTACAGTAGAAGTTGCATATCCCAATCTTCTTGTTTCTTTTCTGATACCTAACGCTGTAACTACAACATCCTGCATGTTGCGGGTGTCAGTCGCCATTTTTACATTAATAACATTGCGAAAACCTGCATTTACTTTTTGTTCGGCATAGCCGACAAAAGAAAATACCAAAGCAGCATTTTGAGGAGCGCTGATAGAAAAACTGCCATTTTCATTTGTAACTGTTCCACGGTTTGTACCACTAATTGTAACGTTAACGCCGGAAAGATTTTCATTTGCCGGTCCGGTTACTTTACCTGTAATATTGTTATTCTGCGCAAACAGAAAACCGTGGCATAAAAACATTACAGAAAAAATCAGTTTTAGAGTTTTTTTCATCACAATCGTTTTAAATAGAAAATTAAAAAAGAAGAATATTCAGGATTTTGGAAAGTTTATTTTGCTGATAAAGAGACTTAATATTTCTCATTTTTATAAGCTTATTACATAAGAATTAATTTTTTTAATTGAAATAAAAACTGAAATAAATACTTACGCAATTAAAGGATCACCAATTATGAATAGCACCGTCAGGACTTCTTAAAACAGGATGAGGAAATTTCGTTTTAGCAGTTATTTCCATTACAAAAGTTGCGTTCTTACGATCAAACTTTACCCCTAAACCCGGGGCGGGGTTCAGATACAACTTGCCATTTTTAAAAAGTAAATAATCTTCATTAAAGTATGGAGGCCTTTCAGGTTCGCCACCACCTAATTCCATCATACAACGCGAGGGCGAGCTTGAGCCTAAAACATGCACTAGCGCAGCAGTAGATAAAGGACCGGTAAAATGGGGGATCATTCCAACATAATGCGTTTCTGCCATGGAGGCTATCTTCTTAAATTCTGAGATTCCCCCGGTATTGGGCAATGTTACCCGGGTATAATCAATGAGCCTGTTTTCTATTAATTCATTAATATCCCAACGGTCGCCAAACTGTTCTCCGACTGCTATCGGCACTTTTGTCATTTGACGGACCGTTTTATAAACACCCGGGTTCTCTGATCTTATAATATCTTCTACAAAATAAGGTTCTAACGATTCTAATGCGTTACAGATTTTTATAGCTTCTGTCATATCAAACCGTGTATGTAAATCAATTGCCCACTTGCCTCCGCCCCCAACTGCGGCGTCTATTCTTTTACACAATTCTATTGTTTTTTTCGCATTTTCATAAAAGTCAAAACGCTCTTCCCCGTTTCCTCCGGTCGGTCCGATGCGATATGCTCTTAAGCCGGCTGCAATGCAATCCCTGGCTCTTTGCTCTTCGGTCGTTGCCTTGGAAGCACTGAAACCTGTAGCATAGCATTCTACAAATTCACGGGTAGAACCTCCAAGCAATTCGTATACCGGTACATTTAAAGCCTTGCCTTTAATATCCCATAATGCCATTTCCAAAGCGCCCAGTGCATGCAGCTTTTCCCGTCCGGGCGGATAAAACATGCCGCGGTAAATGTTTTGCCAAAGATGTTCAATTCTAAATGGATCTTCTCCAATCATCATTTGTGCACATTGCTCAATCATATCTTTAGAACCGCCTTCACCAATGCCAATAATTCCACCATCCGTTTCAATCTCCACTATACCTCTCGCCTGGTTGAATAAGGGCTTGTTATATCCCGGAGCACTGTAGTACCTGATCTTCGTAATTTTCATTGCAGAGACCGCTGCATCGGCAAAGCCTGCATGGGCTTTTAGTAATGGAGAACCCATAAATACCGCAGTTGACCCTAATACCGCAGATCTTATAAAACTTCTTCTTTGCATAATTAATGGCAAGCTTTTATGCTGTAATTTTTAATTTATCGTTTAAGCAATCGCACGAAAAAACGCTTTTAGCAGTTATATTTTTGGAAGAAAAAATGGCAATTATTAATGAAAGGAATTCTTATAACTCTTAATGCTCTTAATCGTTTAAAACTTCATTTTAAGACTAACAATTATCCTTTTGTTAATTTTAAGCAAACTAAATCTTTTTTGTTATTTATCAAATTTTTTCTTGAGCTTAGAATTTTAATGTTAAGTCCGAAAGGTGCACACGCAACTACTATCGCGACTACAAGCTTATAAGACTTCAAACTAATTATAATTAGAAATACGATGAAAGCTTTATTGATAATAGACATGCAAAAAGGAAGTTTTAAACCTTATTCACTTCGGCATGACACTTTAGGAACCATTGATAGAATAAATTCCCTTGCAGGTGACTTTAGAGCCAATTATTATCCTGTAATTTTTATTCAACATGACGGTACAAAAGAAAACGGTTTTTTTCCTAATTTCAAAGATTGGGAAATAATACCCGAATTAGTCAGGTTGCGAAATGATATAACGGTCAGCAAGACGGCAAATGATTCATTCTACAAATCATCACTGCAATCCATCCTCTCCATAAACCATATTTCAGAACTTTTTATTACCGGATGCGCTACAGATTTTTGTGTCGACACTACCATTAAGTCAGCATTTAGCAAAGATTATAAAGTAACAGTAATTGAAGATGGTCACACAACAGCATCTCGTCCATACATTGATGCACAAACAGTAATCAATCATTATAATTGGCTTTGGAGCGAAATGTCTCCTACAAAACACCGATTAACAGTAGTAAAAACTATTGATGTAAAAATATAATTTGTTGATTGGCTTTGCCACGTCCTTGAGGTCGTGGTTGTATAAAAAGTTCAGGTATTGGCTTTAGCCCAAAACTCTTTCCGAATAAATCGCTTTAACTCTTTTTGTATTAAAAATTTCAATTTTTTGTCATTTTGGCTAAAGCCTGTTATCTATTATTTTTTATCCACCACCTTCAGGTCAATGTCCTGTAGTTAAGAAAACGGCTGAAGCCGTTGATTAAAGAATTTTAGATTTTATAGCCCCAGGTTTAAACCTGGGGCTATGGAAAGAACGAACTAAATAAATCGTTTTAACGATTTTTGGCTTAATTAAATGACATTGACCTGAAGGTTGTGGCAATTGCAGTTCAATCATAATTACTCATACTATCTGTCATGGAATCTTATATTTTATTAATCATTTAAAGATGCATTAGCTTACGAATTCTTTTTTAAAAAAAACACTCAAGTAGTCATTTTTATTAATAAAATCATAGTTTTAAACCATATTATTGACTTGCTTATGAAATTTCTTTTTCTTTTGTTTGGTTCTGCATTAATGATTTCCAGATGCGCAAATAAAGATGACTCTGATTGGCCAAATTATGGCGGCAACAAAGCCGGAAACCGCTATTCGTCTTTAAAAGATATTAATACCGATAATGTAAAAAATCTGAAGATTGCCTGGACGTACGATACTGCAGAAGACTCTGCACATAATAAAATAGGCAGAAACATAGAGATTCAATGTCAGCCCATAATGGTAAATAATATATTATATGGAACAACTCCTCTGCTAAAATTATTTGCTATAAACGCAGCCACCGGTAAAGAAATATGGAAATTTGATCCTTTTAAAGAGGAGGAGCCAAGGGCTCATCCCAGTCGTGGGGTGACATATTATGAAAGCGGAAATGACAAGAGAATTTTATATACTGCAGGGTCCTTCTTATATGCTGTAAATGCACTCACGGGTGAGCTGATAAAAGATTTCGGTAAAGGTGGAAAGGCAGACCTGCACGAAGGTTTGAGTACCGACAGCCTGGGTCATGATGTAAGCAATCTTTATGTTACCGCGACCACTCCGGGTATTGTTTACAAAGACATTTTTATCATTGGCTCCAGCGTATCGGAAAGAGGAGACGCGGCACCAGGATATATTCGTGGTTTTGATGTTAAGACCGGAAAATTGAGGTGGGTTTTTCATACCATACCACTTCCCGGAGAACCTGGTTATGAGACCTGGCAAAAGGATTCTTATAAAAAAATCGGCGGAGCAAATAACTGGGCCGGAATGGCGCTCGATGAAAAACGCGGTGCCGTTTATTTGGGCACAGGTTCTCCTTCTTCAGATTTTTATGGTGCCGACAGAGGTGGTCAGAATTTATATGCGAATTGTATTTTATCTCTCAATGCATCAACCGGGAAACTAAACTGGTATTTTCAAACAATTCATCATGATCTGTGGGATAGAGATATTTCGTGCCCGCCAAACTTAACTACTATCAAACATGATGGACGTATGGTAGATGTTGTAGCACAGGTAACCAAAGACGGGTTGGTATATGTGCTTGACAGAGACAAGGGAACTTCTTTGTTTCCCATAGAAGAAAGACCAGTGCCAACTGCAGGTTTACCAGGTGAAAAACCATGGGCTACGCAAAGATTTCCTTTGAAACCCGCACCTGTTTCGAGGCAGGTATTAACGGCGGATGAAATAACAAACATCTCACCGGAGGCAAATGCGTTTGTAAAAAAGCGGTTCGAGGCAACGCGGTCGGGAAATAAATTTATGCCTCCAAGCAAAGAAGGAACTTTGTTTTTTGCAATAGGCGGAGGCGCGGAATGGGGTGGTAACGCAACTGACCCGTCTGCAGTACTGTATCAAAATGCAAATGAAATGGTTTGGGATATTACTATGACAGACATCAATTCATTTAATAGGGAATTAATGTCACAGGGTAATAAATTGTATTTGACAAATTGTGCAGGATGCCATGGCGTGGACAGAAAAGGCGCCGGCCAGGAATATCCTAATCTTGTAAATGTTGCTGACAGATTGGACACCAAACAGATACACAGTATAATACAAAACGGCCGGGGAAGAATGCCGTCGTTTCAAAACATTGTTGAAAAAGACAAAGGTGCATTGATTAGCTTTCTATTAAATAAAGAATCTAAGCCATTATCTGCATCTTCTAAAGTAGACAGTTCCCTTGCTGATAATAAGAAAGATATTTTTCCGTATGATCCGCCGTATATACTAAAAAATGGGTTAACCCGGTTTTTTGATTCAAGCGGATACCCGGCAATAAAACCACCATGGGGCACATTAAATGCAATTGATTTGAACACAGGTGAATACTTATGGAAAGTTCCTTTAGGTGAATTTCCCGAACTTACAAAGAAAGGAATTCCTGTCACTGGTACAGAAAGTTACGGAGGCCCGATCGTTACTGCCGGGGGGCTGGTATTTATTGCCGCTACAAAAGATGAGTGCATCAGGGCATTTGATAAAAAAACAGGAAAAATAGTGTGGGAATATCAATTGCCTGCAGGAGGTTTCGCCACACCTGTTACTTACAAATCAGGAGGTAAGCAATATATTGTAATTGCAGCAGGTGGCGTAAAGAATGGTCACAAGCCGGGAGGGAAATACATTGCTTTTGCATTGCCGTAAGAAGGGTTTAAAAAGGTATTTTTAAGTTTGAGAAAATATATTTTTAGAGCTGACGAAATATTTGTAAAGATTGCGGGCTTTCCTTCTTTAGTGGTTTTCTGCTTTTACATTTTGCTAACTGTTTTAATCATTTGTAAAATGGGCAAATAATGGAAATTATTTTTTGGTTAGTTTAAGTCTTTTGTCATTACGTTTATTCTTAAAGCAACACAAATTTACTTATAAAACTACCTACCTGCCCACCAATTTAACCCTCACAGCTTTAAATTCTGAAGCATTTTTCCAACCGGGGAAAGTAGATTCGTTACTTAGTCTCCAGCCGATTTTATACATAATATCAGCCGATTGCACCATACCGCTATAATCTGTGATGGCAGAAAAATTATCGGAAGGCTGGTGATAGCGGTTGTCGTTATAATCTTTTTCCTGCGCCCGTCCCCAATCAGCACCGTGTGCAATGCTTTCAACTCCGGCATTTAAGTCAAGTGCAGGTACGCCCACTTTTGCAAAATTAAAATGGTCAGAACGGTAGTAGCTGCCTGAGCCGGGCTTAGGATCGCCAACTGTATGCTTACCCGTTTGCCGGGCAATGTCCTCCACATAATCTTCCAGTTCATTTTGACCTTTGCCGGTTATGGCAATATCCTTCGTCTCGCCATAAGGGTGCAGAGCATCCATGTTAAGGTCAGCAACCGTTTTGTTAAGCGGAAATATAGGATGGGTTGCATAATATTCTGAACCTAACAATCCCTGCTCCTCTCCTGTTACTGCCAAAAACATGATAGATCTGCCGCGTTTGGCTTTTGCTTCGGTAAATGCTTTTGCTATGCTTAGCAGCGTTGCCGTACCTGTACCATTGTCAACAGCACCATTGTAAATGCTGTCTCCGCTTGCATCCGGTTTGCCTATTCCAAAATGATCCCAGTGAGCAGAGTAAATAATACATTCATCTGGTCTTTTATCACCTTTTAACAATGCAACCACATTGCGCGATTTAGAATATTTTAGTTGATTATTTATGGATAAAGAAATATTGATATTGAGGGGTATTGCCTTAAAATCTTTTTTACGGGCAATTGCCCGGATATCGCCGGTGATGCCTGCGCTGCTTAGCAGCTTTACAGCTGCATCTTCGCCGATCCAGCCTTCCACCTTACAGCGCGACATGTGCTTATCATTTTGCTGCAGGTACAGCTTTGCTCCCGAAAAGCTGTTGTTTACAACATGCCACGGATAACTTGCCGCCTCTGTCTGGTGTACGATCAGCACACCTGCTGCGCCTTGTCGTGCGGCTTCCTCATATTTGTACGTCCACCGGCCATAGTACGTCATGGTATCTCCATGAAACAAAGCAGGATCACCAGATTGAAAACCAGGATCGTTAACAAGCACTATCACGGTTTTGCCTTTTACATCAAGCCCTGCATAATCGTTCCAATGATACTCCGGCGCCACTACTCCATAACCTGCAAATACCAATGGTGAATTTTTAAGCTCAACAATATCTTGCTCCCGGCGGGTGCCGGCTACAAAATCTGTATAGGGTTTTAGTGAAAAATGTGTTTTGCCTGTGATTTGCATATCGCCTGCCGGCATGCTGGTTATTTCCACCATCGGCACTTCCTGGTAATAGGTTCCGTTATTGCCGGGTTCAAGGCCGAGCTTTTTAAACTCTGATGACAAATAGTTTACTGTTCTTTCCTCACCAATGGTAAAAGGTTTACGTCCCTGCAAAGAGTCGCTGGCAAGTACCGACAGGTAATTTTTAATATCGTCACCGGAAACAATGCTCTTGTTTTCCTTTTGGTGGTTAAAGGCTGCAAGCACCAACAATGCCGGTAATGCCAGCAGGTACAAATATTTAAGCTTCATTAATTCAGTTTTTCCAAATGTAATTATTGTTGGTGTAACCTTTTGTAAAAATCGTAACTGCCTGGCTATTTTTTCTCACTATCCTTTTGAAGCTTCTATCAGTTTATTTTTCCCTAAATTTCCTTTAAGAAATCTTGATTTGTTGATGGCATCGTTTTTTAATGTCTATAAAAAGTATAAAAACATTCTTATTCAATCCAAAAGTTTAATTATGAATTCAAAATCAAACGAATTGACCGGCGCTGCACATAAAAGTACCGCAAGCGGTAATTCAAGGGACTTATCCAAAGTATTATTAGGTGCATTAGCAGGAGCTGCTGCAGGTTCTATAATAGGCAGTTTATTTACCCAAAAAGGTATTGAAGTAAGAATGCGGGTCAGTGAGGTCAGCAAAAACATGGCGAATAATTTTAAAGACAAGGCTGCTGATATAACGGAGGGTATTGCAGACAAATACGAAGCCGCAAAAGAAAGTGCTGCTGATTTGATTAAAAAAGGAAAACAAAAAGTTAGCATATTTTCACGTAATACTGCTCATAAGAGCACTATGAGTGCTGGTGCAAAAGGTACAGGATTCAAAGTAGTATTAGGTGCATCAGCAGCATCAGTCGCAGGTTTGATAATATGGAGTTTTGCTGCCGAAAAAGGCATTGAAACAAGGAAGCGTCTCGGTAAGGGCAGCAAAAAAATGGCAAATAATCTTAAAGGCAAGTTCACAAACATTGCTGATGGCATTGCAGACACATATGAAGCTGCAAAAGAAGGTGCTGAAGATTTGATTGAAAAAGGAAGACAACAGGTTGATATGTCATCAGGCCCCACTGCTTACAAGGGTTCTGCAGACGCTGATTTGTACGGCCAGACCATGCCGGGAGAAACCGCAGACAGGCAATAGCTTTTTTGGTATAAATGGTAGCAGGTAAAAAATGGGTAAGGTAAAAATAAACCTGTAGAAACCTTGTAAGTTTACAATAATTGCTTTTGCAACTCATTTTCTATTCTGCTGCAGCTAACAAAGAATGGCTTATCAGTAATTGTGATTTCAATAACGGAATTATTTATAGTGGAGTTTCTTATAGTATAGGTTCCCTTTATTGTTCCGATTGGAGTCGGTACCACAATATCACCGCTTGTTACATCTCCGGTAAAAGCGCCTCCGGTGGCGGTTATTCCTTTTCTGGCTTTTGTTATTAATTCTTCAGGAGATTGGCTGAACGGAATAATAAAGTTGCAGGATGACATGATGATTTTATTATGAAGTGTTTTTTCAGGTTACTAAATAAGGTAAAACATTTCAAATGTAATAAACTTTTTTGCAGATGTTTTTTATCTGGAGGCTTAAGTTAAAAATGCTATTGGTGAAGAACCAACAAACGTGGAAAAGCGGACAACACAATATCTTGAACTAGGAAGCTGCAGTAACCAACCCCGACGCAGCCTTCGCTTTTTTGTTGCCCCTTTCAGTGCTTTCGCTAAAGTATCCCCAAAAACTTTAAAAAGAATTTCGAAGAACTTTTAAATTCGGCAGAGCATAGGTAAAAAAAAGTAATGCTTTCTGTTGCATTTGTGAAAATAAATGCCAAGCTTTATAGTCTTATCCCCCCCCCGATTTAGTTTTTTGCTCTATTTAAGGTTCCCCCTGTATTAAGTTAAGCGATCGAGTATTTTAACTAAAAGAATAATCATGTGCCAATATACAATGTATCGCGACCAGATTGAATTAAATACTCAACTGCAGGATATGATTAAGCAGGAACCAGAGAAAGGTGGTCCTGATAATCATCCCAAGGAACAGTATTTGGGTGCAGCACGGGGAATTCTGTGGCCGGAAATTTACTTTAGCTTGTATTGCCCCTACAGTTAAAGCAAAACGTACGGAGAGATTGCAAGGTTACAGGAAAAGCACATGCCTCACCAGCAAAGCAAACTCTATGCATATATAATATTTATCTTCATGAAACCTTTTTTCTTTTTATTATTCTTATTTGCTATTCGTTGTGGCCCGGCTCAGAAACATAAAAGTTTCATTCCGGTTAAATATCACTACCCTTTTAATAAAATTGGTAAAGGGAAAACGAAGGTTTACCAAAATACTGAAAGTGCCCGGCAACTTTTTAGTAATGTTAAAACGAAAGAAGTTTCTGGTAAAAGTTATCTTTTTACTACCCAATATGTTTTAGGTAGTAAAATTGATTCCTCTGTATTTGTTAATGATAATCTTGTTGATAATTATAGTTTTGTATACGGCAAAATAATAAAAAATGAGGTAAAGGAAGATGTTATAATTGGTAATGAAAGAAAGTTAGGAAAGCATAAAGTAAATATAATTTATAATACGGCAAGTTCTATTGTTTTTTCTGAAATAGAAGAATATCTAAAGGATACTTCTCTTTATTGGCAAGGAGCTCCGGTAGATTGTCTCGTAATAAAAGCAACTGTTTCTGAGGTTTTTCCAGGTAATAATAATTTTTTATCAAGGCAGGAACATAAAACAAATCTAACGTCCTATTATGCTAAGGGTTTAGGATTGATTAGATTCCAGAGAAATGATGGGTTTAATGTCAGCACATGGGATCTAAAAGAGATAAGGGACATAATAAATTAAGTACCTGCAATTTTTGTTCTCACAAAACATAGTTTTTTTCATTTCTAAACGGGATAGTATAAGCTGGCAAAATTTTTACAGTTTTAAATTAAGGACAAAAAATAATAAAAATTGCATGAAAAAGAACGATCAGAAAGCACTAACACAAATCATAGGACTTGGCATCATTTCAGGTATGCGGACAACTTTTGCTTCGGCTGTTATGTCGCATTATTTAAGTAAAGAATACAATACTGCTTTGTCAGAATCAAAGCTTGGTTTTATTCAGTCTCCTGTTACCGCCACAGTTACAAAGGTGATAAGTGCCGGCGAGATTGCTGGTGATAAACTTCCCAATACTCCCAACCGGATTGTTGCTTCGCAGGTAATGGCAAGGGTAGCGGCCGGCGCTTTTGCAGGTGCAGTCATCTGTACCGCAAACAAAGACAGTATTGCAAAAGGTATCTTAATCGGAGGAGGCACGGCCTTAGCTGCAACTTTCGCCACTTACTATCTTCGTAAATTTGTAAGCGAAAAGACTTTCATAAAAGAACCAGCAATTGGCGCAGTTGAAGATGCAATTGCTGTCGGTACCGGAGTGTTATTAATGAAATGATTACGTTTAAAAATAAAAACAGTATAATATTCTCTAACCTGCATTATTCATAAAAAAAGAAAAGCCCGCTTGTGTATTTAAGATAAGAGCTTATCTTACAATTGATTAGAAAGATATACACAATGGACTTTTCAGAAAATAAAATTACAACAGTTTCTGCA
>JAABUK010005639.1_pt1 | contig 19287 bp, 19 predicted proteins | sample 5559141 | NCBI WGS metagenome assembly JAABUK01 (sample SAMN10711869, study PRJNA513367) | rock metagenome | isolation source: Antarctica rocks | place: Antarctica: Victoria Land, Pudding Butte nord | collected 2016-01-03 | reverse complement strand
CCGGTTGTCGGTATTGACGGTGACCCGGAAGAACAGCCGGCGCAGCAGGCCGATCGGGTGCTCGGCTATGGAGGCCGCGGCGCCGGTCTGCACATTCGACGACGGGCACATCTCCAGCGGGATGCGCTTGTCCCGGACGTACGCCGCCAGCCGCCCCAGCACGACCTCGCCGTCCGGTCGCACGGTGATGTCGTCGACGATCCGTACCCCGTGGCCGAGCCGGTCGGCACCGCACCATTGCAGCGCCTCCCAGATCGAGGGCAGTCCGAAGGCCTCGCCGGCATGGATGGTGAAGTGGCCGTTTTCCCTCTGCATGTGCTGAAAGGCGTCGAGATGGCGGGTCGGCGGGTAGCCCGCCTCAGCGCCGGCGATGTCGAAGCCGACGACCCCGGCGTCGCGATAGGCCACGGCCAGCTCGGCTATCTCGAACGATCGGGCTGCATGGCGCATAGCGGTGAGCAGCGTGCCGACCCGGATCGCCCGCCCGGCTGACCCTTGCGCGAAGCCGGCCAGCACGGCCTCGACTACCTGGGGCAGCGACAATCCCTGCTCCACATGTAATTCCGGGGCGAAGCGCACCTCGGCATAGACCACGCCGTCGTCGGCCAGGTCCTGCGCGCACTCGGCGGCGACGCGGGTGAGCGCGGCCGCGCTCTGCATCACCCCGACGGTGTGGGTGAAGGTGGTGAGGTAGCGCTCGAGGGACGCCGGGTCCCCCGACGTGGTGAACCACCGGGTCAGCTCGGCGACGTCGGTGGTCGGCAGGCCGGTATAGCCGCCCTCCGCGGCCAGCTCGATCACGGTGGCTGGGCGCAGGCCCCCATCGAGGTGGTCGTGCAGCAGGACCTTGGGGGCGCGGCGGATGTCGGCCAGGCTGATCACCCCGCAAACCTACCCGCCGTAGGGGGCCCGGACCCGGGACGTCAGCCGCCGATGCGGTCCAGGACGAGCGGGACGCGGCGGGCCGGTCCGGGGCCCACGTCGTAGGCGCCGTCGAGGGCGGCCAGCGCGCGGTGGAAGCGGTCCGCCGAGTCCGCATGCAACGTGAAGACGGGCTCTCCGCCGGTCACCGAATCACCCACCTTGGCGTGCATGACGACGCCCGCGCCGGCCGAGACCTGGTCCTCCTTGCGGCTGCGTCCGGCGCCCAGGCGCCACGCGGCCACCCCGACCGCAAAGGCGTCCAGCCGCTGGAGCACGCCGGAGGAGGTGGCCGACACGACGCAGGTCTCGCGGGCGATCGGCAGCGGCGCGGCGGGATCGCCGCCCTGGGCCGAGATCATCGCCCGCCAGACGTCCATCGCCCGGCCGTCGCGCAGTGCATCGGCCGGGTCGACCGTGCCGAGCCCCACCGCACCCAGCATCTCCCGGGCCAGCGTCACCGTCAGCTCGACAATGTCGGGCGGCCCGCCGCCGGCCAGCACCTCGACCGACTCGGCGACCTCGAGAGCGTTGCCCGCGGTGCGCCCCAGTGGCTGCGACATGTCGGTGAGCAGCGCCACCGTCGTCATCCCGTACGCCTCGCCCAGCTCCACCATCGTCGAGGCCAGCTCGCGCGCCGAGTCCGCCTCCTTCATGAAGGCGCCGGCGCCGACCTTCACGTCGAGCACCAGCGCCGAGGCGCCCTCGGCGATCTTCTTGCTCATGATGGAGCTGGCGATCAGCGGGATTGCCTCGACCGTGCCGGTCACGTCGCGCAGGGCATAGAGCTTCTTGTCGGCCGGCGCCAGGTCGTCGCCGGCGGCGCAGATGACCGCGCCGACGTCGCGCAATTGCCGGTCGAATTCCACCGGCGTCAGGGCGGCCCGCCAGCCGCGAATCGACTCCAGCTTGTCCAGCGTGCCACCGGTGTGCCCGAGGCCCCGGCCGGACAGCTGCGGCACCGCGGCACCGCAGGCAGCGACCAGGGGCGCCAGCGGCAGGGTGATCTTGTCGCCAACGCCGCCGGTCGAGTGCTTGTCGACGGTCGGCCGCCCGACCCCCAGCAGGTCGAGCCGCGAGCCCGACTCGAGCATGGCGCCGGTCCACCGCGACACCTCGTCGGCCGACATCCCGCGCAGCAGGATCGCCATGCAGAGCGCCGCCATCTGCTCCTCGGCGACCTCGCCGGCGGTGTAGGCGCCCACCACCCAGTCGATCGCCTCGTCGCTCAGCGCGCCGCCGTCCCGCTTGGTGCGGATCACCTCGACGGCGTCGAACGCGGTCATCGCCCGGTCAACTCGGCGGCGTCGAAAGCATCCGGCAGCAGCTCGCTCATCGGGACCGCGCCCCGATCGGTGTCGACCAGCAGACCCGCCCCGCCGTGCTCCCACAACAGCTGGCGGCACCGGCCGCACGGCATCAGCGGCTGACCGTCGCCGCCCACGCAGGCAAAGGCCACCAGCCGGCCCCCGCCACCGGCGTGCAGCGCCGAGACCAGCCCGCACTCCGCACACAGTCCCAGCCCGTACGACGCGTTCTCCACGTTGCACCCGCTCACGATCCGGCCGTCGTCGACGAGCGCGGCGGCACCGACCGGGAAGTGGGAGTACGGCGCATACGCGTGCGAGGCCGCCTCGCGCGCCGCCGCCCGCAGCTGTGCCCAGTCCGGCGCGGTCATCTGCCCTGCCCCCGGCGGTAAGGGATGCCGTCGGCGGCCGGCATCCGCAGCCGCTGGGCGGCGGCAGCCAGGACGACCAGCGTGACGACGTACGGGGTGGCACCGACCAGCTGGCTGGGCACCTCGTTGGTCACGGCGTACCAGAGCAGGAACGCGCCCGCGGCTGCCGCGCCGAGCACGGCACCGGTGTATCGGCGGCGCGCCAGGTTGCGGGCGGCCAGCCCCAGCAGCAGCAGGCCGACGAAGAGCAGCAGCGCGTGCACCGCCGCCCCCTGCCCGCGCAGGTTTAGCGCGTCGGCGTAGCCGAACAGCCCCGCGCCGGCCGCCAGCCCGCCCGGGCGCCAGTTGCCGAAGATCATCGCGGCCAGTCCGATGAAGCCGCGACCGCCGGTCTGGCCCTCGCGGTAGATGCTGGAGGCGACCTCGGACAGGAACACCCCGCCCAGGCCGGCAAAGGCGCCCGAGGCGATTACCGCCGCGTATTTCATCCGGTAGACGTTGATGCCGAGGGACTCAGCCGTCGTCGGGCTCTCGCCGCAGGACCGCAGCCGCAACCCGAAAGCGGTCCGCCACAGTACGAAGTAGGACAGCGGGACGAGCAGCACGGCCACGATGGTGAGTAGTGACAGGCCGGTGCACAGACCGCGCAGGATGCCGGCGAGGTCGGAGGCCAGGAACCAGTGGTGCTGCTCCAGCGTGCCAAGCGCGCCGGAGACACCCGGCAGGGTGACGGTGGCGATGTCGCCGACCTGCGGTGATTGCGTTGCGCCGCCGCCGTGGTTGCCGGTGAAGGTGACGACCGACAGGTAGCGCGCCAGGCCGGGCGCCAGCAGGTTGATCGCGACTCCCGAAACGATGTGGTCGACGCCGAAGGTGACGGTGACGACGGCGTGCAGCAGGCCCCCGAGGGCGCCACCCAGGATGCCGACGGCGACGCCGGCCCACGGCCCCCACTGGTAGCCGGCCCACGCGCCGAACCACGTGCCCAGGACGAGCATCCCCTCCAGTCCGATGTTGACCACTCCGGCCCGCTCGGCCCACAGCCCGCCCAGGCCGGCCATGGCGATGGGTACGGCGGTCTGCAGCGCCGCCCGCACCGTGCCGCTCGAGGTGACGTCGTCGGCCCCGGTGTAGGCGCGGACCGCCGACAGCAGCACCAGCAGGCCGGCGACCAGCAGCAGGCTGCGGGCCGGGGTGAGGCGCACGGCGGCGACCTTGCCTCGCAGCCCGGTGGAGACCGGCCGCTGGAAGTCGGTGCCGCTGGCGGTCATGCCGGCAGCCCCGCCGGCTCGCGGGCGGCAGCCAGCTCGGCGCCCACCGCGCGCTGCTGCTGGCGAATGCGGTAGCGGCGGACGACCTCGTAGGCAATGACCACCGACAGCACGATCGTGCCCTGCATGATCAGCACGATCTCCTTGGGGATCCCGTTGAGGTCGAGAATCTGCGACGACTGGTCGAGGAATCCGAACAGCAGCGCGCCAAAGGCGATCCCGATCGCATTGTTGCGGCCCAGCAGCGCGATCCCGATCCCGGCGAAACCCAGCCCCGCCGGGAAATCCAGGGAGTACGTGTAAGAAGACCCGAGCAACTGCGGCAGCCCGATCAGCCCGGCCAGGCCGCCGGAGATGAGCAGGGTGACGACGACCATCCGGCGCGCATTCACCCCGCTGGCCACCGCGGCCGACGGTGAAAGCCCGGTGGCCCGCAGGTCGAAGCCGAAGCGGGTCCGGTTCACCAGCACGGAATAGCCGACGCCGGCCAGCACCGCGAGCAGCAGCAGGCCGAACACCGGATTGTCCGAGCCGGGGAAGGGCAGGCCTGGGATGTGCCCGGAGGCCCCGATCGGTTTGGTCCCGATGTTGTTGCTGCCCGCGACCGACACCGCCAGGCGGTTGGGGCTGAGCAGGAAAGCGCCGACAGCGGTGGCGATGGCATTGAGCATGATGGTCGAGATGACCTCGCTGACCCCGCGCCGCACCTTGAGGACCGCGGCGATTCCGGCCCAGGCCGCGCCGACCGAGATGGCGACGATGAAGATCAGGGCGATATGCAGCGGGGCGGGCAGGCTGATCGCGCCGCCCACGTAGGCCGCGAGCAGGGCGCCCAGGCGGTACTGCCCGTCGACACCGATATTGAACAGGTTCATCCGGAAGCCGATGGCGACCGCGAGCGCGGCCAGGTAATACGTCGTCGCTTGATTAATGGTGTTCACTAGCTGGTCGGGCTTAAGGCCGAAGTCCAGCATCGAGCGGAAGGTGAAGAGCGGGTCGGCGCCGCTGCTGGCCAGCACCATGGCTGAGACCAGGGCCGAGAAGAGCAGGGCCAGCACGGGGGCGGCCAGCGCGACAGCCACCCGCTGGGGCGACACGCGGCCCATCATCGCTGGCCCGTCACGGCTGAGCCATCACGATTGGGCCATCGCGCCGGTCATGGCCGAGCCCAGCTCCTCGGGAGTGACGGTCGACGGGTCGGCGTCGGCGACCAGCCGCCCGCGCAGCAGCACCCGCAGGGAGTCCGACATGCCGATCAGCTCGTCCAGATCGGCCGAAACCAGCAACACGGCCAGCCCGGCGCTTCGGGCCGCGCGCAATTGCGCCCAGATCGCCGACTGCGCCCCGACATCGACCCCACGGGTGGGGTGCGCGGCCACCAGCACCTTGGGGCCGTCACTCATCTCGCGGCCCACAATCAGCTTCTGCTGGTTGCCGCCGGACAGGGCGGAGGCAGGTACGTCAATTCCGGGGGTGCGGACGTCGTACTCCGTCACGATCCGCTCGGTGTCGCGCCGGGCGCCGGCTCGGTCGATGAACACCCCGGTCACGTTGGGCGGCCGGGTCTGGTGGCCCAGTACGCGGTTCTCCCACAGCGAGGAGTCCAGGAGCAGTCCCTGCCGGTGACGGTCCTCGGGGATGTAGGCGATGCCGGCCTCCCGCCGAAGGCGCGTGGACCAGTCGGTGATGTCCTGCCGGCCGAGCTCGATCCGGCCGCTCTCGGCCGGGCGGATGCCCATGATCGCCTCGACCAGCTCGGCCTGGCCGTTGCCCTCGACCCCGGCGATGCCGAGGATCTCGCCCCGGTGGATGGTCAGTGACACGTCGTCCACGACGACCCGGCCGTCGCTCGAGTCGACAGTCAGCCCGGCTACGGTCAGCTCCGCTTCGTCGGTCACGGTGGACTCGCGGAGCTCCGGCACGGGCAGCTCGCTGCCCACCATCAGCTGGGCCAGCTCGCGGGCGCTGACCTGGGCCGGGTCGACGGCGGCGACGGTCGTGCCCCGCCGGATCACGGTGATCGCGTCGGCCACCGACAGCACCTCATCGAGCTTGTGGGAGATGAAGATGACGGTAAGGCCCTCGGCCTTCAGCTCACGCAGGTTGCCGAACAGCTCCTCGACCTCCTGCGGCACCAGCACTGCCGTCGGCTCGTCGAGGATGAGGATGCGCGCGCCGCGATATAGCACCTTGCAGATCTCCACCCGCTGCCGGTCGCCCACCCCGAGATGCTCGACCAGGGCGTCCGGCCGCAACCCCAGGCTGTACGAAGAGGAGATTTCGGCGATCCGTTTTTGGGCGGCGCGCCGGTCCAGCGTCAGGCCGTGCCGCGGCTCGCTGCCCAGCACGATGTTCTCCCAGACGGTGAAGTTGTCGGCCAGCATGAAGTGCTGGTGCACCATGCCGATGCCGGCCGCGATCGCGTCCGACGGCGTTGAGAAGGTGACGGGCCGACCGTCGACGGAAATGGCGCCCTCGTCGGGCTTCTGCATTCCGTACAGGATCTTCATCAGGGTCGACTTGCCGGCGCCGTTCTCGCCGACAATGGCGTGCACGTCGCCACGGCGCACGGTGATGTTGATGTCGGAATTCGCTACCACGCCGGGAAAGCGCTTGGTGATGCCGGCAAGCTGCACCGCGACATCGCCGCCGATGTCCGGACTGTCGATCGCGGTCGAGATCTCCCACGCTCCAGGACAGGCGGTACGAGGCCCTGACGCCAGGCCCATACCGCGATGGGCCGGTCCGCGCTGGCTAGGGCTTGGCCGGGACCGTGATCTTGCCATCCACGATCTGCTGCTTGAAGGCGTCGAGCTTGCTCTTGATGTCGTCGACCATCCCACCGGACGTGGCGTAGCCCACGCCGTTCACCTTGAGGTCGAAGGTCTCGACGCCGGCCTTGGACTGGTTGTTGCCGAAGTCCTTGACGAAATTGAAGACCGCAACGTCCACCCGCTTCAGCATGGACGTCATGATCACCGGCTTCAGGTCCGCCGGGGCGCCCTGATACTGATCGGAGTCGACCCCGATCGCGCGCTTGCCCTTTTCCTTCGCCGCCTGAAAGACGCCGGTGCCGGAACCGCCCGCGGCCGCGAAGACGATGTCAGCGCCGCCGTCATACATGCCCTCGGCCGACGTCTTGCCCTTGGCGGGGTCGTTGAAGCCGCTGAAGTCAGGCGGTTGCGTGAGGTATTTGACCTGGACCTTGATGGTCTTGTCCACGGCGTGGACGCCGGCGGTGAAACCCGCCTGGAATTTCTCCAGCAGGGGCACCTGGACGCCGCCGATGTATCCGACATTCTTGGTCTTCGTCTTGAGCGCCGCCGCCGCACCGACAAGGAAGGACCCCTCATTCTCAGCGAACACCAGGTTGGTGACGTTGGGGCCCGCCGGGTCGGTGGAGTCGATGATGGCGAACTTGGTGTTCGGGTATTTCTTGGCGATCTTGGCCAGACCTCCGGCGTAGGCGAAGCCCACCGCGATCACCGGGTTGTAGCCACCTTGGGCGAGCAGGTCGAGCCGGGTCGCCTTGGCCGCATCGGCCTCACCCAGGCTGGCCGACAGCTCCTTGGTCTGGAGCTTGAGATCCTTGCGCACCTTGTCGAGGCCGGCCGCGGCCGCGTCGTTGAACGACTTGTCGCCGCGACCGCCCACGTCGTAGGCGAGGCCCACTTTGACGGTCTTCTTGACGGCGGTGCCGGTGCCGGTGGCTGCCTTCTTGGTGCTGCTGCCGCAGCCGGCGACGGCCATCGTGGCCACCGCAGCGAGAGCGGCAAGCTTCATCCCATGCTGTCGGCGCAAGGCGATTCCCTTTCCCCATGGCACCGCCCTACCGCAGTGCGATCTGGCCGGACTCTAGCCCCTCGCCCGGACCGGCCGGTACGTACGGCGCCCCCCGTCACGCATTCGTGACGTCCGGCCGGGCCGCCGGCGGCGAGGCAAGTGCGAAGCTGCGCCGGCGTCGCCACAACCGGTCGCTGCCGTGGGTGTAGAGCGCGAACTCAGACACCTCGAAGCGAGCCGCGAAGTCCGCCAGACCGTCAGCGGCCCGGTCCAGCGACTCGGCCGGGACGCCATGGGCGACGGTCACGTGCGGGTGGTAGGGGAATGCGGCCGCCTGCGCCAGCGGGCCGGCTCGGACGGCGTCGTGCAGCTGGTGGCACTGGGCCAAGCCGTTCGCCACCGTCACGAACACCACGTCCGAGACCGGCCGGAAGGTCCCAGTGCCGGACAGGTGCAGCTCGAAGGTCGGGTGAGCCGACGCAACCGCGGCCAGGTGGGCCTCCGCGGAGTCGATGGCGTCGGCGGGCATCGGGGTCGGCGGCAGCACCGTGATGTGCGGCGGGATGACGTCAGCTAGGGGGTCTCCTACCTTGGCGCGCCAGGAGGACAGCTCGTGCGCCCAGGGCGCGGGAATCTCGATAGCGACGCCGATCAGGTGGCTCATGAGCCGGCGAGCGCAGAGCGGACGGGCGGCAAAAAGCCGATCCGGTCCCGGACCGCGTCCATGGTGGGTCCGGCCACTGCGCGGGCCCGCGCGAGCCCGGATGACAGTGCGTCGTCAACCTCGCCCGGCGCTGCCATCAGGGCGGCGTAGCGCTGCTGCACCGGCGCCAGCTCGGCGATCACCGCATCGGCCACGGCCCCCTTGAAGTCGCCGTAGCCCGAGCCGTCGAACTGCTTCTCCGCGGCCTCGACGCTCACCCCGGTGACCGCCGAATAGATGGTCAGCAGGTTGGTGATGCCCGGCTTGTCGGGGGCGGCGGCGATGTCGCCGCCGGTGTCGGTCTTGGCGGATCGAATCTTCTTGCGAATCTGTGCGGGGGGGTCCATGACCAGCACCGTGCCGGCGACGGGCAACGACTTGCTCATCTTCTTGGTGGGGTCCTGCAGGTCGCTGATCCGCGCCGAATCGTGCACGACATACGCCGCCGGCACGGTGAAGCATTCGCCGAAGCGATGGTTGAATCGCTGGGCCAGCACCCGGGTCAGCTCGAGGTGCTGGCGTTGATCGTCGCCGACCGGCACCTGGTCAGCCTGATACAGCAGGATGTCGGCCGCCTGCAGGATGGGATAGGCAAAAAGGCCGACCGTGGCCGTGCCCAGCTCGCGGCGCGCACTCTTGTCCTTGAATTGGGTCATCCGGCTGGCCTCCCCGTAGCCGGTCAGACAGCCGAGGATCCAGCCGAGCTCGGCATGCTCGGGCACCTGGCTCTGGACAAACATCGTGCAGCGAGCCGGATCCAGGCCGCAGGCCATCAGCTCGGCAACGGCCTCTCTGGTCCGCCGGCGCAGGGTCGCCGGGTCGTGCTTGACGGTGATCGCATGCAGATCCGGGACGAAGTAGAACGCGTCGTGGCTGTCCTGCAGCGGCACCCACCTGCGCAGCGCACCCAGATAATTGCCCAGGTGCGACCCGGCTCCGGTGGGCTGGATGCCCGACAGCACTCGTGGGCGTGGTGGCTGCATCAGGGCATTCTGTCAGGCGTCGGCCGCGGCCCGATCGGCTCGCCCGTCGGTGCTGTGGCCCGCCGGCTCGTGGGTGGCGTGCTCGGCGAGGGCAGCGGCCGGGCCGACCTCCACCGGCTCGACCGGGGTGAGTTTGAGCCGCGCGATCCGCCGGCCGTCAAGCTCGCTCACGGTCAGCCGGTGCCCCCCCGCCTCGGCCGAGTCGCCCAGGGCCGGCACCGTGCCGAGCACGCTCATCACATATCCCGCGGCTGTCTCGTACGGCCCGTCGGGCAGCGTCACGCCGGTGCGCTCGGCGAAGTCGTCGAGGTGCAGAAGCCCGTCGTACTCCTGCTCGCCGCCCACATCTTCCGGCTCGGTCGACGGCTCGTCGTATTCGTCGCGGATGTCGCCGATCACCTCCTCGATCAGATCCTCGAGGGTGATGATGCCTGCGGTGCCGCCGTATTCGTCGATGACGATCGCCAGATGGTGACCCTCGCGGCGCATTTCCGACAGCGCCGGCAGCACCCGCTTGGTGCCGGGGATCCGCTTGACCTCGCGGATCACGTCGCGCAGGGTGCGGGACCGGTCGACATTGCCGGGCGCGAACAGGTCGCGTACGTGGACGAAGCCGACCACGTCGTCCTGGGATTCGGCGATCACCGGATAACGCGAGTGCGACGAGCCACTGGCGATCCGGGCCGCCCGGCTGACCGTGGTGCCCACGTCGAGGAAGTCGACCTCTGTACGCGGCAGCATCACCTCGCGGACCTGCCGCTCGCCGGCCGCGAACACCTCGTCGATGAGCTGTCGCTCGTCGCCGGTCAATGATTCGTGGGCGGCGACGAGCCCACGCAATTCATCCTCGGTGATGGCATCGCGGTCGGCGTGCGGGTCGGCCCCGAGCAGGCGGACCACGACGTTGGTGGTGTGCGACAGCAGCCAGATCAGCGGCCGGGCCAACGACGCCAGCCGGTCGAGTGTCGGCCCGATCAGGCGCGCGGTGCGCTCCGGCCGCTGCAACGCGATGCGTTTGGGCGCGAGCTCGCCGATGACCAGTGTCACGTAGGAAATGACCAGGGTGACGCCGACAATCCCGAGGAAGCCGGCCAGCCCGCTTTTCATGCCATGGCTGACCAGCGCGGTTTTTGCGGTCTCCGACAGCGTCACCGCGCCATAGGCACTGGAAAGCAGAGCGGTGAGCGTCACGCCGATCTGGACGGCGGCGAGGAACCGGTTGGGGTTCCCGGCCAGGCGGGCAACCGCGGCACCGCGCCGGTCCAGTCCGGCCTGGGCGTGCACCTGGCCCTCGCGCAGCGATACCAGTGCGATCTCGGCGGCGACGAAGACGCCCTCGATAAGGACCAGTGCGAGCACGATGCTCACGTTGATCGCAGTTGCTGTCACGACGGCGTCGCCATTCCTTCAGGATAGGCGGCGGGTCTCTGCTTGCGGTGTGCGTCTGCTGCGCGGTCTGCCAACGGCGGTTGCGGTGGCAGTGATCTAGGCGCTCGGGCCGAAGACCAGTTCTGGTCAGCCGGCCAGTTGCTTGGCCAGGCCGCCAGCCAGGGCGTCGAGGAATTCCTCGGTGGTCAGCCAGGCGCGGTCGGGCCCGACAAGCAGAGCCAGGTCCTTTGTCATCCGGCCGCCCTCGACGGTGTCGATGCACACCCGCTCGAGCGCTTGGGCGAATTCCGTTACCGCCGGCGTGGAGTCCAGCTCGCCCCGGTGCGCGAGCCCGCGGGTCCAGGCGAAGATCGAGGCGATCGGGTTGGTCGAGGTCGGCTTGCCGGCCTGGTGCTGGCGGTAGTGCCGGGTGACCGTGCCATGCGCCGCCTCGGCTTCGACGGTCCGGCCGTCCGGCGTCATCAGCACCGACGTCATCAGGCCGAGCGAGCCGAATCCCTGCGCCACCGTGTCGGACTGCACGTCGCCGTCGTAGTTCTTGCAGGCCCACACATAGCCGCCCTCCCACTTCAGCGCGGCGGCGACCATGTCGTCGATCAGCCGGTGCTCGTAGGTCAGGCCGGCCGCGGCGAAGTCCGTGGCGAATTCGGCCTCGAAAACCTCGGCGAAGATGTCCTTGAAGCGCCCGTCGTAGGCCTTGAGGATGGTGTTCTTGGTCGACAGATAGACCGGGAAGTTGCGGTTCAGGCCGTACCGCAGCGAGGCTCGGGCGAAGTCCCGGATCGACTCGTCGTAGTTGTACATGCCCATCGCGATGCCCCCCCCGGCGAAGTCGGCCACCTGGAACTCGACCGGCTCCTCCCCTGACGACGGCGTGTAGGTCATCGTGACCTTGCCCGGCCCCGGCACCACGAAGTCCGTCGCTTTGTACTGGTCGCCGTGGGCGTGCCGGCCGATCACGATCGGCTTGGTCCAGCTAGGCACCAGCCGGGGAATGTTGGACATGACGATGGGCTCGCGGAAGATGACGCCGCCCAGAATGTTGCGAATAGTGCCGTTGGGCGAGCGCCACATCTTGGTCAGAGCGAATTCGGCCACCCGCGCCTCGTCCGGGGTGATCGTCGCGCACTTCACCCCGACCGCGTGGCGCTTGATCGCCTCGGCCGCGTCGATGGTCACCTGGTCACCGGTGGCGTCCCGGTTCTCGATGCTCAGGTCGTAGTAGTCGAGCTCCACGTCGAGATAAGGCTCGATCAACTGATCCCGAATGAAATGCCAGATGATTCTGGTCATCTCGTCGCCGTCGATTTCGACGACGGGATTGGTGACTTTGATCTTGCTCATCGGCTGCACTCCCCCTACAGGCTGTCCACGTCGGCTTGCTTGGCCCGTACGGCGTCCGCCGCCTCACCCAGCGCCGTCCGCTCGGCCTCGGTCAGCTCGCGTTCCACGATCCGGCGCACTCCCTCGCGGCCCAACTCGGCTTCCACGCCCAGGTAGACGCCGTCGATGCCGTACTCGCCGGACACCCAGGCGCAGACCGGCAGCACCTCTGCGGAGTCGGTCGCCACGGCCCGGACCATGCGCGCGGCCGCCGCCGACGGGGCGTAGTAGGCCGAGCCGGTCTTGAGCAGGGCAACGATCTCCGCGCCCCCGTTGCGCGTCTTTTCGACCAGGGCCTCGATCCGCGACGCATCGAGCAGGTCGCCCAGCGGGCGGTCGTGCACCGTGCAGGCGCTGGGCACCGGGACCATCGTGTCCCCGTGCGAGCCGAGCGTCAGGGTGCGGACCGATCCGACCGACACGTTGAGCTCGGTCGCCACCAGATGCGAGAAGCGGGCGGTGTCGAGCATCCCGGCCTGCCCCATCACGCGCGGTTTCGGGAAACCCGACACCTTCGACGCCAGGGCGGTCATCTCGTCGAGCGGGTTGGACACGACGATCAGCACGGCCTCAGGGGACGTACGCGCGATGTTCTCGACGACGTCGCGGACGATCTTGGCGTTGGTCGCGATCAGGTCCATCCGGCTCATCCCCGGCTTGCGCGGCAGGCCGGCGGTGATCACCACGATGTCAGAGCCCTCGGTCGGGCCATACTCCCCGCCGCCCACGCCGACGACGAGAGTCTCGAAGCCCTCGATCGGCCGCGATTGGTTGATGTCGAGGGCGAGGCCCTCCGGCTTGCCCTCGACGATGTCGGTGAGGACGACCGTCTCGAAGATGTCGTACTCGGCGAGTCGCTGGGCGGTGGTGGAGCCGTAGAAACCGGCGCCGACGACGGTGACCTTGCCTTGGCGTGGCATTGCGTGAATGGCTCCTTGCGCTGGGGGATCTGGCGAGATTAGCTCAGGGGTTCGTCACGTCGGGGCGTAGCTCGGGCGGCTCGCTGCCGCGCAGCACGGCCACCGCGACGTCGGCTTGAGCGGCCCGGACGAGGACGTGGTCGGTGGTAAAACCCGACATGGACGTGAAGGGAATCCGTGCGCCGGCCAGGCGACCGGCTACGTCGGCGAGGAAGCCCACCATCTCCCAGGGGAGCGGGCCGGCGAAGGTGATCCGCCGCCAGCCCGGCTCGATCGCCTCGGGTTCGTCGAGGTCGGCGAAGGCCTCGTCCGGAGCGACCAGGGTCACCTCGCCGGGCTCGATGACCAGGGCGGCGTAACCGGTCAGCACCGCCGGCGGCCACCAGCCGGCCGGGTAGCGGGCAACGGACAGCGCGGCCGGGTCGAGCTCCGGCCCCAGATCAGGCAGTGGCATGGTGGCGGCAGTCTAGCCAGCGGCTGCAGGTCGGCCGGCGGCCCGCTCGGCCGCCTCGACCACGTTGACCAGCAGCATGGCCCGGGTCATCGGTCCGACCCCGCCGGGCATGGGAGCGAAAAAGCCGGCGAAGTCGCGGACCGCCGGGTCGACGTCGCCCACCAGGCGGCCCTCGGCGGTGCGGCTCGTCCCCACGTCGAGCACCGCCGCTCCGGGCTTAACATCGGCGGCGGCGATCAGGCCGGGCGAGCCGGCCGCGGCCACGATGATGTCGGCCCGGCGCAGATGCGCGGACAGGTCGCGGGTGCCGGTGTGGCACATGGTCACGGTGGCGTTCTCGCTGCGCCGGGTGAGCAGCAGCCCGAGCCCCCGCCCCGCGGTGACGCCCCGGCCGACGATGACCACGTCGGCGCCGGCGATCGGCACGTCGTAGCGCCGGAGCAGCTCCACGATCCCCCGCGGGGTGCAGGGAAGTGGCCCCGGCGAGCCCAGGACCAGGCGCCCCAGATTGGTCGGGTGCAGGCCGTCGGCGTCCTTGGCCGGAGCTATCTGTTCCAGCACCGCCCCGGCGTCCAGGCCGGCCGGCAGCGGGAGCTGCACCAGATAGCCGGTGCACGCCGGGTCGGCATTGAGCTCGGCCACGACGGCTTCCACGTCCCGCTGGCTGGCCGAGACCGGCAGCACGCGCTCGATGCCGACCATCCCGATCTCGGCACAGTCCCGGTGCTTGCCGGCGACGTAGGCCCGGCTGCCCGGATCGTCGCCGACCAGCACCGTGCCCAAGCCGGGGACGAGGCCGCCGCTGGCGAGGGCAGCCACCCGGTCGCGCAGGTCGGCGCGGATGGCGGCCGCGGTCGCCTTGCCGTCCAGGATCTGCGCGGTCACGGCACCGGAGTCTGCCATACCGCCGCCCGGTCGACGCCGCGTCGACGTTCTGCTCAGTCGGCGCTGCCTCCAGGTGCGCTCAGTCGACGCGGGCGCCGTACGCGGCAGCCACGGCGACGGCCTGGGCGACGTCGATGCGTACGCCGGTGAGGTCGAAGCCGCGCAGGTTGACACCGGTCAGGTCGGCCCCGCGCAGGTCGGCGCCGGACAGCTGGGCCTTGACCAGCCGGGCGTGACCGAGGTCGCAGTCGCGCAGGTCGGCCTTGCGCAGATCGGCAGCGTCCAGGTCGGCCTCGCGCAAGCGCAGCCCACGCAGCTTGGCGGCCCGCAGGTCAGCGCCGCGCAGGGTCGCGTAGGACCAGTCCCCGCCGTCGACCGTCATCGGGCGCAGCGAGCAGTCGAGGAACGACGACCCGGTCAGCTTGCAGTCGCGCAAGGTCGCGTTGAACAGCTCCGCCCGGCGGAAGCGGCAGCCGAGGAATGCGGTGTTGACGTGGGTGCTGCTGGAGAGCCGGGTGCCGCTGAAGTCGCAGTCCTCGAATACACAGTTGCGGGTGGACACCTCGCGCAGCGACGCGTCGTCGAATCGGCAGCGCAGAAATCGGTCGCCGATCAGCTCGGCGTCGTCCCAGTCGATCCGCGCCAGGTCCTCGTCCTCGTGCTCGGTCGCTTCGGCCATCTTGGTCAGTGAAAGAAATGCCGGGTGCCGGTGAAATACATGGACACACCTGCCGTCTTCGCGGCTGCGATGACGTCGGCATCGCGCATCGACCCACCCGGATGCACCACTGCGCGTACGCCGGCCTCCAGCAGCACAACCAACCCGTCGGCAAAAGGGAAAAAGGCATCGGAGGCGGCGACGCTGCCGCGGGCCCGCTGCCCGGCCCGGGCGACGGCCAGGCCGGCGGCGTCTACGCGATTGACCTGACCCATGCCGACCCCCACGGTCGCCTCGCCGGCGGCCAGCAGGATGGCATTTGACTTGACGGCCCGGACCGCGCGCCAGGCAAAGGCGAGGTCGCGCATCGTGTCGGCGTCGGCCGGCGGTCCCGCCGCGAGCGACCAGGCGGCCGGGTCGTCGCCGGCCGCGTCGATGCTGTCCACGGTCTGCACCAGTGCGCCGCCGCTCACCTCGCGGGTCTCCACCCCGCCGGGGACGCGGGGCGGGCCGACCAGCAGGCGGATGTTTCTCTTGCCGGTCAACACGTCCAGGGCACCGTTGTCATAGGCCGGGGCGAGCACTACCTCGGTGAATACCGCCGCAATCTGCTCGGCCATCGGGACCGACACCGGCGCATTCGCCGCGACGACGCCGCCGTAGGCCGACACCGGGTCGCATGCCAGCGCCTTGCGGTGGGCCTCGGCGATATCGGCCCCCAGCGCGATGCCACAAGGATTGCTGTGCTTGACGATGGCCACGCAGGGCGACTCGAAGTCGTACGCCGCCCGGAATGCGGCGTCAGCGTCGACATAGTTGTTGTACGACATGGCCTTGCCGTGCACCTGCTCGGCCTGGGCCACGCCGGGCGCCTCGTCGGGCTCGACGTAAAGGGCGGCCCGTTGATGCGGATTCTCCCCGTAGCGCAGGATTTCGGCCCGCTCGAAGGTGCGCCCGGCATAGGCCGGCCACCACTCGTCGTCGGCGGCAACCTCCTGGGCGAACCAGTTGGCCACGGCCGCGTCATAGGCCGCGGTGTGGGCGAACGCCCGCGCGGCCAGCCGCCGCCGGGCCATCTGGTCGAAGCCGCCGCGATTCGCCGCGGCCACCACTTCGCCGTAGCTCGACGGGTCGACCACTACCGCGACGCTGGCGTGATTCTTGGCCGCGGCGCGCAGCAGTGCCGGCCCGCCGATGTCGATCTGCTCGATCACCTCCGGCACGCTGCCGCCGGCCCGGACGGTGTCGCGGAAGGGATAGAGATTCACCACCACGAGGTCGAAGGGGGCGATGTTCTGCTCGGCCAATTGGCGGACGTGGTCGGCATTGGCGCGGTCAGCGAGCAGGCCGGCGTGAATGCGGGGGTGCAGCGTCTTAACCCGGCCGTCAAGCATCTCGGGAAAACCCGTGACCTCGGCCACGGGCGTGACCGGAACCCCCGCCTCGCTGAGGTGGGCGGCGGTCGACCCGGTCGACACGATCTGCACCCCGGCCGCGTTCAGCCCGCCGGCCAGGTCGGCGAGCCCCGTCTTGTCGTACACGCTGAGCAGCGCCCGGCGTATCTCGAAGCGCGTCATCTGAGCACGACCTCTCTTCCGCGTACGTCATAACCTTGCCGGATCATCCGGCCCACCGTCTCGACCAGCAGAGGCCGCTCGACGGCCTTGATGCGCGCGTGCAGCGACTCCACGGTGTCCCCGGGCGCGACCGGCACAGCCGCCTGGGCGATGACCGGCCCCGAGTCCACGCCCGCGTCGACCAGGTGCACGGTGACGCCGGTGACCTTCACGCCGTACGCCAGAGTGTCGCGGACCGGATGCGCGCCGGGAAACGCGGGCAACAGCGCAGGGTGGGTGTTGACGACCTGGGTGGGGAAGTGGCGCAGGAAGTGCGGCCCTAAGATCTTCATGAATCCCGCGCTGACGACCAAGTCAGGGCAATACCGGGCGACGGTTTCGGACAGCGCGCGGTCCCAGGCGACCCGGTCGGTGAAATCGGCGAGGTTAGCGACAAAAGTCGGCACGCCCGCCGACGCCGCTCGGTCCAGGGCCGCGATGCCGCCCCGGTCGGCGCCGACGGCCGCCACGCAGGCGCCGAAGGCGTCGTCGGAACAGGCCTCGAGCAGCGCCTGCAGGTTGCTGCCGGCGCCAGAGACCAGGACGACGAGACGCGCGGGCAGGGGACCCTCCTTCGGAGCGAAGGGAGCCTAGCGGACGCCTCTGACCTGTCCGGTCGTCTTGGCCGGCAGCGTTGCCCCGGCGCCTGCGACCGAGGTGATCGCTGAAGCGGCTACGCCATCGCTGAAGCGGCTATGCCATCGGTTGGGGTGGCTCGCCATAACCGGTGCCGGGTGCGCCATAACCAGTGGCCGGCCCCCCGAATCCCCCGGCCAGCGGCGGTGCCTGGCGCCCCATCGCCGCTGCCATCAAGCTCGTGTTCTCTCCGATACGGAAGAACAACGCAATCGTCTCCATCCAGATACGGGCGAAAACAAGGTAAAGGAGAGTGACGATCGGCACCAGGATGAGCCCCACGATCAGGGACGCAGCGCCCTTTGTGGCGAGGGCTATAAAGAAAACCAGTCCGAGCAGCAGGATGACGGCGACCAGGACGGCGTAGATGACGCGCAGGAACTTCAGCGTGATGAACGAGGTGAACTGGAAGTCGAACAAGGCGGCAAAGAACCCTTTGGTCTCCAACTGCGAGCTGGCCATGAGCACTCCTCAACCAATGCGCCGCCCAGCGCGACGACGAGGAAAGCCCTCGTACCGTTTGCCGAGAAGGTAAGTGCCGCTTTCTACCGGTCCGTTGACGTTCGCCAATCGGGTCGCACTTGGCCGACCGCCGCCACGCAGGCGCCGAAGGCGTCGCCAGCACAGGCCTCGAGCAGCGCCTGCGGGTTGCTGCCGGCGCCCGAGACTAGGACGACGAGACGCTCGGGCAGGGGACCTCCTCTGGGCAGGCGAGCGTAGCGGACCCGACAGCCGGCGGCATGGGATGATGAGCCGCGCAGACCTGCCGCCCGCCACTGATCGAGGTGATCACGTGAGCACGTCGATGAATCCCCCTGACGACCCCGACGGCCCGGGGGTCGGCGGCTACCAGTCGCCGCCGGGTGCTCCCCCGCCCGGCAGTCCGCCGTACGGGCAGCCGGCGTACGGGCAGCCGCCCATGACGTACGGCGCACCTGGCGCGACCCTGGCGGAGTGGCCGATGCGGGTTGGTGCATACCTGATCGACACCGCGTGCATCTTCGGTATCTACCTCGTCGGCTTCGTCATCGGGCTGATTGCCAGCCAGCTGTCCAACGCGCTCGGCGCCGTCGTGCTCGTGCTGACCTATCTCGGCGCGATCGGCTTCCTCATCTGGCAGCTGGTGGTGCAGGGGCAGACCGGCCAGACGATCGGCAAGGAGGCGGTGAAGATCCGGCTGGTGGCTGAGGCGACCGGGCAACCCGTCGGCCCGGGGCTGTCGATCGGCCGGCAGTTCGTGCACGTGCTCGACTCGATTCCTTGTTTTGTCGGCTATTTGTGGCCGCTCTGGGACGTCAAGAAGCAGACTTTCGCCGACAAGCTCCTGCACACCGTCGTCGTGCAATCCGGCGGTTAGCGGCTTGCCGGTCCTCGCGCTGCGCCGCGCTACACGGGCCTGGGTGGCCCCGGCATCGACCGGTGCCATCGCCCTGGCCTGCTGCGCCGTCGCCGGCCTGGCCGACCCGACCCGGCCGGGCAGCGCGCTGCCGCAATGCCCGTTCCGGGCTCTGACCGGCTGGGCGTGCCCGGTCTGCGGCTCCACCCGGATGCTGCACGAGCTGCTGCACGGCCACCTCGCGGCCGCGGCGCGGGACAACGTGATCGTCCTCATGCTGCTACCCGTGCTCGGCTACGGCTGGCTAGCGTGGCTGGTCTCGACCGTGTCGACGCGGCGACTGCCCGCCCGGCGACCCCCGCTGGCATGGCAACGGGCCGGCCTGGCGTTATGGCTTTTCTTGGCCGTGCTCCGAAACCTGCCGTGGGGGCCGGTGCAGGCACTGCGGGTCTGAGCGACGGCCCTGCTAGGCCGGCCCAGTTTCTTGAGGCCCGACGCGGATCGGTCCGGTGGTGGCCCACAGGTCACCGGCCCTCGGATAGGGCGCCTGCGCGCCGGCCCGTCCCACGGCGTAAGTACCGGCCGCAACCCCCCATCGCAGCGCCGTCGCCAGGTCGTGACCCAGGCTCAGGGCGGCCGCCAGGACTCCGGTCAGGGCGTCACCGGCTCCG
>JAABUK010005638.1_pt1 | contig 19290 bp, 21 predicted proteins | sample 5559141 | NCBI WGS metagenome assembly JAABUK01 (sample SAMN10711869, study PRJNA513367) | rock metagenome | isolation source: Antarctica rocks | place: Antarctica: Victoria Land, Pudding Butte nord | collected 2016-01-03 | reverse complement strand
CGTGGTTTCTAGGTCAGTGTTGGCGGTCTTGTCGTGTGCATGCATACAGTTGTATAACCAGCACTAAAATTGCAGTCAGAATGCCAAGAAGAAGTCATCATTAAATAGCATGCTTGCTATGTCAAGAAACGCAGCTCAGTTGGCCACAAAACAGCGGCTGACAATGTCTACTTGTGTGGTGAATACACAGGAAGAAGAGGAGTTGCCAGTGGTGGCTCAGCCAGGGTCCCCAGAACCCAATGAGAACAACCCCTTCCTCAGTGGCCTCCAGCAAAGCGGGATTTCCATCACAGGTATGACAACTCTGCTAGCGCTGCCAGGCTGCCGCTTTGGCTATGCAAATTGTTTTTGACTCAGCAAGCTTTGCATGGTGTAATGGACAGTTCTGTCTGCCTGGCAACCTGCAGCACGAGTTACAGATGCTCTGTCGGCTGATATCCTGATGCGGCTGTCATGCCTTTACTTTTCATGATCATGTCAGAAGAGTGAAGGTACGGTGACAAATCTGATGCTTTGCTGTCTTACAGGGAACCACAACAAGGACCTGCCGATGCAATTGCTGCGTAAAACTGAGAGTGTTGAGGTGCACGGGAGACATGGTAACCCTTTCTCGGATGATGGCAGTACTGAAGAACGGCATGACAAGTCACCCCTGCTTATTGGGTCAGCTGACTCCAGCTATAACATGGACACTCCACGCAGGTGTGTCTTTGTGTCTGAGCCTGGAAGGTACTTTGAAGAAAGTTCTTTGTAGAAGACAGCACCTCACAAGTTAGTTGTGCAATGGTGTGGCACACTGATCTGTTGCTATAACCTGCTGTTGAATGTACAAGTGTTGCCATATACGTGTTGAACCTCTGATGGTGAAGCCAGAATGCAGCAGCATCGCAAGCACCTGACAAGTTGTTCGTTGTGTGCAGGGTGCCTTCTCATAATCCTTTCACAGCTCCTGCTAGGAATGGAGACTATCACACCCTGCATTCAATCCGCAGGATCACAAGTGGAGAGTCAGCAGGCTCACCGCTTGGTCCGAACCGCAGCAGTCAATCAGTACCAGCTTTGGTGCGGCCAGCAGGCCGAACAACCAGTGCAGACAGTCACGATGAGCATCTGACTGTTGAGGACAAGCGAAGGATCAGTGAGTCATTCCTGTGGGAAAATGAGCCCATGAGTGCTGCTGCTATGCTAGGAGGCCACCACACAGACTTGGGCAGGTCTTTCAGCACGAGGAGGACAACCTCGTCGAACGCTTCCTTCAATGCGGGTAACGGCCTGGAGGCTGAGTCTTGCCTGTGGGAAAACGAGCCTATGAGCGCAGCTGCTTCTATGCCGTTCAAGGTCGGTCCGAGGCTATCTTTGGACCGTGTCTCAGAGGTGTCAGAGGTCTTGACAGAGGGCACCGAGCCTCCGGCTTCGATTGGTCTTGCTAAGCCTGAAGTGCCTCGTTTAGCCATTCAGACGCGGCGGCACTCGGTGACCAGTACTCAGTCTGGTGTCCCTATCTGGCGTCCACACCGCCCAGCACCGCCACCACCTCCACAAAGGGCAAATAGCTTCCCCAATCATCGGCAGAATGAGGACTACTTGGAGTACGAGGTGACCAGCTCCTTGACACTGAAGGAGACGCCACGCAGTCAGCGTAAGCATGATATGCAGCGTGAGCTGTGGGAGAGCCAATCAAAAGCTGCTGATGGCAAAAAACAGGCCAGTGCTGTTGCCCATCATCACCGCACTCCTGACTCACTTCGTGTTTCGTTTGCACCATCCCCTTCTCCCTTGCAAGCTTTGGATCCAGCTGCTGTGCTGGCCAGTCCAGAGGCTAAGATGCTTGTGCCAGTGGGGCAGCCAGACCTTCTGGTAGTTAGCTCTGATGTTGCAGAGGGTGCTCATGACAGCCCTGTACTAGTGCCCTTGCTTTCAGCAGAGCTGGAGACCAGTCAGCCACCCATGGCTTTTGTAGAGGAGCCTGTAGGTTTATCAGGCTCTGGTGGAGCAGAGAGGCAACTGGCACACCAGAGCAGCTCTGAGGAGACTCCCTTGATGTCCAGAAGAGCTTCTGCTGTGACACTATATGAATCTGCACACTCTGGAGCACTGTCTGAGGGCACTGACTCACAATGAACTTCTATTATGTCTGACACTGTTTCTTGTGTGTTTAAGATGGTTGCTCTTCTGTAGGCACACCAATTTTGCCCATGACTTGATCAGCTGATAAGGTTATAACAGTATACAGCCTAAATTTGCCTTCTGCATTCTCATTTTGTTGTGTAGCCTGACATGTGGGCACTTCAGTTACATCGCACAGGCCACTACTAGGACAGGTCAAAGCCACACCAAGAGTGCTTTTACTTGTAGTGTAGGGCGTATATGGAGTGTTTGCTGTGGATATTTGGTTCTGTTAAGAAAAGCTTGCCGATTTCTCTCTATGTACCAATCTACATACGTGTTATGTTATGCTGCATATGCTGAACGTTGATGCTGCCAAATTGTGCAAGCAGCATGCAACACAACAAACACCATTCAACCTAATCAAGCTGCGATAAAACACGACACACTAGCCACACAAAGCCACGACTAAGCCTTGACATTCTCAACTGCATCCTTCATGGCCTCGGCCAGATACTTGCAGCTTGAGCCTGACAGTCCTGCCATACTGATGCGCCCATCCATTGTCATGTAGATGTGGTACTTCTTGGTCATGTGCTGGACTTGAGCCTGCAGGTGTCACGAGCGCTCAGCTACTAGTAGGGCATAGCCAGCTGTTTGGACATAAGCATGCAGGGTGCCTGAATTACTGACAACTGCATGCATGCACATTTGATGTTGAGCATTGCCAAGCGAGCATTGCCAAGCCTGCATGCTGACAAATGTCACATACGTGCTGTCAATGGATGAGATGCACCATAGGCAACCAAGTTTCATGCTATCTCCTGCATACATGGACACAAGACACGCATGCTGTGCACACGTACTCACCTTTGTGAGACCTGTGTATGAGAACATGCCGATTTGGCTAATGATGTGGTCCCAGGTGCCCGGGGCACCAACCTCTTTCAAAGCTGAGTGCAGCTTTTCCCGCATAGTGATGATCCTGTCTGCCATGCCCTTCAGCTCAACCTGCAACACATCCATTGGCATCCAGGCACTGTCGAACTTCAGCCCTTTGAATCTTCAACAGGTGCATTACTGCATCCGTGACATCAAAACCTCAGAGATCATCTGGCAATAGCTGTGTCAATAGAAAGAGCACTTTCTTCAGCAACAAATTTCATGTGTGAGATAGCGCAGTGACGAAGACAGGGGCACACAAAAGGACAATGTTGAACTCCAAAGATGCTGACCTTCCACTGGCTGTATAGCTCAGGGTCTGACAGGATTGCAGTCACAATAGCAGCGCCGTGTCGTGGAGGGTTGCTGTACATGGGCCGGATGACCTGCACCATTGCAAGATCATCAGCTATCTGCTGAAAACATGATGCAGGAACCTCATCCGATATCAAAGAAGTCATTTGATTAAACTAAGGACGCAGCATTTGTCGAGGGAAAGTACAGAGCTACTGGTATCTTCCTTGGCCAACGCACAGGGACAAAAGCAATGTGCATGAATGACACATGACTGGCTGGTATATTCGAGTAGATCAGAGTGCTCACCGACTTCAGCTGACTGTCAACTTTCTTGGTGGTTTTGGGGTCTGAGGTGATGACTGTCAGAGAGCCTATCCGCTCGCCATATAGCCCCATGTTCTTGGCATAGCTCTGCACAGCAAGAATGCACAAGAATAAAGGTGTCGACACTGAGCAACACAGCATGCGTACAAATGATCACAAAAAATATGAAAGGACACTGTGCTGACTTTTCAGTAGATACATGGCATACAAGAGGGCAATGGAGGCAAGCAGCAACTGGTACAGTCTCACCTGGGAGAGAATGAGCTCTACTCCAGCGTCTGTAAACATACGGACTGCAGTCGCATCCCGCTCAAGATCACCGCTTGCAAAGCCCTGCAGTTCCGGTGTCACCATCAGCTTGGCAGTGATCTCTCAGTTGCACTAAAGCAACCACATTGTGCACACAGTGCCAGTGTGTTCAGAAAATGTTTGTCAGGTAGGTACAGGTGTTGTGGAGCAAGGCATGTTTTGTGAGATTGACATAGCACAGTTGCGAGAGGCACAGGCTAGCAGCATGCAGACTAGCAGCAACATGGCAGCAGGCAAACACAGCCCTGACCTGGTAAGCAGAGTCAAAGAAGGGCAGCAGCCTCCTCTCTTGCACCACCTTGAGAACACCCTGCCACTGCTCAGGGGTGGGGTCTACCCCAGTGGGGTTGTGAGCACATGCATGCAGGAGCACCACTGAGCCTACTGGAGCACTGCTCAAGTCTTCACACATGCCCTATGCAGATACACTGATGTCATTTGTCTCCTTTCACGACCTGGCCAGTTCTTGTGCCTCAGTCATGCCATATGTAGACCGACTGCTTGCAACATATGCTGCTAACATGTGCTGAGAATGGTGTCGTCAGCAGATGGCCTTACAGTCGTGCCACGTGAGGCCTATTGTACTGCAAGGCCACATGTGGCACAATATACGCAGCAGATGTGTACAACAGGCATGGTACAGCATGTTTTGACAGCTAACTTCTACAATGTAGCATCTGAGCAGTACAGGCAGGCTGTATTCATGTTTGGCAAGACAATGGTGGGCAGCAGCTAACAGTCACCTCAAAGTCTAGGCCACGTGTGCTGGGCTTGTAGTACCGGTAGTTCCTTATCTGAATTCCGGCAAGAGGGAAGATCTTGTTGTGATTGGCCCAAGTGGGGGAGGGAATGTAGATCAATTTCAAGGGGTAGTGAAGCGCCAAAAACTCTGCTCCCACCTGTGGTTGAGGAATTCACACTGAAGTGCTGTTTCTGTCACGTGAGAAAAAAGCACAGCACACGCAAGTTTGCTGTCACGTGAGAAAAAAGTGCAGCACACGCAACAGTGAAACAAACTATAGCAAAGAGTGTGCCTTGCAGGGAGGTAAGAGGTGCGTGCCTTTATGCAACAGCCAGACAGACAGCACAAGCATGTGAACCTTTCAGCACTGACACTCAGCTGCACAGGCTGGCATAACTCTGCAAGCTGTTCAACTCGGTCTTATTGTCAGCAGCGTTGGCTGACGCTGTTGTACATCATGCCATGAGGGCATGCGTCATGTGAGGTGATAGATGCTATTGACACAAGGTCAGCTGTGGGCAAGCAGACATTTTTGGATACACACCCGCAGAGACCCTGTGCCAGACAGGCTCTGAACTGTGGCTGCTCTGCCTTCTTGAAGTGCTTTGCTATCAGCTCCAAATGCCAGCTTGGCACTCAGCTTGCAGAAGTCAGGATTGCCAGCAATGCCTAGATACTCCTGCAGTACAGCTTGCACAAGCAACATAAACATTTTTGTAATGAATGCAATACCTGCATGTGCCTCAAGCGCAGTACGAGTCTGCTTGATGAAACAGAAAGATCTGATTGCACATGGTCCTACCTTGTTAGCATTTGGGTCATTTACCACTTTCTGCTCGGCCTTCTTGACAGACTTCAACACCAGAGGTTTGCCTTCCTGTCACACATGTACTGCTAAGTTACAACAAACGACACAGGGAAAATGGACATATATCACAAGTACAGTCAGTTTGCTGAGTGCAAACCTCTGTCCTGTAGGCTCCAACACCGAGATTGAGCTTTTTTGAGTCGTTGTCAGCCTTAAAGGCCTCGGTGATGCCGAGAATGGCGTCAGGAGGAGCCTGCAGGCGATTCAGTTTCCGATCAATCAGAGTGAGACCCGCCAGCAGACGGACAGCAGCACAAAGCGAATGATGTACAATATAGTTCATGCTTGCCTGTGGTACGTGACTCCATACGCTAGGTTCAGCACGCGTGGGACTTAAGCTAAGTCCGTCAGAAAACGCGCTGTGTTCACTCTGAGTAAGGTGCTGTTGCAGTATATTCAGGCGTCGATCAGCGGCGTTCATCTCTGAAAAACCTTTACGCTAATTTATGCCTTCGCTACCTTGTTACACAGGATAAGTTGAGGCTTGCAGCGACAAACCTTGCAATGCTTCAGTCGATGAGCAACAAAGTCAATGCATGCTGATTTGCACGATGCCATGTCAGCTTGGCCATGTCACTGTTACGTGTAAGTCAGTAATGTCCTACCGTACCGTAATACTCAAATTTGACTTCTGATTTACACACTGCTTTGCCAAAAGCAGTGTGTTGGTGAGAGAAAGAGAGAGATAAGTCTCAGTCGTGAAGCCTTTGCGTGGCAACATCTAAATCTGTATCTACGTCCCCTCGATCGAACTGCATCTCGGTCTTTCGGATCGCGCGACCGTTCGGAGCAGCGTTCGGAGCGACGAGGGTCCTCGCGTGCGCAGGCCACCGCACTCGATCGCCGCTACCATCGACACACGTCGGAACTTTCCAAAGCTTCCAGCACGGCGTTAAACACAATGTCGAAGGTTTCCCAGCAGTCAGTTGGTTTGACCAAAAAGCACGCCAAACTCAGGTGGCATGCAACGCACGTACTATATTGCACTTTGCGAGCAATCACTTTATTTGTTCGAGAGCACATCAGCAACATGATGTGTCTTCAACGCGCAGGTTACGAGCTTGGAAGACGAACCTACTACAAGTGCTACAAGCCGTCCTGTTTGTATTCGTGATTTGGGCAGTTGACAAAGCAATCACGTACAGTCGTGAGAGAATGCCCGCATTTTCTCAAGTGCACAGCCCCTCTGCCACTGCTGTGGCCAGCATTCCTGACTGCACACAAAATCAGTACCTCAAGGCATGTTCCCACTTTATGAATCTTGCAAGCTGCTGTTTCAAGGCTCTCTTGCTTTTGACTGCATCTTCCTGTGCCAGTCTTGACTATGCTGTCACGTGCTGGCTTGTGCATGGTCAGCATATCAGCCATTGCTCTATGCTTCACTGCATGCCCACTTTGCATGTGCAGCTTGTGTTTGCCATGCGGTGTTGTCATGATGATGTGTTGTCTGCAGCAAGGAGCAGAATGTCTCACCTTCCTGTACACCCCAAACAATGACACCTCTGTCAACAGCATTGTTGCTGCCATGCGGTCCAACAACAGTCCGGCCATTCCAGACTCAAGAACCAAGGGCTTTGGGTCTATGTCAGAGGTGATCAACACACCACACTCATAATCAAGCTGAGCCTGTGACCACTGCAATCAGGCGGAAGCCACCAATATAAGCACATTGCACATCACACTACAGTCTGCAAGCTGCCGGTTGTCACAATTGTGCCTTCTGCCATGTAATGATAGCAAGCCATGTTCAGGCAGCTCCTGAGGTGGCATGCTGTCACCGAATATGCTTGAAACTGAAAATGCGAAAATCTACATTTGGTGTGTCCAACATAATATGCTGTGCAGGCAGATGCATATTTGTTTGCTAATTCTCAGACTACGCTGGGCGCAGTGCACTTCAACATCACTGATGCACAGGTATGTAGTGCCACACTGTAAGCTTTACAGCTGCCTGACAGGCAGCATGTTGTGTCAACTATGATTCATGTGCTGGCTGTTCCAGTTTCAAACTATCTACAATTCTGCAGCCTTCTTTGGTGGTTATGTTGCAGCATATCAGCTTTACCTTGCAAAGCAACAGCAGCACAAACTGGTTCAAAGGGCATTACCAGGACCCCAATACCTATTTCCAGCTTCCTTTGCAAATGGCAGCAGAAAGAGAGACAGCACGCCGCCTGGCCAATGGTGAGTCATCTTCTTGCACGTTTGGCAAAAGCCTGTTTGCTCAACTGCTGATATGACACTTTGCACTCAGTCTGCCAATGACAGAAGGCGTTTCTGATTTGCATATGCAAAGTCTCACAGTTGCACAGGCACAGATCTGCCCCTGATGTTCCTTCAACTTACAGGAAAATACTTACAACAAAACTACAAGGTGTCCTGATTGTCATGTCTACCATTGAAATTACTGCTCTTAGTGGTTGGTTCACGATGCAGGCACCAACCTGGGCTGGGATGTCAGCTACACCGATTTTGCGCATCCAGCTTCTCAGTCAGCCTCTGTAGGTGAGTAAGCTATGTCTGTCCACATGATTGTGCATCATGAGCACCAGAGTGTAGCACAGTCCTCTCGCGACGAGTGTCATGTGCAAATGTCCTTCTCAGTTCCGTGCATCATCACACTGTGCACTCGGCAGTTTGAGTGTTCGCCATTTGCTTAGCAGAATTGCCTCTTCTTTGGGCCATTTGGCACCTCTGAGTGAAGAACTAGCACATTGCAGCTGTTTGTGTGTTGATGCAGTGGGTAACATTGCTCCAACGTTCTTCTTCGCGTCCGCCATGTTCAACTTCGTGGTGCTTCTGCACAACCTGGTAAGCTTTCAAACGTCCACATCACATGCATCATGTGGACCACAACCACCAGCTATTCCACCACACAGGCAGCAACACCTCATACAGTAACGACTTACTGAAATTTGCATGAGCTGTTGCTGCCTATGTGGTGGAACAGCTGGAACGTTCTGCATAACACGTGAACATGCATGATGCAACATGCATAAATTGCAGTTGTACTGATAGCTGCATCTTGTGGAGCGGTGTCAGTGTTGTTGTCAGCTTATGGCATACACATCCCTGCAGTGAGTAGCTGATCTGGTCCAAGATTCATCCCACTAGTGCCCTTTGCAAGGCATATCTTGCAATGAGGGCTCATGCAACATGGCCTACTTCACAAAGCCTTATTACATGACTGAAGCATGTTCTGACATCATGAGTACGTGATTTAGAATCAGCAGTGAAATGGCGGACCTGATTCGGTAGCCTGTTCATGCTTGATTGCTCTGAGCAGGTTAGTGAGAAGGAGTCAGGAGTGAGACAGGTGATGAGTACCATGGGCCTTCTCACCTCCCCTTTCTGGCTCACCTGGGCCCTCTTTGAAGGTCAGCTCTCATCTCCACTCTAATCACATCTGCTTCTCTTTGCACGTTTCTTCTGCATGCAAAATGGAAGGGGGTCCATTCTGCTGGTTGTAGCAGGCTGCAGCCCTTGACATAAAAAGAGGACGAGTCGTTCAAGAAACCCTCATCAACAAACAAGTGTAGCTGCCTGTTGTCCTTGCAATACTGACATGACTTTGCTAATTCCTGATCTTATTGCTACATCTGTAGGTGTTCAAGCTCTGGTGTCCACCCTCCTCATCTTAGCAGCTTCCTATGCCTTCCACTTTGATATCATGTGGCAAAACAGCTTCTGGCTCAGCTTCCTGCTGCTGTTGCTGACCAACCTAGCCTTGGTGTCCTTCTGCTTCTTCATCAGGTGATCCCACCACACATCAGATCTCTGCTTCTGTGACTGTTTATACCATTGCTGCTGGGCATGCTTCTATATATGCATGCAACCCCTGTACATGTCCTGTTACTCCTCCCAAGCCAGACGGTGTGGTTTTCACTGCCTTTGTGCTCAAGCAAAGGCTGCCTAAGGTCATTTGGTCAAGTGTCGCATGTATCATGTTGCATGTATCATATGCAGTGTCATCAAAACTCAGCAGTGCAGAAGTGCCAGCTAGCTTCCACCTGCTTGGTGCCCTCTATTTTGTGGTGGTGACATGCCATTACCATGTTGCCCCTTGCCACTGATTGCATCCATTCGGTCCTTGACTACATGCACCTGCAGCACTTATGTGAAAGCCTGCAGGACATCACTGCCATGCTGAGTGCTGGCTCTGCTGTTCTGGGCAAGGCACAGCAGTGCCAGCAGGCATTACCTTCTTTGATCAACCCCTGCATCATGCTGGGATGGTGGTGATCGCGCTTCCTGTGCTGTCGCTGCTGAGTCCGCAGCTGCACTGATGAATGTGTCTGTCCGTGCAGCACATTCCTGAGGCACAGCAGCGCAGCAGTAGCTGGCTTTGGTCTTTTCATCGTGGCATGGGTGATGCTGCTTGTTGTTGCCTTTGGGTTCCCCTACAGCACCAACTATAGCAGCGGCCTTGTTGCGCTGTTCTCGCTGTTCCCTTGGACCATTCTGGGAAAGGGCATAGGAGACTTGGCATCTGCCACCACAGGTATGGGCTGAGTTAGCACCTGACATTTTTGAGGCAGAGCTAGGGTTTAGGGCTGCAGGTGCGCATGTGAGACTGTATATGCTAACTGGCTGCATGACTAGCAGCATAGCATCAAAGCCTGTCATAGGATAGGTCACTTGGCATCTGCTACCACAAGTAGGAGCCATTTTGGTGCTGACCTGTTTGAGGCAAAGCTAGAAAGGCATCCAGTGTGGTAACCAGGTGTTGACACACAGACAACAAGTGTCAACTATATGAGCCATGTGGCTGTTGCTAATAGCGGCGCAGCATAGAAGCGTGTCAGTCATAATCGAGCCTGGCAGCAAATGACAATGTCTTGTTGCTGTTCACCTCCTTCCACCACTTGCAGGGGATGGTGCAGTGGGGATCAGCTGGTCCCACAGGTACTCGTACTGCCAGTCCCAAACCCCATCCCCAAGCCAGCAACAGTCCCTGGGATACTACACCACTAGCTGTGTTGCTCCTCTGCCCCACCTGTTCTTGTTTGCAACTGCACAGGTATGATGCAAATCATCCTCTCTGCACTTGGACAGTCTATGTCTCACAGGCAGACATGAGTGGATGAGTCAGATAGCTTGCCCTGTGTTACATGTCCTTTGACACATAATCCTCGAATCTACTTTGGGCAGCCATAAGACCTCACAGCACATACCCCAGTCATTTTATACAAAGTGTCTTTACTCAGTGTACCTGTGATGTGTCATGCTTCTGGTTTTTTATGTATGCAGTGCATTGGATACATGGTACTGGCTGTGTATTTGGACAAGGTGCTGCCAGACAGAATGGGGGTGCGCCTGCCCTTCTGGTACCCCCTCCTGCCATCCTACTGGAAGCCCACCAAGGTAAGCATCTTCCCAATCGCTGCGTCAGTGTCTCATGGGGATATGAGGTTATGCTGTCTTTGTACAAATTGCAATAAATGCTTTCAGACTTGCACCCTCTCTGCATAGGACACAACAGGTTATGCAAACCTTGCATAGCACCCAAGTACAGAAGCTGTCTTGCCAAGCAGTGCAATGGGTTGTCCTGTTGCAATGTTTAGGAATGTGATCAACTGCATGTGATGCACCAGTATTGCACAGACCCACGCTGCATAGATGCGGCAGCCCTCCAGGTCAGCAGACATCAACACCCACAAGAGCTTGTCTTGTGGGAAGTTCACCAGGCTCAGGTGTGTTCTGCAGACGACCAGTCCACAACGTGCAGCTGCAGCATTGCAGCCAGCTGCCCAGCAGGAAAGCTCATCTACAGATGCAGACGTTGCAGCAGAGAATGCAGCCATGCAGGCCATGTGCGCTCACTGGATCTCAGCTCAATCACGTTCTGTGCAAACAGCCAGCAGTCGCAGCCATGGCAAGCCTGCACAACATTTACAGCTTCATGGCGGCTTGAACAACAGCATGGTTCAGTGCATTGGTCACAGCAGCAGCAGTGGCAGCAGCTGTGAGGATGCAGGGCACTTGCAGGCATGCGTTGTGCCCTCAATCAGTGCAGACTTGAGTGAAAATGGAGCTGTGGTAGTGCCAGAGGCTGGACGCTGTGACACGGCTCCTGGGCAGCATCAAAAAGGCCTGAAAGCGGCAGCCACCAAGCCAGCACCTGAAAGGTAGAGCATGCGTCTGTCTGCCTTGTGTTGGTGACCTCTCACAGCTGTTGTCCATGACAGCGTGCATGCAGCTTCAGTCTGCAGTAGTGCCAGAAATGATGTGAAGTCACATTACGCTTGAACAAGCACTCATTTAATGTGAGATGAACTTGACACCTGTCAGTCTGTGCCATGCCGTGGTACTGACAAGCTTTATCAAGTGCAAGAAAGAGCAGGGAACAGCCTTTCCCTTTGTTTTCAGCTCAATCTACTTGTGCAATAAATATAATGCATGCTATTGGGATAAGCTGGCAAACATGCACACCCACTTGCATCTCTCTCATGTGTGTGTGTGTGTGTGTGTGTGTGTGTGTGTGTGTGTGTGTGTGTGTGTGTGTGTGTGTGTGTGTGTGTCAGTTTGAACAGTGAGCGTGGGTGCAGACAGTGCGCAATCAGCATGTTTGGATTGAGGCGGTCTTTTATGAAGCGGCCTGCTTTCTGGAGGCGTCTGCTGAAGAAGGAGAGGAATACGGAAGCCGTGGCTGTGAAGGGCAACTGGCTGGGCATTCAGGAAGGTCAGCCTTGTCAGCTTCTTATGCTGTATCGCAACTTGTCAAATGTGATCTCTGCTTGCTTTCTGGATTTGAAAGCACAGTGCAGTGCATGTGCATCCACTCTCAACAGGAACCTTTGCAGGAGTCTGCTGGGAAACTAGATTTGCGCAGAGATTGCACTGTTCTGATCATCTTTGTGGGTATCAAAAGGCCTTGGCCACAATTCTCCATGCTTTGTGACTGTGCAGTTCTTCCTCTTGAGTTTGTACAGACACGCTGCTGCTGCTGCCTTGCTGCTGCTGGCGTGATAGCAAGCAAAATGCAGCTGCAGGCAGGTTGCCAGATGCATGCTGCGTTTTTGAATGGCGTATACCCAGCGTGCACAGCATGCGATACACACTGTCATGTTACTGCAGGTGAGTGTTTCTGTCTGCTGGGTCCCAATGGAGCAGGCAAGTCTACCACGATCAACTGCCTGACAGGTGTCTCGCCTGCCACAGCTGGGGAAGCGGTGGTGCATGGTAGCAGCATCACCCACCAGGGGGGTCTGGACAGGGTCAGGGGGCTGATGGGGGTCTGCCCCCAGTTTGATGTGCTGTGGGACAACCTGACTGGCAGAGAGCACCTCATGCTGTTTGGTGCAATCAAGGGGCTTGACAGGAGGCAGGCTGAGAAACAAGCTGATGCGCTGCTGGATCAGGTAAGGCTGCAAGAGCAGTTGTGCACAGCTGTGAGTTGTCAAGAAGGCAGCTGCTGTACATGGTTTTGCGTGGGGTGACAAGTGTCTGGCAGCTGTTGACATGTCAGATGTGAGGCAGCTGTTGCATGTCAGATGTCTGGCAGTTGCTGGCTGAAGTCAATGCAAGCAGCTGCAGCTCTTGGAGACCCCAATTCTGCTGCAAGTTTCTCAAGAGCTGCTGAAACAGACAGTTTCCAGCCAAGTTGAGGAGCAAGCCCTGCAAATTAGCTCATGTTCTGGCAAAATGCATTCTGAGAATACACGTTGCACAAGGGTGGGATATGGTGCAGGTGAAGCTGGGGGCTGCGGGGGGGGTGAGGGCTGGTGCATACAGTGGAGGGATGCGCAGGAGGCTCAGTCTGGCAGTGGCTTTGCTGGGCAACCCCAAAGTGCTCTACCTTGATGAGCCTACCACTGGTACATTCACGCATGCACTCATTTGGTCGTTTGGTTGTTCACACATTCATGCAGTCATGGATTCACTCACTCGCTCACTCACTAACTCACTCACTCGATTTGTTTGTTCGTTCATTTCTTTATTCATACAACAAACACGGTCACCCTTCTTATGAGGGACAGGCAATACAGTCCTGAATAGCTCCTTGCACAATCACCGACATGCCAACAAGGAGTTGCACTCCTTCAGTCATGCATCACAACCACCAAAAGGGCAACTTGAGTCCTGACAGTGCCATATGTTGAATGCATGTTGACACAAACATACACACTCAGCAGCGCCAGACAAAGTTATGGCAGTTTGTCAATCACAAAGATCATGACACTCTTTGTATCATAACTTTACAATCAGCTCCTGATATTCAAAACAAACATCCTGATCAATGTAACGATGACTGTTAATAATAATAATAACAATGCTTTCCAGCTCATGATGAGCTAGGTACGTGCGGGACTGTTGATTCCAAATATGTCTGTGATCTTTGAACCCAAAAATAATTGCTGTTCTGTTAGGCATGGATCCCATCTCACGCCGGCACCTGTGGGATCTCATTGCCTCAGTCAAGCAAAGCTGCGCCATCATGCTGACAACACACAGCATGGAGGAAGCTGACATTCTGGGTGACCGTATTGGGATCATGGCTCGGGGACAGCTGTGCTGCCTTGGCACCGGCCTGCACCTCAAGCAGAAGTATGGGTCTGGCTACCGCCTCAGTGTGCAGGTTCAGCAGGTATCGTACATCTGGATACCTCTGAATAGTACTACTATAACTTGTAATATATGGTATACCAGGTGGTATATACCAGCCGCAATACTATGGTGCTGTAGACTCATGATATATCAGGTGTTATGCCCTTGGTACTGCACACCCAATGCAAGCATGTCATGAGCATGCTTTTGTCTCCAAGCAGCTTGTGCTCCTGTGTTACTCAAGTCTTGATGCCATGGTGCTTTGGCAGAGACACGGCACAAATCATGATGAGGCTGCTGTTGGATTTCAGTATCCATAGTCGAGCGCTGTACACATGATGCACATTCTGGCATAAGTGTTGTGTCAGGCTACACATTCTTGATAGGGTGCAAAGCATGCAAAGTCTGAGGAGAAAGATAGCCAATTTGGCTGGTTTGCAGGATGTGCACAGCAGCAGCAGCAGTCAAGAAGACAGGCTGCAACAAGTTGCAGCTTTTGTGCAGCAGCACACAGGAGCAGTTCTGGTGGATAAGCTAGAGACACACCTTCACTTCAAAGTGCCAACAGAGGCTGAGCCAAAACTGACTCACTTTTTCGCCAAGATAAAGGTCAGATGCCATGTTGAAAAGCGCGCAGCAGATGGCCCTGCTGTGCTGCTGACAAGTGTCCAGCTGTTGTCTACTGCTGCTGATTTGCAGTGATGATGCCCTTGTTGCAGCTTGGGCAAATCTAGATATGTGATGCAATGTTATGCAGCTGTTTGTTTGATAAGCTGGACCCAAAACACGCTCTCTCGTATGCATGCTCTCACCTGTCTACAAAGGTGGATTGCACACATCATGGCACAGCATTGTTTACATGATGTGAAAGCATCTATGCCATTCAGGAGGAGAAGGACATGCTACATATTGGAGATGTGCAGCTGCGATTAACTCCACTGGAAGAAGTGTTCATGGCTGTTGCGCGTGAAGCTGAGATCAAGCATGCTGAGCACATGCATGAGACCACTGAGCTCGTGCTGAATGAAGGCACTGTTCTTCAGGCAAGTGCTTTAGCTGTGAGTAGACAGTATTAATAGACCAGAAGTTGCAGCTTGTGAGTCGATGAAAATTTGCAGTTCAGATGCTTCCTGCACAGATTGTCAATGAGATGAACCTGCTCCAGCAACACATTTTTCCAGAGGCACCAGATGGGATGAAGAATGAAGCTGTACTGATCCAAACTGTGCATCTGTTGCTTGTGCTAGTTGACACAATCTGTTGTTGTTTGAATTCTTGCAACCACAGAGGTGATTGATAACTGTACAGCAAGAGCACTGCATTTTCCAATATCATTTGCAAATAACGATTACCTGTTGTCCCAGGTGGCTATGGGAGCTTCTCATGCAGTTGCACCAGATGGGCAGGTTTACATACTCAAGTGGGTTCAAGATGATAATGGTCGCCTTCACCTGCAAGACCACAAGCTTGATACTTTGACAGATTACGGAGGAGGTCGTGATTGAAGAATTAGACAGGTATCAAGTCTCGGGTGCCGTCCAGGTAGCGCATGTTGTATACCTGATGTTTTGTACTGCTAGGCTGCGCCATGTCGAGGCACTCAACTGATGTCAATGGTGGGTAGACATGGAATAACCTAAACAGAACTCTGCTGTGAATGAAGAGGAGATGATGTCCATACAAGCTGTGCAATGCATGTAATCTTTGTTCTCCCTTGAGTGCTGATCTTCCTTCTGATAGTTGTTGGTGATGGGCAGCTGCAGGGGCTTGTGCTGAGCAAGCGGCAGAACATTATATGACAACGCAAACCTAAATATATGTGATGCAATCGACCACGATAGGACGCAGCACTTATACCGTGAACGGTGCGCAAGGCATGCTTTGAGACTTCAAGTACACATAAACTGCGAGGCCTACTGTGAGGCCTATTGTCTTCTTTGCACCCAAAGTCGTCCACTGATGTGTACGAGCACTGGAGCTGACGCATTCAAAGCGAACAACGCTCACCAGCGAAGCATACAAGGCCACAACCAGTTGCTGCTGCCATCCCTCGCGGCCCTCTCAGTAGCACTGGACCTGACAGTAAAGTCCAGATAATCGGGCCACACCAGCAGGCGGTGCATGCTGCAACAGCAGGTTGCGTCGTTTGAAACAAGAGATTGCAACGAGACAGCAACTGTGTTGCAGCGATAGAGTTTCTGGCGGCGGGCAGTATGATTTTTGGCAAATTTGGATGTCCTTGTCATCAATTGCCCCTAAATACTCTTCATTAACTACTAGCCGAATTTCAAATTTCTGTTATAATCCAAATTAGCCGGACTCTGGTTTCAGGCGCTGTGTGAGTGTGTGCAAAAGGTAACACCCTTTACCCTTCTGCTCGTTAACTGCTGACTCTACCGCGTGATTCGTTGCACAGCGCAGATATAGTACATCGACAGCACGGGCGGGACGGGGGTCCGCGCAGTCGAGACTCCCAGCCTGCCCTCTGCTTTCTTCAGTCACTCCCTACTTGGAGTGGGATTCTACGACCTTGACCATGTATTAGGTCCTCAAAAGCAGGGTGTTGCACCCTGCATTCCGCGTCTAGTCTATCATGTGCTAATGCTCTGTCTGAGCCGCACTGGCATGGCTCCTAGCCGGAATTTCTCTTCCCACTCTGATTTGTCACAAATGGCAGTAGGAGCTCCGGAGCCAATTAAGGTGCAGGTCTTTGTCAAGGGGAGATTGGAGCAGGTGATTTACTGCACCACTACATCGTACACTTAGTCCTCCACTTCCAAAACGACCTCTGAGCGCGTCTTGTCTGCGTCACAGTCACAGGGGAAGTGGAGTTACAAGGGAGGAAAGAGATTGTTTCAGAGCGTCCCAGTTGGATATGGCTATGCTGATCTGATGTACAAGATGTGTGAAAAGTTAGCAAGTGACATCTCCATGAAGTATTTGGCCCCAGGGGAGGAGCTGAGTCCTGACAACCTGATATCCGTATCTGATGATGATGATGTGCAGGTAACCAGTTGCTGCCACCTGTCCTGAACCTATACACCAGCAATACATTGCTTGCATTGTTGCCCAATGTAGTGCGTGCAATGCAGCAAAGGCAGTGGCATGTCTCATCATAATGAGTTGTGCAGGAGATGTTTCAAGAGTACTGGAGAGGACTGCAGCTGCCTGATACTTCACATAGCTTTAGGTTGACACTGATGCTGTTTGATGCCCTTGACGATGCCCTAGACCCCGACGAGTACGAGGATGCAGAAGCAGCATGGGTTAGCATCAGGTAACAGCAGTCATGGGCATGCATACCACAGTGCATGCATGAGGCATGTCAGTATCCTGCTTGTGTGCTGCACATGGTACTCACAGTGAGGAGTGCACTGAGCAAGTTGCATTGAGACTAGCAATGCAATTCTCCCAGAGCTTCTATGCTCAGGCGACTTGAATTTGCACATAGTCTCTGCCTTTTTTGCTTCTTGCCTGGGATCAGACTACTGCTGCCAAGAATGCAGGTTGTGCACAAGTCAACGCAGTTTTTGCTCATCGTTCATGCCGTTATGGCTCAATTACAATCATGTTGCAGTGCCGAGAAGGCTGCCAGGGAGCAAGGCTTGTCCCAGAGCAACAGCAGGGCAGTGACAGCCGATTACAACAGCTTGAGCAGCGACAGGAGCAGTGTGAACAGTGCAGCAGCCGGCATGCGCATAGCCTCCCCTTACGATGCATCTGTCTGGGTCCAGCCTAGTGACACCATACTTGAGGACATAGCAGGCAATGAACTAGATGCTCAGGACGCCTCGTATGCATTTGAGCAGCTGAAGACCATCAAGCAGAAGCCAGGCAAGCCAGCATTTCAAGCCTATGTCAAGGCTGGATACGAGGCCAATGAGCACAGTGGCAAGGACAGGTACAGCTATGGTGCCAAAGATGGCTATAACAAAGAAGGCTACAGCAAGGATGGGTACGGACAGGGACAGGACCAGCGCTATCACACCCAGGCTGACTCATATGGAGAGGAGGACTCCGGCAGGTCTTTGGTGATGAAGGACAGAGACCCAGTGTCAGTCCTGCCCAGCCACCTTTACAGCACAGATGATGAGAACTCCACTCAGCACGCGATTTCGGGCAGCAACTCAGCACAGACTCAACCCAACACCTCCATGCACATGTCTGGCAAGGCAGCCAGCCTGCATCTACCCAGCATCTCAGACATCTATGCTGTCATTGGCGAGAACCAGAAAGCAGGCGCTATGCCACAGGACCCACTGAACGGCGTGTCTGTCTGTGACAATGGAGGCAGCATCCATTACCAGGAGTATGAGCCAAGCAACTTAGCATCAGCAGTGCCACCACAAGGCAGGACTGCTGGAGGCATCAAGCCTGGGCTCAAGCCAGTCAACAGCACTTCACCCACAGGCCTTTTTGGGCAGCAGAACGGAGGTTTAAGCCAGCAGGACGCCTACTTTACAGCAGACTCTGCATTTGTGAACCCGGTTAATGATGGGCTGGTGTATGGACGACCAGGTATGGTTTTTCCCCACTTGCTTTGGGTAGCAAGTGTTGTAATTTGTGTAAAATGTGGTGCAGCTGTTCCTGTCAATCTTTGTACGTGCATTCAATGTCTTAGCTGGTTACATGGCTGCCATTTGCACAATGCCAGGCATGCATTAATGTAGTCTCGCACCACTCTGTGCGGGACTTGTTTTTGTGTTTCTCTTTGCTGTCTATAGCAGTGCCACACTCACTGCCCTGGTACATGGAGGCTCAGCATGCCCTTTGCACTACTACAGCATCTGCTGTGTTGCTGTCAGCTCTTATCATGCACTGGCATCATGCACTTTCCTAGGCAACCTGACAAGAGCTAGACAAGCTGCACAAATAATATGGCAAGCTCAACCATGTTGTAGGTCACAAGGCAGACACATACACAGTCTTCACATGTTGAATCAGCATGACTAGCCACATAGCGCAAAAGTGCTGACACTGGTACAGTGTGTGGCCATACTGAGCCTGCTGACTCAACACATGTGTTTCATCACATGGAAAGCAGTTTTCATTGACAAAGCTCACATTTACAAAGCTCACTTGGCTTCTCGTTAAATCGACGCCGAAAGGCTTAGCCTTTCCCTTCCCTTCCCTTCCTTTCCCCTCCCCTCCCCTC
>JAABUK010005637.1_pt1 | contig 19291 bp, 25 predicted proteins | sample 5559141 | NCBI WGS metagenome assembly JAABUK01 (sample SAMN10711869, study PRJNA513367) | rock metagenome | isolation source: Antarctica rocks | place: Antarctica: Victoria Land, Pudding Butte nord | collected 2016-01-03 | reverse complement strand
CGACTTGGTCGAGGTCAACGAAAGCGGCGGCGCGGCCGGCGCCGAGTTGCTGCATGAATATCTGGAAGCCGACCGCAGATTTACCCACGCCCGTAGGTCCGCACAGCCACAGGACCGGCCCGGCGGCGCCGGCGCTCACCCGGGTGGACGACAACGACGTCGGCGCGAGGAGGTCTGATGCTGCGCCTCGAAGGCCCGGCCAGCCGCCGGTGTGCTGCTGCACCCGGTCGGCCACCTCGGCCACCGTAAGGCCGGTGGTGTCGATGGGGGTTTCGACCACTGCGCCGCGGTCCAGAGCCTCGGCCTCCCGCCACACGGCGTCGAGGTTGTACTGGACTTCTCCCCGGACTGCCAGCCGTCGAGTCAATTCGATCCGGTCGGAACGGAGGCGACACAGGGTGAGCGTGATGTCACGAAGCTGATCGTGATCGACGCCGTGCTCGGCATCGACGACGCCGGACACGATCACACACCTGGCGCCCGCTGACCGGTAGGTGTCCACGACGGCGGCGAGGTTCTCCAGCTGCATTCGGTGCCGGCCGGGATCCGCCGGGGGCTCCGGGTAGCAGATGCCTAGCTGGTCCACGTCCACGAAGCCGCTGTTGATCCCGGAGCACAGCAGGTCGGTGAAAATCTTCCACGCCACGGTGGACTTTCCGACGCCAGGAGGCCCGCACAACCAGAGGACGGGAAACACCCCGCCCCTCACCGGCTGACCGCCTGCACACACTCAGCCCAGCGTCGTGTCGGCATAGGGCCTCTCGTGACCATAGGAAAACCCTCGCCCTGCCGCTCGTCCACCCGCAATTGAATTTTCGGAGGTTCAGTTCTCGATAGGGGATCGCCCAGCGGTACGGACTGATCTGCTCTGACTCCGGGACCGGATACCGCAGGTCGGTCGGTCCTGATGGGGCGACACCCGTCGGCAGCCCTCGGAGCGTCTCGAGTCAGCTGAGGATGATCGGATTCGTGAGCGCGGCCATCTGACCATCGGGGTGACGTACTTCGAGCCGAACAAACGCGGACTCCTGAGCAGCGGTACTCAACTCGACCTCAGTCGGCCGGTCCGGGGACAGCGCGGCACGACGCAGCACGCCTTGGTGGTTGTGCAGCGTGATGAGACCGGCTGGCACGCCGCGGACCGAAGCTTGTAACACCACTGGCTGGCCGCGCGTCTGTATGTACTCACCGATCCCGGCGGTCATTCCGCCAGCGACGGCGTTGAAGGACAGATCGACACCTGCTGATTCGGCGATCCAGCTCCGGCCGGCGCGCAAGCCGGAAAGGATCGACGAAGCGGTCAGGTCTTCGGCCATGACGACCGTCTGCGGGGTGCCGAGTTGCCCAGCAACGTGCGTATCACTGTTTCCCATCGCGGGGCGCCAGGATCCAGTGGTGACGTCGTCGGCCAGAGTATGTCCCCAGTCCGAGAATGCCGCTTCATTGTCAGCGTTCCAGGATCGGTCTGACTGCCATAGGCCATTCCACACCTCGACAGCATCAAAACCCTGCAGCTGGTACTCAAACGTGCCGGTGGCATACGGAGCGTACGGATGGGCCGCGACGCAGAGCCCACCGCTATCGTGCACTCCCTCCAAGCATGGGTAGATCGCATCGTTGTGCGCGCCGTATTGCCAGTCGACCATCTGTCCGCGTTCCACGCCCAACGCGAGCCAATGACCACTGAGGGTGGTGACCTCCACGCCCAGGATGACGAGCAGATCGGCACCGGCGTGTTGATCCCATTCGCCGTGAGCCGCCGTCGTGTTGTGGTCCGTCGTGGCGATGAAATTCAGTCCTGCTGCGCGTGCCTCGGCCGTCACCTGCTCCGGCGTCAACTCGCCGTCCGAATGAATCGTATGAACGTGGCAGTCCCCGCGGTACCACGCCGGACCCTGCCGCGTTACGGGCGAGATCAGGCCGGGCATGCATCAACGCTATCGACCGCGCGGCCTCCGGTCTCAATTGACGATCGGTGAGTGGGACTGTCTCTGGCCGCCCGGCCTGGGGACGATCGTCACGGGGCGGCCTCGTTCTGGTCGTTGATCGATGTGCCCGTCGGTGCGGCGGCAGGGGACGAAGATCGGGTCTGGCCTGGGAGTCGAATGTCGGTGACGAAGGCGACGGCGGCCAGGACCAGCACGAGCCCGGCGGGGGTGCTCCAGGTGAGGGGCTCGTGCAGGAAGACCGCGCCCCACAACAACCCGAACAGCGGCACCAGGAAGGTCACCGATAGTGCGCCGGTGGGTCCGACTCGGTGGACCAGCCGGTAAAACAGGCCGAAGCCCACTGCGGTGCAGGCCAGGGCGAGGGCGAGGACGGCGAGGATCACGCCGGAGTCGGGGCTGCGGGCCGGGGGCAGCGCCAGTGTGGGGATGATCAGCAGTACCGCGGCGCCGAGCTGTTGGCCGGTGGCGGTGACCAGCGCCGGAGCGTGGGCGAAGCGGGTCTTGGCATAGACGCCGCCCAGGGCGTAGAACAGCGCAGCCAGCAGGCTCTCCCCGGTCGCCAGGATCAGCGCACCGTCCAGCCGCAACGGACCCAACCCGACTAGCACGGCCACTCCGGCTAGGCCGAGCAGCACCCCGGCGAGCCGCCGCGCGGACAAGCCCTCGCGCAGCCGGACGGCCGAGATCAGCAGGGTGAACAACGGGGTGGTGGCGTTCAGGATCGCCGCCAGCGACGCGGTCAGGCGCAGCTCGGCGGCGGCGATCAGTGTGAACGGCACCGCCGCGGACAGGCCGCCCAGCAGCAGAAAGCCCCGCCAGTCGCGGCGCACGTCGGGTAGCCGCCGGACTAGCAGCGCGACCGCGAGCAGTCCCAGCCCGGCAACACCGACTCGCGCTTCGATCAGCGCGACCGGTCCGAGCGCCGGCACCGCCACCCGGATGAATAGGAACGAGGCGCCCCACAGGGCCGCCAATACCAGCAGGATCGCGCCGTCGACCAGAGCCATCACCAATCTCCTTTACGCTCGTCCCGTTGCTCGTTTCTCCAGTCGTAGTCGACACTGGGTGTATGAGTCCAACAAGTGCCGGTCACCCTCAACGTGAGCGCTACTCATGAACCTGGCGCAGTTGCGGACCTTCACCGCCGTAGCGGAGACCGGCCGGGTCACCGACGCCGCCGCGCGTCTGTCGATCACCCAGTCCGCCGTCAGTCATGCCTTGGCCTCACTGGAGACCGAACTCGGCCTCCAGCTTGTGGTGCGCGATCGCACCGGCAGCACGCTGACCGACGTCGGCCGGACGCTGCTCCCGCACGCCGACGCTGCGCTGCGCGCGGTCGACCGGCTCGTCGACGAGGCCGCCGCCGCCACCGGACTCCAGCGGGGGCGGCTGCTCCTGGGCGCTTTCCCTACTGCCTGCCAGCTGCTTCCGCCCCTGATCCGGGCCTTCGGCCGTCGATTCCCCGCAGTACAGATCGTCTTGCTCGAGGGAAGCGACGCCGAGGTCAGCGACTGGATCGCCACCCGGGTTGTCGACCTCGGCGTCGTCACCGGGCCGCGCCGTGATCTGAGCACCGCGCCGCTGGCCCAAGACGAGATGCTGGCCGTGTTCCCCACCGGCCACCCCCTGGCCGAACAACCCGAGGTCGAGCTGGCCGACCTCGCCGATGACCCATTCCTGCTGTCCACCGGCGGCTGCGAACCCCTCATCCGTGGCCTCTACGACGCCGCGCGGCTGCCGTTCACCCCCGCCCACCACGTCCGCGAAATGGCCACCCTGCTGGTCATGGTCCGCGAAGACCTCGGCGTCAGTGTCGTCCCCAGCCTCGCGCTCGACCCCGCCTCGAGCGGGCTGGTCGCCGTACCGCTACGCCCCCGCGTGCCCCGCCACCTGCTCCTGGGTGCACCGACCTCCGGCGAACTCAGCCCTGCTGCCCGCACCTTTCTCGCCTTCCTGCCGACGTCGGAGGCTGACGCCGAGCTATCCCCAGGGCGCTCAGCACTTCCCGTGCTGACCTGTTCGGTAAGCCAGACAGGAGGAACGCGATAACCGGGTCAGCGGCCCGTCAGCGGATCGACAACCGGGCGCGGTCGTGTCGAGGTCGCAGACCTTGTGGTAGCAGAACTGCTACCATGGCCGTATGCCGACGATCCCGCAGAAGGAACTGCGCAACCAAGTAGGCGAGGTCCTGCGCCGCGTCGAAGCAGGTGAGAGCCTCATTGTGACCGTCTCTGGGAGGCCTGTCGCCGAGTTGTCCCCGGTTCGCAGACACCGTTGGGTTACTGGACCTGCCTTGTCCCAGGTGTGGCGTGGTCCGGCACCGCGTGGCCTGGAAAGGGACCTCGCACGACTCGATGCAGGCCTGGTCGACCCGTTCGACGCATGAGGGCTCTTCTCGACACCTCCGTGCTGATCGGCGAGGACGTCCCGGCCGACATCGAGGCGGCCATCAGCGTTGCTTCGATCACCGAGCTGCACTTCGGAGTCCTGGTCACCGACGACGCGGATGAGCGGGCACGTCGCGCCGACCGACTGGCCGCAGTGGAGGCGGCTTTCGACCCGCTGCCGGTCACCGTCGAGACGGCCCGCGGCTGGGGTCGTCTGGCTGCTGCAGTCGCCCGACGTGGCGGGAAGCCACGTCGACGCCAGATCGACCTGGCCATCGCCGCAACGGCCCAGGTCGAAGGAGTGCCGTTGTTGACCCACAACCTCGCAGACTTCGAGATCATCAAGGACCTGGTCGACGTGCGACGGCCATGAGAAAGTCGTCGCCGTTCCACAAGCGGACCGTTCACCGGGACGGCCCGGCGGGGCAGCGGCGGAACCTGCGCGACCGGGAGCTCGGCGCTGAAGTCAGGAGAGGTTGCCGCAAGAGCACGTCGCAGCGACACGAGCTTCCATGCCAGCATGCTGACAGCCCGCGCATGGGGCGCGGTCAACCGTTCGGTGGGAGTAGGGCATGACGGTCGAGCTGGGTCCAACCTTGTTCAGCGCTCGGCCGTTGGCGGAGTACCGGGCGATGTTCGCCCTGGGCGAGGCCGACCTGACCGGCCAGGTACTGGACTGCCCGGGCGGCGCCGCCAGTTTCACCGCAGCGGTGTGCGCCGCGGGCGGGGATGCGGTCGCCGTCGATGTGGTCTACGAGCGCGGGCCGGCCGAGGTGGCCGTGCTTGCCCAGGGCGAGGCTGAGCGAGGCAACGCCTACATGGCCGGCAACGCCGACCGGTACGTCTGGAGCTACTTCTCGGACGTCGTCAGCCACGACCAGGCGCGCCGCGCCGCTGCTGAGGTGTTCGCCCGAGACATCACGGCGCACCCGCAGCGGTACGTCGCGGGCGCCCTACCCCACTTGCCTTTCGAGGACCGGTCCTTTGACCTGGTCCTGTCCGGGCACCTGCTGTTTACCTACACGGACCGGCTCGACGCCAACTTCCACCTCGAGGCCCTGTTGGAGCTGGTCCGCGTGACCCGCTCCCAGGTCCGCGTCTTCCCGCTGCTCGAGCACACCGGCCGCAGCGACCCCCAAGCAATGGACTACCTGCGCAGCCAGCTGACCGCAAGCGGCATCGACACCCAGATCCGGCGGGTTGACTATGAGTTCCAGCGTGGCGGCGACCAGATGCTCGTGCTCACCCGGAACATCTCCGCGGTCCCGTGAGCGACCGCACTGCAGCCGCACCACGCGTCACGTCGTCCAACCCATGATCCGCGGCCTCGGCCTCGAGGGCCGGCTTGATGGCGAGCTTGGCCGACCAGAAGGCGTCCGTCGCGAACACGCCGCCCACAGAGTGCCCCGCGACATGAACGGGCTCGCCGCCGAGCAGGTGGCTCCACCGGGGCCTGAAGGGTGACCGGGGTCGAGGTCACGCGTGCTGGCCGTAGCCGAGCAGGTCCGGCACGGGTTGCGGCGCCAGCCGCGAGCAGGTCCGCTCGTCGCCGAACGCTCCAATAAGCCCATGCGCCAGGAGCACCGTCGTCATCAGTACACGGTAGTGCCGTCGAATCACCGCGACCGTCCCGCAAGACGAACCCTCTACGGCGCGACTCGGGGCACCACCGGACGCCCCGCGCAGCGCCCTCGTTCGTCACCGATTGGGGATCCTTGAGTGACGATCGCTCGGCGAAGCTTGCGGGAAGATCGTCGAGTGTCGATCGAGGTGGTCTTCGAAACCCATTCCTGGAGCCGGGACAACGACCGAGGAGTGGCGACTGGCTGGCTGCCGGGCCAGTTGTCCGAGCGCGGCCGAGGTTTGGCCCGCGAGCTTGGCCAGCGGCACCGATCCGATCGCGTCGATGCCGTCTTCACCTCCGATCTGCGCCGGGCGGCTGAGACCGCTGCGCTCGCCTTCGCGGACTCCGACCTGCCGGTGCTTGCCGACTGGCGGCTGCGCGAGTGTGACTACGGCGAGCTCAACGGAGCGCCCGCTGCGCGAGTGCATGCCATGCGATCTGAGCGCCTGACCGTCCCGTATCCGGGTGGGGAGAGCTGGACGCAAGCCGTCGCCCGGGTCGGTCGCTTCCTGAGTGACCTGCCGACCCGGTGGGAAGGTCAGCGGGTCCTCGTGATCGGGCACGTCGCCACCCGATGGGCGTTCGACCACCTGATCAACGGAGAATCCCTCCACGACCTGATCGACGTCGACTTCGGTTGGCGCGAGGGGTGGGAGTACCAACTCACCTGACCGTCGCCGATCATCGATCCCACCCGGGCACCAGTCCGGTGGCGAGGTGGCCTACGAGACGTCCATGATCATCGATCAATCGGCCCGTCCCGAAGCCCGGTGGCGTGCTGCCGGAGGTTCGGCTTGCGGCCACTCACCACTATTTCGATGATGGTCAACTTGGGTGGATGTCCGAGCAGGCATCGGACCCGTACCTGGCTTGTCATGGCCGCGTGGATCGCGGGAGACGGATTGGGTCGTAACTCGGTTGTGTTCAGATGAGCATGTGGGTTGAGTGCTCGACATGGATTACCGCACGGCACGGTTGAGCTTGCATGCGGTCGATGAACTGGAGGCACGGCGCATCCGCGATCGTGCACCCCAACCAGGCGACGATTGGGCAGCTGACTACCCGTTCGAAGGAGACCTGGCTGCCATCGGCGCCTTTCTGCGCGCTACCGAGCAGAACGGCGAGCAGCGTCCGTTCGGCTACTACCAGATCAGGCTTCACTCCGACGGTCTGGCTGTCGGTGGCGTTGGCTTCAAAGGACCCCCCGATGGCGACGTCGTTGAGATCGGCTACGGACTGGCGCCGTGCGCGCGAGGACACGGCTACGCGGCGGAAGCACTGGGAAGCCTCGTGCAGATTGCCGTCGATCTCGGCGTGACGACGATCCGCGCTGACACAGATCTTGACAACGTTGCGTCACAGCGGACCCTCGAACACGCGGGTTTCCACCAGGTCGACGCCGACTCCGAGCTGTATCACTACGAGGCCCGTATCAGGCAAGTGCGGACGTAGCCGCAAGGCCCTCCTTCGGCTACGAGCGTGCAATCCCGCAAGACGATCCCCTTGCGGGCGCCTGGTCGACGAACTCGACCCGGCCCGTGGTCGCCCCGATCCGGGTCGGGACTCGTGGGTCCTGAAAGGATTACCGGGAGGCAGCCCGGCGCAATTCGGATGCATAAGCATGCAGTCACTACGCTGGCCCAACGTCCTCTCGTGCCGCGCTCCGTGCGCACCGTTCTCGGAACTGGGTCTGAACGAAGTGAGGGGACATCGCGGGGTGGTCATCTGGATAGGCCTGACGCTCGGCGTTCTGACGGTGACCGCAAGCGTCGGCGGCACCCCAGCCGAAGTCGGCGTGTTTGGTCGCCATGTCGGCCGGCTGCCTCGAGTGGGGCACTGTGCAGCTGGTGAGGCGCGGACGCGGTCCTGACCCGCGCGCAAGCCGCTCCGAGGGCGACTGCGAACAACCGACCGGGCCCCCGGGTGTCCCTCCGGATGTCATTCGGTGCATTAGCCTCGGGCGGTGTCCGCGAAGTCAGACCGACAGGCAGCACGCGAGGCGATGGCGGCGTATCACGAGGTCCAGCTGGCTGAGCTGGTAGCGCGTGTCGGTGTAGTCGTTGACGGCTACCGTGCCGGCCAACTGGATGCGTTCGACGTCGACCAGATCCTCTTCCAGTACTCCCGTGCGGCGAAGGAGCTCTGGAAGTTCGGCAACATGGTGGATGTCGAGTTCACGGCGAACTTGGTCCGTGAACAGCCGCCAGCCGACTGCTGGGAACGCGGGGCACCAAAGAAGCGATGACGTCACGCCATTCAGCGTCCATTCAGCGGCATCGGACGGCGCGCTCATGTCGCCGTCAGATGGTCGACTCGCGGCGGTAAGACGCAAGTGAGGCAGGCCGGATCGGTGTTGCGACGACGTCCGGGTCAGACGGTGTACAACCATGTCGTGTCCGAAGTTCCCTCCGAGGCTGTGTGGTCCCCCGCCGACAACCCATATGCGATCGCGGTCTCCGAAGGGACGTGGTGGCGCTGCGCCGTCCAGCTGGCTGTCGGAAGACTCGACGACGCCCCGGATCCACGGGCCGCTCCAGTCAGTTCTACGCAGATCGATGCGCGCAACCTCGTCTTCGCGCTGGTCCAGCTCCTCGCCGCGGAGGCTCTCGAACAGAGGGCGCTGCGTGAACTTGGGATCGATGCGACGGTCGGTCACGCACTGTCTCAGGCCCGTGACCGGTATCTGCAGGCATTGCCCGGGATACAGGAGATGCGTAACGCTCTAACCCACTTCGAGGATTGGGCGTTGGGACGAGGCCATGGTCCGCAGAGGACCAATGTCGCTGCTGGCTCGGCCCTCCGGGATGTCGCCGCCCACTTCTGGGGTTTCGGCTATCACCAGGACGAGCGAGTGATCAGTCTGGGTCCGTTCATGTTAGAGGTAGCCAAGGCCGAGTCAGCTGCGCGCGAGCTCGCTTGGGCAATCTACGTTGCCGCCAAGGAGGTAGATCGCCTTGCGCCGCCGATCCGGCCTGGACACTGATCTACGCGGCGGTTAGACGCGGGTCACGCCCTCTGGAGGCCGGTCGTCCCGTCGCCGCGGCGGAAGGCCACGCCGGCGGCCTGGCCAACACCGCGTGCGGTGGCGTGGAAGGAACTGACCCCGTTCTTACCCATCGACAGCTCGAGCCGCAGGCCGGCGACGTCGTCAAACAGTGGCCTGACCCAGTGCCCGTGCCAGGACTCCTCGAACGCGGGGCGTCCCACCATGGCCGGGCGGTCGGCACGGGCGGTCAGCACGACGGCGGTGTTGGTGCGGCGGGCGAGCTCGCGAAGCCAGCGGGCGGCTCGTAGAGCCGTCAACCCCGTCGGCCAGGCGCGGGGCCTCAACATCTCGTCGTAGCAGTCGATGATGAGCACGTCATACCCGGCGCCGAACCAGGTCTCGTCGTCGCAGCCTGGATCGGGCAGCGGGATCCAGGAGGCAACCTCTATGCGGCCGACGGCGTCCCGGTGCAGGCCGATGACTGCCGCAATCGACAAGAGCAGATCCCGCATTTGGTGAGTCGCAATGTGCTCGTTGGCCAGCGCCACGCGGACGGTGGCTGCGGCGTGCACGGCCAGCTCGGTCACCAGGGTCGTGACGCCGATGCCGGGCGGTCCGGCTACGGTCCATACCGCTCCAGGGACCAGACCCCCGCCGGTCAGGTCATCCAGGGCCCTAAACCCGCTCGAGTACCGCGGGAGAGCCGGCAGCTCGCCGAGCTCCGTGAGGGTGTAGCTTAAGCCGCCCGCGATCATGGCGCCGTCGCGATGGAGGGCCTGAGGTGGTGGCACTGGATGACGGTCTCATCACCCACCGACAAGCCCGCCCGCTACTGCCCGTCGACGCCCCCGAGCAAAAGAGACGAACGCGGTTGCTTTGGCTGACCAGATCGCAACAATGGCGGCATGCCATCCGTTGCAGACCTACACCATTGCGCCCCCACCCACCTCGCGAAGTACGCCGACCCAGCGGGAAGCCGTGCCTTCGCTTCGTACGACCGCCTCGGCAGCGACCCGAACACTCTCGAGCCGGTCGACGCCTTCGCTCCCGCACTCCTCGACGCGCCCGTCCGTGGCGCTGACGTGCGCCGGATGTTCCTGCCCGACGGGCCTTACCGAGAGCTGCGCGACAAGATGGAGCAGCTACTGCTCGACGAGGAAGCGGCGCGGGCCAGGTTCGAGGAACTCGACCTGGCAGCCCAAACCGGGCCGTGGGCCATGGTCAAGGCCGTATTGGTCGCCAGCGACAGGACACCCGGCATCAAGGCCTCGAAGGTGACCAAGATCCTCCACCGGAAGCGGCCAGCGTTGGTTCCGATCTTCGACAGTCGCGTCGCCTACTTCTACGGGTGTACGCCTCGCCGTCCGAGCGAGTTTTGGCCGATTCTTCGGGCAGACCTGAACGAGCACGCGGCCTGGCTGTCCGCCCTGTGCAGCGATTTCCGGACGCCGGACCATCGCCATGTCACGACACTACGAGCACTGGACATCATCATCTGGGAGCACGTCACGACGGGTGATCCCACGATCCCAGCGCCGTGATGGGTTCTGCCCTTCAACGCCGGGCTGCCCTCAGCCCGGATCCGTAAGTTGTTGGGTGGCCCGGCAGGGCCGGGTGTGGCTGAGCCTTGATCGTCCTTGGTAGCTCCGGTGGATTGGCATAGGTCGGGCAATGTCCCCGACAGCGGCAAGAGCGGATGTTTGCTACGACGACGGGCGCTGCACTGGCGGCGGTATGACGCAAGCGGGGGAGGAGCGGAACTCGGAGCCGCCGAGACCCGTGATGGGATGCTGGCCAGGCAGTAGACCCGCGGGCGGGGCGCGGCCATCGACCTGACGGAGGCGGCCAGCCGTTCCCGGTTGACGATCGGCAATCGGAGCACCGACGGTTATAGATGATGCGGCCCGTTGGTCGGCGACCAGTCGTAATCTTGCGCGCGAGCCCGAGGAGGCGACCGTGACCGAACAATCCGCCGAGCGTCGACCAATCGGCTGGTGGCTCAAGACAGCCGACGCCCGGATCGAGCATGCCTTCGAGGATGTCTTCGAGGGCCAATCGATCACCAGGCGGGAATGGCAGGTGCTCGAGCCCGTGTCCCGTGCCCCCGTGCCCGAGCCCGAGCTGTTACAGAAGCTGGAAGCGTTCGCTGGCGCTCAGGATGCCGTGGACGAGCTGCGCCGGCGCGGTTTTGCTGGCTGGCGGCGCGGACGGAGTTCTGACATTGACTGACGCGGGCCACGTCGCGCACGACAGGGCAGCTGCCGGCGTCGCGACTGTTCGGGGTGCTGTCAGCGCTGCGTTGCCCGGAGAGAACTACGCCACCTTGCTCCAGCTGCTAGCCGATCTCGTCGACGGCCTTGATCGGACATCGCAGTCGTCGCACTGAGCGATCGTCAGCTGCGGCGTCCCTCGGGGCGGTGCGGCGAGTAGCCTCCCGATCGTGCTCGATCATCTTGGGGTTCAGGTGGCCGACGTCGAGAGGTCGCTCGTCTTCTACCTGCGGGTGTTCGCGCCGCTGGGGATGCGCGAGATGATGCGCTTCGATCGCGGCCCGGGGTTGGTGATAGGGCTGGCGGGCCCCGACGGCGTGCCCAGCTTCTGGCTCAGCCCGGCCGCTGGCGCTGAGGCGCGGGAGCTGCACGTCGCCTTTCGCGCGCCCGATCGCGGCGCCGTCGATGCGGTGCACGCCGCCGCGCTGGCCGCGGGGGCGGAGGTTCTGCACGCCCCTCGGGAGTGGCCGGAGTACCACCCCGGCTATTACGGGGTGTTCCTGCGCGACCCGGACGGTCACAACGTCGAGGCCGTTCATCACGGGCCCTGACATGGGTCGAACTCGGCCGGCGGGTCGGGGCGTCCCGGTGGCGGCGGACCCCGCGCTGGTCGCCGCTGTCACCGAGCGGCTGGCGGCCGCCGCCGATCCGGGCCGAGCCCCCCAGATGCAGGCATACATGAAATCCGACATGCCCTATCTGGGTGTCGCCGTGCCCTCGGTCCGGGCCGTGACCACAGCGGCCGCACGCGACCACCCACCGGCCTCAGTGGACGAGCTTGCCGCCACGGCCGCAGCCTGGGGCGGGCGGCGACCTACCGAGAACACCGCTACGCGGCCACGGCGCTAACCGGTCTCCGCCTGGCCGAGGGGTCCCTGACGCTACTTCCGCTGTACGAGGAGATGATCGTCACGGGGGCGTGGTGGGATCACGTTGACGCCGTGGCGCCGCGCCTGGGCCAGCTCCTGTTCACCCACCCGGCTAAGCTGCGCCCGCTGCTGCTGGCTTGGTCCACCGCGCCCGATCAGTGGCTGCGGCGCGCCAGCATCATCGCCCAGCTCGGTGCCAAGGCGCGCACCGAGCTGGACCTGCTGACCAGGATCATCGACGCCAACATCGCCGACCAGGGCTACTTCGTGCGCAAGGCCATCGGCTGGGCACTTCGCGACTACGCCCGCACCGACCCGCAGTGGGTCACCCAGTTCGTCGCCGCCCGCGCCGGCGCGCTGAGCACCCTGTCCCGACGCGAAGCCACCAGGCACCTGACCTGACGACAGCTGCACCATCCGCCGCCCGAGCTGTGCCATTCGCGGATCGACCCGCGCGACACGTTCGCACCTGGTCGCATAGTTGGGGATACTCGGCGTATGGGAAACGTTGCCGCGGTCATCCAGGAACCGTAAATGACAAGCTTTCAGCCCGAGCTGTGGGTCGATCACGCTGCTGCGGCCGTCTCGTTCTACGAGGCGGCGTTCTGGGTTGCGGCGGCGAGCCCGTCGTTGAGGCGACTGAGCCCGCTCGCGATGGACGGCGCGACGAGTCGGACGCTACTCGTCGTCGACGACCCAGACGCGGTGGTCAAGCAAGCAGTCAAGAGCGGGGCGACGGAGACCTCTGCCGTCGTCGAGGAGCACGGCTGGCGCATGGGCCGCATCATCGACCCGTTCGGTCATGAGTGGGAGATCGGCAAACCCGCAGGCCCTTGGCCGCCGCGCTGACGCGGCCGCGCCTCCTCAACGCAAGAGGGACGGTGCCCGACGCACCCGTCGGGTCATCCGCCGCATATCCGATCATGTGTCACAAGGGATCCCCAACTCGGACGGTGACGATCATGGGACCGTCTGCGGCCGTAAGGAGCGGCCGCGCCGGCGCATCATTACACCGTGCCGCCAGCTGCGAACAGTTTGGTGAGCAGCGCGTGTAACGCCCGTCGCTCGGTCGTGCAGAGCGGCGTGAGCAGGCGTTCTTCGGCTTCTTCGGCGGCGTGGCGAAGCCGGGTGAGCAACCTTCTTCCGGTGGCGGTGAGTGTGACCGCATGGCGGCGGCGGTCAGTGGGGTCGGGGTTGCGGGCGAGCAGGCCGCGGGTCTGGAGCTGGTCGATCACCGGTACAGCGTTGCGGGGATCGATGCCGACCAGGTGGCTGAGCTGCTGTTGGGACATGGCACCGAGCTGATCCAGGGCGATCAGCGCGCTGTAATGATGCGGGGTGAGGTCTTCCTCGAGCAGGGTGCGCGCCCAGCGTCGGCGTGAGTCGCTGCCCACGCGGGCCAACAGGTAGCCGGTGCTGGCCTCCAGGCCGGCGGGCTCGACCAGACCCGGCGGCCGGCTTCGCGAAGGCTTGCGTTCAGCAGACATATTCGTCATGCTACATGACCAACATGGTTCACGTCAGTAGTGTTACCCTACCTGCAAGCGAGGAGTGCCGATGGCTGCTCAACGAATCTATGACCTTCGCGGACGCGTCTGCCTTATCACCGGCGCGACCAGCGGCATCGGCCGGGAGACCGCCCAGGGGCTGGCCCAGTCGGGCGCGACCGTGCTCCTGGTGGCCCGTGACCGCGTGCGCGGCGCCGAGGCGGCCGCCGAGATTCAGTCCACGCGGGCAGCGGGCACGGTCGAGCTGCTCATCGCTGACCTGGCCTGCCAAGGCGATGTGAGTGCGCTGGCAGGCCATGTCCGCCACGGCCACGACCGCCTCGACGTGCTCATCCACAACGCTGCAGCGGTCAACAGCACTCGGCGGGTCACCGTGGACGGCATCGAGGCCACGCTGGCGGTCAATCACCTCGCCCCGTTCCTGCTAACAGACCTGCTGGCGCCGCTGCTGCAGGCCACGCCGAGCTCGCGGGTGGTGACCGTCAGCTCCTATATGCACAACCGAGTCAACGACATTCCCTGGGATGACCTGCAAGCCGAACACGACTACAGCGCGGCCGCGACATACAACCTGACCAAGCTGTTGAACGTGCTGTTCACCTACGAACTCGCTCGCCGTTGGGCCGGCACGAGCGTCACAGCCAACGCGCTGCATCCCGGCTGGCCGCTCAAGACCAACCTCGGCCGCGAGCAGACCGGGCCCGGTGCCGTGTTCGATCGCGCCACCAAGCTCATCGGCTCCTCCGCAGCCAAGGGAGCCAGGACGAGCCTCTACCTCGCCGGCTCACCCGACGTCGCCACCGTCACCGGCCAGTACTTCTCCCGCTGCCGGCTTGCGAAGTCCTCGGCCCTGTCCCACAACACCGCCGCCGCCGAACGCCTGTGGGCACGCAGCGCAGAACTCTGCGGTCTTGTGGCGTCGTAGGGGGGATCGCTGATAGACACTCCTCCGCGAGATCGCGATCAGGCATCCTGGGGGGATGGCAGAGCCCCTTCCGGCGGACGACTATGAGCGACTGGTCGAACAGCTGATGGCTCAGTTGGCGGAGACCACGTCGGTGAGCACCGAGCGGCTCGAACGACCTCCCCAGCGGCTACCAGGTGTGAGCGGGACCACCCACCAGATAGACGTTCTCTGGGAGTTCGTGGCTCCAGATGGCGACCGGTGGCGGCTGCTGTTCGAGGCGCGTTCGTACCGGACCGCGTTGAAGCAGGCTGCGGTGTTCGCCTTCAATGGTGTCGTCCGGGACATCGCTGCCCTAACCGACCGCCGCTGTGTCGGCATCATGGTGACCTTCACCGGCTACCAAGTAGGGGCGCGGACGGTCGGAGAGAGCAACGGAGTTCTGCTGCTTGAGTTGCGCGCACCCACCGAGGCCGACACCACAGGCCGCGTCATGCAGATCAACGTCAGCGTCGTCGCCCGTTCGCCCATCCTGCGAAACGTCTTCGTCGAGTTGGTGGACGGGCCGGCTGAGGAGCGCACGTTCGGCTGGATGGAGATCGAGTACCCGGACGGCTCCCGCCGGGGCCTAGGCGACGTCCTAGTGGACGGCGAGTCGGCGCCCCTCGGACAGCCACCGGCACTGTTTCACCCGGTGAAGCGATCATTCACCGGCGTCGAGCGCCTCCTGCGGGACGGGGAAGCGGTCGGCTCCCTGCGGTTGGTCACAGCCGAGGTCGGCGACAGCGACGCGCCGTTCGACTTCAGCGTCGGCGGCCTGGACCGGATTGCCTGGATGTTGCGGAACGCTGTCACCGGGGCCCGGGTTTGGTTCGCTCACGACGGCCGTCACTGGTCGACCGACACCTGACGTCGAGGGCGACGAAAGGTTCGCCCAGCCATGGAAGCCACCGACGGCGCGGTCCGCTTCAATGACAAGCTCGTTACCGACGGCGCCCTGAAACCACTTCTGAGTTGCGAGTCCTCAGCCCGGATCCGTCAGCGGTCCGCTGGAGGATCCCCTTTCGATACACGTGGCCCCGAGCGTTCCATCGCCCAATCGTGCCCCGCAGGGGGTTCGGCTTGCGGGAGAGATTGGGCCGGGCACATGTCCCAGTAATCCACTCGTCCGAGAGAACACACTCAGTTAGCGTCTCGAGCGATGAGCATCGTTATCGAACCCGAGTCCGTCGACGACATCGTTGCTGTGCGCAACGTCGTGCGGCGGGCTTTCCACCACCATCAGTCCGTCGCTGACATGGTCGACCTGATCCGGGCCTCACCGCAGTACGTCCCAGAACTCGCGCTGACCGCGCGGATCAGCCGGGACGTTGTCGGCTTTGTCATGCTTAGCCAGGCCGAGGTTGCGGGAGCCGATGGCACCCGCCACGTCGTACTCACGCTCTCGCCGCTCGCCGTGGCACCCGAGCAGGAGCGACAAGGCATCGGCTCAGCGCTTGTGCGCGCGGGCCTCGCCGCGGCCGACGCTACCGGTCGCGGTCTGGTGACCCTCGAGGGCAGCCCGGCCTTCTACGGTCGGTTGGGGTTTCGGTTCGCGCCCGACTTCGGCATCACCATCGATCTGCCGGATTGGGCACCATCGGAGGCAGCGCAAGTGTACCCGCTGCGAGCGTACGATTCGGCAGTGCGCGGAAAGCTCCAGTATCCACCGGCATTCGCCGCCGCGCTCGACTGAACGGGGACGTTTTTCGCGAGGCGGAAGGACACTCCGCAAGAGGTTCGGCTTGCGACATGGGTCAAGCAGTGCGAGCGAGTGGGATGGCGAACTCGATCACAGCCATAGGCCGGCAACAAGACCCGCGCTAAATGTGCGCTAAATGTGATTTGAGACTGGTGCCGGACAATGCAGGCATGGCTGATCTGCCCTCTGGTACCGATGGTCGCGCGCTGGCCAGGCGCTACTACTCGGAAGTCGTGGGTCCCTTGATACTCGCGCGGTGGCCCCGACTGCCACATGCTGCAGGACGGCTGGGCTCAGGCTCGGACGTGCTCGGACTGGACGACGGGGTGTCTCGGGACCACGACTGGGGACTGCGCCTGACTCTGTTCGTGGACGCCGACATGCGTGACAGCGTCGAAAAGCTGCTGTTCGACGATCTCCCTGGGACCTTCGACGGCTTTCCGACGCGTTTCGCCTTCACGGGGCAGAGCGAGTCTGTCCTCGCGGTTGACGTGGGGACGGTGAGCGATTTCACACGCTCGCGCCTCGGTTTGGATCCTCGGGAAGGGATGGAGCCATTCGACTGGCTGACGGTCACGGGGCAGGCCGTCCTGGAGGTGGTTGCGGGACCGGTCTTCCACGACTCGGCCGGCGAGATCACGGAAATACGGAAGCGACTCGAGTGGTATCCGGACGACGTCTGGAGGTACGTCATCGCCAGTGACTGGGCTCGACTCGCAGAGGAGATGCCCCTGATGAGCCGGGCTGGGGACCGTGGTGACGACCTGGGGTCGCGGGTGATCGCGGCTCGCCTGGTCGACCTCGCCATGCATCTCGGCTTCATGCTGGAACGGCAATGGCCGCCGTACTCGAAGTGGAGGGGCCTGATGTTCGCTCGACTTCCCAGGATGGACGCAGTTCTGCCGGCGTTCACAGCGACCCTTCAAGCCGGGACGTGGCGCGAGCGACAGGCATCCCTTGCCATGGCCCTTGACGAGATCCTGAACATGCAGCGGGCAGTGGGGTTCCCGACCCGCCCAGCGGCCACCGTGCCCTTCTGGGACCGCCCCTACCTCCACCCCGATGAGCAGATCATCGACGATCTTCTCTCCACGGTCACCAACCCATCTCTGCGCGGGCTGCACCGTCTCCGAGGCAGCATCGAGCAGCAGACCGACAACGTCGGACTACTCGTCGACCCAACCGCACACCGGGCAGCCACAGCTTTCGACTGACCCTGTGCTTTCCCCGCCCGCATCGGCCATGTCCAGGCGCACCACTCGGCCGATGGCCCATTTACCCAAGTCGGCGTCGACGCTGAGCTACAGCCTTATGAGCTGCGGCCAGGCCGCACCGCCGCCTAATGCTCAGCAGCACAGTCGCGCCGGTCAGGGATCCCCTTCGGGACGTGACCTTCGGTGTCACTCCGCGGTGAGGTTCAATCGAGTTGTGATCAAGGTTCGACCAGCCGAGGCGAGCGACGGGGACGCGCTCGGAGAGATACATGCCGCATCCTGGGAAGCGGCGTACGCACCCCTGTTCCAGGCCGACTTCGCCGCCCGCGCTGTGGAGAGCAGGCGCGGACGGTGGCATCAACGGGTCGCCGAAGGCACGGGCTCGGTCCTGCTCGCCGAACTGGATGGTCGGCCGCTGGCGCTTTCGTTCTGCGTGCCGTCCTCTACGCGACCGGATCTGGCAGAGATCTACAGCTTCTACGGTCACCCCGACGGATGGGGCAGCGGTGTCGCGGGCGCATTGATGACCGAGACGCTGCGCAGCCTGAACAACGACGGGTATGCCGAGGTCTACCTGTGGACCCTGCGGAGCACAACACAGTCGCGCCGCTTCTACACCAAGTGCGGCTTCACCGAGTCAGGTGCCGAACGACAATACGACTTTGGCGACGGACGCCCCTTCGACCAACTCGAATACCGGCGACCTGTTGGCTCGCGGTGACGACCGACCCGAAGCCCGCGCTCTCGCGTGCCTACGCCGACAGACTCCAGTCGGCAGATGGGCCTAACGTCCGGTAAAGCAACCTCTGCGGCGCGCCGCCGGGTTGTGGACGCGGGTCATCATCTGATGATCAAGGTCGTCCCGCGGGCCGCCCAGTCATCGTGCAGATGCCCGGACGGGTTCGGCTCTCGGGACTCACTCAGCAGGCGAATTCCGATAACCGCTCATCCGGATTATGCCGGTGTAGGTGGACGGACGGACCGAGGCCGGCGTGGTCGAGCTCGATGGGAAGATCGATGCATGACGACAGACATCGACCTCGCACAGTTGGCTCGTGACGTCGATGAGAAGTGTCGCCTGACCGGGCACTTCACCTTGCGCTCCGGCCAGGTCACCGACGAATACTTCGACAAGTACCTCTTCGAATCGGACCCTGCTCTCGTAGACCGAGTCGTCACACACATGGTTGGCCTCGTCCCCGACGATACCGACCTTCTGGGCGGCCTCGAGCTGGGCGGTGTGCCGCTGGCCACGCTGCTGAGCAGAATGACTGGCATCCCTACGCTCTTCGTCCGTAAGGAGGCCAAGACCTACGGCACCTGTCGCCTCGCGGAAGGAGGAGACCCTGCCGGACGAAGAGTGCTCCTTGTCGAGGACGTGATCACTAACGGTGGTGCGGTCCGAAATGCCGCCCGAGCGCTCCGTGACTTAGGCGCAACCGTGACAACAGTTGTCTGCGCCATCGACAGGTCCGATACAGGCGCAAACACACTCAACGCGGACGGACTAGAGACGCGGTCTGTCATGACCAAAGCCTTGCTCGATTCTGTCTCCGGGAGGTCGTAGGTACGCTGCCCCAGGTTCGGAACGTGCCCGCAGGCTGGGCTGGCGTGGGTCCTGAGATCGATCCTCGTGTGACACGAAGAGCGCAAAAAGCGTGGGGAGCACGGGCCGGCGAGAATCGATGCCTGTAGCGATGGCGGTCAGTTTGGTGGCTACGACGTGACCCGCACGTAGTACCCGTCAGGGTCGATCACTCGGAAGTCAGTCCGGCCCCAAGGTCGATCGTCGAGCTGCTCGAGTCGCCCGTCGTAGCTGACAACGGCGTCGGCTGCCCT
>JAABUK010005636.1_pt1 | contig 19293 bp, 18 predicted proteins | sample 5559141 | NCBI WGS metagenome assembly JAABUK01 (sample SAMN10711869, study PRJNA513367) | rock metagenome | isolation source: Antarctica rocks | place: Antarctica: Victoria Land, Pudding Butte nord | collected 2016-01-03 | reverse complement strand
TGCCCAGCGTATCGAGGGGGCGTGCGTGCGGCATCTCCGCCTCGGTCACCAAATTGCGGCGGCGCACCTCCACGCGGTCCAGGCCGAGCCGGGCCGCGATCGCGTCCATCAGCCGTTCCCGCACGAAAGTCGTCTCGAACCGGCCCGGGGCGCGATAGGTGGCCGCGGGCGTCTTGTTCGTCAGCCGGAAATGCCCGGCCACCCGGTATGCCGGCAGGCGATACGGTCCCGGCAGCATGCCCGCTGCCAGGTCCGCGACCCGGGCGCCGTGGGTGCGGACGTAGCCGCCCTGGTCGTGGAAGAACACGTCGTCGATCGCCAGCAGCCGGCCCTGGCCGTCGACCGCCGCTCGGATCCGGTGATGCTGCTGCCGTGAGTGGTTCGTCGCCACCATGTGCTCGCGCCGGTCCTCGATCCACTTGATCGGCCGCCGGAGCCGCAGCGCCGCCTGGCAGACCAGCAGGTCCTCGGGATACAGCTCGCCGCGCACGCCGAACCCGCCGCCCACATGCCCCTCGAACAGGTGCACCGACGCGGGCGGGCGGCCTAGCAGGCGGGCGATCTCGTCTCGGTTCCAGTGCTGCTTCTTTGCTGTGCCATGCAGCTCCAAAACATCGTGCGCCGCGTCGTAGCGCGCAATGGCCCCACGGGTTTCCAGCGGGACGCCGGAGTGGCGCCCGACCGACAAGTCCAGCGAAACCACCGCGTGCGCCATGCGAAACGCGGTCGCCACGTCGCCGTATTCCTTGCGGATGACGGTCGGCTCCGTCGAGTGCCCCGGCAGGAATTCGCTGGGCGCCGCCGTGGCGTCCAGCACCGGCGGCAGTTCCTCGATGTCGGCCAGCACCAGCTCGGCGGCGTCCTCGGCGAGGTAGGCGTTGTCCGCGAACACCACGGCGACAGGCTCGCCGGCGTAACGCACGCGGCCGTTGGCCAGCACCGGCTGGCAGTAGGGTTCCAGGCCGCGCACCTTCGTGGGCCGGAACGGGATCGGTGGCAGCTCGGCGACGTCGGCCGCCGTCCACACTGCATGCACGCCAGGCAGCGCCAGCGCCGCGGCTGTGTCGATGGCGCCCAGGCGACCGTGCGCGACCGGCGATCGCACGACGCGCATCGTCAGTTGCCGCGGGAAGTCGACGTCGGCCGCGAAACGCCCCTCACCACGGACCAGCGGCCCGTCTTCCAGCCGGGCCATCCGGTGTCCGATGACCGTGCCTGGCCCCGGCGACAGGCGCGGCATGTCCTGGCCGGGCGCCAGCGGCGAGTTGTCCAGCGCCGTGATCTTTTCGGCAGCGCTCATGTTCGCTCCCTGCTCGCCACCGCACGCACCGCGGTGATGATGTTCGCATAGCCCGTGCAGCGGCACAGGTTGGCCGAGAGCCCGTCCAGCAAAGCCTCGTCCGAGAGGTCGGGATTAGCCTCCAGTAGGCCCACTGCAAGCATCAGGAACCCCGGCGTGCAGTAGCCGCATTGTAGCGCATGGTGGTCGATAAAGGCCTGCTGGAGAGGATGCAGCACCCCCTCGTCGGCGAGGCCTTCAACGGTCCGCACCGACCGCCCGTCTGCCTGGACCGCGAACAGCAGGCACGCGCGCACCGGCACCCCGTCCAGCAGCACCGTGCACGCGCCACAAACGCCGTGCTCGCAGCCCGTATGCGTGCCGGTGGCGCCGCACTCCTCGCGGATGGCGTCCACCAGCGTGCGCCGCGCCTCCACGCGGATGCGCTGCGGCGTCCCGTTCAGGTGCAGCGTCACATCGTGCATCATGCCGCGGCCTCCAGCGCGCGCAGCACGGACGTCTCGGCCAGGGCGCGCAAATAGCCATCCTCCTCGGGCAGCAAGAGTGCCGCTGCCGCCGACCGGGCCGCCGCCGCAAAATCGCCGGGGGTTTGCGCCAGGACGGCCTCCGCCTGGGCCAGCCGGCGCGGCCGCGCCTCGAGACTGCCGATGGCGACGACGGGTCGCGCACCCAGGATCGCGACCGCCATCGCCTGCGCGAAATCCCCCGACCGCCGCGCGAACTCGTGGAAGCCCACCCGCGCGGCTTCTGGCAGCAGCGGCAGCCGGGCCGCGACGATCATCTCGTCAGGTTCCAGCGTCGTCATCATCGAGCCCAGCAGCAGCGCATCCACCGGCACGATCCGCTCGCCCCGCACGCTGCGCACTTCCACCGTGGCATCCAGCGCCACGGCCAGCAGGCACCACTCCGAGGCGGCATCGGCATTCGCCAGGCTGCCGCAGAACGTGCCGCGCGCCCGGATCGGCCCATGGGCGACATGCCGTCCCATCGCCGCCATCAGGCGGCCCAGCGGCCCCGGCGCCGCCACCGCCGCGTGCCGCACGCACGCCCCGATCCGCACCGTTCCGTCCTGCACCTCGATAAGGTCCAGCCCGACGACCCCGTTGATGTCCACCAGGTGCCCCGGCCGCGCCAGGCGCATCGCCATCGCCGGCACCAGCGTCTGCCCGCCGGCCAGCACGCGGCCATCCTCCGGCGCCACCCGCGCCAGCATCGCGACCGCGTCGTCCAGCGTGCGCGGTGCGTGGTATTCGAAGACACCCGGCTTCATTGCTAGACCTTCGCGAGGCTGAGGGTGGATGGCACGAACAATGCGGCAGGCTCGAACCGCCGCTCCGTCAGATGTTGCTCGTGGGCATAGCGCGTTATCGCCTCGAGCGTCGCGCGGTTGGCGTCGAGCCCGTAGCTCCAGAAATCATGTCCCATCAGCGCCCGCGCGCGGGCCAGCTCCTCCACCGGCCACGGCAGCGTCGTGAACAGGTGGCCGATCTTTTCCATGTTCCGCATGCAGATGTCCTTGGCCCGGATGTAGGCGGCATAGGCATTGACCGCGAGCCAGGGATGGGCGTCGAGCAGACTCCGCCGGATGCCCACGACGTGCATGATCGGGAAAATCCCGGTCGCCGTGAAATATGCCTCCTCTTCGGCCCGGTAGTCGGGGAACAGCCGGACCACCGCTGGGTCACGACCGAAGCACGAGGGTGCGAGCGCAGTCACCAGCGCATCGATCTCGCCGGCCGCGAGCAGCCCGGACAGAGTCTGGTCCCGCGGGATCGCCTGCAGGTCCACACCGGGGATGAAGATCGGCTGCTTCTCCTCGCGTCCGGCCTCTTCCAGGCCGCCGGTCCGCCACTGCATCGCGGCGGGTTCCAGGCCGTAGCGGTCCTGCAGGATGCCACGCACCCACACCGCCGCAGTCATCTGGTATTCCGGCACGCCGACGCGCTTGCCGCGAAGATCCTCGGGCCGCGCAATCCCGCGGTCGCTGCGGACATAGATCGCCGAATGGCGGAACAGGCGCGACGGGAAGACGGGGATGGCGGCGTAGTGATTCGTCCCGCGGCCGAGCTGCGCCATGTAGCTGGACAGGGACAGCTCCGTGATGTCGAACTCCTGGAAGCGGAACGCACGGTGGAACGCCTGCTCCGGGCTCATGGGACAGGCGATGACCTCGCAGCCTTCGATGCCGACGCTGCCGTCGAACAAGGCACGCGTGCGGTCGTAATCGACCCCTGCCAGGCTGATTGTCAGCTTTGCCATGCAGTCTCCCGGGGTTGTCGTGAACCGCCGGTAGTGGACGACTCTGCCGTTTCCCGCGCAAGATCGCGCCATTCCCGAGCAGCTGACCAAGGGCTTGAATGGTGGCGATCCGCTACGACGATATCGGCAACCGGCTGCGCGCCTTCCGCCTCGGCTCCGGCCTCAGCGCCGACGAGGTGGCGCTGCGCGCCGGGATCTCTCGCACGGCGCTGTACCGATCGGAACGCGGCGAATTGGTGAAGGTTGAGACGCTCGAGAAGCTTGCGGACCTGCTGGGCATCTCGATCACGACCCTGCTCGGGGTGGGTATCGAATACGTTGCCTCTGCCGTGGCCTATTTCGAACGCATTCGCCAGATCGAGGAAACGGCCGAGCATATCGCGGTCATCGCCGGGCCGATCTCGTTCCTGCTGGCGTCCAACCGCTTCGTCGACATGCTGGACGTAACGCTGCGGGAAAGCATCCCCAACGACCTGCCCGACCGCGACCGCGCCCTCGCGGACATCGATGCCATCATGGACGTGCTGCGTGCCCGCAAGGCCGGCTACGCCGCGCGGCGCCCCTCCATCGTCAACCTGATGTCCGCGCTGGAGATCGACCGCTTCGTGCGCAACGGGATGGCCGGCCGGCATGACTTGCCGGAGGCGGTCCGCCGCGAACGCCGGGCGCTGGCCCGGGAGGAGATGGCGCACTTCGCCAGCGTCATCGAGGAAGCCGAGATCGGAATCCAGATCGGCATCGTGCGCGAGACCCTGCCGCAGGGCGGATTCCAGATCTTTCGCCAGCCCACGCGGCAGGTGATGACCACCAGCCCCTTCCGCTTGGGCGAGCATCCGAACGTACATGTCGGCGTCGCGATGATCACCTCGGCCCCCGAGGCGCTGGACCTTCACCGACGCACCTTCGAAACCATGTGGAAGCGGGCGATTAAGGGCAACGACGCGGCCCGTTTCCTGCGCGGGCTGCTGGATGCGGCACCGGACCGTGGGTTGCGGGTGGTTCGCGGGGACTGAGGCGCGGCGGCTTTTAACTCCTGCAGTCATCGGTGCGCTCCTCGGCTAAGGTTGCGCATCGGTTGCTGGGAGAGGGTCGCCGCGGGTCGCTTGAGGGTTCGTCCTCGGCAATGAGATTGGCGTTCTCGACCGGTGCTTAGGGCTCGACCGGTGCTTAGGGCTCGACCGGCGCTTAGGGCTCGACCGGTGCTTAGGGCTCGACCGGTGCTTAGGGCTCGAACGGTATCCTGAGGCCAGGCCTTGCCCGCTTGCGTCCTCGCTTGGACAAGCGTGAGCATGGGCGCCGGCTCGGAGGCTCCCCGCCGCTGACCAACGACGGAGGGATCATGTTGGCAGGGATCGATATCGCGTCCGAGCGCCACATGCTCGCACGCCTGGACGACCAGGGCGCACCGATCGGCAAGCCCATGCCCATCACCGAGGACGGCGCCGGCTACGACGCGCTGCTCAAGGCGCTCGGGCCACCGCCCGTGCTGATCGCCATGGCGGCGACCGGGCATTATTGGAAGAACCTGTTCGCGGTGCTGGCCGCCGCCGGGCATGACGTCGCGCTGCTCAACCCGTTTGTCGCCCGGCGCTTCCAGGACGCAAGCCTCGAGCGCACCAAGACCGACGCCATCGACGCGCAGGGCCTCGCCCGCCTCGCCTTCGAGAAGCGGTCCGAACCCACCCACCTGCACGACGAGGTCGCCGAGGCCTTGCGCGAGCTCGTCCGTCATCGCGACCGGCTGCGCCAGGATTTCGACGACCGCGTCTGCCAACTGCACCGCCTCGTCGACCTCGGCTTCCCCGAGTTCACCCGCTACGTCCGTCGCCTCGACAGCATGCTCGCAACCTGCCTGCTCGCGGCCTACCCGACCGCCCAAGCCTTCGCCCGCACCAGCACAAGGCGCCTGGCCAAGCTGCGCTACGACGGCCGGCACTTCGTCGGGCCTGATCTGGCCGAACAACTGGTCGAGGCCGCAAAGACCTCCGTCGGACAGCACCACGGGCCCGCCTACAAGCTGCAGGCCGTGCACATCTGCCAGGACCTCGACCTCTGGCGCAAACCCCTCGCCGACGTCGAGCGCGACATCAAGGACCTGCTCGACACCCACCAGGTCGGCAAGTTGCTCACCACCATCGAGGGCATCGGCCCCCAATCTGCCGCACGCATCATCGCCGCCGTCGGCGACCCGGCTCATTTCAAGAGCGCTGCCGCCTTCGCGGGCTATGTCGGCGTCGTGCCGGGCCTCAAACAGTCCGGCAAGCAATCCGGACACACCCGCGCACCGATCGCACCCATGGGAAACGCTCGGCTGCGCATGGCGCTCTGGATGCCCGTGCTCGGCGCCGTGTGCCGCAATGCCTGGCTGCGCGCCTTCTACGAACGCCTGCGCGCCGCCGGAAAACCGCCCAAGCTCGCGCTCATCGCCGCAATGCGAAAGCTGATGCACGCCGTCTACAGCGTCGCCAAACACCGAAAGCCCTTCGAGATCAGAACGGAGCAGGCGCGGGCGGCGTAGTCCCAACATAACGAAGCCGTCCGCGCCTGCGGTTCGCAGGAAAACCGCTTGCTCAGCCTGACGGTAGCTCATCGCACGAGCCTAGCATGAGCTACCGTCAGTTAAATGCCAAAATCGGCACGTTTGAGCCTTTTTGGCGGCGATGCCTTGCGGGACAGCCCGATCCTGGTGCACCGTTGCGTCATGGAGTTCGACAACAGCTTCGAGGTCCCGCTGCCGCCGGACCAGGCCTGGCGCGTCCTGATGGAGATAGAGCGCATTGCCCCCTGCATGCCCGGTGCGCGACTGACGGAGAAAATCGACGACCGCACCTACAAGGGCACCGTCGCCGTCCGCCTGGGGCCCGTGGCCCTGTCGTTTGCCGGCACCGCCCATTTCGAGGAGGTCGACATCGCGGCGCGCACCGCCCGCGTGAAGGCGAACGGCACCGACTCGAAAGGACGCGGAGGCGCCAACTCGACCGTGACATTCCGGATCGAAACGGCTAGCGCCGGGGCGAAGGTGCTGGTGCACACCGACCTCGCGATGTCCGGATCCGTTGCGCAATACGGACGCGGCGCCGGGATGATCCAGGCTGTCGCGGCGCAACTGATCAAGCAGTTCGCGACGAACCTGCAGGCGCTGATCGACGCGGAGCCGCAGCCGGCGAGCGCTCCGGATACCTTGGCCCCAGCGGCGTCGACCCCGGCGGCGTCGACCCCGGACGCATCGGCCCCGGACGCATCGCCCCCGGACGCATCGCCCCCGGAGGAGGCATCGCCCATGAAAGCAGCGCCGCCGCCGGCCGTTCCCATTTCCGGCTTCGGCCTCGTGTTCCGCGCGCTTTGGTCCGCAATCCGCCGCCTGTTCGGGGCAGCCTGACGATGCCGATGCTCAGCCTGCTCGACCGCGCGATGCTGGAAACCTACTGCCAGAACGGCTGCTGGCGCGAGGAAACCATTTACGCGACCGCCGCCGCCCACGCCGTGGCGAGGCCCGATGCGCCAGCCGTCCGGGACGCGGCTGGGCCGCTGAGCTATACGGCGCTTGTTGCGCTGGCCGATGCGCTGGCGGCCGACCTGTCCGCCCGCGGCCTGCGGTCCGGCGACCGGGTCGCGGTGTGGCTGCCCAGCCGAGTCGAGGTCGCGGTGGCCCTGCTCGCCTGCTCGCGCAACGGCTACGTCTGCTGCCCCTCGCTGCACCGGGACCACACTGTGGGGGAGGTCGCTGCCCTGTGCCGGCGGATGCGGGCCCAGGTGCTGGTGACCCAGCCCGCCTACGGCGCCGACGGGAACCGGGCGGACATTTTCGCCGCGGTGGACGACATCCGGCATGCCTACCGCATCCCGCCCGGCTGCCGCGAGGGCCTGCCTGCGGCCGACGCCGCAAATCGTACGGCGGCGCCGGACCGTGACCCGAACGGGATCATCTACCTGCCGTTCACCTCCGGCACGACCGGCCAGCCGAAGGGCGTGCTGCACAGCGACAACACCCTGCTGGCCAATGCCCGCGCGCTCTCGACCGACTGGGGGTTCGGGCCCAACTCGGTGATCTACAGCATGAGCCCGCTCAGCCATAACCTCGGTCTCGGCGCGCTCATCGCCGCCATCGTCGTGGGCGGCGAATTCGTCGTGCATGACCTGCCGCGCGGCGCCAGCCTGTATGACCGCATCGTCGAGACCGGGGCGACCTTCCTGTTCGGCGTTCCCACCCATGCCATCGACCTGCTGGCGGAGTTGCGCGCCCGCGGCGCCTCCAGCCTCGGCCGAGTTGCCGGCTTCCGCATCTCCGGCGCCGCCGCCCCGGCCGAGGTCGTGGCGGGGCTGATGCGCCGTGGGGTCGTGCCCCAGAGCGGCTTCGGCATGACCGAAATCTGCTCCAGCCTCTACACCACCCCGCACGACGACCCCGTCACGATCATGGAAACCTGCGGCCGGGCGTGCCCGGGTTTCGAGGTCCGCATCTTCCGCCAGGACGACCCTGATGCCGAGTGCGCCACCGGAGAGCTCGGCCAGATCGGCGGCCGTGGCGCCAGCCTCATGCTCGGCTACTTCGACGACCAGGCCGCCACCGAGGCGGCGTTCAACGCCGCCGGTTGGTTCATGACCGGCGACCTCGGCACCCTGGATGCGAACGGCAACCTTCGCGTCACCGGCCGCGCGAAGGACCTGATCATCCGCGGTGGCCACAACATCCACCCCGCCCGTATCGAAGACCTGGCCATGCGGCATCCCGCGGTCGCCCGCGCCGCCGCCTTCCCCGTGCCTGACGCACGCCTGGGCGAGAAGGCCTGCCTCGCCATCGTGCCCGCGCCCGGCACCCACCTGGCCGACAACGCGCTGCTCGCGCACCTCGACGCGGCCGGGCTCTCACGCTTCGACATGCCGGAGTTCGTGCTGCGGCTCGAGGCGCTGCCGCTCACCGCCAGCGGCAAGATCCTCAAGCGCGACCTGGTGCAGCGCGTAAAGGACGGCGGGCTGCAGCCGACCCCGGTGCGCTTTAGAATGGAGCCGATGAATGGCTGAAACGATGCGGGCGGCCGTCGTCACGGAATTTGGGCCGCCCGAAGGCGTGCAGCCCCATGCCATGCCGCGGCCCGAGCCCGGCGCGGGCGAGGTGCTGGTCCAGGTTCACGCCGCCCCGGTGAACTTCGTAGACCTGTATGTGACCGGCGGTACATACCAGTTCCTGCCGCAGCTCCCGTTCATCCCCGGCAAGGGCCCGGCCGGTATCGTCGCCGCCCTTGGCGCGCGGGTGGGCACCCTTGCCGTGGGCGATCGCGTCCTCGCCATGGCCGAACAGGGCGGCTACGCCGAGTTCGTGACGGCCCCCGCCGCCCAGTGCTACCGAATGCCGAACGGCATGACCTTTGCCGACGCTGCCTCCATGAGTCTCGCCTACGACACCGCGTGGTTCGCCCTGAAGCAGCGCGGCCGCCTGACCGAAGGCGAGACCCTGCTGGTCCTCGGCGCCTCCGGCGCGGTCGGCCTGGCATCCATCCAACTGGGCAAGGCCTGGGGTTGCCGCGTGCTCGCCGGGATCGCCCGCCCCGCAATGGCGGATCTGGTCCGCGCCGCCGGAGCCGACGCAGTGATCAACCTATCGGCGCCGAACCTTCGCGACGCGCTCCGGGACCAGGTGCGCGACGCGACGGGCGGTGCGATGGCCGACGTCGTCATGGACCCGTTGGGCGGCGACTCCTTCGACGCAGCACTGCGTGCCCTTGCCTGGTCCGGCCGCCTCGTCGTTGTGGGGTTCGCGGCCGGGCGCATCCCCACGCTGAAAGCCAACTACCTGCTGGTAAAGAATATCGAGATCTCGGGCCTGCAAATCAGCGACTATCGGAAGCGCCGCCCTGACCTGGTGGCCCAATGCTTCCAGGAGCTGTTCGCGCTGTTCACCGCCGGCCGGATCAAGCCGCCGCAGACCATGGAACTGCCGCTGGATCGTGCCGCCGAGGGCCTTGTCGCAGTGCGCGACCGTACGACCGGCGGCCGCCGCGTCGTCTTGTTGCCGGGTGGTGCGGCGTGAAGCTCCCGGGCCATGGCCGCTATGACCACAGCGCACTCCCGTCGCGGCCGGTCTACGACTGGCCCGGCGGCGCCAGGCTCGCGCTGACCGTCGTCAACAACATCGAGAATTTTGCCTACCGCGCCGGGCTCGGCAGCGACAGCGCGCAGCCCGGCGCGCCGCAGAACCAGCGCAACTACGCCTGGCGTGACTACGGCAACCGCGTCGGCCTCTGGTATCTGCTGGATCTGCTGGAGGAACTGGCCATCCCGGCCGCGCACAACGTCAACGCCGCCGCTCTCGACGCCTGTCCCGAGATCGCCCCGGCCCTGATGTCCCGCGGCGACGAGTTCGTCGCCCACGGCCGCACCAACTCCGAACGCCAGGACGTGATGTGGGAGGAGGACGAGCGCCGCCTCATCGCCGAGAGCCGCGACACCATCATCCGCCACACGGGCACCACGCCCACGGGCTGGATGGGGCCCTATATCTGCCAAACCCCGGCCAGCCTAGACCTGCTGAAGCAGGAAGGCTTCCGCTACATGATGGAATGGCCCGCCGACGACCAGCCGTTCTGGATGCGCACGAAACATGGGCCCATCCTGTCCGTGCCATATTCCATCGAGGTGAACGACAGCCCGGCGATGGTGTTCCGCCACCATACCGGCGCCGATTTCGAGCAGATGATCATCGACCAGTTCGACGAATTGCTCCATCAGTCCGCCAAGCGCCCGCTGGTGTGCAGCATCGTGCTGCATCCCTTCGTCATCGGCCAGCCCTATCGCCTGCGCGCGTTCCGCCGGGCAATGGAGCACGTCCTTCGTCATCGCGAGCGGCTGTGGGTCACGCGGCCGGCCGACATCGCGGAATACATCACCGGCCTACCGCCCGGTCTCGTGCCTGGCAGCCAGGTCCAGGATCAGGACGAGAAAGGACCACGCCCATGACCAGATTGCGCGCCTGGGCTGCCGGCCTGCTGCTGCTGTCCGATGCGGCCGCGGCCCAGACGGTCGATATCCCGGTGGTGCTGCCACTCACGGGTGGCGCCGCCTTCCTGGGCCAGGGCGAGCGCACGGCGCTGCAGATTGCCGAAAAGCTGGTGAATGCCGAGGGCGGTGTGAACGGCACACCGGTCCGGTTCGTGTTCAGCGATGACCAGTCCAGCCCCCAGGCCGCCGTCCAGCACGCATCGCAGATCCGCACCCGGAACCCGCCGATCGTCCTGGGCTCCGCCATTGTGGCCATGTGCAACGCCATGGTGCCCGTGCTGAAGGACGGGCCGGTCATGTATTGCCTATCGCCCGGCATCCATCCCGCACCCGGCAGCCGCGTGTTCACCGGCTTCATCTCGACCCATGACCTCGCGCGCAGCCTGGTGCGCTACTATCGCGGCCGGGGCTTCACTAAGCTGGCGATGATCACCAGCACGGACGCCAGCGGGCAGGACGGAAGGCTGGGCTTCGAGGAGGCGATGAAACTGCCGGAGAATGCCGGCACGAAGATTGTCGCCGCCGTCCAGTTCAACACGTCGGACGTCAGCGTGGCCGCCCAGGTCCAGACGATGAAGGCCGCGGACCCGCAGGCGGTGATCGCCTGGACCAGCGGTTCGCCGTTCGGAACCGTGCTGAAGGGCATCGTGCAAGGCGGGCTGGACGTGCCTGTCGGCACCACCGACGCCAACATGACCTTCGCCCAGATGCAGCAATACGCCTCGTTCATGCCGAGCGAATCGTTGTTCATGTCGTCGGAGTGGCCGCCGCACGGGCCGGAACTGGTCCTGGACCCCCGTGTTGCGGCGGCGCAGAAGCGCATGTTCGATGCCTATGCGGCGGCCGGCGCACAGCCCGACATCGCCGCCGCCCTCGCCTGGGACTACGGGATGCTTGCGATCGCGGCGCTGCGCCATGCCGGCCCGGGTGCCACGCCCGAGCAGGTCCGGGCCTTCATCGCCGGCACCACGGACTGGCCGGGCATCAACGGCATCTACGACTTTGTCCGTGAGCCCCAGCGCGGCCTCGATGAGAGCGATGCGATCGTGACCCGCTGGCAGGCCGACCGCAAGATGTGGGTCATCGTCAGCAAGCCGCGGGGCGAGCCGCTTTGATGCGGCTGGGGGCCTTTCTCCTGGCGGTGCTGTTGGCGTGCGGGCCGGCACTCGCCGAGACGATCGACATCCCTGTGGTCCTGCCGCTGACGGGCGGTGCCGCCTTCCTGGGACAGGGCGAGCGCACGGCCTTGCAGATCGCCGAGCGGACGATCAACGCCGAGGGCGGCATCGCCGGTTCGCCCCTTCGCTTCGTTTTCAGCGACGACCAGTCCAGCCCCCAGGTTGCCGTCCAGCATGCGTCACGGATCCGCACCGCCAACCCGCCGATCATCCTGGGTTCCGCCATCGTCGCGATGTGCAACGCGATGGCGCCCGTCCTGAAGGACGGCCCTGTGATGTACTGCTTTTCCCCGGGCATCCACCCGCCGCCGGGCAGCCGAGTGTTCACCGCGTTCATCTCCACCCACGACATGGCGCGCAGCCTGGTGCGCTACTACCGCGGCCGGGGCTTCACCCGCTTGGCGATGATCACCAGCACGGATGCCAGCGGGCAGGACGGCCGGTTGGGGTTCGAGGAGGCAATGAAGCTTCCGGAAAATGCCGCGATGCGCATCGTTGCGGCGGCGCAGTTCAATACGACGGACGTCAGTGTGGCCGCCCAGGTTCAGACGATGAAGGCCGCCGAGCCCCAGGCGGTGATCGCCTGGACCAGCGGGTCGCCGTTCGGGACCGTGCTGAAGGGCATCATACAAGGCGGGTTGGACGTGCCCGTGGCGACCACCGACGCCAACATGACCCTGGCGCAGATGCAGCAATACGCCGCCTTCCTGCCGCAGGAAGCGCTGTTCATGTCCACAGAGTGGGCGCCGCACGGGCCGGAGCTTGTGCTGGACCCTCGGGTCGTCGCCGCCCAGGACCGGATGCGCACCGCCTTCGCCGCCGCGGGCGTGGTGCCCGACGTCGCTGTCGCCCATGCCTGGGACCCTGCCATGCTGCTGGCCGAGACGCTGCGAAACCTGGGGGCCAGCGCCGGGCCCGAGCAGGTTCGCGCCGCATTCGCCAAACGCGCCGATTTCGCCGGGATCAACGGCATCTACGACTTCACGCGCATGCCACAGCGCGGCCTGGACGAGGCCGATGCCGTCGTGACCCGCTGGCGCCCGGAGGCAAAAGAATGGCGGGTCGTCAGCCACCCCGGCGGCACACCCCTGTGATTTGCCGCTGATGTAGTCGTGCTGCAGCTAGGCCAGTATATCCTCGGCGGACTGCTGCAGGGCGCCATCTACGGCCTGCTCGCCGTGGGTTTCTCGCTGATATATCGCGTCACGTCGGCCATCAACCTGGCCCAGGGCGCGTTCTGCATCCTGGGCGCCCTGTTCACCGCCAGCATCCAGGACGCGCTCGGCATCCATGTGATGCTGGCAGGCGCACTGGGCGTGGCGGCGACGGCGATGGCCGCGCTGCTGCTGGGTGCGGCCGTGTTTGTCCCGGGGCTGAGCCGCTTGCCCACCAGCGCGATGTTCATCCTCACGGCGGGCCTGCTGACCTTCCTGGAGGGGGCATGCCTCATCGTCTGGGGCAGCCAGTCCTACACGCTGGATGCCTTCACCGGCGAGCGGCCGCTGCGCTTCGGCGGGATGCTGATCCCCACACAAGGACTCTGGCTGCTCGGCATCGCGCTCGTGATCAACGTCGGCGTGGCGCTGACCCTGTCGCGCACGCGGGTCGGGCGCGCCTTCCAGGCCTGCGCCGAGAACCCGCTGGCTGCGAGCCTGATGGGCATCGGCGTCGCCCGGATGCAATTGCTGAGCTTCGTCGCAGCGGCCGCGATCGGCGCCCTCGGCGGGGTAGCCATCGGGCCGGTGACCTCGTTCCAGTTCGACACCGGGCGGATGTACACCACCTTCGGCTTCATCGCCGCGGTCATCGGCGGCATGGGTTCGCCGCTGGGCGCGATCGCCGGGGGGTTGTGCCTCGGCATCGCGACCCAGCTCGGGGCGGCCTACGTGTCATCCTTGTTCAGCAACGCGCTGGCACTGCTGCTGTTGCTGGTGGTGCTGTTGTGGCGGCCCAGCGGCCTGTTCTCCGCCGGCCCGACCCGGCGCCAGGACGTGCGGGAGGAGAAGCGCGTCAACCGCCCGCCCGTCCGGCTCGGCGGCAGGCCCGGCGCCATCCTGGCAGCGGTGGCGGCGGTGCTGCTGCTGGGCGTGCTGCCGTGGTGGCTGCAGGACAGCGGACTGATGAGCTCCGTCATCGTTACGGCCATCGTGTTCGTCTCGGTCATCGGGCTCGATGTGCTGATGGGGTTCACGGGGCAGGTCAGCCTCGGGCAGGCCGGCTTCATGGCCATCGGCGCCTACACGGCCAGCGCGCTGGCCGTCCACTACAACGTGCCGCCGCTGGTTGGCGCGTTGGCTGGCGTCGTGCTGTCGCTGGGCTGCGCGGTCCTGCTCGCGCTTGGGACGGTGCGGCTACGCGGCATCTACCTGGCGATCGCGACCCTCGCATTCAGCCTGCTGGTCGACTCATTGACGGTCGGGCTCGAGAGCCTCACGGGCGGGCCGTCGGGCCTGGTCGGCATCCCGTCCTTCTCCCTCGGCGGCTTCGAGTTCGATACGCCGCTGCGGAACTTCTACCTGGCCGCTGCCGTGGTTGTGGTCGTGCTGGCGATGCTCGCGGGTGGCATGAGGGGTGCCTTCGGCCGGGCGCTGCAGGCGATCCGCGCCGATCCCATGGCGGCAGCGGCGCTCGGTGTCCGCGTCGGGCGACATCGCATGGCGGCCTTCTGCATCAGCGCGGCGCTCGGCTCCATCTCCGGCAGCCTGTATGCCTTCTACTTCCACTTCCTCTCGCCCGAGATGGTGGGCACCCAGGTGTCGCTCCAGATGCTGGCCATGCTCGTCGTCGGCGGGGAGGGCACGCTGTTCGGGCCCTTGTTCGGCGTTGCAATCCTGACGCTGCTGCCGACGGCGTTCCAGCCCCTGGCGCAATACAAGACGTTGGGGGCCGGGTTGCTGCTCGTGCTGTTCTCGATGTACTTGCCCAGCGGCATCTTCGGCCTGCTTGGGCGCGCGGTCCGCCGGATGCGGCCAGGTTCGCCGCTTTGCCTGGCGCCCCGGTGACAGGCCCCGCGATGAGGGACGCGCTCGCCGTGACCGGCCTTCGGAAGTCGTTCGGCGGCGTTGACGCGATCACCGACGTGACCTTCACGGTTCCGGCCGGCACGGCGACAGCGTTAATCGGGCCAAACGGCGCCGGGAAGACCACCCTGTTCAACCTTGTCACCCACCTGCTGCCGGTGACGGCCGGTCAGATCGCCTATTTCGGCCGGACGCTCACGTCGCAGCCGCCCGAGCGGATCGCCCGCATGGGCCTGATCCGCACTTTCCAGACCGCCCGCATCTTCCCGGGCATGACGGTGCTGGAGAACGTGCTGGCCGGCGCCCACCTGCATGTAAGCAGCAGCGCGTTGGCCCAGATGCTGTGGGCCCCACGAGCCCGGCGCGAAGAGGATCTGCTCCGTACCCGGGCCGATGCCTTGCTGGAGCTGGTGGGCTTGCAGGCGGCCCGCGCCCGTCCGGCCAGCGACCTGCCGATGGGCGGCCAGAAACTGCTGGAGGTGGTCCGGGCGCTGATGGCGCAGCCGCGCCTGCTCTTGCTTGACGAGCCTGCGGCTGGCCTGAACGACAGCGAAACCGCGGAGCTGTCCGACGTGCTGCGTGCCATCCGGGGCGTCGGGATCACGCTGCTTGTGGTGGAGCACAACATGGCGCTGGTGATGGATGTCGCGGACCAGGTGGTCGTGCTCGACGCCGGGCGCATCGTCGCGGCTGGCACACCCCTGCAGATTCGCGCCGACCCTGCCGTGATCGAGGCCTATGTGGGCCGGCTGGATAGCTGACGCATGCTGGAGGTCTCCAACCTCGATGTTGGCTACGACGGCCGGGCCGCGGTGCATGACGTGTCCCTGACCGTCCGGCCCGGGGAGATCGTGGCCTTGCTGGGCGCCAACGGGGCCGGCAAGTCCACCATCGCCCGGGCGCTTTCGGGCCTGCTTCCGGTCTTGTCCGGCTCGATCACGTTTGAGGGGACGCGGCTCGAGCAGTCGAGCGCCGCGTCCCGGGTCGCAGCCGGGTTGGTTCATGTGCCGGAGGGCCGCCAGGTGTTCGCCGGTCTGACCGTGCGGGAGAACCTGGAGCTTGGCGCCTATCTCGGTCGGTCGCGCCTTGTTCAGTCCGGCCTCATGGACACGATGTTCGCGCGGTTTCCTGTGCTGCGGGACCGGTCAGACAGTATGGCGGGCAATCTCTCGGGGGGGCAGCAGCAGATGTTGGCGGTGGCCCGCGGGCTTATGAGCCGCCCGAAGCTGCTCATTCTGGACGAGCCCTCGCTCGGCCTCGCGCCGGCCCTCGTTGTGGGGATATTCGCCCTAGTTTCGGACTTGCGAGCGCAGGGTCTCTCGATCCTTCTTTCCGAACAGAATGCCCGCATGAGCCTCGCCATCGCCGATCGGGCCTACGTGCTGGAAAACGGGCGCGTCACACTGTCGGGCACTGCGGCCGAGTTGGCCGGGTCCAGCGAAGTTGCGGCGCGCTACCTGGGACTGGGCGGCAGTGCGCAGAGCGATGCCAAGGACGGCAGCATGGCGGTGAAACTTCGATCCATCCTGCCCGGGGCGACAGGAGCGCCGTGAGCGACAGGAGAATGGCGGCCATGTACCCGGGACGATGATCGGGCGGGTATTAAAGCCAAGAATAAGTAGCCCTGCCGGATATCAAGACACAAGCACAGCCTGGCTGCGGGAGGGATTGCCCTCATGTCGAACGAGTTCGGAGTATCTGATGATGGTCGATGTCCTGGTGATCGGCGGCGGCAATGCAGCATTGTGCGCCGCCATCAGCGCCCGGCGTGAAGGTGCGTCCGTCCTGGTGCTGGAGTCCTCCACCGCGTTCTGGCGGGGCGGCAACACACGGCACACGCGCAACATGCGCTGGGCCCATGACAGTGCGACGGCCAGCCTCTCGGGCGCGTATTCGGAGGAGGAGTTCTTCGAGGACCTGATGCGCGTCACCAACGGCAAGACCGACCAGGACCTGGCCCATCACATGATCCGCCAATCCAAATCCATGCTCGACTGGATCGAGGAACAGGGCGTGCGGTGGCAGCCTTCGCTGGGGGGGTACGCTGAGCCTGGGCCGCACCAACTCGTTCTTCCTCGGCGGCGGCCGCGCCATGCTGAACGCGCTCTATTGCACGGCGGAGAGCGCTGGGCATCGAGGTCCGTTACGAGGCCTAGGTCACGGCGATGCGGGTGGCGGACGGGACGTTCCTGTCCGCCACAGCGAATGGCGAGGAGATTGCCGCTCGCTCGCTGGTGGCCGCGGCCGGCGGCTTCGAATCCAACATCGAGATGCTGAAGCGTTACTGGGGCGAAGCGGCAGAGAACTTCCTGATCCGCGGCGCGTGTAACAACAACGGCACCGTCCTGCGCATGCTGCTCGACAACGGCGTGCAGGACGTGGGCGACCCAACACAGTGCCACGCGGTGGCGATCGACGCACGGGCCCCGAAATACGACGGCGGCATCATCACGAGGCTGGACTGCGTCGTGTTCGGGATCGTGGTGAACCGCGACGCCCAGCGCTTCTATGACGAGGGCGAGGACATCTGGCCGAAGCGCTATGCGATATGGGGGCGCCTCGTGGCAACACAGCCGGACCAGATCGCCTACATCATCTTCGATGCGCCATCGCTTGACCTGTTCATGCCGTCGCTGTTCCCGCCCGTGAAGGCGGAGACGATCGGGGCCGTGTTCGGCCGTATCGCGGGACGGGAGGCGGCGCGCAATGTCCGGAACTGAGACCAGGATCGGGCTGAAGGGTGCGGCGCGCGACGGCGTCGGCACGCCCGCCACCCGAACGGCCGGCACGACCGCCGACCACGCCACACCTGCGCTGGCCGAGGCGGACCGGCTCATGACCGTGTGCAACTCCGGCCGCTATTGCGAAGGGCTTTGCGCCGTGTTCCCCGCCATGGAGATGCGCCGCGCTGCTGCTCACGGCTGTTACCGGGCTGCTGCTGCTGGCCCTCCGCGCAACGCCTGCGCTTGGACTGCTGCTCGCAGTCCATCTGGGTGTCGCCCTCGCTCTATTCCTGACGATGCCATACAGCAAATTCGTTCATGGCATCGATCGAGGTCTCGCCCTGGTTCGCTACGCGGGCGAGCGCCGACACGAACTCGGGAAGGTCCGGGCCGCCCCGGTCGGGACATCCAGAAAGGGTGCCGCACCGCTTTAGAAAGGGACAGGGGCTATTCGACAAGCGGATCCCTTGCTGCCGGGCAGGACGTCCAAACGGATTATCTGCAATACCCGTGCATAGGCTTCAAAGGCCGAAACAGCGCCGATGAAACCGCCGCCGTTCTCAGCCCCGCACTGCCGGTAAGGCTTGGTAACGGACTTTATCAAGACTGATGTGAGCAGGTGAAAGGCCTCATGGCCGACCGCGACTCCGACCAGCTGCCAAGCCAGATCACCTCCGGCAATCGCCTTCTGACCGCGGCCGAGTTCCACCGGCTGGCCGACGTGCCGCCCGAGGTCGAGTGGTTCGCCAACCTCAGCAATCCAAGCACCCGTCGCGCCTACGAGAACGCGGTGCGTGACCAGCCGGGGCGTTGTCCAGTCCGAAAAGATTGTGGGCATTACCTGCGGTGGGGGCTGGTCTGAGCCCACGCCTGTATCACACGGCGCAGACAGGTGACTGCGGCGACTCCCTTTGTATTCGTTATTGCATCCTGTAGTACGGCGTACGATTAGGTAAAGGGGGATGCTCGGATGTTCGAGATCGGCGATATGCCAAATCAAATCGCGGCCGAGCTGATCGAGTTGCTGCGGTCGGCGGAACCCGCGACGATTGGACATTTCCGACATACCGGATTCATGGGCCCGGAGATCCGCCTTCTGACGCCGGGCTACATCCGGATCGCCGGTACGGCGGTCACGGCCCGGTGCTACGGCGCGGATACCACGATCGTGCACCACGCGATCAGCCGGCTGCGCAAGGGCGACATCCTGGTGCTGGATCGGGCCGGCGACATGCGCCATGCCGCATGCGGCGGCGGCGTCGCGTTCGCCGCCAAGATGATGGGGTGCGTGGGCATCATCATTGATGGGCCCGCGACCGACATCCAGGAGCTTCGGGAGCACGGCGTGCCGGTCTGGGCGCGCGGTCTGTCGGCCGTCACCGGCAAGCGGCAATTCGCCCAGGGTGAGTTCTGCATCCCGGTCCACTGCGGCGGCGTTCCCGTCCTGCCCGGGGATGCGATCCTGGCGGACGAGAATGGCGTCCTGGTGATGAAGGCGCACGAGATCCGGCACGACGCCGAGCGCGCCCTGCAGATGCAGGCGGACGAGGCCAGGCGACACCCGCAGATCGCGGCCGGCGGGATGCTCGCAGACCTGAATGGCACGAATGCCCGCCTCGCGGAGATCATGGAGAAGCAGAAAACGCCTTAGTGTCTGACTGAGAAAGAGGTGGGTGATTTCAGCAGGTTGTGATTCCGTAGGTTTGCGAGACACGACGGAGCCGCGGATGCCCTGGACTGAAATCACCCGCCCGCAGTATCGGCGGGACGAACTGCGCTATGCAAGCGATCTTCGGGATAAGGAGTGGGCGCTCGTC
>JAABUK010005635.1_pt1 | contig 19293 bp, 31 predicted proteins | sample 5559141 | NCBI WGS metagenome assembly JAABUK01 (sample SAMN10711869, study PRJNA513367) | rock metagenome | isolation source: Antarctica rocks | place: Antarctica: Victoria Land, Pudding Butte nord | collected 2016-01-03 | reverse complement strand
ATGGTCGAAATGAAGATCATCATGGTCATGGTGGTACGAAGATTCGATGTCAAGCCAGCGTATGCGGATATAGATCACAATGGGCCGAAGGAAATTAAGACCGTGTATGGCGAGAGGGGATACCAGATCCAGCGGGCCCAGCCAAGCGAAGATCTCCCTTGCCAAGTTTCGAACGTGGTAAGGTAGAATATCGAAAGGATCGGTGATGCCGTTTCGGCGTTGCTGCATAGACGCTGAGGGAATCCTGTAAGGTAGAAACTGGTCTCGGTTAGGCTTGGCATGTAGAGAGTTGATTGGACGGAGAACTCCTAGAATCATTTTTGATTTGAGTCTACCACGATTAACTTATTTTCCTAATTTCTACTAGTACTACCACTATTATCTAGATGCCAGTCTCCCGGTTACTGCTGCTATTATTTAACGAGATCCTGTAGCATATCGGTAATCTACGAGGTCAAAGCTAACATTGCGACTAAAAGTGGGCGAGGGGGGGTACTACACACTGGGCGGCTTCTACGGATTATACAGAGAAAATTCTGGGACATCATTTGATGAAATCATGATAGCAAATTTAATCAATTTACTCTACCACTAATCTACTCATTGGCAAACTCTAAGCTTCGGGGACAATTAAGGCCACATTGTAAAATTTACAGACACCACCATGACACGAATTGCCAGCTGCCACTAGGAATGACCTCTGAAGGTTCACAGATTCCCATTTGACTCCATGTCTTGTCCGCCTTCTTCTGAAACAATAGTCTCATCTCTAGAATGTGAATTCTCTAATTGATGACCGCGGATAAATGACTTCATGCCTGTTAATGTGGCTGACGGAATGGTCAGGTCTTCCAGTTCCTGGTCATCATGAACTCGTCTCTTCTGCCTTCTAATAATTCGTCTATACCGGTAAGATCGTGCGGCCTGCCTGTGAATCTATGATCGACTTTGTCTTCGTGCACACTTGATTCAAGAGTAGCAGATCTGCTGACGGACACAGACATTTCGTTGTGGAGGCATATTGTCATATGGTTTACCTTGGAGGACCGCTTATGCTAGACCTGTATGAGAGGCCGTGGAACTTTTGGAAGTTGTCAAATAGGCTTTCCCTTGATTTTCATGGCAAAGATGGTATGTGCAGTCACAATTCCCGCTTATGCTTCATTTATCGTCATCTATCGGCATTTCTACCTCTAGAGCACGTAGGATTCCTTGCACCGTCCCATATTTCTTTGTCCAACAGCCCATAACAACTCTCCCACCAATCAGCCCGGTCACGTCTGGGAACTTCCTCTGGCGAAATAGGGAGTTCACCATTCTCTGATACTCGTACTTGTCTTCCGCCGTCTTGAATGGGCCAGACGGTCGATAAGGCCAGCGCCCAGTTAAAATTGTGTAGAAGATCGATACAAGACTGAATATGTCGGTAGCTGGAGTGGACACGCATGCCTGTGTTGGATCGAAGAAAGGGTCGTCAGGGAGATGTCCTCCATCTAAATCCAGCTCTTGACACATCGAACCACAAAAGTCACAGAGCCAGAGGCCGAGAGTTGTTGACGTAGTTGCGTGAACGAGAAAATTGTCGGGGCGCAAATCTGAGTGAATTACACCATTTTCGTGAAGGTACGCGATAGATTCGGCTATTTGCCAACACCATTTCTTTCGTAGAGGAATGTCAATTAAAGCGTTCTTCTCGTCAATATATGCCTGTAGATCCCCGTGGCTTGCTTCGGCAAGGAGCAAACCTAGCTGGGCGCCCATAGTGTCCTGATGTCCCAGATATCTGAGAACGACGGTCAGCATGATAATTTCGCTATCGTGGTGTGCTAGAGGCGAACAGACTTTACAATCCTTGGATGATCTCTAAGCTTCGTAAGTATCTGCCACTCGACGAAGAAGCTGTGTGCAATCTCTTTAGTCAATTCTTGGCGATGAGCGCTCTCCTCCCAGACCTGCACGAGTGACTTGAGGATGACTCCCGGTCGTACCCGACAGAAAGTAGACGTTGAATCATAGTATGTCAATACAGCCATTGTGGGAAGGAGCATACACGGGAGTTTCCGAGTAAGGCAGGAAAAGGGTTTTTTTTTGAATGGGGGTCAATTTCCGAGTCTATTCGAGATGGCTGCACAGTGTTGGCTACCTGAAGTACTTCGTAGAGGATGCAGCTCGTCAGACCAACACTAACGGTTGAGGTATCAACGCTAACGTTTTGCGCTAGGCTTCTCGTCGCACGGTCGAGTCATTTCAAAATTTTCATGGTTCGTTGAACTCTTTCCTCTTTAACTATCAACAACTAATACATAATCAATTACAAACATGAACTCTCGAAAATCAGACGAAGTTATCGAGACGACAGTGCGTCGAATTCGTAACGACTTGACACTCAAAAGAGATTGAAAATCAAAGCTGCGCAAAACATCTTTACAGCTGAAGCGAAAGTGAATGAAAGAAACACTTGAGCAGACGAAGATGAATCGAAGTCATTTCTACACAGCGATTCTCTGATCAGAGTCATCGAAGATAGTTATAGTTGCAAACAAGAAAATGTCAATAAGATAATACAATCTTGACACATTCACGTCGAAGCAAAGAGTTTACTTGAATGATAGTGACAGCAGAGACAATGTTACAGCGATCGTGATGAGAATGAACTGAGAGCTAGATAAGAGACTGAGAGAATCGACTTTAGTCATCACTCATCATGATGAGCTGAAAGAGTTAGTCGTGAAGGTGAAACATTTCGCAGACGTAGCGACAGCGAATCAAGAGTGTCATGAAAAGATATACAAAATATACAGTGACAATCAGATTGTAACGATTGTCTCTTTAACAACACAAGATATAAACAAAGATCAGTATAGTAACACACTATCACTAGACTGAAAGTTTGAGAATAGCTAAGACAATAGACTGTATTGACTATTACATGAGTTGAGCACGAAGCTTCTATCTAAGAGAACAATCATCGTTATATAGATATAAAAGAATCATGTCAAGTTATCTCTGCTTTGAATGATCATTCTGATCATTCTTGAGCAGAATGAGCAAGATGAGCATCATGCTCATCATGCTCACTGTGATCACTTCTGATTCAAGTGATCAGAATGATCACTTCAAGATTCTGATTACTCAATGATTATTTAATTATTGCTGTTACATAATTTCATGCAAGAGAGTTTTAACACTAGATTTTCTTTTAAGATTTTTATTTTGAAAATCACTTTTTCTTCATGTTTTTTCATCGCACAATTAAGAATTTTATCTTGCATCATAAAGATCTTCTTGAGCGTATGAATTCTGAGCATGCTGTCATGTGTCTTTGTGAACATTGCAATCACTTGCAAAAGAAATGTCATGTTGACAATGAAATTAATCATTGCATCGAGTGTATACATATTAATCGCAAATGCAATCTTACTTTCTTGATGATGAAATGAAAAAGAATAAAGACAGAACATGATCATGTTTTTTGTGAGCTGCTGAACATTCACAAGCAGATGCAAGAGATTTTTGCAAGAACTACTTGTTTGCAAAATCAATTTGTATTTTTAAAAAATAAAAAACATACAATGATTGAATGAAAGTTTTGAAACATCATCAAGCTCAAGAAAGATGAAAGAAAGACTAGTGAATCATTGCTGAATGATCTTCTCTTTGATGTGTTTTTTGAGCAGATTGAGATTTCATCAGACTTTAACTGACTAAGTTTTTCAATTGAAATTATCACAGAAGTATTTAACAGTTCTTGAGATTTCTCTTTGATTTTCAAGTATTCTCGATATGTTTATAATTTTTTCACTTGACTAATTAATGAAACTGATCTTTGATATTTTGTTGATTCAATATATTCTTTACTTTGTACTAAATGTTCTGATTCTTTGAATCAATTTCTGAAGATTCTGTTTAAATTGATGTATTTGAGTTTGCAGACTTCAAAAGAAAAATATGAAATATTGAATGTATTTTCATAAATGTTGAAAGATTCAACTTATAGTTAATTGATCTTTTTTCTTCTAGAATTTCAAATGATTCTAGTTTCATGTGATTCAACTTGTTACTTGATCTTTGCATCTTGATATTTCATCTTAGTAAATAAGCTTTATTTTTCTTCTTAAAAGTAGATTCTTTATCTCTTTTCTTATTTGCATACAAAGTCATGCACTTGCTTAGAAACTGAATGTTCTTTTGCAACTCTTTGTGCAACAAATGTATTTATTCAATCTGTATTATAGCTTTTTAAGTTATTTACATAAATTTACATGATTTTTTAAAAGTCTTTGACTCAAACTTGTAGTTTGCAAAGAATGATGACATGCTGATTACTTTCATTGTTATGTTATTAAAAGTCAACTGTGTTATTGACAGTAATTGTATTTAATTATTCTGTTTATAGTTGATATAACATTTGAGATACTGTTTCAATGTTTAATTCATTCTTTTCATTTGTTTATCTATCTGCAAATGATAAGCTGTTGACAGCTTATGATGAATCTTTAGTTGATTCATCAACGATTTTCAGAATTTCAATGTAAAAAGCTTATCTCTGTTCAAAATTATCTCATCTGATAATTCATGATTTGCTACAATCATTCTCAAGAATGTGTAAGCTAAATCTTTCATGAATGTTACTTTCTTGTATAACAAGAAATATTCATATTTGATTAGTTTATTTGTGATCATCAATATAAAGTTGTACGTTGTTTTTGTAACTCTTTTCTTTAACTTTGATAGCTTGATTATAAAGTTCAAAGCTATGCTTTTTCATGCATAATCTGATGTGCTGAAACTTTTCAAAAGTTTGTAAAATTTGTGTTAATTATGCTTCATTCAAATGCATATGTTGCACTTTCTTATACTATCTTCTACTTGTTTTCTCATTTTAAAGAAGTAGTAGATTCTAGATATTCTTTCAATGATTTTGTTTGAATTTTGATGTTCATATATCATCAATTTGTGATAATCATTTATTATTTTCTGTTTGCATCTTGTTGAAACATAGATGAGATCTTGAAATGTCAGTATTTCATTAGTGATCTCAAAGTTCACGTTGTCAACAATATTCTTTATAATATTCTACATGACTGAGTTCTTTACTAGCTTTAACTTTATTTATTTTTCAAGATCTTGATTGTTGATTCATAACGTAGCTGCATTTTGTTTATTATAGACAATAAAATCATCTTGATTCTGCTGTAAGATAATTTGATTTATCTGTGATCTATCTTTCATGTGATCTGCTCTTCTGCTCAAGATATTTGTTTTCAAGTTTTTAGATTTCTTTTGATATTGAATTTAAAAGTTGTACAACAACAATTTCTTTGATCATTTAATCTGTCTTTAATTTAAAACTTTTGTGATCATGAAGTATAACAGATTCTTGTGATCTGTATATACTTGAATCTGATGTCTAGATTCTTTCAGATACACTCTTTATTATTTGAAAAAGTTGATAATAGTTAGTAACTTCTTATCATGTATCTCATAGTTCAATTCAGCGACTGTAAGCTTACAACTGTAGTAAGCAATAAAGTGCAAATGTTTTTTATCATTTGATTGATTGATACATGCTTCAATAGCTTTATTTGATGCATTTATTTTGAGCGTAATAGATTTTTCTGATTCAAACATAATCAATATTGATTGAAAGATGAATAATTTCTTCAGCTTCTTGAAAGTTTCTTCTGCTTTCTCAGTTCACATGAATGATATGTTCTTCTTTGTAAAATTTATAAGTGATGAGATGATTCTGAAGTATCTCTTTATAAAGCATTTATAAAAGTTCGCGAATTCTAAAAAGAATTGAACTTTGATCTTTGACTTTGACATTGATCAAGTCGTAACAGCTTTTATCTTCTTTAAGTTCATTCTTAGACTTTAAGATGTGACTATGAATCTCAAAAACTGTATACTTTGTACATGAAATTCACTTTTTTCTGATTTGATATGCAGATCAACTTTCTTCAAAGTCTGTAGAACTTTTCTAACATATTACACATGTTCTTTCTTCATCTTTGAATATACTAATATATTGTTCAGATATACTATGATGAACTGATTCAGATAACATTGTAGTACATTATTCACAAATGTCTGAAACATGACTGAAGCATTGATTAAATTGAAAGATCTGATCAAATATTCATAATGTTCTAGTTGAGTGTAAAAAACTGTCTTTCACTCATCTTTTTCTTTAATTCATATTCAATTGAATGCTTCAAGTATATTGAATTTCATAAATCACTGTGCTCTCTGTAATCTGTTCTGCAGTTCAGATATGAGTGATAGTGAATAATTGTTTTTAATCGTGATGTTATTCAATGCTCTGTAATTAACACATAGTTTCAGACTTTCATTTAATTTTAAAACAAACAGAATTGAATATTTTATTGACAACTGCAATTTTCTAATAAATTCTTTTTGCATGTTCTCTTTCAGATATTGTTACAAAGCATCAAGCTTTTTTGCTAACAATGAATAAATGAACTGTTTCGTGAGTTTCTTGTCATCTACAAGCTTGATCTTATGATTTCATGATTGATGTTTGAATAGTGTCTTCTGATCATTTTCTTTCTCAAACAGAATTTTATATTTCTGATATTTTTTAAAGATTTTAATGATAGCGAAGTTACTTTTAATCTTTCTGCTTCATAACATTTATGCATCTGAACTGTTCTTCAGCTCGCTGTGCATATCATTTGCTGTCATTACGAAGATTTTTACACTCTCTGATGACTTCAATATCGAGTGCAATCACGTCATTTCAATATGAAGAAAAATGATTGTCTCATTGATTCAATCTATCATCGAATTGATCATATGAAGTCATGATATGTCTAGAACTATATCACTATCTGACTGCTTTATAACATCTAAATGCAACTTCTTTCAATGATGTTCAAGTTTCAAGTGAATGAGTTGAGTTTCTTGATTTATTAGTTCATTGTTATACTTTATGAGTGTTTCATTGAAGTTTTGCAAATTGTAAGATTCTTTCTTCTTCTGCATAAATATTTACGCTTTCTTAGCAAATTCTGAAAACATGTAGTTTTTTATACAGTCATTGTCAATGAATAAACATGCTGTATGATCATTGATCTTGATTCAGACTTGTAATTATGTTAAGTCATTCATGAAGATAAATATGCTTTCAATTTTCAATTCTTGACTAAACTTTTTCAATAATTTATTGATCAAAGAGTCTTTTAGTTTTTTGAACTAAAAGCTCACTTCTTAAGTACTTGTTTTATGTACTGAAATTGATTTAAATCAATTTTCTTCTGTGAATACTTCTTTGAATTGCACAGATCAAATCTCTCTTTGATGATTTTTATCATCTGTTTAAGTTTTCTGAATATATGATTTTCATCAAGAAGTATATATTCTTCTTGCTTAATGAACTTAACTTCTGTGAGTGACTTCTTTATGACTATGTCACGATATTGAATGTCTTTACGTGATGCAATCAACTTATCTTGCATTGTGTCATAAATAATCTGATGTATATTATTCTTGATCTGTTGCATTCATTGTGAAAAATCTTTCTCTTTTTGTCTGAAAAGAGTGTACAATTCATTGTACATGCTTATAAAGCTTGCTTGACTTGTAAGCTTTTTAAGATCTTTTTTTATGTTAGAATCATGTCTAGAGCAAGTCATAAAAATATGTGTAAATCAGATGATATATGAGTAAATGAGAATTTAAAGCTAAAGAGTGAGATCTACAAGATGCAAAAACTATATGTACAGAAGAAAGAAAAGCGCTAGACTCAATAGAGTCTAGACTTGCTTCAAGAACATGCGTCTCAGTAAAAGATTGAGCACGCTTATAATATTACTTTCTTCTCTCAGTCAAGCAATGATCTCATTGCTTCAATCAGTTCTTTCTTTCTTGTTCATTTCATTATCGTTCTATTCAAGCGTTTCAAGCTCATTTCATTGAGCGTTTCAAGCTCATTTCATCAGACGTTTCAAGTCTATTTCTTCTTAACATTATAAAGCGTTTTAAGCTCATTTCATCAGACGTTTCAAGTCTATTTCTTCTTAACATCATAAAGCGTTTCAAGCTCATTTCATCAGACGTTTCAAGTCTATTTCTTCTTGATATCTGATGTCATTAAAGCAGACTCACTATTGATTCATGTCTACTACATGCATGTAGCAAAGCTTGTTCTGTTCATGTTTACTACACGCATGTAGTAGAGCTTGTTTTGTTCATGTCTACTACATGCATGTAGTAGAGCTTGTTCTGTTCATGTTTACTGCATTCAATAGAGCTTGTTCTGTTCAATGACAAGCTCAGTCAAAAGATCAACTATCGACTTTATCATTATAACAGACTCACTTCGAATGATGAGCTTGACAACAAGATCAATCGTTATTTGCTCTTGTAGCAGACTCACTATTCTTGTCATTCAAGCAGACTCTTTCTATTCAGCTTCAAATATTCAATGATGAACGAGTTTCAGCTCATATTTTCGTGATTTCAGACATATAGTATATGTTTCATTCTCTGTCTTGAGACATATAGTATACGTTTCATTCTGTTCTCAGTACATATCATCTTGCTGTTGTCATCAATGTCGTGAATAGAGATAAATTGTAGAAAATATGAGTAAAAGATGATTCATTGCTGAATCGAGTGATTTGTCATTGAAGCAGACTCACTATCAAACGTGTCATTCAAGCAGACTAGCTATTGAGTGACTGACTCGATCAAGAGATCAATATTGAATGCATCATTGAAGCAGACTCACTGTTGATTCGTGTCTTTCAAGCAGACTAGCTATTGAGTGACTGACTCAATGATGAGATCAATTCTTGTCTGTCATTGTAACAGACTCACTTCTGATTTCTGTCTGCAATGCGTTGCAGAGCTTGTTCTGTTCATTGATTGTCTCAATGACGAGATTAATATCAGATGCGTTCTTGAAGCAAAGCTTGTTCTGATCGCGTCTATCACATTCAATAGCGCTCTCTGTTTCTGTTTACTGCATTCAATAAAACTTGTTTCAATTTCTGTTTATCGCGTTTAATAAAACTTGTTCTGTTTGATGATGAGCTCAGTCAAAAGATCGATCGAGAAATCGATTCATGTCTGCAACGTGTTGCAAAGCATTGCTTTTGTGCTTTTCAAACATAGAGTTGCAAGTTCAATCAAACTAGAAAAGCGAATCACTGTCATGTGATATGTACGAAGCTTTGAATAATGTTAGAATCATGTCTAAAGCAAGTCATAGAAATACATGTAAATCAGATGATATATGAGTAAATGAGAATTCAAAGCTAAAGAGTGAGATCTACAAGATGCAAAAACTATATGTACAGAAGAAAGAAAAGCGTTAGACTTAATAAAGTTTAAACTCACTTCAAGAACGTGCGTCTCAATAGAAGACTGAGCATGCTTGTAACATTTTACTTCAAGATGATTTTCTTCTTGCTTGAGAACATCTTTTGCTGTAATAATGAATGCTCATAAAGTTTTATCAAGTCGATTTTCTTCTTCAACTGCTTAATGAATAGTTTCTTTGATGTTGTTTGATCTGTTCAAGTCATATGTTTTGCTGTCGAGAATCTCTGATTTCATGATCATAGTGAATGAGTTTTCATCACTATTCTCATCATGCACTTCTGACTGATGATGAATTGCTGCATAGAAACGATTCTTTCATAAGAATTTTGAATATCATTCAGAATCTTTCTTATCACTCAGATGAATGCAACAGTTATCTTCATAACATGCTGTTCATAATAATGCTTGATGCTTGTCTTTCTGATCTTCTTTTGTTGCTGCAAAAGATTTATTTTACTTATCATAAGACTTTAACTTGTTCTTGTACTTGTTCTAAATACAATTTCTGAAGAAATAATCTAACTTTTCACATGTATAACATGTCTTGCTTTGTTGAACAGTTTTATCATGAGTGTTCATTAATATCTTTTGAATTGCATTTAACTTCATAGATTGAGAATCATAATAAAATTGCTGCTTCTTTTTTTTCTTGCTTCATGCAACTAAGACATAAGCGATCTTGTTCTTCTTTTCAAGTCTTCGCTTGTACTGTTAATTATTCAGCATGATTGCTTTGCTAATCATAGCATGCAAAGTCACAAGTTTATTTATATAAATTACCTTGTTCTTTATTACATTCTTCAGTTCTTTATAAAACTGTACTGTAAAAGTTGAGTCATTTCATTCAATCTTTGCTGCAATTGATTGAAATGCAACGATATACTTGAATGTTGATTCTGATTGCTTGATATCATACAACTGTCGTTCAACAATTCATTTTGCATTTATGTCTTCATACATTCTTTGTATTACTTATTTAAAGTTAAAGAAATCTTTAAAGACTTTGTTAATTTCATCTTCTTGATTTTCTGATTTATTTTTCAAGTGATTCTTTATCAATGATTTAAATGATTTAAAGATATCTTCTTTGAAGTATAAGAATGCAAACAATATTTTGTCATGAAGTGAACTTAGTTTCTTGTGTGCTCTGACATAAACATTCACTTGTATAAGAAAAGCATCAAGCTTGTTTTTATCTTCATAATACAAATTTAATGTTGATATTTTAATCATTGACTTGCTATTCAAGAATGCAGTAATGTCTGATGATGTAATTTGTTCTGAGAATGACATAACAACTGTGATAAAATGATGCTCTGATATTTTATGAAAGAATGATGCTCAAAGTGTAATGATTATTTCTTTAACAACACAAAATATAAACAGAGATCAGTATAGTAATACACTATCACAAGATTGAAAGTCTGAAAATAGTTAAAACAATAAACTGTATTGATTATTACATGAGTTGAGCATGAAGCTTTTATTTAAGAGAATGATCATTGTTATATAAATATAAAAGAATCATGTCAAGTCATTTCTGTCGTGAATGATCATTCTGATCATTCTTGAACAGAGTGAGCAAGATGAACATCATGCTTATCATGCTCACTGTGATCACTTCTGATTCAAGCGATCAGAGCAATCACTTCAAAACTCTGATTACTCAATGATTATTTAATCATTGCTGTTACATAATTTTATGCAAAAGAGTTTTAATACAGATTTTTCTGAAAATAGTGAAAGTTATTGAAAGAATAAAGTGAACAGTATCACATTTGATGAAATCTATCTTGATTGTTGAGAGAAGTCACACGACTGCTCTATCTATATACTGTCACTCATGACAAAGTCGTGACATGCAACTTTATCTCTGACGCTAGTTTAGAAAGAGCTATTAGAAACAAGTCTGACTGAATTCAGATTGAATTCAGAATTATCACAATAAACTGCTAGAAATAAGTTTGTCATTGCACTTCTTAACACTTTCACTTGATGCTTGCAAGTTTCTCAACTTTCACTGCTTTTTAATCTCAGTTGTTCAATGAATCTCTTGAAGTTCTGTTGAGATAGTGACTTGATCAATTCGTCTGCTATCATATTTTGACTAAAGATGAAGTTCATTGAAATTTAATTCTTCTTGTGCAGATCTTGAATGTGATGATAAGTGATGTTAATGTGCTTCAATCTTTCGTGAATATGAGCATTCTTAATTCGCATAAGAGATGCTTAATTATCTTTCTTGAACTGTGTGAATGAAACAGATTGATGAGTAATCTTCTCAAGAATATCAACGTGACTGTGATTAATGCTCAGATACTTTGTCAAATTCATGTTCTTAAGCACTTGATTGATTCATAAATTTTTCTTGATGCAGATTAATAAAATCATGTACTCTGTCTCAATGATCAATGTGATAACAAACTTTTGCTTTCAACTCATTCAGAAAACTGATTCTTCATTAAGCATGTAGATGTAAATGAGAATCGACTTGTGATTTAGTCTGTTTAAGACGTAGTCTGAGTCAAAGTATTCTACTAACTTCATGCTCTCACTGACTTTGTACATGATGTTTAAATCAATGATGAAACGAACGTATTGCATCAACTTCTTCAAAGCATGTTCATGATGTTTTGCAGAATTGCTGAGATATTAACTTAGTTGATTGAGAGCAAAAGCAATGTCAAAATGAGTGTGAATTGCAACATACATGAGACTTTCAATGACTTGTTGATATTCATGCTGATTGATTCTCACATCTTCAAGTTCAGCTGAGCGAAAAGCATCATATTTATTCATTGAAAGATCTGTTATTTTGTGCTTGTTTTGTCTCATGTTGAGTCTTTCAAAAACATCATGAAGATAGTGAGTTTAATTCATTCATAAGATTCATGTTTTTCTGTTGCAAGTAATTTGAATGTCAAGAATCTTCTTCATTTCTTTCAAATTCTTAACTTTGAAAACACATTGAAACTCATGCTTAAATCATTTAACGTTGCTTAATGATTTGAAAATGATGATTATGTCATCAACATATAGTAGCAACATGATTTTTTTTGACTCATGAATCAAAAGACATGAATCTGCAGCGCATTAAGTGAAGTTGAGTTCAGATAGCATTATTACACAACGATCATGTCAGTCTTATGCAGCTTGCTTGAAATCATAAAGACTTTAAAGAACTTTCAGAATACAGTTGAATCTGACTTTCACTTCTGATGAAGAAAACATGTAAATAATTTCTTTGAGAAATGATTCAGTAAATGCATTGTTTACATCAATTTGATGAAGTTCAAGATTCTTCATTGTTGCAATGATTAAAAAGACTTGCAGAGTGTCAAACTTGATGATTGACATGAAAGTATTTTCATAGTCAACTTTATGAATTTAAAAGAAATCTCTGACTATCAGTTTTATCTTCAGTTTGTCAAGAAAATCATTAATGTGCATCTTTGATTTGAAGACTCATTTGCTTGTCATGATGTTAATCTTTTTGAGTGACACTTCTTCTTGTCAAATCTCATTAATGACTAGCATCATAAGTTTTGCGTTGATCGCTTTTTTTTAAAGTTTCTTTCAAACTGAATTCTGCACTGCGTCTTTGTAAATGTTTAATGTGAGAATTCTTATTACTTTAAAAGAGTCAAATTCATCGATGTTGAATAATGCTCATGACATGCTTGCATCAGAATCACTTTCATCATCATTAACTTTCTCTGTGATGAATCAGATTGTCATAGCTTGCAAGATCTTGAATGCGCGTTCTTTTAATTATTGATCTTCGCTGTCTCTTTTTCTCTTTGAAATGATTACATGCAGAAATGTTTAAGCTGCTGACTTAAACATGCTTGATGTAAAGACTTTTTAAGTGATTTGAATATTCACGTAAGCTTTGTGCTCATCTGATGTATGTGACGTGATCTTAGAATTGAGTGCATTCAAGTTGATTGCAATAATCTTCAATGCATCAATTGATTCAGATGAAACATTAATCATGAAAGCATCAAATTTTGAAACATTAGTTAAAACATTATTCTTTAATGATCTTTTTACAGATCTTCACTCTGAAAAAATGTTGAATGTTTGCTTGCAAAGTTGCAAGTTCATGTCTTCATTCTTTTCATCTTCAGCAAACTTGATAACATGATTCATGATGATTCGATCAAGATCTGAGACTCAAAGATGATATTGCTTGTTGATATTTTTCACATATCTCATGAAAACATCAAGTCTGTTTCTGTTCATGAATTTGTCTCATCTGTCTTCAACTGACAATGACTTAAGATCAATGTATGAGTAATATTTGCATTCTCATACTTGTACATGATCAATTGAAAGCTTGATTTCGATGAATATCTTCTTTGAAATCATGAGAACTTCATTAATCAAGATTTTCATGATGATTCAATTTTGCAGATAGACATTTGTCTTTGCAGCTTCTGCTCAAAACTTAATGAGAAGTTCAGCATTCTTGATCATGACTTGCATTGAGTTTTTTGTGATGTATATAACTCTTTTGACTACTTCATTTTGAATCAACATATGTGAGACAATGTATTGAGAAACAATGTCAATTGATGAGCATCAATCATTCAAGATGACTTTAAGTTTTGTGATGTTATCACTGTGTATTGAAAGAAGTTTGACATTGCTGTGAAGCTTTACACTGAGTTTTCATTTTCACAGAGCATCTGATGCATTGAATCATTGCTTCAGAGAAATGCATTAAGTCTTTCTGAAGTGATTGTCAACTATCTTTAGAAAGTACAACTCGCTATCAAGAGATGATGATAGTAATTCACAAATGTTTATGAAAATGAAAGTCAAGATACTTGTCTTTCAATTGCTGACATTATGTTCTCATTTGTTAATGAACTTGATGAGCGCACATATTTCACACACATTCTCATGACTGTTGTTGATGAAAATAGATTTTTTCAAAGTGATGATCTTATGAAGTTAATGAAGCTTTACTGATTCAAGATGAGCAAAATGATGATGTCACAGCTTATACAACTTGATATTACGAGTGTGTCGGAATTGAATAGAGTTTTCTAGTCAATAAGTCCTAGAGGTTTTGGCTCATGTTAAACCTCAGTCTCGATACTCTATTCTAGCGCTTTCGATACTCGAGCAAACCTGCTTCGTTCCCTTTGTTTTGCCCTACTATAGATACAGCTCGAAACTCTCTTTGATTTCTTCTGTATTCTTAATATTCTAGTTAGAGCTACCTCTATTGATCAAACATTCTATTCAGCTACGCACTACCTCGCTGCAGTGTGGTTAGATTCTAGGCACGATCTCAACACTTGAAGCTTTTATCATTTGCAAAACTAAGTTAATCATGATCAACTTTGATCTCATTCTCATGATAAATCATGTCAATGTAAGATGCAAAGTGATCTAGATTCATTGAATCATCAAGATTCATTGAACTGTGCATCGCTAAAAATGCTGATAAGATGTCACGCTGCATAGCTGATAGTAATGCAAATTCATCAAGATCGTTTGCAATTCTCTTTACTATGTAAATGTCTTTGCATTCTAAAGTTTCAATCATTTGCTTTTCTTGCTTGTCATGCATGTACAGATCTTTATCATCAAAGCTCTCTTGCAGATCTTTCTTATACATTCTTTTTTCAAAAAGAAAATTTATCTTGAGCTTAAAAACATGAAGAACAGAAAACAGCTTAACTGAGTTTTCATGATGATCTTGCATGACTGCTGTGTCACAATGATTAACATACAATTTTTCTTCTTCAACTTTGATAATGCATTTCTTAATGCAAACTAAAGAATCATTAAAAAGTTGAAGTTAATCAGTCATATGTGAGAAGACATCAGAATCTGCAATTCAGTTGAACTCAGAAATCTTACTGACAATGTTCTTTGACAGAGCTGCAATATTCTCACTTTTCTCATTCTCATCTTTCTTATTGTTGTCAGAGATTTTAGAATCATCGCTTTTCATATTATAAACTCTGTGTTTCTTGTGTTTATTCTTTAGAAGCTCAATGAAAGTTTGAAAATCATCAACACTTTTATGCTTTGTTTTGTCTTTGTTTTTGCATTTCTTCACAAGCTTTTGAGCTGCAGACAGATGAAAGTAATTGATTAAACGATGTTCATCTTTACAGAGAAAACATTTTAAAAATCATTACGACTGATGATGATGCAATTGATCACTGTTGAAGTCTGAAAGACTTTTGCGATGATGACTGATTTTACATTTGTTCTGCTTATGATCAATGCACTTGCATTCATTTCTTCGCTTGATTCATAGCGCAGTCTTTGTTGTTTTCAATTATGCTTTTTTCTCTTGTAACTTTTGAAGTTTCTTCTTGATGTCTGACTTATTCTGTGCATTAATAATATCTTGAATGATTGTGTATTCATCTGACAGCGATTGAAGTAAGACTTGAAAACGATGTTCTGACTTGAATAGATTGCTTATGTCTTTCTGTGTTGCAATAATCTTTTGAGTCAACTTGATGAGATGTGTTCATGTCTTTTCAATGAAGATATTCGTCGACATTCTGTAGTTGATGAAATTCATCAAATATTGTCTCTCAATGATTTGTAACTTCTCTTTGTATTTATAGCTCAAAGCATTTCAAATCTTTTTTGCAAACATCTTGTTTGCAATGTGTTCTTGATCATCAATAATGATGCAGATGATCAGTTAATAATGAACTTTTGCATCAATCTTTTGACTTTCAAAGTTGAAAGATTGAATTTTGCTGATGATGCTGATGATGTTGTTGAATGTATTCAAGTCAGACTTGTCTTTCTCAATGAGTCATCTCTTCATAAGAGAAAATCATTGATTGCAGTTCTTGCAAATGAGAATGAGAACAGATTGTCGTTTGACAAAGAAGTTGTTGAAGTTTATGATGTGCAATGTAGACTCAGCTTGTTGTTAGAATCAAAGAAAAAAAATAAAGATATTAGATAAACTGATGAGTGAAGTGAAAAGAATTTAATCTCGTCAGTGATTATGAAAGTTTATGCGTTCTTCGACGTGATCAAGTGTGTTTATTTATTCACTTTCTTGAGAACTTGTAGTAAATTATCAACTTGATGTGAGTGCTTATTTATCTTCTTGTGAGATGCGTAGTAAGCTGCTGAATTTCACTGAACTTCTCTAAGTCAATGTACTTATTTGTTTTCTCATAAGACATGTAGTAAGTGATCGCTGATTGCTCATTTGAATAAATCTTGTATCAAGTTGTTGAGCATCAAATGCTTAGAGTGTTTTGATTTAATTACGTTGAAAGCTTCTTGCTAATTGAACTTATAATTTATTGAAAAAGTAGAGTAAACAGTATCACATCTAATGAAATTTATCTTGATTGTTGAGAGAAGTCACACGACTGCTCTATCTATATACTGTCACTCATGACAAAGTCACGACATGTGACTTTATCTCTGATGCTAGTTTAGAGAAAGCTGCTAGAAACAAGTCTGACTGAATTCAGACTGAATTCAAAACTATCACAATAAGCTGCTAGAAACAAGTCTGTCATTGCACTTCTCAACAAAAGTCATGATATCAACAAAAGATTAAACATGTCTGCAATGAATTCAGATTGCACATGAGAACATTTGATCTTAAGAAGTCACGCTGAAGTTACATTAAATGACAGAATATGCAGAAGTGTTTGAAAATAAAGCAGCAGACAAAATGACTGATGATGTACATGAATTGTTTCTATTGCTGATCAAGCATTAATGCATTGAGATGATGATGTGATTGACACTCATACAGAAACAGATCAGACAAACATAAAGAATAGTCTGAAGAAAGAGATTCAACGCAGCTCATTTTCAATATCTGATATCAGAAATGACTCATCAACATCTGTGTTTACACAGAGATCATGCAAAGTCTTACAACGCACTATTGACGCAGCTACGCATGAGAAAAATTGACTTCAATTAATTTCTACATGAGAGATGAGTATTTAATGTTGCTACAATGATGTGCAAGTATGACAGAGATTAATTGTTGATCAAGCACGTTTTATTAACATGTTTTAAATGAAAGATAGAACAAAAGATGATGCAATGTGAAAAGAACATCATGAACTTGAGAAAGCTTCTAGAAATCATGAGTGTGATGATAATGATCATTCAAATGATACTCTTGATAAGCATACAAAATCAATTTCAAACTGTAACGTCATTAAAGAATTAAATGAAAAAGAGAGAAAGTAAAGAAGAAACAAGTTCATAAAGTTTTTGCATTGAAAATAGTTACAGTATAGAATGCAAAGAAAAGCGATAGTAAATACAAAAAAAGCGCTATGCTAGCACAACGCTCGCTACATTATATAAAATCTCACATAAACTCATAATAAGTGTTGAATCGAGTAAAAATAAAAATAAAAATACATAATCAATTCTAGATTAATCTTGAATTAATAACTCTGAAGTTTTATTTAACAAGTCAATCTCAAATGTAAATTATGTAATCAATTATTGATTGATTTAATATTATTTATTGATTGATCATTATTTATGTCATTGAATTTTCTTTTAATTAAATATTATAAATATATATAAATGATAGAACTTATTGATCATTTATCAATAATTCATCGATCAACAATTAATCAATCATTTTGATTTTTGTTTTAGCAAGTTTTTAAGTTCTGAATGTTTATTCATTAATCAATTATTAATGTTATATTGATCATGAATTGATTAACTATTAATTTATGAATAATCATAACATACATTTTTGACATTTTTAATATCATTACTAAATTCTGAATTTTAATCATTCAGATTAAGAAACTTTTTACTGCTCAGTTTGTATTCTTTTTCATGCTGAAAAATCAGTAAGTTGAATTGATAAATAATTATTTCTTGATTGATTATTAATTAATTCTTGATCAATAGAAATGATGTGATATATTTTAGAGAATTAGAAGTTCTACGAATGTTGATGCTGTTAATGTTATTTACGATTTTAGATTACATTATCAGTAGCTCGGAAAAGCGGAATTATGCGCATGGTTACCTGACCATGCTCGAACATGCTGCATGGTTCATCGAGCTTTAGTGTTGGTCTGCCGAGCTATACTCTCTACTTCGTAGGTACTGTCTGAACTACCTACTGTGGAGATCCCTTTATCAGACCCCATTGCAGCGCTAAACCTTTCGCGGGCATCCAAGCGAGACCGGACACGGACCGCACCTGCCACATGGCGGCTGAGCGCGTATCGGAGATTTATGTCTCGTCGAAAAACGTGGGCACCCACCAATCACGCCTCAAACATAAATTATCACAACGTGGTTCAGCACAAGGCTTGGAGCTACGAATCAGGCCTTCATAAGATTGATGTCGTATGGCTGGAAGGGAGCATCGTCGGCATGACTCCCTCCGTATACCATAGCTGGATGACGCGGAGTGGACTGCGATATGATGGCGCCCCAACGAAGGCTTATAAGACGCAGGCCGCATCATTCGGCCTTGCTCCTCATTGGTTTCGTTTCGCTTTTCGCTGGCTTTCGTGTACCTGATTACAGAGTATTCTCGCTCGCTCGCTCATTGACTTTACTTTCCCTCGACAGTCCCAAGACCTAGAATTGAAGGCTATGCGGCATCAACTACTGTCTGGCGCTTTTCTGGCCCACTTACCACTGATACTCGGACAAGGTTTTTCGTTCGGCGCGGCAAACCAGGGTGCTCAAACAAAGCTGCTAGGAAATTCTTTTGCACCTATAGGCGTCGATGCAACCTACGACTATGTTGTAAGTACGCTCCTGCCATGACTATCGACGAAACAAGCACCCACAGAGGTTGCTCGATGTGAGAATGCATGCATTCATTATTGAAATGCCACTCACCAATGGCCTATACAACCACTAGATGTTGACAGCGTTTCTATAGATAGTTGGTGGGGGTACATCTGGCTTGACAGTAGCTGAGCGCCT
>JAABUK010005633.1_pt1 | contig 19296 bp, 7 predicted proteins | sample 5559141 | NCBI WGS metagenome assembly JAABUK01 (sample SAMN10711869, study PRJNA513367) | rock metagenome | isolation source: Antarctica rocks | place: Antarctica: Victoria Land, Pudding Butte nord | collected 2016-01-03 | reverse complement strand
GCGGGAGTGCCTTGAGAGTTGAGACTAATGGATGGGTAGGAACGTTGAAGTCTCTCGACGGTGTGAGGACTTAAGAGGGAAGGGTTTCGTGTAGGCTTTAGAAGGGAGGAGAAGGGGGGGAGAGAAGGGGCGTGGGACTAGAAGAAGTCCTGCGATTAGGGGTCAGGAGCTCTAGATCTGATATCAACGGGGTCTCAGACGAAGTGTAGGGATTGTAGTGGTGGTTAATGGATTATGACCTGCTGTTGCCCTTTTCGCCGCCTTGTCTTTCACTCATGCATTCTTCTTCTCGTCTAATTATCCTTCTTGAAATCTATTACAAGACAATTCGACAATTCACGTGCAAACGTTCTATGCAAACCCTTCGTGCAGGCAACAGTATGAAATGCGGATGGACATCTCCCACGCCACCAGTACTACGTACTCAAACCACCCCACTCACCATCCATATCCGGCATGCATGCACAGTTACGTGGCAATGTCTCTTTGCGTGTGGTTGCAGCACACCCCACTTCTTGATGACCACTCGTTAGGAGCTAGAATGCATCTTTGCCGAATTGAGGGACGAGTGCATATGTAGAGAGTGCTGATGGACTAATTGGACAGGGAAGAGAATACACGTGTTTAGGTGGATGAATGAGGCTCTTGTGTAGATTTCTCGGGGTCAAACGGATGCCCGAGAGCTGCATCAGGTATTTGTGACTGCACTTCTGGTCGGGTGTCATGATGGCGAACGAACTAGAGAGAGTTAAGGCAAAACTGTGGAGATACATGCTGATTTGATTTGTGAATTCAATTGGAGCAGAATCTGGAGCACGAATTGCAGCTCCGAGACATCTACTTCAACATGTTCGTGAGGCCCTGAGCGTGCACCATGTACCTCAGCCATTTTATGCTACTCAGTTTTTAGTAATATTGGCTCCCGAGAAGAACGGATGGGATAGTATTTGATCGAACGGGAGACGGTCCTTCGCGTCGTAGGTGATAACCCCCTCGAGAAGATCATATAGGTCCTGAAGATCCGGTGGAAGTGGTGCTTCATCGCCTGTTCCATAACCACGCTCGGACAAGGGCTTATCCAAGTTCCTCACGCGTTGTTCCAGTGACAGCGGCTTGACCTTCAAACGCCTACCTTGTGCCTCTTTCGGAGTTCCATCAGGGTGGAAGTAATTGTCTCTTGCCTCCCAATTCTTCCAGAGAGCATCAGGCGGCTTTCCAAACATAGCTACCTGATCCTTCATCGCGTCGTTGTTCCATCCGAACAGCAGCTTGACAAGAGTATGGTCGGCACAGAGCTCGTACAAAAGACATCCGAATGCCCATTTGTCAACCTGGTATGTGAGGTCGCCGCTGAAGACGATTTCAGGCGCTGAATGGGGAGCTGGCGTCCAAATATGGTCGAGATCCTCTCCATGGTAGAAGGCAGCTCCAAGGTCGATGAGAAGGATTCGGTCAGTGGGTAGTCGTTTCTCTAGTGCGACTATGTCGCAGGGGTCGACTGTGTATTCTGGAGCATTGTCCCCTCTTGGTTGCCCGTCCAAGCGGCGGACTGGGTGTTTGTTGGGTTGACCCATGCAAGCATAGACCTCTTCTTCGGACCATTCATCAAAAGACTGCAGCTGGAAGAGGATATTGGATGTATAGCAATCTGTTTCGAGGTTGGAATTCGTATCAGCATCTAAATACGGAGGACTCACCTCCATGCGCAAGGCCTAAAGTGTGAAGAAATCCCAAAGCTTCTGCAACCTGGAGACTGATAGTGCGAGGCCACTCCAATGAATTATAAGGTAATCCAGGCTTCCTTGCCAAACGGTCTCCGGCGACTTTGGTCACCAGGCACCAATGCTTGCCGTTTGGGCCGTTGATAATGAAATGATCGAGAAGTTGAACAATGAACTCGCGCCCTTTATGGGCCACGGGAGTCGCGGTGATGGCCTCTAAGATCTGAAGCTCTTTGCAATCGAGAGGCGTTTCGGCAGACAATATCTTCAGAGATACGTATCTATTTTCAGAGGCGTCCTTGCCAAGCCAGACCGTGGAAAAGCTTCCGGAACCTAGCTTATGGACAATCCGATATCTCCCATTCCTCAGAGTGTCGCCAATGATGAGAGGGTGGAGGCCATCCTTCCGGTATCGATCTGGGTCCTCGGCGAAAGTGGAAGGAGACGGAGCGTAGGTACGTTCAGACATGAGGGCTGCGTGGGACAGTTCCAGAAAAGAGGACTTTGAGGATTGGGGAGGATGAGGGCGGGTCTTTTTTTGCAATCTTGGAACGGGACCGGTGAGTGAAGCTGGCTTAGCGTAACCTAGGTGGACCAACAATGCAATAGAAATTTCTTGGCATTCCTAATGCTCATCACACTTTCGTACCATCCAGTTCAGCTTGCTTTACTCAAATGTATTTAGGCTATTCAGATGTATTTCATCTCAAAGAGAACATCGTAACGTTGTTATGATGTCAGATGTCGAAATCTTTTCTGAGAACTAAAATGCTAAGCAAGTTGTAAGAATTGGAGTGCCAAGAAAATTTGATTGCATTGTTGGTCCACCTACGTTGCGGGGTGACCTTGGCGTCTTGATGAGATTCGATGTCCTGCACCTCAACTTCGTCCTGGAAATCAGTCTCTCGCAAGAACAGCTGGTGCATCGACGTCACAGCGCTTCTCGTAGGCTATTGTCTTTTCAATCTGCTGTTTACAAGCCGCACCCTACACTTCTGGCCCTAGTCTCTTCGATCCCACCTTGCCTTCTTCCTCCAGACTTATTCCCACCATAGTATACCGAGGAAACTCAGTATGACAGAATCAGTCAAAGTCGAATACATTGGGTGGGAGGATGACTTTCGCTACGCCGAAGAGAAATCTCGCATCACGGAGCACATTCAAAAGATCGCACACGACAAGAACTTCACCTACGCCTGCGTGCAGTAAGCCTTCCTATACGCCTTTTTTGACTCGCGCAGCGAATCACTAATCTGACCTAAGGGACATGATCATGAGATATCGATACAGATCTCAGGGGCCATTCATGGATGTGCACTTTAAGCGCGAGGAGTGGGTCACAGACCGGCTTGAAAGATACGTGCCGATCAGATTGTGGTTCAACGAGGATGGAGATCTCTGCAAAGACCCAGAAATTCACGACGAAGTGGATAGAAGCAAGTGACTTTTGTGAAGTACGTCGTGGTTCAGAGGGCACGTCGCTGGAAGTTTCTAGGACCACCCACTGGCCGTTCAGGCCACAGCGTAAAATTGATCCCGCAAGTGCCTTAGTTCTAGATCTGCCGCGTTTACAGTCGCGAGCAGAATCAGTTTCCCGGTTTGCACTTCGATTTATTCTCAGCGCACGGTCCTCAGGACAAGGGTGTTACCTACTTGGTGTTAGCGCCCTGCAGAGGCCAGACGGTAGTTTTCTACGTAGTACATCTTGGCGTATTTTACTGCTAAATTCCATCGGGTTTGGATCAACCACAGCCAAATCGCGAGTAGCTACCAAATGGAATCATCCACTTTCCACTTCTATCGTCCATCTCACAGCATCATCCCTACTTGTTACGGATTCACGTGACTATCTTGCTTGGCGCTGCGGCCTTGGCGCACCTCGGCCTTTTGTATCTAGCTGGCGCTGCCTGGGCTTTCTTCCTTCTTAGCTTTGTTGTCCTCGTTTAGCTACCCCCTAATGATACGCTCTTAGAAGGTCCTTAACACTACTCCCTCTATCGGCATTATTGTTAGGAGTATTTGTATCGCGACATTTACCCTGTCCATCCACAGCATGCGTCTTCTGAAATTCAACGACGATGGCAGCTTCAGCCTGACCACTTTTTTCGGCAGCAAGATCCCCTCCTACGCCATTCTCTCGCACACGTGGGGAGCAGATGACCAGGAACTCACTTTCCAAGATGTGGTAGACGGAACCGGGAAAAGCAAGGCTGGGTACAGGAAGATACAGTTTTGCGGAGATCAAGCAAAGAAAGACGGGCTAAAATACTTCTGGGTAGACAGCTGTTGTATCAACAAGTCAAGTAGTACCGAACTTTCAGAAGCTATCAACTCCATGTTTCACTGGTACCAAGATGCGGCCAAATGCTATGTCTCTCTCTCGGATGTTTCGACAGCCAAACGCTCCCGATCCTCTCGACCTCTGTGGAAGTCAACTTTTATGCGAAGTCGGTGGTTCACTCGAGGCTGGACACTTCAAGAACTTCTTGCTCCGAGATCAGTCGAATTCTTCTCCCGAGAGAGTACGCGACTTGGCGATAAGAAATCGTTAGAACAGCAGATTAATGATATTACCAGGATTCCTTTTCAGGCACTTCAAGGAGGCCTCCTGTCTGAATTCAGTGAGAATGAGCGAAGATCGTGGGCTGCAAATCGACAGACCAAGATTGAAGAGGATCAGGTCTACTGTCTACTAGGCATTTTTCACGTCTACTTGCCGCTCCTCTATGGCGAAGGAAAGAAAAATGCATCCCGTCGGCTCCAGGAGGAGATTGATAAAGTCTCCAGCGTCAAGGGACAAGGCAAGCCAGCTACCACTAACTAGGGGCTCGATAGCTCATATTCATAGTGAAACTAAGTCAAGAAGAACGCAAATGCTTACAAGCATTACGTACTTCAGAGTACGAAAAGTTCAAGGACAGGAACCCCAACCGACTTGAAGGGACCTGTCAATGGATTCTCCAACATGAAAATTTCCAGAATTGGCGAGACAACTCTTTGAGTCTTCTTTGGGTGTCTGCGGATCCAGGATGCGGAAAATCCGTTTTCTCTAAGTCCCTTATCGACGAAGATATCAGAAGCACGGAGACTCGCACCACTTGCTATTTTTTCTTTAAAGACGACAACGAGATACAGAAGAATATTACAACTGCGCTTTCGGCACTACTACACCAGCTCTTTTCCCAGAAACCGATACTTATCACACATGCCATGTCGGATTACGCCGTTGACGGTGATAAGCTTCCCCAATCGTTTCATAAACTCTGGAGCGTTCTTACCAAAGCGGTGGTTGATTCGAAAGCTGGAGAAGTTGTGTGTATTCTGGACGCTCTCGATGAATGCGCAGAAGAAGGGCGGTATCAATTTATCGACGCCGTTAACACATTCTGTTATCGGTCAACGGTCAAGCAAAGCAAGTCTCAACTTAAATTCTTCGTCACCAGTCGTCCGTACCTTGATATTGAACGGCGATTCATGAAACCTATTTCCAACTTCTCTATGATTCGACTCCATGGTGAGAAAGAATCCGCGGCAATTGGCCATGAAATCGACGCTGTCATTAGATGGAGGGTTAGAAGTCTAGGACTGGAACTCGAACTTGAGAACAGAGAGCAATCAACGCTTGAAAGGGAGCTCCTTGGCATGAAACACCGAACCTACCTCTGGTTGAAACTCATCTTCGAGGTGATACGGAACGAAGTGGACCCAACAACTAAGAAACTGAGACAGATTATCTGTACTCTTCCACATACGGTTGATCAAGCATATGAGACGATTCTATTGAGAGGTAAAGACCAGACTCGCGCACGGAAACTCCTCCATATAATCGTCGCGGCTACGAGACCACTTACCTTGAAAGAAATGAATATTGCTTTAGCTATCCAGGGCAACAATAGATCACCCGAAGATCTTAATCTTGGAAATGAAGCAAGATTCGAGTCTGTTATAAGAAATATCTGTGGATTCTTCGTAACAATTATTGATCAGAAGGTCTATCTGATCCATCAGACTGCGAAGGAGTTTCTTGTCGCGGGCAAGGATGCGCTCGCTGGTCAATGGAAAAACTCGCTTGACCCAGTAGAATCGGAACTTGTTATGGTAACAGCTTGCATAACTTATCTCAACTTTGATATCTTTGAAAAGGAATCTGACTCCGAGGATGAATCAAATGACCAGGCGACTAAGCAACATGACTTCTACAACTATGCCGCAAGCTTCTGGGCTACACACTTCAAACAAGCGCAGAGCAAAGCGACTAGAGAGTTGTTACAGTCTGTCCTTCAAATCTGTGATACTCAAAGCCAAAAGTTTTGGAGCTGGTTCTCTAAATACTGGGAGACCGTGGATGTAGATATGGATAACAGCTGTCCTAATTTCACTAGCAGTCTAATGGTAGAGTCATACTTGGGTCACGAATCTATAGTTGAGCTTCTGCTCGAAACAGGAATGGCAGAAGTCGACTTAAAGGATAACTGTGATCGGACGCCCCTGTCGTGGGGGGCTGGGAGTTGGAACGAGACTGAAGCCGTGGTCAAGTTGCTCCTCGAGACGGATAAAGTGAGTATTGACTCACAAGATGATAATAGTCGGACGCCACTATCATGGGTAACCGAGAACGGGAATATGGCCGTGATCAAGCTCCTGCTCAAGATAGGAAAGATAGACGTCGATTTAAAGGATAAGGACGGTCGTACACCGTTGTCGTATGCTGGTGAGAGTTATAAAGAGAGTGAGGTAGTGATCAAACTTCTGCTCACTACAGGAAAGGTAGTCATCGACTTAAAGGATAATAGGGGTCGAACGTCACTATCATATATTGTTGGAAGTGGGGACGGGAAGAGGAGAGCGGTTAAGCTTCTACTCAAGACGGGAATGATTGATGTTAATTTAAAAGATAAGGTCGGTCGGACATCATTATCATATGCTATTAGAAGTTGGAAAAAGAATGAAGAAAGGGTTAGACTTCTACTTAAGACTGGAAAGGTAGACGTCGACTTAAAGAATAATTATGATCGAACACCGTTATCATGAGGAACTGAGAACGAAAATGAGGCCGTGACTAAACTTCTACTTAAAATAGGAAAGGTAAATATTAACTTAAAGAATAATAGAGATTGAACACCGCTATTATATATTACTGAAAGTTAAAATAAGAATAAAGAAGTGATTAAGCTTTTATTTAAAATAGGAATGATTGATGTTAACTTAAAGAATAAGAATAATCAGATGTCATTATCATATATTACTGAAAGATGAAAAGAGAATAAAGAAATGATTAGACTTCTATTTAAGACTGAAAAGATAGATATCAACTTAAAGAATAATTACGATTGAACATTATTATCATAAGAAACTGAGAATGAGAATGAGATCGTGATTAAGCTTCTACTTAAGATAGAAAAGATAGATATTGATTTAAAGAATAATAGAGATTAAACATCATTATTATATATTATTAAAAGTTGAGATAAAAAGAAGAAAGTAATTAAGCTTTTACTTAAGATAGAAAAGATCAATATTAATTTAAAAGATAAGATTAAATATACACTGCTATTATATATCGCTGAAAGACTGAAGAGTAAGACTATAATTAAGTTATTATTTGAAACAGAAAAAGTAGAAGTCAATTTAAAGAATAATTATGATCAGATATCACTATTATAAGGAATCGAGAATAAGAATAAAGCTATGATTAAACTATTATTTAAGATAGAGAAGATAGATGTTAATTTAAAAGAAAATAATGATTGAATATTATTATTATAAGAAATCGGGAATATAAAGTGTTAGAATGAGAATAAGATTATAATTAAACTATTATTTAGAATGAATAAGATCGATATTAATTTAAGAGATAATAATGATTAAACATTATTATTATGAGCAGCTGAAGAAGAAAATAAGATGATTATTAAGTTACTGCTCAAGATAAGTAAGATAGATGTTAAGTTAAAGAATAAGAATGATTGAACGCTACTATTATATATTACTGAGAGTTGAAATGAAAGTAAGATGATACTTAAGCTCTTACTTAAAACAGATAAGATAGACACTGAATTAAAGAATAAGAATGATTAGATATTATTATTATATGCTGCTGAGAGTGAAAATGAAAGTAAGATGATACTTAAGCTCTTATTTAAGATAGATAAGATAAATATTAAATTAAAGAATAAGAATAATTAGACACCGCTATTATATACTACTAAGAGTGAAAATGAAAGTGAGATAATATTTAAGCTCTTATTTAAGATAGATAAAGTAAATATTGAGTTAAAGAATAAAGATGATCGGACACTATTATTATATATTACTGAAAGTGAGAATGAAAGTAAGATTATACTTAAACTCTTATTTAAGATAGATAGAATAGATATTAAGTTAAAGAATAAGAATGATTAAACACCGCTATTATATACTGCTGGAAGTAGAAATGAAAGTGAGACAGTATTTAAACTTTTGTTTAAGATAGATAAAGTAAATATTAAGTTAAAGAATAAGAATAATCAGACATCACTATTATAAAGAGTTAAGAATGAGAATGAAACTCTGATTAAACTATTACTTAAAATAGGAAAAGATAGATATTAACTCAAGAGATAATAGTGATTAAGCGTTATTATTACGAGCAGCTTAAAACAGTTATTAAATCATGAAATTATTATAGTTCTTCAGCTCTTTATAAATATATCAGACATCTAATAATATAAAGAATGATAAGAAATCATTTAATATCAGAGGCGCTAAGGAATTGAGTAACATAATAATATAGCGTATAAATAATATATGTCTCGCAGTATAAAGCTCTATTAATAATAATGATAGAGAAGACACTTCTAACGTTCTATAAGTTAAATAATGGAGAACTTAGAGTTTCAGACTGTAAAGTTTTTCATATATATTCGCAGATTTGGCGCGTGTGTTACGCACGAGTCAGATCTTGGCGCGGTATAATAATTATCTCTCTCCTTAAAGAGACTCTGTTCTCAGGACTTAAAGTATCATCTTCGTGAATAGATGTGTGAGTTATAAGCGTGTAATTACACTCTATTCTTTATTAAAAATTGCGATATTTAATTTCGGGGATCTTAATACTTTCCGCGGGTAAAATACTTAATACGCCCGCTAGTATTAAGACTCTCTCTCTTGCGATATTTAGAGGTAACTCTCTAGTATAAGTAATTAATCTATTATTCTCTTATATCTTTCTTCTTTTTCTTTATTATTCTTAATATTTATAAATTGTTTATAACTTATACACGATTATATTAATCTTCTATAATATATAAATAAACTTATAGATTACTTATATTATATATCTTACACGCTTATTATTTCTTAAATTAAAGCTTTCACTTAATAAAGTTTTTTATAAGAATCTTATATTTCGCGTGTGATATAACTCTATTAACTTTAATAGTTATTACTAAAATATTAACTACTCGTGATATATTCTTTATATATTAATTGCGTCTTATATATTAATTATAAGCAGAATTTATAGCTCTTATAATTCTCTCTTTCTTATATAAGTAATTCAAAGATGAGTTTATTCTTTCTTCTTTCTTATAATATATGCGGTTTATAAAGCTAAGAACTTCTTTAGAGTTCTGTTAATATAATTAATATAAGAGATATCTTAAATATCTCATTATTATTATAGCTGAGAAGTTAATAAACTGCGTTATATAATTAAGTCACATAATCTATTAATACTATTATATTAAGTAATAATCTTCTCGCGAATATCTTATAATAGATTTTCTCTTTCTCTCACACTCTTTATTTAGAATTCACAGATTTTCTTAGAATTATAGAGAGAGGCTGCTGCTTTAATAGCTCTATATTAAAGTTATCTTATTTAAATAAGTATAATTTTAGAAGAGATTTAGAAGAATATTAAATCTTTTATTAAATAATTTTACGCTGCTGATTAATGTGTTAAAGAGTATCTTAAGAATTTCTCGCTCGATATATTTTAAGCAGATAAGTTCTTCATCTTAACTGAAGTAATTAAGGAAACTTAGTTACAGATTACATGCGCTTTAGAAGCGCTCATTATTCTATACACAGGATTTATTAAATAGATAAATTCTCTTACTAAGAATAATGATTCCGCTATTACTAATAATAATAAGAATAAGAATAATAATAATAATACTGCTAAAATATAAGAGTGCACTTACTTAAATTTTTAAAACATCTTTTTTAGAATTACTTAGTCTTATACTTCTATCTTATAACTTTTCTTTTATTCTATAAGTTTTATACATTTTTATCGCGTAAAATATAAGTACTTATATAAGGAAATTAAATAAAATAAACAACTTCTTATAATATGCTGATAACTTGCATATAATTATTATAAGCTAAATTAGTTATCTTTCTATTTCTTTCACTTCTTATAACTAATCACACGCGATATTAATACGTCTATTTTACTTGCGTAAAAGACTTTAATAATCTCTTAAGTATATATTAAATCTTTTTCAGATTATTAGAAGTTCTTCTCTATTATATAATCCTTCTATTTTATTAAGAAGCTGCGCTTTAGCCGCGAATCTTATATATCTAAAACGCGATTCATCTCTCACTTCTTATTCTAATTAATCTTGATTAGCGCCGACGACTCGTAATTATCACGTCTATAATATGATTTTAAAAGAGAGATATGAAAGATGAAATAAATCTATCTATATATCTTTAGCAGTTCTAGTTTATACGCATTTTAGTCTAACTTCTTAATAATAAGAAATGGATTAAGATACTTATTTAATAACTTCTTACTTGCGCGTTATAGATAAATATTACGCGAAGATAATATCATATAATTATTAATAATATAGATTCTTTACTAATACTTCTTATTATAATATTTCGCAGCTACTTTACTTATATATTATTATATATCTCTCGCTTCTAATTCCCTCTTCTATAGAATCTCAGTATACTATCTTATATTCTGATTCTCGTCTCACTCTATTAATAGATCTTCTATATCACGCCTGCGCATTATAGATATATAATATCTAATCATCTCTATTAATATTTTATTAATAATATTATAAACACTATTATTATATGTAAACTTAATAATTAATAGAAATTATACTTAATTATTTTAATGATAATTAATATAACAGCGTAAATAGCACTTTAATATTTGATTTTAACGCTCTATTATATTATTATTTTACGGATGAAATACAGTTGAAAATCTTCGTTTAATTATCAGATCATAATAAAAGATGCTCTATTACTTTAATATAAATAATGTATCTTAATCACTTATAATCAATCTTAGCATATTATAATATTTTATTACTTCTCACTTAATAAGCGCAGTAAACTCACTTGCGGTAATATTAATAGTAGTGAGTATATAAATTATTTCATGTAAGTACTGATTTATTATATTAAGTATTGAGTCGCATGCGCGTTATATATAAAGTAAAGAGAATAGATTAATAATAAAATCTAAAGTAATATTTTATTAAAGCTTCTATAAAATTAGTAAAGATGTTAATAGATTATAGGATTTATGTCTCAGCACTTTCATATATTAATAGATATCGTACGTATTATAGTAGTCTCACACGCTATCTACTAATTTTGATTAATAGTATAGTCTATAAATCGCGTTTAATATCTTCTTATACTTAAAATAATCTCTTATTTAAGAATTATTATAATTCTAATATAATATTTTCGCATAAATAATAGAATCATTTAAAATATATATTATATCATTATATTATATAAGATTTATATAATCTTCGCGTTACTTATCTCTTATATTATCTTCTTTAATAATATTTTTAGAAGATATCTTTCAGCTTACTTATATATATTAGGCGTTCCTTAATTATAGACTAAATAGATAATTAATAAGCGCATTCGGCACTTTATTATAAGATGATATTTCTTCTATTACTAATCTAATCTCTTACTAAGAATTTGTAATAGAAACTTCTCTTAAGGCGGGTATCATATCTTATTACTAACTTATCTACGTTAGTAGAATAAATCGCTCGCGAATCTTTTATAAGTCTTAGAAGAAGCTTCTTAATTCTTTTAGAATCTTTAACTCTTTATTATCTTTAATCTTTAATTTAGTAAGTATTATTATTATTACGCTCTAATTTATGTATTTATCTAGCTCTTATCTCTATCTCGCGTGATCTTCACCCGCGAGTAAGACTTTTAATAGTAAGAGCCTTTTCTTACTGAGAGGCTTAGCGCCTTAGAATTCTAGTCTTCTTAAAAGTCTGTCTGTGAGATTCTCTATTTCAGATCTATATACTATTTTAAGATTATAGGCTGTTAAGTGTTCTGCTTAGCGGGCTTATCTATAGTTCATCTGTGATAGAGTATAGAAATACCGCAGATTTAAGTGATCTGTAATTACTTAATTTCGTTGTTATAATTATTTAAAATAATATCTTTATTTCTTATAACTCTTTATAATAATTAGTATTTCTAAATCAGAAATATTATAATTAAGCTCAGCAGAAATCAACTTTCTTAAGAAGAATATTATAGATTGTCAGATCATTCATCTATTACTTATATTTATCTCATAAAATTGTGATAAAACCGCACTAATCTTAAATTCTAAGATGTTTGTTTTTAGATAGTATAGTTTCTGTGAATTATAATAACGCAGTATTACCTTCTTAATAAAGTATGCTTTTAGTGTATGAAACGCCTACACTATCTCTTTAATCTATTTAAAGAATCTCTTTTTCTTGCCTTTCTTCATATTCTTTAATAGATTGGTTATGAGCGCAGTAATAACGGAGAACCCGCGAATAAAATAATGATAGAAATTAGTAAATCTAATAAACATCTGAATATTATGAAAGCTCTTTAATTCAGCTCACTCTTTAATAATAATCATCTTGCGAGAATCTATTAATATATCTACAACTCTTATATAATAGTCTAGAAAGTTGACTTCTTATATATAAAATATACATTTCGATAACTTTATATATACGCGTGCGAGTTATAAGCGGCCCAGTATTTATCACATGTGAGTTATATACTCTTCGCGGGTGTTACTAAAGATTAATATATTATCTATATATATAATATAAATATTATTTAACAGTCTCATTAATATCTTATTTATAAAGATCTGAAACGTGATCGGAGCATTTATTAATTTAAATAATATGATATAATACTTAAAGTGTTTATAACGCGTGTGAAATATAGTCTTTCATTAATCTTTCTTTTAAATTTAGATTTAATAATATATATTTTACAGATCTAGCGCAGTAAAATAGCGCGCGTTTAATAAATGATCAAGAATTTCTTTAATTAAGAGTAATAAATAATAATTCTTACTTATTATCTGATTTAACTCTTAATAATTAACGTATAATCGCAAACTATTATTCTTCTTCTTTATAAAGAGAATAGAAGCATCTACTGATAATATTAACTCTTAAATTTATTTCTTTCACAGACTATTCTTAAGATAGTCGTATAGAAGTCGCAGTTTAAATTAAGATAAGAGATATAACAACTTATAAGATACTGACTTCTCTTCTTTAGTCTTAATTAAGTGTCACACGCTATTTATCTGCGGTAGATACTCATCTTCATTCTTAATAAATATATTAGAGAAGTTCTGATACTTATTAAATAGAACTGACTCTTCTAGCTATAGACTCGCGAGTAAGATGTCTGCGTGTTATAGTGCGTCTTTAGATTATATAATTAATATTCCTACTTAAATAATATTATTTTAAGCTAAAAACTGCTTAGATATATCTATTATAATATTTATATATAACTCATAATAGAATTACTTATATTCCGCTCAGTTTATATCTAGATTAATAGTTTTTAATCACGATATTTTTAAAATCAGCTTAAATCTCTTCAGAATAATTATATAATAGAAATGTTAATTTAATTAAGATATATCTCGCATGTTAGTTATATACATCTTAATTAATTCTTAATTATATATAGCTATAAGATGACCGCTTATATTACTTATATAAGTTATAGACTTCTATAGAATTACGCTCTTCTCTAATATAATAGTCTGAGAAATGAAGTTTTCTTATACTTCAAAGTTTAATAGAACGCGTAATACGCGTTTCTTTTATAATATCTGAATCTCTATATTAAGAAAGATATATTTCTTAGATTTAGATATAATTTTAATTAAGCTCAGCCTTAATAACTATAAGATATTAGTAATTAGAACTAGTTATTTTTTATCTCTTTTCTATCTAAGTAATTTATATTATAATAATCTTCTTTATCGCAGTTTCAGTAGACTATTATAGATCGGAAGTTAATCATAATATCTTACTTATAAATTATCTGCGTTTTATTATCTCTTGTATTTTATTCTCTATCTTTAAAACTATCTTATAAATCGCGATTAAATTATTTATAAGTTAGAAGAAGATTACTTCTTCTTAACTCACTATTATTTATTATTAATGCGTGTGTGTTTCACGCTAAGATTCTTTTTAAAAGAGTTGATTTATTCTGATCTGTATAAGTAATTATTATATTAATATTATTAATTATAGATAAATCGCGTATAATTTAACTATAAAGCTTAGATTATAATATATTAATTAGAGTTTATATTCTCTACTACTTAATAGTTATAGTAGAAATATTATTCTCTAACTTATATATATAAATATATATATCTTTATAAGTTTAGCTCTTTTACTATCTTATCTTCTTTATTACTAAAGTTAATTTAAGAATATACTGATTTAATATCTTAAGAGAATCTCTTAATTACTACTTAAATTTATCTCACATCTTAATAAAACTTATATTTAACTGAATTCTTTAATCTTATAATTTTATAGATATATTATAAAGATATCTAGCTGTAATATATATATAAGTTATCTGTAACTTATCTAACTCAGCCTTCTAATAAATAACTTAGAATATTAAGAACTCTTCTAATTCTTTAATATTCTTATTATAATAGTATATAAGCTTAATAGATTATATATATTCTTTTATTTATTAAGTATTATTATTCTTTAATAATCTCGCTCTTTTTAATGCTCGCTTAAATAACGCAGTTATCTTATCTATATCTTATAGACTAGTTATAAGTTCTCTTTATAACTTTTTACGCAGCTATATTAACTCGCGCTTCTTTTACTTATATATTATATGCGATTTAACTCTTTAAATACGCTCTTTAAGTTCTTCTTATATTAATTTAATGTAATATATTAATTCATCTTCTTTTACAATATATTCTATATTAGAGAATTCCTTTTTATTATTTTCGAGCTTAGCTTTAAGAAAACGCGGAATAGATATCTAAGAGAGCGCACTTTTCTTAATACGTGATATAATCGCACTACTTATAATACGCAAGTAAGAATCCGCATCTTTAATATAATCTTAATCTTTAGTCTCTTTATACTCTCTCTACTCTTATCAGACTGTATTATAAGTATTTAACATCATTATCGGGCGGCTCTTCTACTTAAGAGAGTAGAATTGTTCAAAATTATTAGAGATGTTAAGAGATTAAATGACGTGATAATATAATATATAAATAGTATATATCTCACAGTATAAAGCTCTATTAATAATAGTGATAAAGAAGACACTTCTAATATTCTATAAGTTGAATGATAGAGAACTTAGAGTTTCAGACTGCAGAGTTTTTCATGTGTGTTCACAGGCTTGGCGCGTGTGTTACGCACGAATCAGATCTTGGCGCGGTATAATATTTAATTGCTTATTTCTCTATTATAGATAAATGTAGAGAGCGATTTATATATATAGTGTCTGTCTAGATAGTAGCAGGCAGACAATATACTAGAAACAGGTGAGTATACACTTACTAAGCTCGCCGGCAGGTCTTAATAAATAATAGTGACTATAAGTGATGATGAGCAGTAATTAAAAGGGATCTACTAATGAGACCTGAAAATTTATTATTTAGACCGAATTTCTTAGTATAATCAATGCGCTAGTGCTAATTAGATAATAAAATCTGTTTTGCCTCCCACCAGAATTTTTCTCCCACCGTTCAAAGTCCTCAGTTTTTTGGCCCACTGGCTTGCCCACTGCCTACTACTCTCCTTCTGACTGATCATCTGCCTCGGTCCGGGCCCGTGCCTCCGCCTCAGCCTCTCTGTCTGCCCGTGCCCGTGCAATGGCCCGTGCCTCCACCACTCTTCCGGTCGGTTTTGACGTTCGACCTGACCGTGTGGTCAATGGTGGAGGTCTCCTTATATGCGACCTTTCATGGGGAGAACGTCGGACTGCCAGATCCGTTGACACTCCTTCTCTCGACGTTGCCGGCCTTGCAGCTGTAGCTGCCCTTGTCATTCCAGCGAATTCTGACATCGTTGCCCATAGTGGAGGAGGAGGGGTTGTATTCTTTTTTTTTGCACCAAATATTCGTTGACGCTCGAGTTCCATAATAGCTCTCTCTTTCGGGGATGGATTGTCTACAACGATGGGGTTGGGGATCACCTCCTCCTGGTCTGTATCCGGATCTGGAATGGCTTCCGGCTTCCGAGATCGAATCTCTGCTAGTAGAGCTGCTGTTTCAGTAGAGTATTGATAAGTGGGAGGCTCAAGAGGTTTTGGAGAAGGTGACCGTCGACGCTGACGTTTATTTGAAATGGCCAGGTCAGTATCCATTAGCTCGAAGTGAGATGGATGTCGAGTAGTAGATTGTATTGGGACTGCCTTTGACCCTTTCGGCCGCCCCTTTCGAGTCAGAATAGGTGGGTTTTGAAGGAAGGAGATCTCCGACGTTGACAGAGCTGACGGAACTGGGAGAGTTGACGGAGAAAGAGCTGGCTCACGATGAGGTCGATTGTAATACCAAAATTCATAAATATCACTCAATTGAATCTTCCGCCCCTCCCGTTGCAATTGATTGATCTCGTGACTGCAGGGTAGTCCCATAGTAGTTCGGAATTGACCAGTGCAAGGCAATAGGGGGTTCTGAACTAGTTCCTTTTGTTTTAAAATCTCTCGTAAAGCAGAAGGAGTAACCCATTGTCGGATCTCATCGAAAAAGGGCCCGCGGAAGTCCCAAACAAGGCGTGTTTTTGAACGCTCAAGCTGGCCGTCGTGCTCTTGTACTTGACGGTCAAGAAAATGAGTGATGTTCTCATGCACTCTTTTGAGATCTCCCGTATTGACAAGGAGATGCTGTTTCAAACTCCCATGTAGTCCTTCTGCACGGGAGGTGGCTCTGGTATTGAAGTGTAGCCTCTGATTAGTCCATGCAGAGACAAAATGTTCTTTGTGGGGTAGCCATTGTTTTCGGAGATAGCTCAATGCTGTTGGAAATCTCTCATATTTCTCACAGAATTTCTTCCAATCGGTTTCAAAAGCAGGGATTGTGCGGCTTTGTACTATTCTATGCCAATTAGCCAAGAACTCATTCCAATCGTCATCAATAATTATGCGTAGCTGTGGTGGTGGTGTAGTGGTAGTAGAGGTATGTCGACTTTCAAGTTCTTGAATCAGAAAGTCTGTTCTGCAGTGAGTGGAGACATTCTTTGAAATATGCCAAAGACAGAGGAGATGTTGCGAGGATGGAAATACAAGCTTGATTGCGTTCATCAGAGCAAGATCACAATCAGTAACGATTGAACAAGGTGCTTTCAAATGGATCTTTTGATACAGTAACTGGAGTTGACGTAAAACCCATTGAAACTCCTCAAACTTCTCTCCACCAAGAAAAGCCATCCCAATAGTGAAAGAGCGACTCGTCGAGGTAATTCCAGTAATAGTATATAAGGGCATGTTAAATCTGTTTGTGTTGTAGGTGCAGTCCATAAGCAAAACCTCTGGGAAATTCTTGAAAAGATTGATGGATTTCTGGTAGGCAAAGAAAACACGTTTGACCACGTTTGAATTGGGATCTGTTTGATATTGACTATACCAAGTTTCATCCTGTAGATCTTCAATTAGCGCTTGGATTGTTGTGCGAGGTCCTTGCTTCAAAGCTCTATGACGAAACCGTGCATTATTGATGTCTGATAAAAGAACTGGATGATTTTCTTCATCCCCGGAGTTCTGATTGAGGAGGAGAGATGTATGGGTCTGTCGAGGGGCAATACCAGCGTCGCACTGCCTCTCAATCTCTCCCCGGCGAGTAGAGCTTAGCTGACGATGCGTGGGGTGACCGATTGCCTTGGTAGCTGGATGGTTGTGGTCTCCATTGTTCAGGTGGAGTTTCCACTGGGTATTCTCAAGCAGGAGCTCCATTGAAAACGGGCAGTTAGTCAGTCTTGAGCTCTTGATTCGCTGTTTCTTCTCTGAGACCATGGAGATGTAGGGCCTACTCGCGCAGCCTTTGTCGCATTTCAAATCAACTCTTTTGACCAATCCTTTGTATGAATATGACCTTCTTTTTACTATTGCGTAGCCCTCAGTGGCCGCAAAGCCGTTCAACGTAGTCAAAGCATCCGATATTGAGCTGTAACGACCTTTCAAAGGCGGCGGAGCAAGAGACAACATTCTGGTAAAGCCACAGGCAAAGACAGAGGTGGGGGTAGTGTGTGAAGAGAATTGAAGGTCGTTAAACGGTGGGAGAAAAATTCTGGTGGGAGGCAAAACAGATTTTATTATCTAATTAGCACTAGCGCATTGATTATACTAAGAAATTCGATCTGAATAACAAATTTTCAGGTCCCATTAGTAAATCCCTTAGGAGTATGATGGCAGACACGTGATAAAGCTTGGCATGTGCTGAGGGCACGTGATATTAAGGAATAGCTAGCTCAATCAATCATTATATATTGGAAATTTAATTTCATCTCTACCTTTTATTATTATGCGAACTCTTAAATAATCTTCTTTACTTATAATTTGAAGATGATTAAACACTCTATTAATTACGTTATATAAGAAAGTTGAGCATTTATTATTAAGTAAAGATATTACATATAAACCGCTTAATTATCTCATCTTTATATATCAGATATATTTTTATTAACTTCTAAGATAACTTTAAAAATAAATTATTATTCTTATTAAGAAGCTCAAGTATCTTCTAATTAAGAAATAATATTTTGCGCTCTTCTAACTTAAGTTTAAATACTTTCTTAATCTCTTATATAAATAGTAAGAATTAAACTCTAAATAATGTAAGATTTATATAAGTTTAATAAATAAGAATAATGTAAAGAAATAAGTTCAGACTTTCAATTATTATATATACTAATATATTACATCTATTCTAATTAAAGAATAGATTGATATTAAATATAATAGATATAAATACTTAAGAGTAGAGATCTATTAAAAACTGATTAGAATTAATAAAGAGACTATTTAATAACTTATCTAATAATATAAATATTATAAAATGTTTTATTAAGAATAATTATTCTAATTTATTCTTTCTCTCTCTCTTTCTCTTCTCTTCTCTTTCCTCTCATTCTATAGAACTTTCTTCGTCAATTTAAATTAGTTGAGCAGCTTTATACGGAGTATCATTTTAATAGCTGCTCTACATCCTTTCTTTTCTGAAAGGATTATTCTCAGATCTATTATATAAAGAGAGTTGATAAGTTTCATTCTTTCCGTA
>JAABUK010005632.1_pt1 | contig 19296 bp, 20 predicted proteins | sample 5559141 | NCBI WGS metagenome assembly JAABUK01 (sample SAMN10711869, study PRJNA513367) | rock metagenome | isolation source: Antarctica rocks | place: Antarctica: Victoria Land, Pudding Butte nord | collected 2016-01-03 | reverse complement strand
CGATGGGAAACATGGCTGGCCTCCAGGGAAGAACAATCCAATGAGCGAAGGTTTCTGTTTTCGAGTTCATCTTCACCCTCCGCGATGAGTAAAGCCATGAGAAGCGAGAATCACAAACGCAAGCCTGCTCCCCGTCGAGCCAGCTATTGAAACATGTACAAGAACCTAACTGCCCCCTTTTAGAAAGCCAGTAATCCCGTATCCAGCCTGCGCTCTAGCACGCACCATGCTGGTCGTATTCCCATCCCATCCGTCGCTATGCCTTGCGGGAGGTGCTATCCGAACCAAAGAAGACCCATCCATATCTGTACATCGTTTCCCACCGGAACCTCAAGAATAATTGCTGTAGGATCCATCGAAGAGAAGGACGATTAGGATCCCTTCGAAAGTTACTCACGTTCCGCCCATTCCTAGATCTCCTTCCGCATCAATCACACGCAGTCGTTCCTGCACCGTCTTCGCCTTCTTCGAAATGCCTCGAGCACCACGAGGACCCTTCTTCTTCGCCCCGGCCGCAGGAGGGACGTCAACGGCAGAGACCGGAGTCGCAGCCCCTGAAGGCTTGGTGCTGGCGTCTTCAAAATGTCCTTCACCTGCAGTGGACGTTAGCGGAAGCTCCAAATCATCTCTATCACCTAGCCTACCTTCATGATACATCTCGTCGAGGCTCATCTCGCCTCGCTTCCGCTTGCCAGCAACGGTCACCTTCTTGCCCTTCTTGCCTTTCGTCTCCTCCTCGGGCTTCTCCGCCGCTTCTTTCTCCTTCTGCTCAATGAGTGCGGCTTGATCGTCGTCCGCAAGCCACAACGCAATGTCCTTGGTCCGGTTCTCACGGTTGCGCGTGTTGAAGTCAACCCCTCCACTGCCACCGCCAGAGATGACCACTCTTTGCACTTCTTCCTTCTGTAGCGCTCGCTTCCGGATGCGTTCCTCAATCGTTCCACGAGTAATCATTCGGTAGACGGTGACTTGCTTGGTTTGTCCCAAACGATGCGCCCGATCCATGGCTTGCGAATCGATGGTGGGATTCCAATCGGAGTCATAGAAGATCACCGTATCAGCAGCTGTCAAGTTGATGCCCAAGCCACCAGCACGAGTTGACAATAAGAAGATGAAAATGTCAGGCTGTGTTTGGAAGTCGTGGACGGTGTCACGTCTGTCTTCAAGCTTGGTGCTTCCGTCCAGCCGGCAGTACTTGAAATTGCGGTAGGTGAGATACTCCTCCATCAGGTCAATCATTCGGGTCATCTGGAAATAAAGAAGAACTCTATGGCCGCCATTCTTGAGCTGTGCCAACAGCTGATCCAATTTCGCAAGTTTGCCGGAGTCAGTAACAAAGCGTCGCATCGAGGGTACAGAGATATTGGTGTATCGAGCCTTCTCCGACGTTGGAGAAGGGAGCATATCATGAGGCGGAATTGAGCTTGGCTCCACATGATTTGCCAGAATTGCTTCTTCGACCTGTGCTGGCAAAGAGAACAACGCTCGTCGTGCCGGCACATTGAACAACGACAGCTGACGTTCTGTAATCGAGGTCTGATCTGAGCAACTTATCTGAATCGGCGGAGCAGAGACGGCTGATCGTGCTGCCGGCTCCAGAGTGGCGAGGCCGTCTTCTTCGAAGACCTGCCGAGAGACGTTCATCAAGCTGCCCAGATGACCATCCTGAATCTCGGCTAGTGGTGGACGCGCCTTCGTTCCGACAATGTTGAACATGTTGCTGTTGGATTTTGGACTTTCCTCGCCATCCTCGTAGATCAGTGCCGGCACAGAGCCATGGCGTTGTTCTGTTCTTTTCAGCTCGACCGCGCGCTCAAACAATCCAAGACGAGCACACCGAGATGCCTCGGAGCAAGAGGTGTTGACGAATCGTAGGAATGAGAAGCCGCCAGCATTTTGAGACGATGCCTGCATGTATTGTGGATTCCAAACACTCATGAGATGACCGAGATATTTCATCTCAAAGCCCGCCCTGGGATTTTCAGGTCCGGCAAGGTCCACTCGCCCAGGAGGACTACATGACAACCTTGGGAGATCATATTCAATCACGCTGCGAACCGAGTAGCCGATGTTTACGTACTGTCCTTCTCGGAGGAACGATGCAGTCTCAGCGAAATAAGACAATGAGAAAGGCGATGTTGTCTCTGCTCGTTCGAACAAGTCGGGATGGTTGCAGACCTTCCTGAACTGCATGACTAAGTTCATCAGTGTGGTCGTGTCTTGGTCGTCTCCCAGTGTTGCTTTCTCGATGAGGTCCATAATGCTAATGCGGCTTCGCAGGTTGCTGTAGTAGGCTCGTTGTCGATACGTGAGGTCGCAGAATACGTCTTTCTCAACCTTGTTACCCAGCTCCTTTTGTACGTGGGACTTGATGCGGCGCAGCATAAATGGCTTGAGAATCATGTGCAGACGTTTCAGCTGGTCTTGATTCAGCTTCGTATTGCTTTGAGCGTGGCTCTCAATGTCTTTGGAGAACCAGTCGCTAAATTCGTCGTGGGAGTCAAACAAAGTCGGCATGATAAAATGAAGTAGAGCCCACAACTCCTGCATATTGTTCTGGATTGGTGTACCGGTAAGCAGAAGTCGATTTCGGCAATGGAAGCCCAGCAACACTTTCCATCTGGAACTGTTCGAAGATTTGATGGCCTGCGCCTCGTCCAGAATCATGTACTGCCACCTGATTTTCTGAAAGTACTGGGCATCCTGCACCACAAGCTGGTAAGACGTCACCAAGACATGGAATTCAGAGTCTTTCGTGTAGGTGATATGCTTTCGATCCCAGAACTTACGAAGAACCTTGCGGTCTTTCGCACTTCCCCAATAGGGCAGCACTTTGATAGCTGGGACGAACCTAGCAACTTCCTGTTGCCAATTGTGAAGAGTCGATGATGGAGCAATCACCAGAAACGGGCCCCAGATATTGTGATGTTCGGCGAGATAACCCATGACGGAGATTGACTGAACCGTCTTCCCCAGGCCCATCTCGTCGGCCAAAATACCATTAATGCCTTGCTCGTAGAGGTTAACGAGCCAATTGAGACCCTTGAGCTGATACTCCTTGAGTTGAGTCTGGAGCATCTTTGGCTGAGCAACCTGCACATCGCCCAAACTCGTCGGGTTTTGGAAGTTCAGTTCAGTATCATCAAATGCGGCCATCTGATTTTCGCCATTGAAGGCTCGAGCTTTGTCCTGTGCTTCTTGTATGGCGCTTTGGGCATTTGCCATCGCAGCTTGCTTGAGCGCGGCGTCGTCTTCAGCATCAAAATCAAGATCCTCGAAATTCGTCACCTTAGTCCTCAAGTCTGCCGCCGAATCTGGCACATCGACGGTATGCGCATCTTCTTTACCAGCCTGGATCTTTTCTTTGGATGCCGCTACCTCGGGATCGTCTGTAGCTCTCTCGACTTCATCCGTTTTGATTTTGCGTCCGATAAAGTGAGAATAGAGTTCAGTCTGAGAGATGAGGAAGTTGAGCTTGCGCTTTTGCCTATTGGCTTCGCGGTCGGCTTCTGCTTTCTTTGCATCGTCAATCTCCTTCTTTTCTGCCAGTCGTCTGAGATCGCGTTCCTCGCGCTCATTCCTCTTCCAGAAGGACATCATCTCACGCATGGTGCGCTTAGCTCGGGCTTGCGTATCCTTCATGCTCTTATTCGTACGCTCCTGCCATTTCTTCGCTTGCTTCCCTGCTAGCTGGGCAGTCTTTCGAAGATTTTCCTGCCTCGTGCTAAGCGAATTAACTTTGATACGGAAGACTCTCGGGATGTCTTTTCGCGCAAGGTCTCTCCATATTTGCTCGTATATCTGCTGGTAGCCTTTGGACTCATAGTTTGTGACAGGTGAGACAGGTGTCATCTCCTTTGACCGAGATGTTTTGGCCTCTTTCTTGAGGGCTTCTTTTCGAGGATCTTGCTTCGGTGCGATACGAACAAGCTCCTCACGTTCCATCGCTGCATATGCAGCCTCAGCGGCATCTTTCTCAGCCTGCTTCTTTTCTTTTGACTTCTTAGGTCGAGTGACAGGTCCATTGTGTTTGACCTTCTTTTTAGGTGGTTCTGGAGAAGCTTGAGCTGCGACATGAAAGGAGGATGTCGTCCCGCCCTCATAGTTAGGTGCAAGTGCCGTCACCTCTGATATCTCATCGGCAACATATCCACGCTCCAAAACTCTCTGTGTTTGGTCAATCTTTTTCTGGCTCTTCTCAACCTCACGCATGAGTTTCTCCTTCTCAATGACATCTTCCGTTGCGTTAGCTTTTTCTTCCGCTTCGGCCAATTTCTGCCTCTCAAGCCGAACAGCATTTTCACGTCGTCGCTTACGCTGCATGTCTTTCTTTCGTTCTTTTTCTTCTTGAACTTCCTTCTCGTGGACCTCGTTTTGAGCAGCTGCTTCGTATCTTGCCCGGAAGCGATCAGACGCGCCAGAATTACGGATCGCAAAGGACCGAAGAAATTGGTGGAGTAGATGGGCTCGCCGTCGCTAGAAAACACAGTCAGCAAATACTGGGCGTCACCTCCAGAGGCACGAACTTTTCTTTTGCCATTCTCGCCTTCGTCATGTTCCAACGCATGTTTCCTATTTCTTTGCGCATATCGCTCTTTTTCGGCTGCAAAATCGGATTCCTCCACGTCACTGAGGGGTTGAGACTCCAATGCCTCCATAGCTCGAGAAATGCTTTCGTGTTCTTTGGCAGTGAGAGATTTTCGAGGCTTTGCTGTTGGTCTTGATGCTGGTTCACTCACTGATGTCTCGTGTCCATTCAGCATGGGCTTCGGTGCAGCTTGCATGAGAGATGTAGCAGGTTCCATGTTCTGCTCAGTCTCCAACTTGACTTTGTGCGCCTTGATGGAAGGCGATTCTGTGGCAGGCATTTGAGACGATTTCGAGGCCAAAGGTGTTTTATCTTGTAAAGGCGTCGCTCGCGTCGCAGGCTCAGATAATATGCTCGCGAACGACATTGGATCGTTAGCTCGCACAGGTTTCTGCTTGGGAAGTGTCAATATATTGGATGTGGATAAGGGTTTCAGCTTCATTACCTCCTGAGAAGATGGCCTTGATGAAAGTGCAACACTGGGCGTTTTCCCCAAATTTGTCATGCCCAATCTCGGATTATTCATTGCAGAAGTAAATTCGTGTTTTGGTGAGAGGGCTAGTGAGCCTTGTCTGCTGGACGGGTGGGCATGTGAAGAGGGTATGTTGCTGCAAGAAGGGTAGCCATTGGAGCCTGCCATGGGACCTGAAATAACGCGAGAAGGTTGCTGGTGGGGTGATGTGGAGTTCATCTGATATTGCGGAGGCGCGTCAGGATGGTGGAGACCATTACCATTTATCGCAGACTGTGGTGACGAGTCGGTCACCGCCGGATGGCCAAACCGTGGACTTTGCACAAGTGTAGCTGGAGGGCAGGACGGCGGAGTCTGGGTCGGAGGTGGATACTGTTCATAATTATAGTTGTTGGACTTGCTGGTGGATGAATAGGGTACGAATCGGGCAGATTGTATTGGCGACTGGACCGTGAAGGGCGGACCGCCCGCCATGACGTGCTGAACGTGATTATGGTCCTAGATATGTGATGGTGTTGAAATGGCTTGAGCACCTTTGTTGGCAAGAGCCTAATTTCCGAGGATTGTAAAGTACATGAGGCGTTCCAGGCCAGGCGACGCGCCCTTTATCCGGAAAAGGTACGGCACGGATGTTGGGCGTGTGGAGTGTAGAAGGGGTGGTAAATGTCATGGAAGAGGTGGTGGTTGACGAAAGACGATGAGCAGGAGGGAGGAATGATGAGGTTCAAAAGAATGGTATTACGCCGTCGGCTGGCACCAGTGTGGTGGTGATCTCTCTCAAGCTTGACCTCTTGGGAGAGTCAAGGTGGGCAAAGGAAGCTTCGACACGGCATTTTTGCTCAGTCTTGGTGGACAGGTTGATGGGGAGAGGTGGTGAAGTGGATGAAAAGGACGGCGTTGAGGTGTGGGCAAGGCCTTCATGGTTCGGATGATGGGGGTGGGCCGGTATGCCATCTTATTATTGCCCTCTGGCTGCAAGGCCATTTTTACGGCTTTGACCTGATCACCGACCATCAATCACCAACTCCAGCCTGGTCAACGAGACAGTCACGTGAGTCGCTTCTTTGCCTGCACGCTACGAGGATGCTTCTACACCGCTGACGGATAATTACTGCGATTGATCGACAATGTCACCGATCGCATCAGCTGAGAGGTGATGGGTATCGGTCCTTGACGTTCCTCCACGGGGCCGAATGTTCTGTCCAGGGCTGATGCTGATCCGCCTCCAGCGGTGGAGCAATCATCGTCTTCCAACTTGGTGGGAGGAACTGGAAGCAACTCGTCCGCATTGCGCGCCTATTCCCCTTTAGGAAAGATGCCAAGCGCAGGTGGCTCCCCCTTCTGCATGCCACTGCTGGCTGACTCGTCCTGCAGTGCAATCTCGGACACGCTGGCAGTACGGCATTCTTTGCGTTCATGGTGAGGCATCTAGATATACGGGCGAGGTACATACCCCGTGTTCAGGCTGGAAGATTCGAGGCTACGGAGCGATCTTGCCGCGTCCTGGGTGGACGACGCCTCACTCGCCACAAATCAATCCTCCCCTTTCCAGACCAGCAAGCTAATCTCACAGATCTCAGCTTTCACATTGCAGCGCCCAAGATGCTGAATACAACGCCGTCCTCCATCAATGCATTGGTTCCCAGGATCACACCGAGCCTCCTTTCCCCTGGTCCAGCAGCAACTTCGGCTTAATGAAATCTTCGTCCAGCTGCCGGAACCAAGCTGCGTGGTCACCTGTTGATCTTGAGAACAAGTCTCGAATCGAGCCGTGAGCATGATCCACGCTTTCTGCAGCATTTGGTGCATCAGGCGGCACATACGGGCTGGGAGAATCTGCCATATCGCCCGGTGCCAAGGGTGGTGGCTTTTTCCGTGATGCCTTCTTCGCCGCTGGTGGAAGATCTCCATCAGAAAACGCCTCATCGTCCTCGCTGGGCGTGCTACTGCCAGCGTGAAGTAAGTTCTGCGCCGCGGCCTCCTGCTCTCGCTGGCTGAAGGATGAGTTCTTTCTCGATGACAAGCCATTCGACGGTTGTGCTTGAGGACTGTGGCGGTTGCCGCTGCTGTAGCCGAAGCCATCCTTTGGCTTGCCGTTAGCCTGATGTGCGACTGGGTCCAGCGCAATCTTCGCGTTTCTTCTGGGTGTGTGGCCAAGTCCAGTGCCTGTACGCTTGTAGTACGTGCCGCCATTAGAAGTCTCAATGTCGAATTCGTCATCGGAATCAATTTCATCCACCACACCGGTTTGAATGCCAAGGATCTCCAGCATACTTGCGGTTGTGCTGCCAAATATGATGACTGTGAGGACGACCACCACTAAAACGGTCGCTCTCAAGGCGGGGCCATTGCCTCCTTCTAAGCCAGCTGCCAGGGCAACTCCGACTGCACCTCGCAGACCTGCCCAGAACAACATCGCCTGATAAGGGTATGGCAATTCGTCCGCAACGTCTTGTCCTCTCCTCTTCGCTCGGTACCGAATAAACCAATTGATGGCTTTCGAGAGTGGAAAGACAGCCAACCACCTTGCGGCGCAAATTCCAACGACTGTGATCAAAATGAACAGAGGCTTGAATTCGAGGTCTGTTTCCGTGAACAGCGTGAGACCCAAATAGATGAAAATGAAATTCTCTGATAGTTGAGCAAGCACTTGAAAGAGAAATTTCGTGGTTAGTTGAGTCCTGCGTGACATGTTGTAGTAAGCATAATGCTTTAGTGTGATTCCGCAGAAGAGGAGAGACACAATGCCTTGAGTCTTTGTCAGCCAATCCGGTCGCTCGGCAAGGCAGGTGAAGCTTACCAGACATATGAACACCATTTGAAAAGAAATAGCTAGCGTAAGCAATGAGAATAATCAGACAGCTTTCAATCTTCGGAAATCGCCTGACAAGTATGTATTTCAGCACAAGAGCGGTGCCGATTCCCACAATAACTCCGATGATAAGACTACCCAAGAAGACTAGCAAGAAGATTCCGATGGCCTCGAAAAGTGTCAGAAAAGTCAGGTTTCCGGCTGCGCCGCCCTCTTTGTATCGCTGTGCAGTCTCGAACAAGACGATTGCAATCGCGTCGTTGAGAATGGATTCGCCGAATATCACTGTATATAGCCTGGGCTCCACTTTGTAGAGGTTGAATATGGCAAGAATGGTCACTGGGTCCGTAGCAGACAGTGTAGCACCGACCGAGAATGCTTCGACAAAGGTAATGTTAAGGCCGTCCAACGGAATTCTCGTCCACAGCCACAGGATAACGCCGAGCACCACCGCGGAGATGAAGGTCCCAGCGAACGCAAACGTGAGGATTGTACCGATGTTGCGGAAGAAATTTGCCTGTTATGCACTTTGAGAAGTGAGATCAGCTTCAGCCTGGGAAGCCCTTACCTGGTGTAATTCGTAGCCGGAAGCTAGGATGATAGGTGGTAGTAATAAATTGAAGAAGAACTGATAGTTGAAGCTGACGCTGTCCTGTATAGCACTTCCTGGAGATACCCGTATGATAAGGCCAACGGACATTCCTTTGCACCAGTAAGCCCAATTTGCTGTGGGACGATCGGAATATATCTGCGTACCAGCAATGATCGAGATGACAGTTTCATGTACAGCTTGTATCTTCTTCGCCTGAAGGATGTAACTTGTGAAGAGGGCTAGAATGAGGAGCATAATCAAAATGAACAGTGCCCATGATGAGAATATCTCTTTCTGGCCTGCTTCCGCAGGTGCTGTGCCCAAGTCGTCAGTGCAGTGGGGAGGAGGTACGAGGATTGGGCGCACCATCAGAATCTGGCTCATCTGCCTGTCGGCCTTCAATTATGTCAGTCAAGGCAATGTACTGCCTAGGAGGCAGTAGGAAGGGTTGCGCTCGCGACTTACGAAAGAGTTCGAAGGCCTCTCCTTCCAACCAAGTAACCATCGTGGTGGTTGCTACTGTGGGTAAGCATGGAGGAAATGCTTTCTTTACCGACTTTAATCATCGCCCAGCGCGATTCAGGTGACAAGATAAGTAGACATGAGCGAGAGGAAGATTTCTCTCATTCAGAAACTCGAGAAACGGCATGAGGTATGTTTAGATCATTTGGAGTATCCTTGGCAGTCCCCACCCCTTCTCTTGGAAGCTGAAACTCTCCATTCACTGTGCTGAAACCCGTCGACGAGGGATCAGTGCTTTATTTCTGCCTATGGTCACTCAAGGTACTCTAGACGTGGCCGCCCCATTTCAAAGAGTGCCCCGTTTGATTTCTCCGCTTCGTGAAATGAGATGACAGCTGTTGATGCATTCTGAAGGCATCTAGCTTCAGCACTTACCGGCACTCAAAATTTCTGCGAATTCCTCAAAGGCTATGCAAGAGAGTATGTGGGTGTAGTGCAACTCTGACTCCATCCAGACCATGCTAAGCTCGCGTCCGATGTGTTCCGTTAATGTTATGCCGAGTGCCAGTGCCCTTTGCGTGAATGAGCGCCTCTTCTTCGAGGCATCAAGATGTGCCAAGAATGTCCCCTTTGCGAGATCAACTTGTGTATTCAGTTTTCTGGTTGTCTGCCATCAAAACACCTCTGTTTGTCTATTCACTGCTTCTGCTTACCTTTCATGCCTCAAAATGTTCACTACCCTGTCTCCGGCCCATGATCCCAGCACCATGTTCGGACCTCTTCTTTCCATGAACGATCTAAAAGGAACGCAGCCGGCCATGGCCCCTCCGACCAACCTATCCCATGGGCGCCATGCACGTGTGCCAAATACGCGTGGGTTCTGGACAGATCTTGCTCTAGCTAGGTGTGCCTATCGATCTTCTTCGGTAATTCTAACTTTGACAGTCAAATCCATAGCAATATTGATGTACGTGTCTAGATTGAGCTCAGTGCGGCGTGTCTCTATGCGATGAGAGGGCGGGTCCAGAACGATGTTGACCGGCCAAGAACAACTTGGGATGACGTGCTGCAGGAGATGAAGTGGTTACGGGAAGATTTCAAATGTGACGAAGAGAGGAAGAAGATTTTCTTGCACGACGTGGCAAAACCGTGCGTTCAGGGAGCCCGCGAACGACTCGGGAGGATCTTCCGAAGGCATGAAGAGGAAGATTCGATTAATATGCTGCGATGCGAATCGACCATTCCAAATTGGGCGAGAGAAGAATACTTGGGAGGAAGCTTCGCAGCCAGGTCTTGTGCTAGAAGTATCTGAACGCCTTGTGATAAAGAAAAAAAGAAAAGCAGAAAACCCAGCGGGCGTTCGCATCTCCAAACGGGTGCGAAGGCTGGCTGACCCAGCAGCGGATCACCACCGCACTCAGAAATAACAAAGCTTGGCAACCCACCTCACAATCATATCGAATGCGCCTTGTTCCATGCGAGGCAGTCTTCGAATGTGACCCCACTACCTCCAAATATATCCAATGCGCTTCCAATGGTCAAATCAACTTTTCCGTCGCTTCGAGTCATGATGAGATCAAGGTCGCCGAGGTTTCGACCACCCCCAGCATACGTCACTGGTATTGAACACCACTGTGTCAGTCTCGACACGAGCTCTTCGTCAATCCCTTTTTGGAGGCCTTCGTTGTCCGCTGCATGGATGAGGAACTCCGAACAGTACGGCTCCAGCATAGCGATTGATTCTTCCCCATTCATCAGCATAGCAAACGAAGACACAACAAACATGCTACGAACCTTTCGTGATCTCCATCTCCGTGATCGTCTGCCACTTATCCATGGCGACTAACCAGGTTCCCTCTTTCCTTCGGCAGCTCAGATCAATCACAAGCTTGTTTCGATCTCCGCCGAGTGCTGCAAGGACTTTTTCCAGACGCCGAAGAGAGAACCTGCCTGAGGGAATCAGAAAGGAGGTTATGATAACCTACTATCAGTCGAAGATTGTCGATCAGCCAGAGACACAAGCCAATTCATCTACAGTGCTAGACAGAAAGACCAGGAGCACCACGAAAAGTCACCACAGTAGAAAACAGTCACCTTGTCCGCCCCCTTCTCAATCCACTCCCCAGCATTCACATCCGTAATTCCACCCCCAACCTGTAACCCACCGGGCCACGCAGCCAGCGCCTCTCTGGCTGCCTCCTCATTCCCCGGCCCTAGCATAATAACATGTGCACCACGACAATCATGCTCCCGGTATAGTTTAGCAAAATATCCCGCCGGGTGACTTGAGATGTGATTGGTTTTTAGCTTCGAGTCATTGATGCTGCTTAGGGTCCCGCCTACGATCTGCTTGACCTGGCCGGAGTGCAGGTCTATGCAGGGACGAAAACGGGTCATATTTGAGACGATAAGGGCAAGGGAGGGAGGGTGGGTTAAGTCGGTTGCCAAAGGAATTTGGGCCGTTGACAAGAAACTCAGATTGGAGAGGAGAGGGACGGATTGCCCCCCCTGGCGTGAATTGGTCAGAGGAGAGGGAAGGGCTAACAGATAGTTAGTCATACAGTCACCAATTTTGGTCCCTTTGAAATTCGTCAATGATCCCAGCCTGGAAGAAAGTTAGTTATCGTCCTGTCAGGCAGCAAGCCTGTGCCTCAGGCCTGTGCCTGTCATAGGCCAATTTCTATGCCCATTTCCCGGGCATTTTGAGCCTTATTTTCTTCTTCTCGTACCTAACTAGCCTCTTCTCAAGAGGGCATTCTACCATAGGATTTTGGACAATCAATTCATTCGATTCGCACTGCATTTCTGCTTGATGCTTGATAGGTCCAGGCGGCTGGCTGGTCATGGCTCGAGTTGTCCCATAGATGTCTACTACGTGAATTTCACACAAATACGATTGACTCGTCTACCGTGGGATCTCTAAGTGATACTCCTCGAGCGTAGCCTGGCGAAAGTCGAGCGCGGACACGAAGAATTGTACGGGGTGAGGATGGCGTCTGATGACTCGGGATCGAAGTCTCCCACTTTAATATGCACATTTGATTCATCAGAGTGTCGAGGATTGGTACTCATTCGTGGTCTGCGCTGACCTAGCATTTGCCAACCGTATTATTTGAGAAATTGGCCCCAATTGAATGTCAGGTATATTAGGCAACAGCACGGGCAGCAGCAGCAGTACTGCTCATAGATGAACAAGAGAGGTTTCCCGACCTTCGGACCCAATGTAAAAATTCTAGTAATGTTGCATTCGTTCTCAATTCTGCAAGAAGATCCAAGATTTGATCTTCTGCTTTCTGGAGAAGGAGGGAGGGGATTTTTTGGGGAGTTTTGCAAAATTCAAGTACCGTACGCACTTGACTGAAGACGCTGCCAGCTTTTGGAGGGATCTTTCGAGCACGCTGGAAGAGATGAAGACTTTCATGGACGAAATGAGTAAGCGCATGAAGGATGGACTCAAAATTCCGACTTTCGAGGAGGAAGTACCTGTCGAGGAGAAAGAAGCGCTGACGAAGGCGAGATTTACCGACAAAGCTGCAGATGTGGAAGATAAAGTCTGGTCTGTGCTTGAGAAACTGAGAAGTCTGCAAATGAGGATCGAAAGCGCCCTGTGGAGCTGTTGGTCGTGAGGCCCGTAGCCTGGTTGATGGATTGATGGGAAAGCCACGCACCTTGTGTTCAGGATAGCAACCTCCAGACAATTGTTTCTTTCCATTGTATCAATCCTGCATTCTTCAAGCATGCAGAAATTGAAGCAAAAGTGAGGAAGACACAATTCAGGAATAGAGCCTTTACTCACATCAGGTGTACTGGTGACTGGTTGACGGGGATCTCTGTCGACACGATCCGAGACCTCAGCAAGGTTTTACGCCAAGTATTAATGTTCCTCCTCAGGTCCAATTTGTGGTCCATCGATTCTTCATGCGGAAAAGGCCTGCGAGGACGTCTGACCGACCTAGAGGACATGAGCCATTGGGAAGGTTCAGTGTACACATGACGGTCATTGAACTAGGAGACAATGCCGGGACGAGGCTGGGGATCGAAAAGAGCAGCTCTGATAAGCTTTATGTATGATCGAACCTGTAGAGAATGGTGATGTACGGATTACCCCATACATGCATGTGATTGTAGCAGAAGCGTGACCTCGTGTAGGCGTTCTCTTGTATCTCTTTATCTAATGCAAGCATAACGGTGTAATAAAGGTATTGAGCTTAAGAACGCCAAGCTTCGGCAATTTTTTGGTAACGGACAACTTGCACCAACAGCCAGCTCAAGAAAATTTGTCCCCTGCAAAGAGATTCACAGGGACCACAGAGACTACGTCAACCTTGAATACAAGACATAGAATCATTCATCTTGCGGAGTGTCATCATGATTGGGAAGCGGAAGCGGGAGACTCAAGTAATTGCGCGCGCAGAGGAAGTTTCGTCCTCGAACGCTGGTCAAACTCAAGACCGGGACATCTTCCGGCAGTATTTTGAGATTCAATTTGAACCTTTGCAAGAAGTGTCTACGGCCGAGGATGGGTGGTCAGGAAGCGGAGACAAGTTCGATGCTTCGTCCGATGCCGCCAGTCTTTCTGATTGGAATGGTCTGTCAGACGCAGAGTCAATTCCTCCTGTTGAAATAATCGAGTATGGGGAGAAGATGGAGTCTACAAACTCGGGTGGTGAGGAACAACATGTAAAAGCATTCATGGTAGGTTGCCAGATGGATCGAGAGCAATATGTACTGATTATTCGCCGGCAAGAGTGCGAAACCGCCAGTCTTAGATGATTCCATATCAGTCAAGAATCCAAAGCAAGATGAACAATCAACAGAAGAAAGTATTGCAGAAGCCGTCAACCTGAAGCGTGACCTTGACTTGCAACGGCTTTTGAAAGAATCGCACCTCCTCAACAGATCCTCCGGCTCGACTCTCACCCACACCCACCGCCACAAAGCCTTCGATCTACGAATGCATTCGCTTGGTGCCAAATCGTCTTTGTTCACACAGGCGAAGATGCCTCTGTCACACCGCCGGGGTATCACAGCTAAAGCCAACCAAAGAGAAGCATCTCGTCGGAAGGAAGCAAAAGAGAACGGCATCATATTAGAGAAGGAAGCTAAAGAGAGAAGCGCCAAAAACGTGAGACGCGAGCGTGGGGTTGGGGGACCTACGATAGGGAAGTTTAAAGACGGTACGTTGAGGCTAAGCAGAACGGACATCAGTGACATCCAGGGACCCCAAAGCAGTCCGAGAATTTCTCGGAAACGGCGCAAGTGACTGCACCTTGAATATTATCCATGGGGCACGGGTGACGGTGTGAAACCCACGTTCGTGACGCAAGTGTCGGAATCTCGATCTGTCTTCTAGATGGTGAATAATATAGCGGCAGCCGGTCCAGATCTGACATAACTAGATCAATCTATATATAGCAAGGCTTCAAATGTTCTCCAAACCACCTTACTGAATGTCCTGGCCGGGAAATCGCAATGAAAATTGAGGAGCTGTCTTTGAGGAGCCAGGGGTAGCCAAGTGCACCCACTGTTCTTGTGACAACTATTGTGTGTGAGTCTCTCCTTCCAACTTCAGGTCTAGGCGAGCAGGCTATCGTCCTACCATGCTACCCACAATCGCATTCGCACTCAGTCTGGTGTCAATGCAAGCCGGCGAAGGCCATGGCGCTGATAACCGAAGATAGCTCCACGTGGAAGACTAGGCCCGTGTGGTTTGCAGTAGCGTAGACCATCTCAGCATGCTCTGGTCGGTTCCTGGATCCACCGTTCGAAGGGCCAGAAAGCTATGACGAGTTGAGCTTGTCAAAACGGAGTGTCCAGTCCAGGCAATGATCCCGACAGGTGGCTCGGTACCGAAGATGGGACCACCAACAGGATGATCAAGTCTCAATTCAAACATGGTCATTGATGACAACTGAGAGGCCTCGAAGCCAATATGAACATCTAATCTGTGGACATCAAACCATTGCTTGGAGTAATACCACATACTTACCTCTCAGCATGTTGTAGCACTGTTCCATCCTAAATCTTCGGAAGAAGCATCGGATGATCGATTGGACTGTGAGTGCGATTGGACCGATGATGCTTCCACCTTGAATGGGACGGGATTGGCTCCGAGCTGGGCGTACGTTGGGCGGAACAAAGCTTCGAGAATGAGCCAGTTGTTGGTGCCGATGACGGGACGATGTGAAACAGAGGCGCAAGCTAATGGCGTGCTTCGGGAAATCAGCTCTGGCCCATCGTTCCAGGTCTTAGTCCTCTCGGCGCGCCAGTTTTGGAAATCTCTCCACTCTTCCACCATCACTGATCACTGATACCGATTGCATCCGCTGTCCATCCATACCACGATTACCAGGGACCCGAATTTCGCACCCACGATTCTATCCGCCCCAGCAGATCCTCGTTCTAGCGCGTGCACGCTTGATGAGATGGCAGGTAGGGAGAGCTCCTAAAAGCACTACATTATGGCGCCACTGGTCTCACCAGAGTCAGCGCCTTGACCACTACCTTCGTGCAGGATGAAGGAAGCTTGAGAAACACACGCTCAGCCACGACTTTCGCGCGGAAAGCGTTCCTGGAGTCGTTGACCGTGCTGGACGAAGAGCTGCGTGGAGGCCCGTGCCCGGGAACGTATACATAATGACCCGCAGACCTATCATAACCCTCTCTTCAGTTTATCTACTCGCCAGCGGGCCCATGTGCTAGGCTCATTCGAGTAAATACTACGCAGTTCTCGAAAGAAGAAGGTTGAATGGGCGGTTTTACCTAGCAGAAAGCTAGGCAGTGGAATTCATGCTCTACGACTCGTTCAGATCAACCATAAGCGTGATTGGTAGAGCAACCTTGACTGGCACGTCCACAGACGAAAGCTACGGTCATTTAGCCGTCGACCTGCCGGTGAACCTCTGTCCCGGCGGCTGTTTCTGATCGAATGGATCTGAAGCAGGTGGAGTAGCCGCCGTGACAACTGAACTTTGGTCGCCCCATGGCCACTCGTTACTATCTTGAGCGCGAAAGGGAGCGCCGCGCCGTGACTGAGCATGTTCAGATATGGGAATGCACTGAGATGGCTGTTTGTTGTCCAACTGATTCAGCATGGGTGGGACAAAAGGTCAGGATCCATTGCCCTGGAATGCGTCGGGGGGTGGGTAAGTCGAATGATCAAGCACATGACGCCGGGACTAGAACTGCAGAGGGCTGTATGTCCTGCAGATTCAGAAGCAGGGTCGGATACTGAGAAGCGTAGCATGCGGGACTCGGGGGATAGCGCAGAGGCATGGAGGCATGGAGGCATGGAGGCATGGGAGCTGTCGTATCCTCACGACTGTGTGTGCGGCGTAGTGAGCTGAGCGTGAGGGAGCTGGCAGCCGGGCACTCCACCGTATGGTTGGTGGTTGGTGGTTGGTGGTTGGTGGTGGGTAGTGGGTAGCGGGTAGCGGGTCGCGGGTAGTGGGTGGTGGGTAGTGGGCGAAGGCGAGCCCCTGGCCCCGGGAAAGATGACCTGTAACATCGTAATTTGGGGCATGGCGGGCGGAGGCCAGACCCGGCTGGGCTTAGACGGTTGGCACTTGCAGATTAGGCGAGCCAGTCAGATCGAGGAGCCACCCTCCCAATTTCTCAAACAGCACTCTAAGCTGTCTCTAACATCCTAAACGAGCCGCCCCCCGGCGCATGTCGCAGCTTTGCTTCCCCCCCAAAATACATCCACCATCCACCATCCACCATCCACCATCCACCGTCCACCGTCCTCCATCCTCCATCCACCGCGTCAACACATAACCCCCCCTTCCCAACTCCAACTCAACCCAACCTTGCTCCACTCCTCTCCTGCTCCGCCTCTTTACCCATCTCCCTCTCCAACATTCCTGTCGTCGATCCGGGTATCAACCAGGTTCCCTCCTCTTCTCCACCTTCTTACACTTCCAAGCTTCACCAAGTCCATCGTCTCCTCTCTCGCAAACGTCCGCGTGCACCAAAGGAGATCTCACGGGCAGGCCTGTCAATCCTCGCGATAATACCAACTGCAATTCACGCGTCACTCCTGATCGAGGCAGGTCCTTCGACTACGCTTCTCCCCTTACTCGACTACGCTTCTTCCCTTACTCGACCACGATTGTCGCCGTGGATGAGCATTGACCTTGCTGCCCTGGAGTCTGCTTCCATTCTCGACTCACGAACTTTCGCACAGCAGAAGCATCATCGCACGGGCTGCTGACGTCTACCTCTGCTACAGCCGTCAACTACTGGGAAAGTGTTCCCTCACTCCGACTTTTCGGTGCCTCTCGTGAGATGTATCCGAGTAATGGTGGTCCAATGGCGCCGCCTCAAAAGCCAGAGACCTTCATGCTGTCTAATGAAGCCCAGCAAAGTCTGCCTCAAGATGCGCAAGTTGCTCTACAGCAGGTCGACAATCGTACGTAATAGTCACTCAACCCTTCAAGTGGAGGTGGACTGCCATTGCAACTGACAATGATCAATAGTCAAATATTTCTTGATCTCTGCTCCAGTTGACTGGACTCCTGATTCTCTCATCCGACGCTTCCTCCTCCCAACGGGTGAATATGTGTCTTGTGTTCTGTGGTATGTTCCGTTGGATTGGCTCATGGATATCAAGCTGACGACCTCCAAGGAACAACCTCTTCCACATTTCCGGCACAGATATCGTCCGATGCCTCTCTTTCCGCTTTCAGGCCTTTGGTCGACCAGTAAAGAATTCCAAGAAATTCGAAGAAGGCATCTTCTCCGACCTGCGAAATCTCAAGTCCGGCACAGATGCGTCTTTGGAGGAGCCCAAGAGTCCTTTCCTTGATTTCCTCTACAAGAATAATTGTATCCGAACTCAGAAAAAGCAGAAGGTGTTCTATTGGTACAGCGTTCCTCATGATCGTCTCTTCCTCGACGCACTGGAGCGAGACCTGAAGCGCGAAAAGATGAACCAGGAAGCTACCACGGTCGCAGTCAGCGAACCTGCTCTGTCTTTCGAATTCGACTCGTCTCAATCACTTTTCGAACAATTGACAAAGGCTCAGCAAGCCAATTCCTCCTCCTTCTCAGCAAACCAGTCCTATTCTCAATCCACCTCGCCGGTTATGCGAGCTGTCGATTCAATGCCACCACCACAGATGATGCCTCAGTCTATGCCACCTGTTCCCGAAGAGCAAAATCAGGGGCTGTATGGTGCTATGACGATGCAAAACAACATGAATCCTGGGATGATGAAGCGAGAGCAGGATTACTCCCAGCAACTTCAATACGATCGAAACGGTATTCCACTGTCGAGGGTCCACCAACGGCACACCTCCATGCCAACATACATGGAATACTCTCCAGCGCCTTCTTTCGTCTCTTCCCAACTGGATGATTACAGCCGCGGAATCTCCTTCGAGCCTGTCACACCACCACAGCATTCGCTGACCCTAGGCTCTGAGCCCACTTACGTTGCAAACGAGGACACCGGATTGTACTCGGTCCTTCCAGACATGAACACCACCAATTACAATCCTATGGCGCAATTACCTCCTTCCAACCTCGCAGGCCCTCAATTCACGGCTGCAACAAGGGCATTCCCTACAAACAATGTCTACTCGGTCATCGAGGGTTCTCCCACCTACAAACAACGGAGACGCCGCTCTTCCATTCCTACCGCCATTATGAATGCCGTCGCTGCAAACGCTGCTGCCGCTCAAGCAAAGGTCCATGCTGCTCATCGTCCGAGTGATCTTCGGAGATCTATGTCAAGCTCAGTACTCCCTGTGGCAGAGGGCGACGAGACACCACAAGACTCGCCTCCAGAGCTGACTCACAGCTACGCTTCTACAATCGTACAGAAAGACATGCCAGAACTCTCTCGGCACGGCACGCCATTGCCAAGTCTGGAAGAAAGCCCAACTCAACTATCAATGCCACTCATCAGTCCCCAAGACGATATGAGCAATCTGATCAATGAGGACATGACTTGCCAGTCTTTGGATACCACTCCTGCTCTACGACAAGAACGGCTGGGTCCCGTTCGAAGGGCCAGGAGTGCAACCATGATGGAACTGGGTCCTTACCCGCACAAATCACACTCCTGCCCTATCCCCACCTGCGGTCGCCTGTTCAAGAGGTTAGAGCATCTGAAACGGTACGTTCAACTCATAGTTCCTTGGCGCGGTTTCATTCGTCCCTTGCTACAATGCCCCTTTTCCTCAATTCTAAGCGCTGACTGACTTGGGCGGTTAGACACGTGAGGACCCACACCCAAGAACGACCATACATCTGCCCTTACTGCAGCAAAGCATTTTCGAGATCTGACAACCTTGCCCAGTAAGTCTACTTATAGTAATCACCACCGGCGTGACGCTGATTCATCCTTCGCAGGCATCGTCGAACCC
>JAABUK010005631.1_pt1 | contig 19299 bp, 9 predicted proteins | sample 5559141 | NCBI WGS metagenome assembly JAABUK01 (sample SAMN10711869, study PRJNA513367) | rock metagenome | isolation source: Antarctica rocks | place: Antarctica: Victoria Land, Pudding Butte nord | collected 2016-01-03 | reverse complement strand
GCCAATAGGGCGCTGGTCCAACGCATTGATAATATGATCACCATTTACATCTTCATATTTAAAGTCTCCGGGTAATTGTGACCGGTTGCCCTGGTTATCATTATCTATGTTATAACTTTCAATATCCTGTTGTGATTCAAATCTGCCGATAACATGATAACCCCAGTTGATAGAGCTCCACCTGTCAACGGTTGAATTACGGTATTCATCCCATGCATTACCAAAACGTGGTTTATAAGGCTGAAGGTCCCTGCGCCTTGCAAAAGTTCCGTTCGCTGCCACTGAATAATCGAATGCCCCCGATTTATTACTATAGGTTATCATGCCTTCCATACCACGCGTTGCATCAGAAGTAAGGTTTTCATTAGGTAGTGTATAACCAACTTCACTTGGCACCAGCACATCATATCTTGCTGCGGGTAGCCCTGTACGTTTGCGCTCGAAAACATCAAACTGTCCGGATATTTTACCATTTAAAACGGCTATATCAATACCGAAATTCTTTGATTGGTTCTTTACCCATGAGAGATTTGTTATCGGAAGGCCTCTTGGCCTTAGCCCGATAACATAATTGCCATCGAGTACGGCACTTCTTCCATCATCAACACCGTTGCCGGCGAAAGTATAACCGGGCAGATAGCTGAAAGGATCAGGAGCCGATCCGCCAGCCGTATATAAATTGGTATTAACAGCACGGGTAACATTGACAGGATAGCCTATTTCGCTACCGGTTTCACCATAAGAAGCTCTCAGCTTCAGATCAGTTATAAATCCATTGCCCGACTTTTTCATAAAAGGCTCTTCACTTATTCTCCATCCGGCAGATACGCCAGGAAAAAATCCCCACCTGCTTCCTTTAGCATATAAATAAGAACCATCGTAACGGCCTAAAACTTCCAGCAGGTATTTACCCTGATAGCTATAGTTGAGCCTGCCTACATATCCTGCTCTTGCTTCTGTGCTCCAGTCATCGATTAATACATCCTGGTTTGAAAAGAGCTGCGTTGGTATGGTATTATTTGGTGGGATAGTATGTACCAGGAAATAAGAGTTCTCATTATCTGACCTCTCATAAGCAGCCACGGCAGAAAAGGAATGATCTCCAAACTGTTTACTGTAATTAACCTGCAATTGGGCAAAGCGCGCAAAGATATTACGCTTGTGTTTTTCGCGCCATGGATTTTGGTTGCCATACAATGCACCAGCTGCAGACCTGTTATTATAAGTATCCGTTATCGGGTCATAGATATACGCGTTGTAAGTATATTCAAACCCGTCGAAATCCTCATTAGTATAATTATAAGAATAAAGACCCTTAAGTGTTAAGCCAAACTTTGTGTCGTATTGTGCCGTTAGGTTAATATTCATGGAACGGTACAATTCGTCTATGTATCCGGTTACATCGTTCTTATATGTTGCCGGGTTTACATTAACATTATGTGTTTGATTGATGTATTTGATATTGTCATTAGCATAAGGGCTTTCAGTGGGCCACATACTCGATATGCTTAATAACGGATTGGTATAATCATCCAATCCCGGCACACCAACATTGTGGTGCTTTTCTAAACGGCCACTAATTTGTGCTCCTATCTGCATGCCCTTGAAAACTGTGGCATTTAGATTGGCCTGAATGTTTGTACGGTCGAAAGTATAATCCTTTATAATAGCATCCTGGTCAACATGGCTTATTGAAAAATAGTAATTGGATTTTTGCGATCCGCCTGAAGCGTTAGCGCTGATATAATATTGGGGAACATTTGGCCTCGTAACCATATCAAAATAGTTATAACTTTTATAACCTTTCTCAGTGCCCGCTTCCCATTTGGCGAGTTGCTCTTTTGTATATAGTAAAGATGGACTCCTTCCCAGGTTTTGTTCCGATTCAAGGCGGCCACGAACATATTGTGCAGCACTGCCTGGTTTATTAAAACGGGTAAAATTCTGCAGGCCGTAATATCCTGAAACATTGAAATTAGACGTTTCACCTCTTCTGCCTTTTTTAGTAGTAACAAGTACAACCCCGTTAGAGGCACGTAAGCCGTAAACCGCGGCAGATGCATCTTTCAGAATAGATATACTTTCAATATCCTCAAGGCCCAACTGGTTAAAAAGATTTTGTCCGGAAATACCTGTATTAAAACCAAATGAAGTGGCGCCTTCACTTGTACTGTATGGCACACCATCGATAACGTATAAAGGAGCCCCTAAATTTCTTATCTGTATACTCGTTCCATTACCTGGCCTGTTATCAGTTGACCGTGCGGTAATACCGGGCACTTTTCCAACTAATGCACTGGTAGCAGCTACCGCCGGAGTCCTCATTAGATCTTCCGATTTTATACTACTGACGGCGCCGGTAATAGTAGCCTTCTTTTGAGTTCCGTAACCAACTACCACAACATCGTTTAAAGTACTTTGAATCTCTTCCAGCCGTACATTTAACACTGTTGTGTTTGCAGTTACTTCCACCTCCTGATCAGAATAACCGATATGCGAAAAAATAAGTGTTCCGGTAGCATTTGGTAAATTAATAGAATAGTCACCATTCTCATTCGAAGTTGTGCCCGTCTTGGTATTTTTAAGGTTTACACTTACACCGGATACCGGATCGTTTTTACTATTTGTGATCTTACCTGTGACTGACTTAAATAAAGGTGACTTTTTTGCGGAACTTTCAATTTTTATGATTCCCGCATGGAGGGTATTTATACATGCGAAACCCAAAATTAAATATACAAGCAAAACTTGTATTACCCGGGGAAAATAACGCAGAACGCGATATGATGACGAACGGGCGTTCGCCAACAATGGCAAGCAATTTTTCATAGCAGTTTGTTTTGTAGTTTAGATTTGCAACCGATTAAAATCCTTTAATAAATGTTTGTTTATTTAAAGCAATTTGTTTGAATGTGTTTATGTGTTTACTATGAGCCGTCAGCTTCTTGTCCTGTCTTTAAAGCGATGTATTCTGTTAACTGATTATAAGTATGAAACCGGATTGTGTTAAGTAAAAATCATAGAGGTTGAAAACTATTAAACTGTCTTTCTATAAAAAGTCCTCGTCTTTGCTTTTTGCAGCTAAACGAATTTCGTATTATTCAGTTAAAAAATCTTTTAGTATTATATCAAATACTGACTGAATCTTATCATGAAATAATTATAATTTTAGGATAAGAGATAAATAACTAATAATGAAGACCGCTATTCATAAATCAACCATACCTGATTCACATATTTTTGTTATCAGGGATTTAGTAGAAAAATACTTTGATCCAATATGGCATTCTCATTCAGAATTTCAGCTCTTTGTTGTGCTCGAAGGTACTGGAACACGTTTTATCGGCGACAGCATAAAGCGGTTTCATCCGGGTGAGCTTATACTTACAGGCCCGCATCTTCCGCATCTCTGGCGAAGCGATGAAGCCTATTTTGAAAAGAACAGCACACTTAAAACAAGAGGCATTGTGGTATACCTCCCCGAGCATTTTCCCGGGGAACAACTTTTGGAAAAAGAGGAGATGGTTACTATTAAAAAACTTTTTCATAAATCCATGACCGGACTGGATTTTTATGGCGACAAAAAAGTGCAGGTAATTAATATGCTGCAGGAACTGACCCTGCTAAGCGGTCTGCAAAGCGTAATTTTATTATTAAAGATTCTCCAGATCCTTGCAGAATCTAAACAATACCATTTCATCTCTCATACTTCTTACGATGATCCTTTTAAACAAAGTGAAACAGAGCGGATCAATATCGTATATGAGTATGTTATAAAAAACTTTCGCAAGAAAATTTTGCTGGAAGAAATTGCCAGGTTGGTGCACATGACACCTACTTCCTTCAGCCGTTACTTTACCATGAAAAACAACAAAACGTTTTCAGGATTTATTTCAGAGATCAGGATCAAACATGCCTGTAAGCTTTTAACAGATACTGAGAAACAGATTTCAGATATCTGTTATGATTGCGGTTTTAATACACTTTCTAATTTTAATAAACAGTTTAAAGAAGTAATGTTTAAAATTCCGAGTGAATATAGAAAGGAGTTTTTAACTATCTAATATTAGAATGCTTAAAGCTGACTATAATAGCGTTCTACCTGTAAGATCTTAATGATCTCATTAATTAAATCCTGTTATTATATTTGGGACTTCCCATAAATTATATTCTATCACAACTTACTTCCCAATCGTAAAATCCGGCAGGTTGATCTGCTTGCCACCCTGCATTGCAGATTCATGAGCAAGTATACCAACACAGGTAATATTAGCCGATTGCCTGGCATTTGGAAAAGGGTCCCTACCTCCTATCAATGCACTTATAAAGGCATGAACCAAGTGTGGATGAGAACCACCATGGCCGGAACCCTGAATAAACGATAAATGCTGGTTACTATCTGCATCATAAACGCCCCCGGTAGTAAATGATTTTATTTCATCAGGCAGCAGGTGCGCGTAATCGGGAATCTTAATTTTAGAAGGAACCTCACCAGTATGTATAACCGATTCTTCATCCTCAATAAGCGTCCATTCAAATGTTTTCTTTGAGCCATACACATCAAAACTCTCCCGATACTGCCTGGCAGTATTGAATAAAGAACGGGTAACTTCAGCGGCAAGATCAGAGTTCTTAAATTTTATATGACAGCTTTCAATAGCAAAAGGTGAATTATATTTTGCGATCAGCGCTTCATCAATACGCCCGGAACCATAACAGGAAACATATTCCGCATCGGCTTTTGCCAGTGCAACTACAGGAGCAACACAATGTGTAGCATAATGCATCGGTGGCAGGCCTTCCCAATAACCCGGCCAGCCCGCCATTTCCTGCTGGTGAGAGGCACGCAGGAACTGAAGTTTACCCATCTCCCCTTTTTCGTACATTTCTTTAACGTAAAGAAATTCCCGGCTATACACTACCGTTTCCATCATCATATAAGTAAGTCCTGTTTCTTTAACGGCTTCCACAATCAGCCTGCATTCTTCTACTGTTGTAGCCATAGGCACTGTACAGGCAACATGTTTTCCGGCTCTTAATGCTTTAACAGATTGCTCTGCATGATTCTGAATAGGTGTATTTATATGAACTGCGTCAACAGCAGGGTCTTTTAATAGCTCATCATAATCTGTATAGCGTTTTTCAATACCAAAGGCATCTCCTACTTCTTTAAGCTTATCCGCATTCCGCTGGCATATCGCATACATATCAGCGTTAGGATAACGCTGGTAGATAGGTATGAACTCTGCTCCAAAGCCTAACCCTGCAATAGCAACATTTATTGATTTTTTTTCCATTGATATAAATGATGTTGGTTGATATACAATTCAATTAGCCAGGCATTTAAGAAAATTTACTTCATCCATGCAAAATCTTAACGGCTTACAGCTATAAGTTTCAAGCAACATGCCGCTGCGAAACGGCAAACAGCCGACAGCAAACAACTGCTATTTTATTTACTACTGTTAATTTAATAACGAAATCCCGAATTAAATGCTTTCAGCCATCAGCAGATTAACATGTAGCTAGTTTCCTCCTGATAGTTGATAGCTGATAGCTGATAGCTGATAGCTGAAAGCTGATAGCTAATACCTTAATGTAGCGTCAACCTAACACTAAGTCACTTTCATAACACCGCGCATAATTCTCCAGTGACCTGGAAAAGTACAGATATATGGATAATCACCGGCCGCATCCGGTACTTTAAACGTTAAAGTATATTTACCTGCAGGGTTAATGAGTGGTGTTGCCTGTATTACTTCAGGCATCTTCGGCACATAATTCATTTTAGCTCCATTAGGATCCTGTGCCAACTTATCAGCAGCAGCACCAACCTTATCAATCATCCTGGGTTTAATAAGAACAAAATTATGCTGCATGAAATCAGGGTTGTTAACGACGATCTGTATGGTAGTTCCTGCTTTTACATTGATCACAGCTTTATCAAATTTCATTACATCTTTAACCACATTAATGGTAATAACCTGGGAAGCTTTTCCTTTTGGAGAAGCAGCTACGCTTTCAGGGGAGCCTGGTGTAAAAGTTTCCAGTTTTGAGTTGGTGAGTGCACTTCGTATCCTGAACGTATCGGGGTATTCGCCAATTTTTTCATTGCCCTGTTTTTCTTCTACGCCTACCCGGATGCCTGTTTTCAGCGCCTGTTTAAAGAGCCCTTCTGATTTTGCTGTAGCTACCTGTTTATTATTGACTAAAAGATTTACTGCACCATTTTGCAATAACGTAGCCCGAAAAGAAATTTTGCCTGCAGGTAATACATCACTATTGATGATATAAGGTTTGCCTGCCTCGTTCACCTGGAAATAAATTTTATTTTCTTTAAGATAAACGCCATAGCCGTTTGTTTTATCACCATGAGCCACGATAAGGCCGTTATAAGGAAAATCCCTCATTCTTTCCAGGTCACCGGTAATGCTCACTTCTTTTCCTGCTACATCCGGCGCTTCCAGTACAACACCGGGAACACGACGGGTTATAAGAGGAATAGAAGTAATTTTGGACATCATGGCTAAGCGCTGAATAAAAGATGCATCACCAATGTTAGCAGCATCGGGTAGTCCCTTTTTCTTGTAAGCCGCAACAAAGCTTTTCTGATGCACTGTAGCAGCCGATGTTAAAGCATATTTTATCCATGTATCGTTTGCTGTTTCAGTTTTCTCTGCCTGGCTTACCAATATGTTTCCTATTTCGTCGGCACCAGGTGAAATATCACTAAGAGCTGTAATTGCCGCCAGTACTACCCTGGGATCCTTATCGCTGAAAATTTTTGCTTTCTGCATAGCCTGAAGTGTAACGGTATTTTTCGGTAATACCTGAATAGCCGCTCTGCGAACTCCGGCAATGGGGTGCGATAATGCTTTAATGGCAACATCCATTGCTTCTTTGTTTAAACCGTCTAATGCTTTAAGTCCCTGCATAGTCCATAGTGCATGAATTGCCGGTGCATTGATCCCTGCTTCATCAGCCTGTTCATTCTGTACAAGTTTATATAAAGCCGGCAGAACGCTTTTATCTCCTTTTTCCACCAGCAGCCTTTGTGCGGTGGTTCTCCAGAACATATTATTATTGGAAAGCGCATTGATCAATCCTTGTGAATCATCCTTACTTAATTTAAGTGTATTGTAAGTTTCATTAGGTTTATAAACCATCCGGTAAATACGTCCGCGTTCATGATCTCTTAAGGGATTGATATAGGCATTACCTTTTCCGTTTTCAAAACCGACCGGGGTTGGGTTATGCTGGATAATAAAATCGTACCAATCAACAACCCACAAAGCACCGTCAGGACCCACTTCTGCCTGTATTGGAGCTGCCCATTCGTCAGCGCTTGCCAGCATGTTCCAGCCATCATTCCCTTCTTTAAATCCTGATCCGTTTGGCTCCAGTACCTGGCGGTGAATCAGGCGTCCTGTTGGTTCACAAACAAACCCGATGCGGTTCCAGTATTCTTTTGGAAAATTTCTTGCCGTATATAAGTTATGTCCTGCGGCTGCTGTAAAACCGCCGGGAACATCAACCTGCCTAAGATTTTTTGTTACCACGTGCATACCATAATGCGAATCAATTTTTTCAATACCCGATTCATTGAGCTTTGCCTTGTCGAGGTATTTTTTTGCAATCCCATAAAAACCACTGTGGGTATTATTGGCAGTTGAAATAAACACATCGTATTCTTCAGAAAAACCAAGCCCCCAGGTGTTATTGCTTGTAGTAGAAAGATATTCCAGTTTCTTACCATCCTGTGTAAAGTGGTAAAGGCCCTGTAAAAATTTAAGTGAGTCAGGCTCATTGCCAACCTTGCCGGCAAAACCTGAGTAGCCGACAACGCCCCAGATCATATTGTCCGGACCATAACGCAGATTGGACGCCTGCGCATGCGTATCACGCTTACCCCATCCTGTTAGTATCGGCTGCCTGATATCAGCTTTATCATCACCGTTAGTATCTTTTAAAAATAAGAAGGAAGGCGCCTGGCTTACAATAATGCCACCATTTGCAAAAACGAAGCTGGTTGGAATATTTAATTTTTCCGCGAAGACAGTAACCTTGTCAGCTTTGCCATCACCGTTAGTATCTTCCAGTATCTTAATGCGGTCATCACCAACATCGCCCTCTTTAACTTCATTAGGATAATCCACCGTTTCTATAACCCAGAGCCTTCCTCTTTCATCCCAGTTCATAAAAATCGGATTAATCACCATTGGCTCTGATGCGAATAATTTCATTTCAAAGCCTGCGGGCACCTGCATTTGCGACATAGACTGTGGAGGTGTTAAGGGTTCCTGGAATTTTGGTGCCGGATCCCGGCGCTCATAATTCGGTATTACCGCCTCAGTATACTTAGGATTCGCTAATGTAAAAGAAGCCAGTTGCTTTTGCGCTTTATCACCTATAGCCCATAAGATCCCATTCTCCACCATTTTAAGAAAATCCTTTTTATTAAATGTCGCTGTATCATGACCGTAAGCGGTATAAAAAACACGCCCCTGACCAAAGGGTCTGATCCACGTATAAGGCTCGTGGTGTTCACCTTCCACTCTTTCTCCCAGCACTTCAATGTTCTTGCTAATCTTATCATGTACATAAGTTTCATCTTTTGTTACAAAAGATGCAGTGCCTTTCATTACAGGATTGTCGGGTTTAAGAATTACTTCAGAAAAAGTATCCACTTTATGTTTTAAAAACTGGCCGCCGATCATTTCCACCACTTCGGGTGAATTGCGAAAACAATAAGAAGCGCAGTGAATAGGAACGAAACCTTTTCCGCTTTTTACAAATTTTAAAAGCGCTTTTTCCTGTGAGGATGAAATGGTATCATAATTGGCATACAGAACCAGTCCATCATATCTGGAAAGAATACTATCATTCAGATCATCAGCAGTGCTTGTAAAAGTAATGTTGATCCCATCTTTAAAATATTCCCTGGAGAGAATATCAGCGAGCTTTTCCGAATCATGATGCTTGTTATTTTTATGGCCGAGAAAAAGGATTTCCATCCTTCGGGGCAGATCATCAGCCTTATGGGTATAAGTACCTGCAGTAAGAAATAAGGAGAATAAGGTTAATACCGTAATATTTAGTTTATTTTTTCGCATGGCAATTGAATCGGTGGGTGAGTGCATTTTTTAGAGTAACGAATGTCGCTAAATTTCATTTAACAACCTTTAAATATTATATCCAATACTGACTACATTTTGTCATAATATTTTTCTATTTTGATAATTATGGGCAAAGTAAAATTATTTTTAATTAATATGTATTTAATTTGAATTAAAATTATAGCTGAAACAAAGGCTTTTATCATTTATTTCTTTTCAGCACAACAAAACTGGTATTATGTTTATTATAAATTAGTGTCAGCTGTAAGCTATTAGCAAGCTAATGTGTAATGTAATTCCTCCTGATTGCTGATAGCAAAAGCGACAATGTAAGGTTGACATTAAATTACCGTAATTTCATCATACAAAACTCAACGACACACTTAAAACCATGAAACAAAAACTAATCACCTGTTTGATCTTATTATTAACGCAAACTTATTTCATTTACGCCCAACAGTCTAACTGGAAAATTGCAGGGGATAAAATCACCACACAATGGACACAGCTGGTGAATACATCTAGTGTGCTACCGGAATACCCCCGTCCGCAAATGACACGTAGTAACAATTGGATCAACCTGAACGGCCTTTGGGAGTATAATATTCTACCGAAAACAGACCAGGAAGATTCGCCATCCTCCTATGCCGGCAGCATCCTGGTTCCTTATGCAGTAGAATCAGGTTTATCAGGTGTTGGTAAAACAGTTGGAAAAGACAGTGTACTTTGGTACAGGAAAACAATAAGCATTCCTGCAACTTTTAAAAACAAAAATGCTTTGCTTCACTTCGGCGCGGTTGACTGGCTTTGCGATGTTTATGTAAACGGCAAAAAAATTGGCACGCATCAGGGAGGCTACGATCCGTTTACCTTTGATATAACTACTGCTTTAAAAAAAGGCGCACAACAACAGGTAACTATAAGGGTATGGGACCCCTCTGATGATGGACCTCAGCCACGGGGTAAACAAATTAAAAGACCTAATAGTATCTGGTATACGCCTGTTACAGGTATCTGGCAAACCGTTTGGCTGGAAGCGGTTCCCACAACATACATTGTAAGTACTAAGCAAACACCTGACCTGGATAAGCAAAGCCTTACTGTTTCGGCACAATTACAAAACATACATCCCGGTGATAAAATCAAAATAGCTGTATTGGATGGCTCACAGCAGGTTGCCGAGCAAACCGTTAATAACAATGAATCTGCGACACTATCAATAAAAAATGCAAAGATCTGGTCTCAGAAGGATCCTTTTTTATATGATGTTAAGGTGTCTGTAGAAAGATCAGGTAAAATTATTGACGAAGTAAAAAGTTATGCGGCTATCAGAAAAATATCCATTGCGCCGGATAACAATGGCGTTCAAAGATTGATGCTCAATAATAAGTTTGTATTTCAGTATGGTCCTCTTGACCAGGGATGGTGGCCTGATGGTTTGTACACTGCACCTAGTGATGAAGCCATGAAATTCGATATCGTGAAGACAAAGGAAATGGGCTTTAATATGATAAGGAAACATGTTAAAGTAGAGCCCGCCCGATGGTATTATTACTGCGACCAGATGGGAATGCTGGTATGGCAGGATATGCCAAGCGGAGATCTTGGCAACCGTTGGGACCCACGGCCATTCATTGAAGGGCGTGCTACAGAAAAAGAACGCAGTCCTGCGTCGGAAAATATTTACCGCATGGAATGGAATGCCATAATTGATGCGTTGTATAATTTCCCTTCAATTGTAGTATGGACTCCATTCAACGAAGCATGGGGACAGTTTAAAACGGAAGAAATAGTTGACTGGACGTCAAAAAAGGATCCTTCCCGACTTATTAACACGGCAAGCGGAGGAAACTTTTTTCCCGTAGGACATATCATCGATCTGCATAATTATCCCGAACCCGCAATGCCTAATGGCGTTATGTTTGGCAAAAAACAAGCCGTAGTGTTAGGTGAATTCGGCGGACTGGGGCTTCCTCTTCAGGGTCATACCTGGCAGGACAGGAACTGGGGCTACCAAAGTTTTGGCACTGCAGATTCCATGCTAATCAGATATACAGGCTTCATGAATGCAATTCCTGACATGATCAAAAAAGGATTGTCCGCAGCAGTATACACTCAAACAACTGATGTGGAAGGTGAAGTTAACGGCCTTATGACCTATGATAGAAAAGTAATTAAAATGCCTGTAGAAAAATTACAACAACTGCATAGCAAACTTCATGATCCGGCACTGGTTCAGATGAAATAGCAGAAGGCTAGTTATCAATTAACTAAGTTAGATAGCGATTCTGAATGCGGAGAAGCGAACCACGGAGGCACAAAGGCACGGAGAAACACAAAGTTTTATTGGCTCAAAAAATTGTAACAATCTTTGTGATCCTCCGTGCCTTTGTGCCTCCGTGGTTTATTTTATTATCAATCCTAGTTACTGGAATAACTATGGGTATTTCATTTAAATTTTAACCAACAGAATATGAAAAGCTTTTTAATAATTGTACTGGCATTAATGAGTGCCTGTTCTTACTCGCAGACGATGGAACTGGCTATTGATACAAATTCAAAAGCTATCATCAGCCGCCACATTTATGGCCATTTCAGCGAACACCTGGGCAGGTGCATATACGATGGTTTTTGGGTTAATGAAAATTCACAGGTGCCAAAAAAAGATCGCATTAGATTAGATATTGTAGAAGCTTTAAAAAAAATAAAAATCCCTAATCTGAGATGGCCTGGCGGATGCTTCGCCGATGAATATCACTGGCGGGATGGCATAGGTCCCAGAGAACAACGTCCAAAAATGGTAAACACTAACTGGGGTGGTGTTACGGAAGACAATAGCTTTGGAACCCACGAATTTTTAGAGCTATGCAGTTTAATGAATTGTGAACCGTATATCGCCGGTAATGTTGGCAGCGGCACCGTTGAAGAAATGGCTAAATGGGTGGAATACCTGAATTTTGACGGTGTAAGTCCAATGGCTGCTTTAAGAAAACAAAATGGACGTGCTGCACCCTGGAAGGTAAGTTTCTGGGGTGTTGGTAATGAAAGCTGGGGCTGCGGTGGCAATATGACACCGGAATTTTACTCTGATCAATATAAACGCTACGCTACTTACGCCAGGAATTACCCAGGCGCCCCCCTGAAAAAAATAGCCAGTGGTGCTAATTCAGAAGACTATAACTGGACAGAAGTGTGTATGAAGAATATTCGCGTGGGAGAAATGTGGGGAATATCTATGCATTACTACACGATACCTACAGGAAACTGGCGAACAAAAGGTTCTGCCACAAAATTTGATGAGAAAGAGTATTTCGCCACCATGAAAAATTGTTTAAAAATAGAAGAACTGATCAACAAGCATTCCACTATTATGGATAAATATGACCCCTCAAAAAGAGTAGCGCTGGTAGTTGACGAATGGGGCATCTGGACGGATGTTGAACCAGGTACGAATCCAGGCTTTCTGTATCAGCAAAACAGTATGCGCGATGCATTGGTAGCAGCATCATCTCTCAACATATTTAATAATCATTGCGAACGTGTTAGAATGGCAGAACTCGCGCAAACTGTAAATGTATTGCAGGCGCTGGTACTTACTGAAAAGGATAAGATGCTACTAACACCTACCTACCACGTATTTGACCTGTACAAAGTTCACCAAGATGCTACATTGCTTCCTTTAAAATTTACCAGTCCGGACTATACCGTCGATGGCCAGTCCATACCGGCAATTAATTTATCCGCTTCGCGTGATTCAACAGGAGCGATACATATCACGCTCGTAAATTTGGATCCTTCCAGAAAGATTACTATAAATACTTCTTTGAATATCGTTTCCTGGAAAGCTGTAACCGGGCAGATCATTACTTCCCCTAAACCAACGGACATCAACACTTTTGATAGTCCAAACAAGATTCATATTGAAAAATTTAACGGTGTTAAAAAGCAGGGTAATGGACTGAGTGTGGAGCTTCCGACGCAGTCGATTGTGGCGCTGGAGTTGAGATAAAGAAATTACTAGGTGAAGCTCCATTTGCTTAACTGGTTAATCTTAAATTGATATATCCATTATCGACGTCTGAACAGTTTTATAACCACGGAGGAAAAGCCAGAGGATAAGGAAGAGGTCGCACAGAGACGTCCTCTGTGTGACCTCTTCCTTATCCTCTGGCTTTTCCTCCGTGGTTATAGAGAACACTTACATGGTTAACCATTACAATTCGATACGTAACTTCATACTTAAGTCAACACTAATACAGAACTTAACAGCCTAAACAAAAAGCCCCGGCTTAAAACCGGGGCTACAAAAATCTATAGTCAAACCTTTTATTTCACTTCCTCAAACTCGGCATCGGTCACCGTATCAGCAGCACCTTCAGCCGATTGCTGAGTACCATGGCCATTACCTGTCGGACCAGCACCATCATTACCCGGCTGAGCACCGGCCTGAGTAGCTTTGTACATATCTTCGCTGGCTGCAGCCCAGGCAGTATTCATTTCAGTTACTGCGCTGTCTATAGCAGTAATATTCTGAGATTTATGAGCTTCCTTCAGTTTACTTAAAGCTGATTCTATCGGCGCTTTTTTGTCACCAGGAATTTTATCACCATATTCCTTTAACTGCTTTTCTGTCTGGAAGATCAGGCTATCAGCCTGGTTGATTTTTTCAATCTTTTCCTTTGCTTCCTTATCAGTAGCTTCATTAGCCTTAGCCTCATTCTTCATTTTTTCAATCTCCTCCTTGGTTAAACCACTACCCGCTTCAATACGGATATTTTGTGATTTACCGGTTCCTTTATCTTTAGCAGTAACATGTAAGATACCGTTAGCATCAATATCAAATATTACATCTATCTGGGGTACTCCTCTCGGAGCAGGTGGAATTCCATCAAGGTTAAACATGCCCAAACTTTTGTTCTGAGATGCCATCGGGCGTTCACCTTGTATTACATGAATCTGAACCCCGGGCTGGTTATCAGAAGCCGTAGAAAAAGTTTCAGATTTCTTTGTCGGGATAGTCGTGTTGGAATCTATCAAACGGGTCATCACACCACCCATTGTTTCAATACCTAAACTAAGCGGAGTAACGTCTAACAGCAACACATCTTTTACTTCACCTGTCATTACCGCACCCTGGATAGCAGCACCGATAGCTACAACTTCATCCGGGTTTACGCTTCTGTTTGGTTTCTTATTAAAAAACTTTTCAACTATTTCCTGTACTTTAGGAATACGGGTAGATCCACCAACCAATATTACTTCGTTGATTTGAGAAACCGTCATTCCTGCATCTTTAAAAGCCTGTTCGCAAGGTTTCAGACAACGTTGAAACAGCATATCTGATAACTGTTCAAATTTTGCACGGGTAAGCTTTTTCACCAGGTGCTTAGGCACCCCGTCAATAGCGGTTACATAAGGCAGGTTGATCTCTGTTTCAGAAGAAGAAGACAATTCAACTTTCGCTTTTTCGGAAGCTTCCTTTAAACGTTGTAAAGCCATAGGATCTTTACGAAGGTCTACATTTTCATCTTTTTTAAATTCTTCTGCCAGCCAATCCATAACTACTTTATCAAAATCATCTCCGCCGAGGTGCGTGTCACCGTTAGTAGATTTAACCTCAAAAACACCATCGCCTAACTCAAGAATTGATATATCAAAAGTACCACCACCAAGGTCAAATACAGCTATTTTCTGATCTTTACCCCCTTTATCCAATCCATATGCCAGTGCTGCTGCAGTAGGTTCATTTACGATACGCCTAACATTAAGACCGGCAATTTCACCGGCTTCTTTCGTTGCCTGGCGCTGGGCGTCGTTAAAATATGCGGGAACAGTAATTACAGCTTCAGAAACTTCCTGGCCAAGATAATCTTCAGCCGTCTTTTTCATTTTCTGCAGAATCATGGCAGAAATTTCCTGCGGCGTATACAATCTACCATCTATGTCAATACGTACGGTATTATTGTCACCTTTTGCAACTTTATAACTCCAGTGACTAATCTCTTCAGTTACCTCATCGTATCTTCTACCCATAAACCTCTTAACCGAGGTTATTGTATTTTGTGGGTTTGTAATAGCCTGGCGTTTTGCCGGATCACCCACCTTACGCTCACCGTTTTTAAGAAAAGCGACTACAGAAGGGGTTGTACGGCGACCCTCATCATTTGCAATTACAACAGGCTCATTGCCTTCCATCACTGAAACGCAACTATTTGTTGTTCCAAGGTCAATACCTATAATTTTTCCCATATTATTAAGAATTTAATGACATTTATTTAGGCAATCATTATGCCATTGAGGAAGAGGTGTAAAAATGGCAGGAGAAACGGCAAAATGCTGAACTGAGTACTTAAAATAAAAATGTTTTATAACCACGAAGACAGAGCGACAGGGGAGGAACACAAAATAATGTATGTCCTGCATTAACATTCTCCGTGTTCCTTTGTGCCTCACTGCCTCCATGGTTATAAAACATTTCCTACACTTCCTGATTTTTTAAAAGTGAAATAACGTTGGGTTACATAACTAAAACTAACAACAATAACTGTAGTAAGTATTTTAGCTACTGTAGGAAAGATGTTAAACTGTTCTACAAATAATTTTATAAAAACATAATTTAAAATAACACAGATAACTACCAGCAACAAATAACGGAATAATTGAACCCTTCCTCTTAGTGTAGAACCAGTAAAAACTACATTCCTGTTTAAATAAAAACCTGTAGGAAAACTTATGATAAAAGACATAATGAAAGCCATGATATGGGGTTTGATGGCAATGAATCCCAGGAAAATAACCTGCTTATGAAGAATAAAATTATAGCTGATAAAGTATATCAGTATGTCAATAAAAGTATTTGTTCCGCCACATACGATATAGCGAAATGTCTGCAGGTTTAAAAACTTCTTAAAAGGAGGATAAAAAAAATCAATAGAGGAAGTCACCAGGTTCGTCATAGACACCAGCTTTTTTTGTGGGAGCGAAGTTAATTATAAGTTCTGAGGTTTAATTAAAAGTAAGAGGCAGTGCTTTTAGAGTCATATAAACTATAAAATTCCTTGCTAATAGCTATCAGCAGTCAGTAGTTAGTAGCAAAGGCTTTAATATAGTTGACTTAAAAAGTTACGGCTACGCAAAAATTAGTATACCTTTAAAATACCATAAAGTGATTATTTGTTTAATGGTTTTTTGATGTAGTTTTATTTTCCTAAACATTTCAACTCTAGATATAACCCTTAAGCCAATGTGAGGTCGCTGTTTTCAGCGGCCTTTTTTTAATGTAAGCATTACTGTAAATCACCGGACAATCATCCCCTGAAGCCAGTTCATGACATCCTTTATATTACTTTTGCAATCTAAAAAAAGTTAATGGCCATCTCTCAGTTAATTAAAGAAGCTGTATTAAAAAGTCTCTCAGCATTATACAAGGAAACATTTTCCGAAAATGATTTTCAGATCAATCAGACAAAGCCTGAATTTGAAGGCGATTACACTGTTGTTCTTTTTTCCCTGGTAAAGAAATTAAAAAAATCACCCGATGCACTGGGGAATGAACTGGGATTGCTCCTGGTTACAGATTATAAAAGCTTCTCTGCTTTCAATATCATAAAGGGTTTTTTAAATCTTGTGATCTCTGATGAACAATGGCTTAATGTGCTCAATGGCCAGTTTAATAATCCTGGCTTCGGCAGGCTGGCAAAAAAGAATGAAAAGGTTGTAATTGAATATTCTTCTCCTAACACCAATAAACCTTTGCACCTCGGACACCTGCGTAATAACTTCCTTGGCTGGAGCATTGCTGAAATTTTTGAAGCAAATGGATATGATATCGCAAAAACCTGCATTGTTAATGACAGGGGTATCCATATTTGTAAAAGCATGATCGCCTGGCAACTTTTTGCCAACGGAGCAACTCCGTTTACTACCAACACAAAAGGAGACCACTTCGTTGGCAGGTACTATGTAAAGTTTAATGAAGAATATCAAAAACAGGTGGATGCTTTGATTGAAGAAGGCATGAATAAAGCAGCAGCTGAAAGAGAAGCACCTATAATGAAAGCAACACAGGAGATGTTGTTGCAATGGGAAGAAGGAAATACCCAGATTCGTGAATTATGGAAAATAATGAATGAATGGGTGTACACCGGCTTTGATGAAACATACAAACGCATAGGTAGTGATTTTGACACGATTTATTATGAAAGTGATATTTATCTTGACGGAAAAAAATATGTAGAAGAAGGGATTGCAGGAAATATATTTTTTAAAAAAGATGATGGAAGTGTTTGGATAGATCTGACAGCAGAAGGCCTTGATGAAAAACTGGTATTAAGAAAGGATGGCACTTCAGTATATATTACACAGGATATTGCGCTTGCAACAGAAAAATATAATGACTATAAAATGGATCAGAGCATTTTTGTAATAGGTGATGAACAGAACTATCATGTGAAAGTGTTGAAGCTGATCTGTCAGAAGCTGGGAATGCCTTTTGCCGAAAACATGTACCATTTGTCTTATGGTATGGTGGAACTTACCACGGGCAAAATGAAAAGTCGTGAAGGTACTGTGGTGGATGCTGATGATCTTATATCAGAAATGGTAAGCGATGCAGCAATTAAAACGCAGGAATCAGGAAAGGCAACGGGTTTTACTCCGGATGAATTAAAAGAGCTCTATGAGATGATAGGCATTGGGGCAATGAAATTTTACCTGCTTCGTGTAGATCCAAAAAAAAGAATGATTTTTAATCCGGCTGAGTCAATAGACCTGCATGGTTTTACCGCTACCGCTATTCAGTATACACATGCAAGAATAAAATCAATTTTGCGTACCGGCCAGCCTTCAGCAGAACCGCTTGACCAGGAAAATTTATTACCGCTGGAAAAAGAATTGCTTGTTATGCTTGAACAATATACCGACCGTATTGAAGAAGCATGTAAAGAAATGAATCCTTCCATATTGGCTATCTACACTTACGAGGTAGCTAGAAAATTTAATTCATTCTATGATGTTCATTCTATATTAAAAGCCGAAAGCGAATTCAAGAAAGACTTACGGTTACGGCTAGCCCAAATGACTTCTAATGTTATTGCTTCGGCGATGGGTTTGTTGGGGATCAGGGTTCCTGAGAGGATGTAGGTTATTAACCACGGAGGAAAGCCAGAGGGGAAGAAGAGGTTACACGGAGGACGTCCTCCGTGTAACCTCTTCTTCCCCTCTGGCTTTCCTCCGTGGTAAAATATTTTAAAAACCTTACCGAAAACTATTTCAACACAATCGCCCCTAAAGCCGGCAGGTGCACGTTCAACTCAAGAAATAGCTCTTTCTTATCTAAAACCAATGCCTTAATATCAGGATTATAAACATCACCCGTTCCCCAATATTTTTTTTCATCACTATTGAATATTTCTTTCCAGTCAGATTTTCCCCGGACCTGTATCTTCCAGTTCATACGAACAACAGGAGTCATATTTAATATAATCAACAAATCATTTTTAGGATGATCTCCCATTCGCCGGTACACTATTACACATTCATTGCGGTGTTGAAGATCATGCCATTCAAAGCCTTCTACTGAAAACTGTTTTTCATATAAGGCAGGCTCACTTTTGTATAAATGGAGAATATCTCTTACACAATCTTTAAGCATTTTATGAGAGTCATGCTTCAACAACTCCCAGGGTAATTCAGTTTTATAATTCCATTCAGAGGTGGAACCAAATTCATTTCCCATGAACAGCAGTTTAGCGCCGGAGTGTGTAAACATATAAGTGTATAACACACGAAGGTTAGCAAACTTCTGCCAGTCATCGCCAGGCATCTTGTAAATCATAGGTGACTTTCCATGCACCACTTCATCATGACTAAGCGGCAACATAAAATTTTCATCCCGGAAATAAACCATGCTGTCCGGGACGGAATAATGGATCCGTCTTAAAATATTTCAGCGTATCATGCATCCAGCCCATCATCCATTTCATACCAAAGCCCAGGCCACCGGCAAATGTAGCATTTGATACTCCGGGCCAGTCCGTAGCTTCTTCAGCGATAGTTTGCACATCCGGAAAATCCCGATAGATAGTTTCATTAAGGTCTTTGATAAAAGCGATGGCTTCCACATTTCCATCACCGCCGAATTCATTAGGTTCCCATTCACCTTCCACCCTTGAATAATTTAATT
>JAABUK010005630.1_pt1 | contig 19306 bp, 6 predicted proteins | sample 5559141 | NCBI WGS metagenome assembly JAABUK01 (sample SAMN10711869, study PRJNA513367) | rock metagenome | isolation source: Antarctica rocks | place: Antarctica: Victoria Land, Pudding Butte nord | collected 2016-01-03 | reverse complement strand
CCTAACCCTAACCCTAACCCTAACCCTAACCCTAACCCTAACCCTAACCCTAACCCTAACCCTAACCCTAACCCTAACCCTAACCCTAACCCTAACCCTAACCCTAAGATTATTATACTATTTATTAGTTAGCGATCATCTTATACACGATAGAAGATAAAGAGATTTTAATAATATTGAACAAAGTTAATATAAAGACTAATTAAGAACATAATAATAATAATAATATTACTTATCTTATATAATATTGAAAGAAGAAATAGTAGACTTTTATCATTAATAATTAATATTATTATTAGAATCACATTATTATCGCGCACGATTAACTGAAGTATTGATTATTAAATTATATAAAAGATAATATTAGATTTATATAAATAATGCAGTTAACTTTTCAGTGATATTATTTAAATTATTATTAAACGATAATAATGAAGCTTAATTATTGTGAGATTAAATGAGGTAAATTGTTTATAGAATAATTCGCTCGAAATAAATTGTATAAAGAAGAAGTTGAGAAACTTATATTAATGTAAACTGATTTAGTGAAATCATTAATACTGAATTCAGATCTTTTCTGATTACTTGATTAAATCTCGCGTGTAAATAATCTCGATCATAAATAATGAGTGAGCGGTTTACTTATTTAATGTTAACTATATTAACTTATTCTTTATATAATCATTCTTCTTATTATACTTCTCATTCACAAAATAATGACTTTTAAAAAGAAATTAACAACTGATTTTGATAATCAGATAACAATATAACTGAATATTCAGTGTCTGATTTAGCTCGATCTCACTCTCACGTTAAAGAGTCTATTAAACGTGATTTAATATTTAGACATCAATTAATAATTAATATGATTAAGCGGATTAGAGAAATAACGAGAACTTATATAAAATATAATAGAAGGATTTTAATCGCTTTATTTAAAGTAGTATTAATTAAAGATATTGAATAATAATTAGACTTATCTTATACAAAAGAAAGCGGTGAATAATCTTATACTTCTTATTAATAATATAGTTCTTATAATATTAAGTCATTATAATAATGAGATTCTCTTTAAAAAAGATATTTCGCGATTTATTATAAGAGAAGTTTTAATATTATATAATTAGCAGCTTAAAGATCTGTGTTAGCTAATTATTTATTAAATAAATCAGCAGTAGAAGCTTAGTAAGAAAGATTTGTATAGAGATTAAATAGATCTGAACGAAGAAAGAGAGATACTTAGAATTAATATTAATTAATAATAGACTTGTGCGGAATTAAATATTCTTCTTAATTCGCGCTCATATTCATGTTATATTATTTATTAGTGACGAGTTTCGAACATCTTATAGAAAGCTTCAGTCTATATAATGATTTATAATATTATTCTTTAGTTGAATTAAACGGATGACGGAAAGAGAGAATGAGATTATATAAATGAAGAGAAGATTGTATTTAAGTATCTGCTCGATAATGTAAAGAAGATTGTGAATAAATATGCGAAACTCGAATATAATAAATTAAAGATAATGATAAACAATCTAATCTCTTATTCATATGATAAAGTTCTTAATAATAATATTAAAGATGATCTTTATTTTGTATACTCGAAGATTTATTATTCACTCAATCAAATTATAACTTTCTCGAATTATGAAGATTCATATAATTTATTAAACGCGGAAGATAAAGTATTAATGCGGCTCAGCTAATATATTTAAATTATAAAAGAAGTTCTTCGTTTATAAAGATGATTAGATGATTATCTATATCATTATAAATTGAATAGTCTTGAGAATATTAAAAAGAATGAAGAAATAATTATATAAAGTATAGAAGATATTATCTATAAGATTAATGATGATTAAGATAAAGATCAGCGCACTCTCGTACTTATTTATACACATTTATTGATTGAGAAGAAAGAAGTAGAGATTAAAATAGATCTGCTAAATTGAAGTTAACTAATTAGATATATGATCCTTCTTTTTTATATAACTTTTTTCTTTTATATTCTTCTTCATATCCGTTTTTTCTGTCTTATTTATATTATTTATTCTCTTTATATAATCTCTTTCCGCCTTTATATAAAGATAATCGGTAAGATATTATAGATATTATTATTGCTGAATAATTAGATTGTATAATAAATGCTCGAAATGAGCGGACTTACTATAAATAAAGAAGAGAAGAATCTATTATTATGATTAACAGTTCTAATATAAATCAAAAGTGTGAAAGTATGTTTATAAAGATTATATTGTCTGTGTTATATACTTTATCTATATTATTTAAGTGCGAATGAAGTGACTATTCTATATTATTATTTGCTAATAATATTTAATCAGTTCTCTTATAATCTCTCAAAGCTAAGTCTTCTGCGATTTAATTATTATGTTTAGCTTCTTAATATATTTCAGCAGCTGCGTATAAATAAAGCTTTATAGAATCTCAGCTTATTTTATATAATATAATCACGAGCTGATATTATGTGGATTATAATAAACAATATTGATCAGATGAGTGTGAATCTTATGCACGATCATCTTTATTTACTATTAGATATCGGACGTGATAATCTTAGTAATGGAATTGATTGTTTAAATCGTAAAGTAATGAGAATTGATATTGAAGATAAAGAGTTGTTAATATTATATAAAGATTCACGAAAGAGAAGAAAGAATAACGCGGATAATTATAAATAATCATTTTCGGGTGAGTCTCTACTATTATTAATAAGCTTATTAATAATATTATCTTATTTACTTAACTGAATAATAGATATATTAATATTCTATATAATTGATTTAATAGAGAAGTTTATTAATAAAGATGAGAAGTCTTATAATTATATCTTTTATATATGAAAGAATGATTTTGATTAAATATTTATTTATCTCAGACTTAGCGGAATGATAATAAGTATTAAGATCTTTTAGCTGAATTAAGATGAAATAATATTAAATACGAAAGTGAGATAATAATTGACTTTTACGTACGCTCATATTATAGATTAAGTAAAGAAAGATGTGAAATTAAAAGAGATAGAAGATTATATAAATCAGATTGAGAATATTTATTTATTTGAAATTAATTGTGTGTGAGAAGTTCTATAACTTTTATTAAGAGCAGATCCATTATATAAACGCAATTAATTGTGTGTGAGAAGCGCGAGATTTATACAAATATAATTGATCGCGTATAAAGAGCGCGAGATTTATATAATATAAGTAGAAAATGATTACAATTTCGCTGAACATATTATTTAATGAAATCGCTGTTAAGCTCTTTCTCTAAATTCTTATATTAAGTTTATATATTAAGTTCTCTCTCAATTTTCTTATTAATAATATTATACAATTCTTTATTTAAGAAAAGAGTATTGAATTGATTATATAACACTTTCTAATACTGCGCGTTAGATCGTGTTAAGTCGTATAATTAAATTGAAACTAGTTTCAATCTTCGAACTACTTTATAAATCTTCTTCTTTTTTCTAATTATCATTACTCTTCATTATCGTTATCATCACTCATCATCATTATTATTATCATCATTATTATTATCATCATTATTATTATCATCATTATTATTATCATCATTATTATTATCATCATCATCATCATTATCACTATTATTATTATTATTATCACTTCTCTCTTAATCATTATTATTATCATCAATATAAGTGTTTTAATTATATAATGAAGTGAAAGTGAGATATATAATAAGATGAAAGTGAGAACTGATCTTTATATAAAGCTCTTATTATTTATAATACTACTCTAATTATTATTATTATTATTACTACTATTATTCTCAATCAGTTTTAATAAATATCAATTCTATTGATTGAAGATTAATAGCTGACTGACTTTATACACAATCTTTTTAATCGCAATCTATTAATTCTATTTGAGTATAATATATTCTTTGTATAAGATATTATCATTCCGATTTAGATAGAATTATATTGAGTCTTGTACATTAATATTATTCTTATATAATCTTGGATATGATTGTTAATTCTTTATATAAGATCTGTGCTGTAACTTGTCCGAATCTGCGCCCGTTTTCAGAATATTATTATACATTAAAGTATTTTAAGGGGTGCTGTGAGAATTGTAAGTGACGTGATTACGCAGTTTACTATTCAACTTGAAACAGCAACTTCTTAAACGGAAATTTCTCATCATTATTATTTAATAAAAATGAAAATAGCTTAATTAAGATTAAGCGAAAAGCGAGTATTATATAAGCGATAAGTTTAGACGCCCTCATATAAATAATAAAAATAGCTTTTGAAAATTTAATTATATTGGATTAAAGTATATCTGATCTTTCTTTAATTCTATTACTTTCTTATTTATTCAGTATTTATTTAAGCACTATCTAATTGTATGAAATATATACAATACTTAAATAATGAGCTTACACTTCTATACAATATCTGAGATTAATAGCTGAAAGATAAAGTTAAGATAAACTCTTTATAAAATAGAATTTAAAGTAAGCGTGCATCTCGCGTATGAGCTCTTTATAGAATTCGGGAGATTATATATGCGTGCGTTTTATTAATATCTCGCGTATGAGCTTTAAATCTAATCGGATCTGTGTTTATATGCGTCTCATGTATAAGCTCTAAATCTGATTAGATTAGAATTTATATACATCTCGCGTACAAAGCTATTTATAACTTAGAATTGATCTGATCTTATATTTCTAACTATTTTCTTCGTATAAATAATTTATTTAATATAAAATGAATCTGATAATAATTATATAGAAAGATTAGATTAATAATTAAAAAGATTTCAACTTCTTTGCAAATCTCAGAATTAAAAAGTGTAAAGAAGTTGAAAGAAGTATACTGAGATTTAAATTTAGCTTTTTATATTAAGAATGTGATGTTATATTGCTAGATTATATATTCTTAATATTTTGTATTGATTTTAATATATTTAATTATATATATTAACATGATTGTTTAATTATCTGAAATAAAAAGGATGATAAGATATGAAGTGAGATAAGATTTGTTGTATAGAATTTTGATCGAGTTTACTTAATATAATCACTCGCCCGTATTAATTATATTATTAAGACTATATATTATATAAGCCACACTATTAAGATTATATTAAATTAAGTGAGAATGAACTTTACATCTTTATTTTAAGTTATTTATCTTATTAAAATTTCATCTTCTCTCTTTATATAAGATAGAGTATAAATTCATAATAAATTGTAAGAGATAATAAACTGTTTATATTATTTAAGTTTTATATAATTTAGACTATTAAATTAAAATGAAGTCTGTTTTTGAAAAGAATAAGAGTAAGCTTTATTTTATATTATACGCTCATGATAAGATATCTCAGTATAAGAAAAGACTTAAGTATAAGTTCGATAGACTATATACGCGTGCGTCTTATTAATATCTCGCGTATGAGCTCTGAATCTGATCGGATTTATATGCATCTCGCGTTTAATCTTATATTTCTAACTATCTTCTTTATATAAATAATTTATTTAATATGAAATGAATTTGCTGATGATTGTATAGAAAAATTAGATTAATAATTAAAAGAATTTCAATATTCTTTTAAATTTTAGAGTTGGGAAGTGAAAGAATATTAAAAGAAGTATATTAAGATTTGAACTTAGCTTTTCACATTATTGTGACGTTATATTGTTAGATTATATATTCTTAATATTTTATATTGATCTTAATATATTTGATTATATATATTAATATGATTATCTAGCTATCTAAAATAAAAAGAATAATGAGATATAAAATGAGGTGAGATTTGTTATATAAGATATTAAATAGAAGATCGAGTTTACTTAATATAATCTCTTCTGTATAAGTTATATTGTTAAGACTGTATATCATATAAGTCACACTGTTAAGACTGTATTGATTCGAGTGAGAGTGCTTAAAAACTCTACATTTTTTAATAAGTTACTTATCTCATTAAAATTCTATCTTCTCTTTTCATACGAGAGAGAGTATGAATTTTCGCTTGATTGTGAGAGATCGTAAGCTGCGTATATCATTTAAGTTTTGTATGATTCGAATTATTAAAAAAAAAATGAAGTCTGTCTTAAAAAAGAATGATAGTCTGCCCTCATTTCATATCGTACGCTCATTCTGAGATATCTCAGTATAGAAAAAGAATGATAGTCTGCTCTGACTACTAAATAGTTTTTATGATAGTAGTTTCAGGCTTATTCGCTCTCTTTGAAGAAAATTCGCTTCCTCGAAAAGTGGGGACGAAAAAGTCGAGTCTGAGAATTTTCTTTTTTCTTTTTTTTTAGGTTCTTTTTTTTATTCTCTTTTTTATTTACAATCTTCAATTATCTACAGCTCTCTCAATAATTTATATAATCAAATTCTAAGTTGACTATTTTATAATTCGCTCATTTCTCTACATTATAGCCTTCTCAGTATTTTTATAGCATTGTGATTGAGCGAGAAAATGAAAATATCAAATCTTTGAATTTTTTGATTCTGTGATTCCGGCTGCAGATGATTATGCCAAGCCGCACCTCATCAAAAATTTCAACTATTAATCTTCAACTATCTGCATCTCTCTCAATAATCGCTATAATTAAATTCTGAGTAGGCCACTTTATAATCTATTTCTTTTGTTAAATTATAGCCTTCTCAGATTTATTCTATCATTTAAATTGAGTGAGAAAATTGAAATATTAAATCTCTCAATTTTTTGATTCTGTGATTCCGGCTGCACATGATTATGCCAAGCCGGATCCTGTTAAAATTTTCAATTAATAATCTTTAACTGCCTGCATCTCACTCAATAATAAAGATAATTAAATTCTGAAAAAGTGATGTTATAGTCTACTCTTCTAGCTATTTTTTTGCCTACTTACTATTATTATAGAGCTTCGATTCAGTGAGGAAATTCAAATATAAAATCTCTTTATTTTCAGATTCTATGATTTCAGCTGCAGATGATCCGTGCGAGCAGCTGCATCTCTCAAAAATTACTTACCTCATTAAATTTCTATTTTCTTTCTCTGTATTAGAATAATCGTGAATTTCTGCTCGATCGTGAGAGAGAATAAGTTATATATACTGTTGAAATCTTATTTAATTCAGATTATTAAAAAAAAATGAATTCTATCTTTGAAAAGAATGGTACTGTGCCCCCATTCCACATTTTACGCCCGTATAGAGATATCTCAGTACTAATAAAGAATGATACTCTGTTCTCAATGAAATAAAGTCTTTATAATTTTTAGACTTATAAATATTATAATCAATCTTATATATCTAATAAGATCTTAAATCTATATTTAAATTAATTTATATAGAATTCTAATATATTATTAGATATATAAGATTGATTATAATATTTATAAGTCTAAAAATAGTTTTATTAGATAGCTGACTAAATTCTTTATTAAATAGCTTACTCAGATATTTTATAATTTATAATTAGAAGAAGTGTGAATTAAATTTAATATATATTAATATAATAATTTAGAAAATAGAAATTATATTAATATTTCTAATTAAAAATTGAAGTGCACCCACTTAAAAGCTAAGCTAGCTAGAATCTGATTTAGTCATTTTATAGTCTGAAAAATTGGCTTTCTAATAATATTATTTATAGAATCTCAGCTATAATCATTAGCTTTATATAATTAATTAAGCTTTAAGAATTTATTTAAAATTTAATTAAAAGTAAATTTTAAGCTTTAATAGAAGTCTATTAATAGAAAAAAATAGAGTATTATATAGAGATTTATCAGTGCTTTCTAATGATATTATTTATAGTATATTAGCTAGAATGATTAGTCTGATATAACTGATTTAAGCTCTTTTCACATTTTTAATTCTAATGTTCTTAATATCAAGACTTTCTTCAATTTTCACGCTATAACGCGGGAATACTATTCTCAAATAGGAAAGATATCAATTCAGTGATACAAGAGATAATATAGAAGTCGCATTTCTTAATATTTACTTGAAGCTTTGCTTTCTTCAGAATCTTTAATATCTTCTTAATATGCTGTTCATATTCTTTTCTCATATTATTAAATATTAGAATATCATTCTAATATAATATCACGAATCATTCTAATATACTCAGAAACATATTATTTATATATCTCTAATTAATTAATAGAATTAAGCTTAATTCAAAGAGCATCACTAAATAACAATAGTTTCTATATATTATACTAAATATTATTAAATCACTATTTCTGATTATAATTATTCTGATTTAGTGAAACACTTAATAAATATCTATCTTTATTAGAAACTTCGCGCTAATAAGCTGTCTCAACATCTTATCTATTCTGAGTATCAGATATTTGTTCTTCTTTATAAGGGCGTTCAGATCTTAATAATTCATATAGAATTAAAGCTCTTCATTCAGCTTTCGAATTAATAGAATCGGAGATGTAAATAACACATTACTTAATTTAATAAATCTCTTCTTAAAATTCTTCTTAATATATCTCTTAATCATATTAAGCTCCGCAGAATTCATCTGTTAATAGAATTATTTTCTAAACAGTTCGGCACTCTTCTACAGTTCTATCTAATAATCATATTAATTTTAATGCGGAAGAAGAGTGTCTGAAGTCTTTTTTAAAAAGACATGAGTATATTCATGAAACTCAGGCGGAATTATCTCTCATGAATTCTTCTTAATCTTCTTATTATTCTTTCTCTACTTTTCAATATTCTTGAGAATGATTATAATAATCTCCGTTTCAGATTTCTTAATCAGCTCTTTAAAAGCTGCTAAACTTATTATCTTAATATTCTCTAAATTAAAAGAGATTAAGCTTCTTAAACTCATATTATCTCTTTATTTTTAAGATCTTTAAGACTTCATTCTTTTTTTTATAGAAGACTTAGCTAAGAATAAGATTAATCTTAAATTAATCTTTATCTCTTTACGCTTTAGAATTCTAGTAAAAGATCGTTTCATCTTCTATTTTAATCTATTTAAATCTGAGCATATATACTTAGAGTTATTCTTATATATTTAATTATAGTCAGATATATTCTTCTCTATTTAAGAATGATTAGAGTTGTTTATATCTAACTTATTTCTATTTTTCGATATTTTATTATATCGCATGTTTAGTAAAATAGTTGGATTTCTATCATTATATTAATAATATTCCGGCTCGAAATTCATAATATCAGTAATGAGATTAGATATATAATTATGCAATCTCATCTACTTCTTTTCTAGAATAATAGAATATATCGTCTGAATTATATAAAAGATCTGTGATATCTATTAATATCTCATAATTATTATAAGTATATAAATCGTCTGCGTTATAATAGAATACTTTCTTCTAATAAAATCTGTTAATGAAATCTTTTTAATTAGATTTATTAAACTGATTTGCAGTCTTTTATATAGATTCTCGATCAGTTAATAGTCTATTACTGCTATAAGTTAACAGTTAGTATTCATTAATATAGATATATTTAGAGAACCTATCTTTTCTTTATTTAATAAAGTATTTATTAGAAACGGAGGCTCTATTTAGTCTCTAACTACTGCAGAAATAATAGTCGACGATATTCTCAGTTAATATTTCTGTTCGGGTTTCTTTATAATTACTTCTGCGCTTACAAATCTATTTATAATGTTTTTATAATAATCTACTCTTTTTTCAATTTCTAAGAAATATTAGAATCTTTTTTCTTAACAGTTATTAATTCTGAACAGTTCTTAATTATATATTCTAGCTGTTAATATTTATAATATTAAAACTTCTTATAATCTATCTTAATTGTATAGAATTAAGATGATCTAACTAATCTAATTATCTTAGTTAGTTTATTAGCTAACTTTCTCTTTCTAGATTCTAAATCTACTCGAACTGTTTCGCGATCTTTTATAAATATTCTTATCTTTTGAATATTTATTTTATAGAATTACAGATTCTTAATTATCTTCTTTAATAAAGAGTATCTATTTAAGATAATTACTTGCTTTAATTTATTATAGATTTTAGATCTTATATCTTAAATCTAATTCTTCTCTAAGATGTTTATTTAAGCAGTATATCTCATAAATTCTTTAAGAAAAGTGAGCAGATTCTTATTCTATTAACGGAGCTATTAATATTTATCTCTTATTATCTGCTTTTGAAATAGATTAGCGAATTAATTTATTAATATCTATAGAAGAGAGATAATAGTTGCGGTCTTAAAATCTTTTAAATATAATTTCAGAAGATCTTCAATCTCGTCTTTAATTCTTAATCTTATATAGATCACTTAATCTATTTCTATAAGAAATCTATTCTTATTCACTCTTAGCTTTATTTTAATAAATGATAATTATATCGCGAATTATTATAAAGTTTCGATTTTAAATATTTTCGAATTAGAAAGCTTCTTATTTATTTTCTAGTCTTAATCAGTTTCTTCTATTATAGTTATTGAGACTTCTAATACTTATTATAAGTTCTCTACTCTATTTAATTAAGATTAGAATATAATAGATATAGCTAATCTTATTAGTAATCTCTTTACTAATATTTTCTTATCTCTCAGTATTAAGAACTGTTAAGACTAGTTATAATAAGATTTAGATATCAGAGAATTGTGAATAGAAATCACTGTTTTTATATAGAAGAGTTAAGAGTAGAGTATAATTAATAATATAAATTGATTATAGAAGAAGAGATTATAAACTTAAGAGATAAACATTTATTTATATAATTATTAGTTATGATCTGTGCTTTATACTTCTAAGTGCTTCTTTCGAGCACTCTCGAGCATTTACTTCTGAGTGTTTCTGTTAAGTATTCTTAAGCACTTCTCTTAATATCTAATTTATAATCATTCTTATTAATCATAATTATTAAGAACAGATCTATTATAGTTTCACATAATATTGTGCGTAAGTGAGATCTCGTTTCTTAGTCTACTGTTAAGTCTTGATAGTCTATACTAAGTCTGTTGATTATTGATTTCTTATTGTAATATTATACTTCTTCAAGTTAACTTAATCTCTTAAACTACTTAAATCTTCTTCTATAATTTTTAATTCTTTTATTTCTTTCTTTCTTTATTATACTCTTATATCGTGTTAATAAATCTTTCTCTCATAAACAATATCAGATTCAGACGAAGAAGATAATATTACTAAGAGTGTTAATTATAATCGCGTGTTCTGTTTATACTGTATGAAGTTATTTGTATATATTTTCTAAAGATGTCTCGAAGTGTTCGAAGTATATTTGTTATAATATTCATTATAATAATAACTTCTCAAAGATCGACTTTTAGAGACTGCGATAGAAAGAATTGCGATTAGAGATTATTTGAAAGACAACTCTTCTTCGTCTTTAACAAAATACTGCTGAGATAATAAGTCTTGACTCTCGCATAAAATCTCTTCGAGTGACTTAGAGTAATATAATTACTCAGAAGATTAAGTCTTTAAAGAAGCTTGATTAGAAAGAGAGATATTTGAAGAAGAGAGAGTTGTTAATTAATGTAGAGTTGAACGTTATTTTTAATAAGGCGCAGCTGACTGCTTTTCTTGATTCTTCTTATATCGAAGATTTCAGCGATGATAATTCTTAAGAGTCGCGGGATTGAGATTTGTTTTTAATTCTTATATGTTTTCTGATATATTATATTCTAATTATTTTATTAAATAATGAGTTTTGTCTTTAATCTTTTAATTATTCAGCACTTATTCTACTTCATATTTCTGATTCTGATTATCTAAATGAATTGAAGTCTGTTTAGCGTTCTTTAATATAAGTTCTAAAAGAAAAATATTGAATATAAAATAAATTCTCATGATATCTGAAAGTTTGAGTCTGTAGATTGACTTATTTAAGACTTTCTAAATTAGATAGAGATTAAGTTTTGTGTAATTTAATTTTATATTAAGTCTTTTGATTTTAATGTTTCAATGAAGTAGATATACTAAGTTTCTCTCTTTGAGATTTGGTTCGTTAATTCTTTTAGAGTTATAGTAGATCCTGAATCTTTAACTGATAAACTCAAGATCTTTTGTTAATTCTTGATGTAGATTGATTAATAATTATATATTGATAACTGATTTTTGTGTAAGTTGTTCTACTTCTCTTGATTATTTATATAGAACGGGTTCATATCTGTAATTCGCGTAAAATGATGACACTTCAGTTGCTATTAATGCATTATTATACGCGAACTGCGTTAATAATAGAAGTATTACTTAATTATTCTGACAATAGTTTATATAATATTGTAAATATTATTTCAGTGTCTGATTAATTCTTTTAGTCTATTTGTCTGTTTGCGGATAATAGATAATTGATAATTTATGCTTAATCTTAAGCTGATCTATCAATAATTTTCAAAATTTAAAAGTGAATAGTTTATCTTGATTAGAGAGGATTTTCGTTAATATATTATGATTTGCGAATATTGTTTGTAAAAATGTGTAGGTCAGATCCTTCGTATTAAATGCTTTTAAATAATTGATGAAGTATGCGTATTTTGTTAATCTATTAGTAATAACTAAAATGTTATTATAGCTAATATTTGTTATTAAATTTTTGGATAAGAGTAATTTAATGATGAAGTTCAATATTATAAATTTCTAAGCTTCTTCTAATATCTTTGATAACTATATCTTCTCGTATAATTTATATTGAGAGTGCTTTGTTTTTCAATAGATATTATAATTAATAATTCACTGTTAAACTGCTTTGTTCATCTCAGAAAAATAGTAGAATCTGAAAATGTATTTCAGAGTTTTTTTCTATTTCTTGATATTCATAAGAAGTCTTCTTATAATATTATCAGAAAATCGTTTCTTTCACTTAATTTATGATATATATCAGTTCTTTATATAAGATCAGCCCGCTATCTTGTTTTTAAAAGACTGAATATTTTTCGGAATTTTTCTAAATTTCGCGGGATAAATAATTATTTAAGTATGATCTAATAATTCAGCGTTTCTAATTTTAATCAGAGATTTGAAATGTCGAAGTGATTATAATATGATTATATATTATAAATCCGTCTGAGTTCTCACGTAAAACTGATTATAGAGCGAATTTAATATCTCGGACGTGATCTGCTCGACAACTCAAAATATTAGCTTTGACGTTATTATTTTCTTTTCGATAGAATATCTTAAAGTTATATATTAATAATAGCTCAGATCATTATATCTGACGTCTATTTAATATCTTAATAGTGATGAAATATAATAGATTTTTATAATCTATATAGACTTCTATAAAGTACTTAAATCCTTTTAAGTATACTTATTATTTATTAAACGCGATAATTATAATTAGAAGTTCCTTATTATGAATCTTGTAATTAAGTTCTGCAGAAATCATTTTTCTAAAATAGAAGATGACAAATCTCAATCATTCTTCATTATCAGATTGACTTATATATATATCGATGATATAGTTTAATATATTTATTTTAAGCATAATTTATCTCTTAAAATCAAATATTGCGAGAATGAGAACTATTATAAATTTCTATTTCAGCTTCTGAAATAAAGACTCTACTTCTATTTTTTAGATAAAGAACACTTTCTTTCTAGTCATTTATATTAATAAGACGATTATTTTTGAGTAATCCGTAATGAATCTTTGATAGAAGTTGGCGAATTCGAGAAATAATTGTAATTTCTTCACTAATATAGATTGCGGTCATTTAAGTATGATTATGATCTTGAATTTATTTATCTAAATTCTTATAACTGTTAAAATAAACTTAAGAAACTTAATACTTTACTTATAAAACTCATATTTCTCAATCTTCATTAATAAATTTTTCGTTTAAAGAGCGCGAAGCATTTTTCGAATATATTCAATATATTGTTCTTTAATTTCAGAGTATATAAGAATGTTATTAAGATAAATGATATAGAACTAATCTAGATATTCTTTAAAAACATTATTTATTAGAGATTAAAAGAAGATTGAAATGTTTATTAATTTAAATAACATGATTAGATACTTATAATAATTATAATGAGTTTGGAATACTGTTTTTCATTTCTCTTCTTTTTTTATTCTCATTAAATTGTACGCTTTTCATAGATTAAGTATTGTAAATCACTTAGCTTCACGAATATAATTGTGTAACTTAGAGATAAGAGATAATGTATAACGATTTTTTATGATTATATTATTTAATTATTAATAATTAACACACAAACACATTTCTTTATTTAACTTCGGAATGAACAGAATTGAATATTCTGCAGATGAAGTTAAGAATTGAATAAACTCTTTCTTTTAATTCTTATTAAAATATTCTTGTAAAATCTTAAGTTCTTTTTTAGAAAGAGAATAAATAGATTTATATATAAGTTTCTTATTAAATTCTAATAGAATTTCGTGATTTTAGAGTTGATGTTTAGATAACGCAGATGCGCTTTTATTCTTAATAAACAAACATTTAAATTTGTTATATTTAAGTGAATACTTAGAAGATTTCTCTATTATTTCTGTTAAGTATCTATCGTTAGATTTTATTTATATTATCTTAATAAATAATATTATTACTGTGATTATTTCGCAGATATAATTAAGAAAGCTGATAGTCCGTTGTTTTCAACTTACTTTTAAATTATAAGTTTTTAATTATAGAATTCTTAGAATAATATTGTATTTAATTTTCACAATATTTAATATTATCTTTTCGGTGTGTTATTATATAATTAGATTGAGCGAATAAGTCTCTATCTTAATTCATTCTTGATTTTACTTTATAAAACTTTTATCTGCTAGTGCTAAGTAATAAAGTTTATTCTTTTCTTAAATTAATAAATGTGAGCGAGTTATATACGCTAAGAAAGCATAGTTTCCGATGACTTTAAAATCTATTATAATCTTGACTTTTTATTATTCAATATTCTCTTATAAGATTATATGTCGTGTATAACTAATATCAATTACTGCTAGTTTTTGAGACTTGAGATTAGATTCTTTATTGAGTCTTAAATACAAAAAGCTCTCTTGTTTTTTAACTTTTTAAATTAATAGTTTCGGAAATGAGTATATTCTTTCTTTATAAAGTAATAATCGAGATTATTGCACAGAAAGTGTGCGTATAACTTGTAAGAAATGCGATACTCTCTATTACAAATCACTCTTACTATCTTTAATTCTTTGAATTCTTTAATTTGCGTTATACTTGCGCTTTATATTTCTTTGAGATAAGCGGGAATATTAATCTTATATAAGTTGACTGCTTCTTAAACATTACTATTTTAATAATAATAAATCTGTTTCTAATTTTGATTTGAATAGTCTTCTATATAATATATTCTTAATCATAATTTCGACTTAATTCTTTAAAGTATCTTTTCGGGCGCATATATCTTATATTAATGTTGAGATTTCAATTTATAATCTTTATCTATATATAATACTAACTCTCAGAACTTAATAATCATTTCTATATAATTCTTATTATATTTGAGATTGCTTAATACTCATTTCTAAGATACTTTAAAAATGGCGCTTAATAATTATCTCATCTTCTTTTATTTAAGTTTCTTAAGATATTACTTTAAGTTGTTTTTGTCTAATCTGTGAATGGCGCATTAATCATCATAATAAATAGTTTAAAATAAGTAGATATAAAATAATTTTATGAGTTTTTAATCGCGAATTTATTCGAATGATTTAATAACTGTTTTTAATATTAGTATTTCAATATCAGCGCAGCTGATATTTTATATGTTATCTAATTTATTCATTCTCTATTTCGCCGATTCTTTCGAGATCGCGTGTAACTGCTATTTATTAGAACAATTATTGACTCGATGTTTAGATTTCTCATAATAGAGATATAAGTTTTTTTTCATTCACTTCTCTTGCTAAATTGAAGAGAGTTTGTCTTAATTAAATTTCTTTCTAAACTTTCTCTGATTCGTGATATTTAAATTCATTTCTCGAAGATATCAAACTTATTTAAATTAATATTCTCTTTTCCGATACTTACTTAAGATAAACGCTTAAATGCGTTCTTATTCTTTTTCTATCTATCTTTTATATAAATGATTATCTATCTTAATAGATATATTAACTAAACTCTTTAGTTTATCTGATCTTTTAATTCGAGTTAACTCGTTTTTAATTAAATTCTTCAGTTCTAGATAATATTTTGTTATAAACGCTACATTATCTTACTTAATTTATGATATAATCTACTGGAATTTAAATACATACTCTATTACTAAGTCTATTTATCGAAGTTTCTAAACTTCTTATTCAGTAGTTCATTCTTCATCTACTTCTTTATACACTCGTCTGATATACTTCTTAAAATAAGAATAGCTGACGAAGATTCTTTTTATTTTCTCTTTCTTATCTTTAATCAACTTTTCTAAATGATCTGTTAGATAAGATTCGAATTAATCAAAGACTTCATCTTTAAGATAAGTAACTGCGAATATCATCTTAACTTCAATTATCTTCAATCTTTAAATATTAAATTGAATATATATATTAACTTAAATTAAGAAGATTCGAAGTTTCTTCTTATCTTTATAAAATGTATTAGAAATATTGACTTTTAAGAAGATGTGATTTATATCAGCGATTTCTTTTTGAGATTATTTTTATTTAGAGTGTGATATGTTTATTTTAATGATTTCTATTATAATAAAGTGACTGATATTTAATAATAGATAGTTAAAGTATTAAGAACTGTTAAGACTAATTATAATAAGATTTAGATATTAAAGAATTGTAAATAGAAATCACTATTCTTATATAGAAGAGTTAAGAGTAGAGTATAATTAATAATATAAGTTAATTATAGAAGAAGAGATTATAAATTTAAGAGATAAACATTTATTTATATAGTCATTAGTTATGATTCGTGTTTTATGTTTTCGAGTACTTCTTTTAAGCACTCTCGAGCACTTACTTCTAAATACTTCTATCAAGCATTCTTAAGCACTTCTCTTGACATCTGATTTATGATCGCTCTTATTAATCACAGTTATTAAGAATAGGTCTATCATAGTTTCACATGATACTGTGCGTAAGTAGGATCCCGTTTCTTAGTCTACTGTTGAGTCTTAACGATTCGTGCTAAATCTGTCGATTGTTGATTTCTTATTGTAACACTCAGTCTCTCTTTAAATGACTAATTCTTTTAAATCAGTTGTTATCTTTCAACTATTTATATATCTCTTTCTTTCTATTAATAATTTTATATCTTCTGAATTATCTGATGATTTTCTATTATCTTATTAATCTCTTTATTATAAGTCTTAATCGTCTTATTATATAAATTACAGAACTTCTCAAATATGCGCAGTATATTACTCACGTTATTTTATATTCTTGTAACGAACTTTATTACTTCTTAATTCTTAGCAAGCTATCTTAAAGTCGTCATCTCTTAAATCATTTCTATCTTAATATTCTCTATTTATAAAGAGAATTATTATTAATTTATATCTAAATTATTTTATAATATAAGATCTTTCTCTAATCTTTCTTAATTAAATTGAGTCATATTAATATTAATTAGCTCAGAAACTAAATTTTAGATTCTGCTTTTAATCATATTATTTTAAGTGCTCTTAAGATTCTTCTATTCATGAATATTAACTGTTAATTAACAGATCTCAGATCTATTAACTTAATTCTCAGATTATCTTACTTTTTTAAAGATGTCTTTAATTTCTCTCTCTCTTTAAAGATAGATAACTGAACTCAATATATTAAGCTTATTTACAAAATCTATCTCATTATTAAAGAGTCTAAGAGTGATTTAAAGAAGATTTAATAGAAATAAGCCGATCTATTCGAAATTTAAATTAGTTAAAGAATGACTATTTTATATTTGTTTAAATAATAAAGAGAATGAACTTGAGTATATTATAATACCTTAAACTAAATATATTTAATAGTTTATAGAAATAAATACTTAAGTTATAGAAACTAATCTAGCTTATAAAGAAGCTGCAGAAGTATTAAATGCGCATTATAATCGCTAATTCTAATATAGTTCTTTAGCTCTGAGACTTAATCAAAAGACGTAGCTTTAATATGTTAAGCTTATATGTTAAGTCTCAGACATTTCATTATATCGCACGTATAATAAAATAGTTAGATTTTTATAATCAAGTCTATAATTATCTCTCGCGTATAATTATTCTTTATAGTTATAGCAACTCGTAACATTAAAACTATTAATTAAGTTATTAATATTTATTTCTTAAAAGTCTTACACAACTTCAGATTTTAAGTTAAGAACTTAATAATATTATATAATTTATATCTTCTTTTTTATAAAGTTATAAATTATATTTTATAATTTTATTTCTTGTGTCACTGAATCTATGATCCTTCCCTTAAAGATTTAGCGTTACCGCGCTTTAACGTCAAAATTTTGCTGTAGTCTTGGCGTGAGAAACATTAAAAATCAAAATTTTGCTGCAGTCTTAGCATGAGAAGTATCAAAAATTGATTTTTTAATATTTCTCACGTTAAGACTGCAGCAAAATTTTAATACTAAAGCGCGGTAACGCTAAACCCTTAAGGAAAGGATCATAGATTCAGTGACACAAGAAATAAGCTTTAATATTAAATTTTTAAGAAATTAAAATATGCGCTTATTAGAAATAAGTGTTATTTCTTATTTCTTTAGAGTTTCTGAGTTAAGATTAATTCTATTAAATATTCTTTACATCTTTTTAAAATTGAGATTCTTATTAATTAACATTATTTTCAACTTTAAAGTCATCTTTATTTTCTTTAAACTAATCTTTTTATTATCACTCTTCTTTAATATTATAAATCCTCTCTTCTCACTCTTATATTAAATATTATTAAAGATTATTATTATCTTTACTTTTATTAAAGTAGACTTTAGACATTTATATTATAAGTTATTATATTCTTCTTAAAATAAATACTGAGAGATTAAAAAAGACTTATAATCTTAAATAATATTATAATTATTTATTTAAAGCTCTTTTATTATTAGAGATATTAGATTCTGCGATATAATAATAATCAGATCTTCTTTCTATTTTATAAACTCTTGAATATTAATTGATATAATTCAAGTTCAATAATTATTATAAACTCTCTTTCTAGAAAATTACTACACTATTTAATAAAATTCTTAATATAGAATACTCAGAATTGAGTAATACTGAATTCGGACTTTATTAATTTTATTAAGTATTGATTATTTATATTAATACAGCTTATTAATTATATGCTTGAAGAATATTAAATGTAAATATTTCTTTTTAATAAGATTCTTGCGAATATTTAAGAGTTT
>JAABUK010005629.1_pt1 | contig 19306 bp, 30 predicted proteins | sample 5559141 | NCBI WGS metagenome assembly JAABUK01 (sample SAMN10711869, study PRJNA513367) | rock metagenome | isolation source: Antarctica rocks | place: Antarctica: Victoria Land, Pudding Butte nord | collected 2016-01-03 | reverse complement strand
GTCCAGTGTATTTTCCCCCAAAGGTCGGCGCGACACGGATTCTTGAGAACCTTATTCCACTGATGGCATACTTCATGTCCTTGCAGCTTTGTTGCAAAGCCAACGTGCCTCAGTATCTGGCTCAGCAGTTCGTCTGGCAAGTTAGTGATCGTTCCCGACAGCCGTCGTTTGTTGCCGGGTTCAGACATGGGTGCCATTAAAGCTGGAGGACGGCTAGCTTGTTGCTGAATGTATGCGTCTGCTTGGTGGGCTGCCAGGATGTGACAGTGACCTCTGCCGAGCTGCAATGCAAGGCAAAGATTCAAAATTTTATATTCTTGATTCAAAAAGATCATTGGGTGCTTGTGGATGCACCAGCTTACCACCTGCCTGAAGGGTTCACCATGGCAATGTCTGATGTACATGTGACCGCAAGTCAGCTTCATCGAACTGTTGACCAGCCAGCTGCAACTTTCAGAAATATTCAGATTCAGTCAACTGCTTTGTTTGACACATGTGTACAAGCAAAGTACAAGCAAAGTCAGACTAGCTCATGACGTCCAATACCGTAGCAAATGTTACCAGCTGGAGTCTACAAGCTATATGAAAAATAAGGCTTGGTTTTAGGCAGACGATGCTTGAAAGTCTCTTTGAGTACAGCCTGGAGCTGGCCAATGTGGAAGCTAGACACACTACTCCAAGCATTTGGAGGACTCGACAGACATAAAGATTCTAAATTGGCAAATGCTGACAAAAATGTCATAGGCCGGGTCAGCTGCATGGTATCTGAAGCAAATCTCAAATTTATGTTTCTCAGGTGAGTCATCTGCTCCAGAACAGTTAGCAAACCAGACAGTTTGTTGTAAGGCAGATCAAGATCCTCAAGATGCCTCAACTGCGCAAATTCAGGGGGGAGGTCAGACAGGAGGGTGTATTGCATCCTCAGTTGCTTTAGCCCAACCATCTGACACACACTGTTTGGAATGTCATGCGTGAGAGTGCTATCGACGGCAAGACTTTGAATCTGTGTAGCACCCTCTAGCGCCTCTGACAACCAAACTGACTCATCAGGGACAAACTCACAACCGTCGAAGCTGACTTTTGTGAGACTAGACAAATATTTGAATGGCACAGGCGTGGACACAACATGACAGTTACTCAACGACAGCTTGCACAACGAGCTGAGCGACGGACCAACTGCAATGTGTAAAACAGATGCATCCCTTTCACTATACTTCATGACAAGTCTCTAGAGAGCTGTGAAATGTGTGCTGTCTGGTTCTATGCGCCCCCCTGGAATGTGTGAAGTCGTTAAGGCAGCCAAATTAGGAAGTGAACCTAAGGCTGCCATCAGGGGCCCTGCCATTATGCCGTCATTCAGAAAGGTAAAGCCCTCCAAAGCAGTGAGTGAGCTGAGGAGCCCTTGAGTTGTCCATGTCCTACTTTGACCCAGTGAGTTGATATGTATCTGCTGCAGCTTGCTCATGCCGCTGAGACAGTCCATGTCAAAGTTGAGCTGTGACTGGTCATCTGAGTACAGTGTCAAGTGCAGCTCCACGAGATTCTGGCTTAGGCATGTCAGAAGCAGCTGGTCACTCAGCAGAGGACAACTCATGAAATCAGCGTTTGCACCCAGAGTCCTCTATTCAGTTCTGGCTGCACATCGGGTTGCAGGCAATATTCATATCGTCTCACCTGTCAACAAGTAAATGTTGATTTGCTTGTTTCGACGGTGCAAGTAATCCAGGAGATATGGCAGTTGATTTTCTATAAAGAATCGCGCCTCTGTGATCTTGGAGGTGCTTTGCCCACTAGGCTTCCACTGGTCAGTAGACATCCTGATATCAGGGATGCCTGCAGCTCGATCGGCCAGCCAGTTGACGTATTGCTCGAGGTCTTTTTCACGCGGGGCCTTCAACGTTTCAGCGCGAATCCTCTCCTCAGGGACGCTCGTCCACAAGTCGGCACAACATGGCTCTGAAAGAACGCTGTTCCATTGACGACAGACTGTATGTGCCGTAAGCTTTGTGCTCAGATCAAGATGCTTGAGCACTTGGGACAGGAGCTCGTTCGGGAGAGTACTTAGCCCGCCTGATACACCCCATCTATGGCGAACTAGATTTGTCATGTGCCGTAGGTATACACCGTACACAAGCACCAGGTATCAAATAGTTTGAAGGTCGAACTCTTGACAGCTGCTCTGACAGAGGATTTGGCACAGCGTAGGCAACATGGACTCACGGAATTGTCTGATTGAGTTGGCTTCCAGAGTGGAATTATCATCGTCCTTGTAAAGACCGCGAAAAATTGAAATAAAGACTGCGCATGACACCAAGAACGACTTGCGCGCATCGAACCAGCTCTTGGATACGTAAGGCCAGTAAGGCCGCCTTCAGCTAGCTTTGTAAACGAAAAGCTGCTGTACATGTGTGACATTGTGCTTACACGTTCAAATCTGCGCACACGTCTGTCACTTCATTTCAAACCTTGCAGTCTAGGGTGTGGAGCCAGTTGCGACTCATCAGACATCCTGGCTTGAAAGCACAGGGCTTTCTGCCCACTACAAGCACCTTGCAGTCAAGTGCAGCGCTGTCTTGACAATATATCCATTACTGGCCTCCTTCACTGCATCATAGGTGTCCCAATGATTTTAACTGCTGCCAGATGCTCCTGGGATGCTTGGCTTGACTTGAAGTCTGGGATACGGCCTCATGTGAGGACAGATGCACCTTGAAGTTATATCTGCCAGGTGGAATGGTATACTTCTGCGGCACAAGATAATTGGTCTTTGTGAGTTCACAAGTCTGCGTCGTGCACAATCACATAGACAATTTTTCGCAAGCAGCCAGTTGCAGGACAAGCCATAACATGTGGCAGCAACGCCAAGATCTGATGGCGTATACAAACATCGAGGTTGTAGACAAACAGAGGTAGAGAGCATGCCGTCAAGCACCAAATGGTCCAGGCCGGCAGTGGAACCCAAAAAACACGTACCTCATGCACACTAGGACTCCAGCTGTCATCTCCACCAAGACCCATGTGCAGATGATCCAGGTACACATGGTTGATGCCATCTGGCTGTAGCTCGTAGTCATGCCTTGCCAGAGACAGGTTGCTCATGCTGTACCTGCCGACCAAAAACCGGTACTTGCAGCAATTGAGATGAAGCCCAGAAGCTGTCACATCTGCCTATACTGAGACATGCATGTCTGCATGTGTGCCTGGTAGATTTGACACAGTAACCTGTGGGTGCTGCCAGCAGCAGCAATCTGTTTCTGGCCACATTGGTGTCATGTAAGTTGCCGACACCAATTGATTGCATTATAATTGGATGCGCACAAAACAGGACGCTGCATTGATATTTTGACCAGAGCCCAGGGCTTACTGCGTGACGCTCATTTGCAGAAGATTACGGTCAGCTACTGCTGTCACCCCATGACCATCCTTGTCATGTATACTGCTCCATCTCACATCTGCACGGCCTCCATTCTCCCCTGTACTCACAAAGTAATGAGTGTACTGAGATCACTGCAGTGACAGATCTTGCTCTGTGGCCACTCTAATTGTCTAGCAGAAGTACAACATACACTCTGGCATGCAAATGGCGCTTCCAGCTGCTATTGCACATTTGCCATTGCAGACTTGCTTGTGTAGCTCTGTGGTGTGCTGTGCTACCACTCAAAATTGTACAGTTGCTGCTGCTGGTGTTGCAAATGCTCAGCACTTTCCAGGCTGTTCAAGCCATCTGTTGCAGCACCAAGAGTCTTGATATGACAACATACGACACATCCCAGGCTTGCAAAACTAGCGATGTCCAATGTTCCCGTCATGCTACCAAAAGCAAGGCACGGACATTCTACAGTGTCCTCCTGCATGTCTGCAACCATGTGTGCAGCTCATCATGCATGGAAGATGAACAGACTCTCACCAGGAACAATGTACGGCACATGCATGTCCTGTACAGTGCTGCTGTACTCCCTGATAGGGGCACCTGACTTGCGGTCCCAGTAGCACTCATGGGGCCCTGCCCCGTACCACTGCACCTGCTCGCATTTCTTGGGCACTCCAAAGTGAAGACCAATGCGAGGCAGGGACCTGCACCATGCCCTCTGTGTTGGCAAAGTCAAGCTGGCTGGTGCAGCAGAGTAAGCCAAGGCTGACACCATGGCGGCCAAAAAAGCTTCTGAGCTGAAGCTTTTCGAACCCCATAAATAGGGCTGAAGGGCACTTGCAACACTTGCACAGCAACAGTGACAACACAAGCACAACCGCCTGTCTCTGCCCTCGCCGTCACTTGTCTGTGTTGCCAAAGTTCCCATTACCCAAGCAAAGGTGAGTACGGATTAGACACTGTGCAACCGCAACACTGTATACCTGTAAATCCAGCATGCGCCTCTATCAGCACTGCCAGCGAAGTGTGGGAAGAGAGACAGCTTGCCCAGCAGCCACCCCAGCGCCCGGAACAGCAGTGGCACCACTCTGCATGCAGCACAGCAGTGTCGACAACCACAGAGACTACCGCTGCTTGGGTGCAACTTCACAAGTCATGCTGCCAGTGTCAGACTCGGCTGGCGTTGTTAGTGTGTATGGACTACTCAGTGACTGCAGTGCTGTAAGTACAACACACGAGCCATGCAAGACAAGAAAAAAATGGCTTTTCAGCAGTCATAACGGGAGCCTCCTAAGGCGGCCGCCCGGAGCTGTGACCCATGCGTACTCAGCATGTCAATTGTAATCAGCTTATACCGTGTGTACAGGCAAACACAAGAGCATGCAGCACATACAGAATCTGCATGAGCCCAAGTAGTCATACACCTCACTATGACATGCATGAACAGAACCTAGCAGCATATATCTCTGCACCTGTACATGAACATGGGGAGCTTTGAAGGTATGGCTTTGGACGTGTCAACCTCCCAGCTGCTGCTGATGTCACCATCACCGCTGACTGTATACTGCACAGCCACATTGATGTGGCCCGGTCCCTTGGCCCCCAGCCAGCGGTCACTGGGCTCCTGGACGGGGCCGGCTGGGGCGGCCTCCCCCTCTGAGGAGCTCATGGGCCTTTGACTCTGCATGAAGACAGCAATCAGGTGTCTTATGCAGCTGCGCCTACTGTCTGTGAAAGACATCCAGAGTAAGAAAAGTAGGTGGAATAAGCAATGACATTGACTGATCTGAGACAAGTTTTGGACAGTGCTCAGCCACAAGTGACAGTCACAACTTCCTGAGAGATCTCTGGAAACGTCAACTGTCAGCAACTGTGGTGAAAGTTGCCACCACATGGCGAAAGCTCAGGAATGCAGCTGAAGCTTTCAGGGACCGCAATTGCAAGTCAAGTTAAACAGGCTTGCTTGCTGATGAAGCTTAGAGTCACAGCCTTGAGCATTCCACATCACGTCTGTCTGGCAGCTTGACACCCGAGCAAGGACAACAGCAGGAGACCAACAAGGCAGGTTTTAGTCTCATTCAGCCGGCAGGCTAGTCATGCACAGCTGCACAAGCACAGCTCACCTCGTCAAGGTTGTGTGCGGTCTGGCCAATGATACTGTCCATGTTGGGATCTGGCCTCATGGTGAAATGTGCTTGCACCAGAATGCTGCCATCTTGTGCTTGCTTGCTCTTCAGAGTGCATGTGTCAGGCACTGCTTTCATCCTATCTAGCCCAGCTGCTTTCCACCTGACAGGTGCAGAAATCATATACACATTGCAACTTTGTCACCAAACGCAGACCAAGACATTGTAAATCCACACTCAGCACGGGCAGGCTGCACAGCTTGGCCGTGGATCAATGTTCAATGCCAGCTGGCAGTGCCAAGGCACACAGCTGGCAACATGGCACACGGCTGGGAACATAAAAGAACAAAGACCAAGATAAGTTGGTGCGTGGGCAGACCACAGGCCACCCAGGTTTCTGCACAAACGATTGACAGAGCATGCAAAAAGAGCAAGCGCGGAAGAAAAGCAGGCCAAGAATGCACTGCTATACACAGGCCTGTGCACCAGCCAGTGCTGAGCTTACTAGTATGCTCATCAGGAGTGCAGGCAGCAAACTCAAAGTGACTTGATGGTCTGGTGTTTGCTCAAGCCCAAAGATGCAAGGCTGACCTGGAAGCATAGCTTCTGCCCCCTGTGCCACCCCTGTCATTGTCTATGCAGGCCCTGAAGAAGCAAGGGGTGATGCCCTCTGTCAGCAGAGACTGGCCCCCCATATGCCATTCACCGATGCAGCCTGTGCTGCCAGAGATGACCACCTTCAACCCCTTCTCTCCTGCAAGCAAGCACCTACGCTAGTGGAACTGAATGCATGACTGTCATTTCTGACATGCTAGAGGCGAAATAAGCCTCGAGATGCTTCAGTGCTGCACTGCACAGCACACAGCACAGCACAGCACAGCACAGCACAGCACAGCACAGCACAGCACAGCACAGCACAGCACAGCACAGCACAGCACAGCATATCAGCATGACACAGCACAGCAAAGCAAAGACATCATGATTTGCTGTGGGAGACAGCCCTTGTCTGGAACAACTCAAAGAACATGCATCCAAGGAGCGATTCAAAACATTGCGGTGCGCATGCCTTGGATGGTGACAGAGTCTCTGCCATTTTCCTCCTGCCAATTGACAGTCAGGGGTGCTGCTTGCTGCTCATACTCAGGCTCTGACGAAATTTGCTGTGGCAGCTGATCAAGGTAATGCTGCGCTGACAGCTTGATTTGTTGCTCCGCCACCACATGCCCCTGAAGCACACACCAGCAATGCACTCTGTGTGCTGTTCTGTTAAGGGAGCACCGGTGCTTATTTCAGCAGCACACACAAGCAGCCAAGGGCATGCTGTAAGTATACGGCCAAAAGGATGTCAGCCTGGCAGATGTTTGGAAACCTGCCCCCTGCCCCAACAGGTGATACCAAGGCATGATGGCAAAGTGGCTACAGCATGCAGGCTGATGTAGTGTGTGCATGATTGAGCAAGGTATGATGAGCAGCACCTGAGGCGCCCAAGGGGTAGCATCAAGGAGCGAGGCTCGAATCTCCAGAGCTAGTTCATCATCTTGAAGCCCACCAGGCATGCGCTGTGCATGCAGCCGTTCTTCCTGTTCCTCCTGCATGAGCCATTGCACATGTTGATAATTGAGATACGGTTTCAGTGCACAGTAATTGACTGGCAACCTTGCTGGCTTCTGCACTTCATGTTGCGTTCTGATGCACGAGTGATTGACTGCTGTGTCAGCTTTGTCCACTCCAGGGTTAGTTGGCTGGAGCTTGCAAGCATGCAACATTTTACCAACAGCTGCAAAGCAAACCTGCCTGTATAGAAGCAAGCTTAAATGATGATCAGCAGATGCCCTTCACGCTGTCAACTCAGGTGATCACTCCAGCTTGTGTCAGGCTCTGCAGCATTGCTAGGTGACTAGTGCACACCACGCACAAGACAGCTTGCGCCCATACCAACACACATACTGCCAACAAAGGAATACCTGAGCAGGAATCTGGGCAATGTCAAAGTGGGTCCAGCCGTCATCCCCATCCTGCTTGATGGGGACCCCATCTGCCATCAGCCGGAAGTCAAAGACCAGGCCTTCTGTGGTGATGAACCAGTGCTTGTTGTAGACTGTGATCATGTACCCTGGCTGCCCGGTTGGCTTAGACAGCTTGAAAGCCACTGGAGCCTACATACATGTCGGAACGCGTAGACTTGCCTGAAGAATATTTGGCAGGCAGTCCATGTCGATGCTGGTTGAAAAGTAACAAGAGTGTGTGCACAGTCAAATTCAGAACAAAAGTTTGTATGACCAACAAAAATGACACAGTGAAAGGATTGGTGTCCAATCAAGCTTTGTTGTTGGGCACAGTGTTCAAGGTGGCATTCACTGTGGCACACTGTTGAGTGGAAGGCTTGCATGGAATGGCTGTTGAAAGACAGCAGCTGCAAGGACACAATGCACTGATTGCACATGTGTGTTGCCAAAGCCAAGGATGCTGCCCTCGCTTTGTGCTGATGCAAAGCACCTCCATGCTAGCAATAGCAAGTCATCATCAGCAATCAGCAATCAGCAATCAATGCAATTTGATAAATCAGCTGAATGCACCTCACGAGTGCAGAGCATGACCGTATGCTTGGTGAACACATGAACCCAACACAAGCTGAACTGAAGGTTGCACTGTGGCTCAGCACTAGATGGTGAGGTGGATAGTGAGGGGTATGGGTGCAGGTTACCATGGCAGCCTTGGCCTCAAAGCAGCCGGGGTGGGGCTCCCTGTTGGGCCAGATCATGCCGTTGATGCAGAACTGTGCATCATCTGGGAAGGTGCCAAAGTCACCTCCATATGCCCAATACTCCACAGTCTTGCCTGCATGCATGAGCATCACGCATGAAGCATAAGCATGCAGAAGAGTGCGTAACGAACAGCAGGTACGCATGATTCCTGTTCTGTTGGTTGTCCACAAGCTTCATTGAGCACTTCCAAGCCAAATTTTGTGGAGCAAATGAGTGACACACTCAAGCACATTTGAGGAACCGTAACATATCACAGTTACAGCAGTTGCAGCGCTGTCGTGACCATTGCAGTACCTGAGGCATCTGTGGCAGTGTTGATGAGGCCCTGGTCGACCCAGTCCCAGATGAAGCCACCTTGTAGGTGGGGATGGCTGTCATACATCTCCCAATACTCCTGCACCACACCTTGCACTGTTGATGAGGATGTTGGACACATGACTTGGTGCACTGCCACTGGACTGAGTGCAACAGATAGCAAGTACAGGTATAGGTCCACAGGGAATATGTGCATGCCTGACTGATGATTACTGCCACAAACACCTAGCAAGACATCCAACCATACATGATGCCAGGGCTTGACTAACAAGTCAAGTAAGCTTCTGTTGGTGCATCTCACACAACTGCATGCTTTGTGGCGGTAGGTGATGAGGGCAAGTGGCACAGAAATGTGATTGGAGCAACAGTTTTGCACACCTTGTAGTTGCCATTGCTGTTGCCCATGGCATGAGCATACTCGCACTGGATGACTGGCCGGTGTTCAGTAGGGATGTTGGCAAATGAGATGCACTCATCTATCCGGGCATACATGGGACAAATGATATCTGTAGCATCTGTGCGTGACCCTCCTCCCTGACCACGCCACACAAAGGTATAAGCCATGGCCGGTGTGCATCAATGTACAGACTTGCTGGTCAGAAGAGAGGCTGAGTAGTGCTCACATTCTGCCAGCATGATGTATACTGATGTGCAAGCACTGCTTGTATGCAGCATCACCAGCTGGGAGTAACAGCACATGTGCTTCCTGCCATTTGGCATCTACAGTATATTCCAGTTGTAAGAACTGCATTTTACACACTTGGTATTGCCAGACGGCCTGCATGGCAAAGCTGCACCATTGCGTGGTTGTAAAGCCCAGCTTGATTTGGCAGCATTTGTAACATGCAGAGGGTGCAGAGGGTGTACCTCATAGTGGGTGGGTCTAGAAGGGTCCAGCTGCCTGTAGAACTTGGCCATGTCAGAGTGGGCACTGCCAAAGCCTGACTCGTTCCCACATGACCAGACAATGATGGATGGGTGGTTCTTGTCCCTCCTGATCTGCAATTGTGGGAACAGCTCAGTGGCAATGAACAAGGAAGGCGTATGCGTCCTTGATGTCTGTCGCCGACTGAGTCAGCGCTCTCTAGACTCAGGCTCATGTCCAGTCAAACAGCGCTTTTTGGACCCTCGTGGCATTTGGCACAGAGCAAGGGGGGCTGGACGCTGACATGGAGCAGCAGAAACAGGTCTGAACTCACTAATGTGACCAATAAAAGAAGTTGGCCAAAGGGTTTCAGCAGAAGAGGGTGTGTGAGTACACGGCAATGAAACAATGACTACGGTGATCCTGGCAGCAGTGACGTGTGCAATGACATGCGCTAAGACAGCATTGAGACAGTCAGTTGCAAATGTAGCAGTCCCACAACCTGGGCCAACCAGGTACTTTGTTTTTGAACACGCAGCAGCAGCAGCAGCAGCAGCAGGTCAGAGAAACAAAGAGCTGACCATGCGCACTCCTCTGTCCACAATGGCATCATGCCACTCGGGCCAGCAGGCAGGGTGGGCATTCTTCTTGGTGAAGGAGGGCTCAAAGCCATGCGTCTCCACATTGGCCTCGTCCATCAGGTAGATGCCGTACTGGTTGCACAGCTCATACCTGCAGCATGAGACACATGCTGTTATTATTATTATTGTTGTAACAGCTGTTTTTGAACAAGCAGCAGTAGCAGCAGCAGCAGTAACAGCAGTAACAGCTGTTGTTGTTGTTGCTGTTGCTGCTGCTGCTGCTGCTGCTGCTGTTGCTGTTGCTGTTGCTGTTGCTGTTGCTGTTGCTGTTGCTGTTGCTGTTGCTGTTGCTGTTGCTGTTGCTGTTGCTGTTGCTGTTGCTGTTGCTGTTGTTGTTAGCGTTTTGATTACTATCACATGCTCATTGACTGCTCGACAGCTTCTACAGCAAATCATGGATGCATGCATCTGCTGCATGCTATGCAGTCTGGAGAGGGCTGTACTGCACACACACCTGGACATAAGGTGCCATTGGACGCAGTGGTACAATGATAAATGTTATGCACTTCCCGCTGTTCCTAAATTATGCAAGTGTACAGTGCGCTAGCTGCACGCAGTGTAGCCACAGTCATAGCTTGTGGGGATAGTCTTCCCTTTCTCAAGAAAGTTGCACAGCCGCAGCAAAAGTGCTCGCAGCAGCAAATCACAAATGCATGTACACATTAGCCAGCTCACCATCTGTTGTTGTTGGGGTAGTGTGCGTTGCGCACAGCATTGAAGTTGAACTGCTTGAGCAGTTTGATGTCAGCCAGCATGGATTCCTCAGTGACAGCTTTGCCCCGCCTGTCCTCGTGCATGTGGCGGTTCACTCCCTTGATCATGATGGGCTGGTTGTTGTGCAGCAGCTGCCGCCCCTTGATCTCATCCTGGCGGAAGCCAACCTGCATGAACAGCAACCCTTCTCAAATTCTCACAGGTAGACATTGGGTTCAGGTGTACAGCTACACATGTGAGTACAGTCCTGATGTGAACTGACCCATACATCTGGGGATCTGGACTGCAGCTCTGTGCATCATGCCAAGCTTATTTTGGCTTACGGATACTTCTTGAGCCGCGTGCATGAGGCCGTGTCTGTGCTGAATGAAGATGCCTCAGGTGTAAACGCTGATATCAGATTTGGTATAATAGGTGGTGCTGCATATGGTGCACACAAGATTGCACACTGTAAAGCTGCTGCACATCAAGACACCTGATAGACACACTGTTGTTGCTGCCCAGCCTAAAGTGGTGATAGAAGACTTGACTTGTACTTGCTCAAGGGTCATCTGTGCTACACAGAAGCAAAGAGGCGGCTGTTACTGCAGCTTACGCACCTGGCATGACTCACTCTCCACGTGTGAGCCGTCAGGAGCAATCAGACTGAGCACCAGGATGTACAGGTTGGGCTCCTCTGCTGACCACAGGGCAGGCCCAGAGCTGCCCTGTTCCATCATGTTCCAACTGCCCTGGAATACAAAACAAGCTTGTTATGGAGTTCTCACACCAGCAATTTGCTGGCAGTCAGCTAGATGTTGCATGCAACATCAGCGTACTGATAATTTTTAGGGCAATGTGCACAAGCTTATCATCACAGCATCATGTCCTTGATCTGTCTGATAGAGTGCTGTGCCTTGCGCTGTGCAATGTTGTGCCCAGAACCGTGTTGTTTGTGCTGTGCTGTGCCATTGTGCCCAGACCTATTAGACTATACACAGGGGATGCTGCAACAACAGCAAGAGGCATCCAGCTCAGGGAGTGCACCAACTTGGGTGACTGACCTGCGCCGCTCCTCTATACCAGTCAGCCTTGGAGCCTGCCATTCTGTCAGAAGTGCTGGGCCCCTGTCCTGTCAGGTCGAGTGTGGTCTCCAGCACTGGCTGGGCTTCTGTCAGATCAGGAGTGTCGTGATAGAGCTTGGCAGCAACAGAGTGGCCACTCAGGAGCTGGGGATCGATGCTGAGCACTTCTATGCTGAGGTCAAGCCTGGAACAGGCACACAAAAGGTAAGAGAGCTCTTTTAGCCTCAAGACTGTCATGTCACATGTTAGAGATGACACCTATGTCTGTGGCCATTATGCTGTTTGAAACAGAAGCATGCATTGTGCAAGGTCATGAGTTCCATGCATCAAATTTAGTAATGGCCTACCAAAAATCAGCCTTAAGCATCACCTAGCAGTCAAGCTACACCAGTCTTACTGATGAAATCGGGCTGCAATGGGAAGCGACATGTTGGCGCAAGGAACCTCCACGCCCTTCTTAACAGGAAATGCATCAAGAACAATGCTTTTTGTGCCAAGTGTCTGCAGTGCGAGGCTGTGAGCTCACCTAGCGGCGGACAATCTGCTGCTGCCTTTGGCTGCAAAGGTGAGAGGTGTGCGCACATGGTAGTCAGAGATGAATGTCAGCGGCTTGGCAAGCAGGAAGACATCTCTGTGGATGCCTGACAGCCACCAGTGGTCCTGATCCTCCAGGTAGCTTCCATCACTCCATCGCATCACCTTTACATGACAACATCTCAGGTTGTTGATGATGTGATACTTGAAATACCTGAGCAGTGACTTCCTGCAGCAATGTCTGGTGCGGCTCTCATGCCGTCATCAAGGTGGCTCTCATGAAAGGTATGAGGCAGCATGGAAATGGCACCCAACAGTGGATGAAAGCAATGGGCTCTGCCAGGCAATGCATTTGATACATACCGTATCTTCATGTGACATGATGCATAGCTTGGCATGTTGTGGGCTAGGTTGCAACAGGCTGTGGGAAGTCTGCTGACCTGTACTGCTAAGTGGTTGCTGCCTGCCTTGAGCAGCTCTGTAACATCAAACTCTGAGGACAGGAAAGTGTCTTGCGCGTAGCCAACCATGGCTCCATTTACCCAGCAATAGAATGCAGAGCCCACAGCCTCAAATTGCAAGAATACCCTGGACAATGCCAGTCATTCAGGTTTAAGGTGAGATGAACGTACTGTTGACTCAGCTGATTTCTAGGGACAGATTCTGGACTAATTAGCAGAGTGCTGATTGTTGCAGCTGACCTTTTGTTGTTAGTCCAGTCTTCTGCAATATCAAAGGTGTGAGTGTAGCACCCGGTGGGATTGTCCTTGGGCACATATGGCGGTGTGACAGGAAACGGATAGATAATGTTGGTGTAGATGGGCGTCCCAAAGCCTTGACATTCCCAGTTGCTGGGTACTTGGATCTGCACAGTGCCTGATCACTTGCTGAAAAGCAGTGGTGGTCTGGCGTTGCGACCACCACGGCGATCGATCAACTGCAAGGGGTCACCTTTGACCACTGAGAGGAGTTGAAGGACGGGTCATGAAAGTCTGGCGTCACGCTCTCCGGCATCTCGAACAGATTGAAACGCCATTGTGTACCGCTGAGCAAGATCACGTTGGACGCTGAGGGCTGGGCAGCTTCTGAGAATTGAGTCAAAGCAAACGACTGCTGTGTATGCGACACAAGCGGCACGTGGCTGCCAAGCCTGTTTCGTTGATACACCTGGGGGTTTTCCCAGTCCTTGTGCGCTTTGTTGATGGATGAGGCGTGATCGCTATGACCTACTTGAGCAGACAGCAGAGGTGTTCTCGCTCCAGCCGAGACGGCTCTAGACATATCAGCCACAGTTGGATCGTTCACGCTTTGTGGTGGCCACTAGCGGCGAGATATGGTCCCGACCTGATGTATTGCAGGATCGGCATCGTTGACCAATATGCATTGATCGAGCCTCCCAAAGTCAACACCAATCACTGAAAGATTGAGACTGTGGTGTGTGCCTGTGGCTGTCTGTGGAGCTGTGTATTCGCAACTGGTTTATCAGTTCATTACACGCATTTGTTCATCAGCAGGGCATCAGACCCATCTTTGTAGTAGCTCTTGCGCACGTGAACTTGCTGGAACCCCAGCTGCTGATACAGCTGAACAGCTGCAGCATTGTCTTTGCTGACCTCCAACGTGGCTAATGTACAGCCCCTTTCTTGTGCCTGAGTCAACATGACTTTGAGCAAAGCTTTTCCAATCCCCTGACGCCTATGTGCAGGGTGTACTACAATATCTAGAACTTGCAGTTCATCATCAAGAAGCCAGGCTAAGATGCAGCCAACACTAATAGGCCCAGTGGTTGCAAGCAGCGCCATTGTATGACTCTGCTGCAAAGTGGCCTGCACTGTTTCCATTAGCTGAATCATACAGACTATACCCACTGGTACACAAGTACAATCAGTCTTTTCTCGGTGCTATCTGAAAAGAGCAGTGAGCATAGCAATGCACATGCTTGCCTCTAGTTCTGACAATGACCAGGCTGCCGAGACTCCCAACAGCTCAATAACTGCTGCCAAATCATATAAAGAGACCTTGCGCACAACATGCGCATCTTTCTCTGGTGCTGTTGCCTGTAAGACACAGCGACTTATGGTGATCAGCTTGACCAGAGACTGCAAGTACATCGCAGCAAAAGCTTGCCTGAGAGCACAGCGCCAATGAGGTAGTTTGTGACTTGCGTCGCAGACTGTACTTCGCTATTGCAAAGCGATAGTCTGGACTACCAGCCCGCTGCGGGCTCAAATAACAGACCAGAGGCTGCAGCCGACAGTGCCATCGGCCCAGAAAGCATGATCGAACTGACTTGCTGCTACCAACCACAACCGTGCACATGAGCTGTTGGGGTCGACAAAATCTTTGTCTCGGACTCAAGCCTTTCACTTGCTGGCGTTATCACGAAACGCCAGCCTCGATATTTCTCCTGAGCGATGGTCTCCCGTGTTTCTGTTGATCACTACCTCGCTCGGATGCCCTTTGGAATTTGCGAGCAGGATACACAGAGAGCCCATATCAAGCGATATTGCGCCGTCAGCGGTACATGTCAGATGTTTCACTGAACTGAAGAAAGGCTGACCTGCCCTTCTGCTGTATAAGAGCTGCTTTCGCCCTACAATATTTGAGTTATTTGGGCTAAGTGCTTTGCGAGCAGCAGCGCCAAGAAGAAACAGCAGTCTTATCAGTGCTGAGCCAGCCTTGCCTTACCACAGCAGCGCCTGCCAACCTACTGCAGCAAGACTTGTTGCTCAGCCTCAGCCCCTGGCCCTGTAGAAGCTGTCAGTTTGACCAATCGAAGTTTAAACATGGACTCAGCTTATGCAGCACCTGCAGCTAGAGGGGTCAACAGGAGCTGTCACTGCTTGGGTGGTACAACACAGCTCAGCAACTATGGTGTTTCACAGCATGGCAATGCAGTGGGCATGCACGCAACAGCCAACAGCTATGCAGCCCAGCAGCACTTTGCAGACGGCAGAGCATTCAAGCTGCATGATGCCAGAAGCGCTCACTTTGAGCCCCAAACAAGCTATACTGACCACTATCCTTGGAAGGTGACTATCTCCCATGCACCATCATCACTGACATACGTCCAACGCTGCCTGTAACAAGCTGCTGTGAGAACTCAGGAGTCACCAGCAGTGTTGCACATGGCCGACATCATGCCTGAATTGCAAGCGCAGATACGCCATTTCAGGTTCTGCTGACGTTTGCAACTGCTTAAGAAAGCATGATGCATTGCAGGAGCTTCCAGTACACACTCCACAGCCTGCTGCCCCAGTCACAGGCGTGCCCTTCACAGCTTCTACAGAGTACGACAATCAGTACCTTCCCAAGTCTCTCGCATTCAATCAGATAGGTACCTACGGCAATCCAGCATCGATGGGCAACTCCAGTGGGCACATGCAGAAGCTGCCCACTGTCTCCTCAGAAACCACCAATCAGCATTTCTACCCCTACTGGGGGGTACCACCGCCACAAAAGAAAGGCTATGCTGTGCGCCGCATTTCTGCTGCGCCGGCTCTTGACTTTGCCGGGGACACCTTCACCACCACAAATGCAGTGGAGTATGAACCAAAGCCTTCAAGCTACGTGAGGCCAACAGGTATAACACCACTCTGTTTCACCTGTCATGTCTCTATCAACGTCACACCTTCTGGAGAAGTAACTGTGCAAAATACATTCGCAGTGCATGTGGTGTATTGTGGCGCAAAACACAAGTTGACAAATGAGCCATCCTTGGTTTCTGTCTTCGTGGTTATCACTGGGGCGTAATGCAGCTGCATCTGCAGACCTGACCCAGGCTGCAAGCATGGAGGAATTGCAAGTACAGCTTACTTGCTGCAAGCGATACATTCTTGACATCATGCCAGTTACCTTGATGCCTTATGTGCATGCAATAAGTCACAGCATAGCTGTGTCGTCAGGTATGCGCAGTGCAGCTCAAATTTAAAGAAAGGGCACATGTGAGCAAGCACAAGACACACGGCAGGTCTTGGACCCTCCACCTGAGTATTGCAAGCAAACCAAAAACAGTCTAGAGTTGCCCCGCTGCCCAACATGTCTTGGGTGCTGTCAGGGGTGACAGTGGTGCAGCCATTGAGTGAGGCATGTGACAAGCACACCACCTACAACTCCTTCTTCCAAGCCAAGCCAACAGAGGGCTTTATCAGGGTGCCGCGGGGGTCAGGCCCTGCCCCAGCTCCCTTCACTGCCACTACCACCTATGAGTGATTTCCCTGCTGTGATCAGACTGGTTGTATGTTTTCAGTGGCAGCTGTTATATGGCGCTCTGAAAAACGCTTTGTCAAAGCACTCGGCTTCCACATCAATATGCTGCCCAAGTCAAGCCGCTGCAAGCTTGACCTGAAAACAGCATGGTTGGCATATTGATGTAGGCATGTCTCCTGATTTTGAGTATGAGCCATGATACAAACAATCTAGGGTTGCATGCTGCACATTGCACTGCTGTACTGCATGCCTTTGTTGCGACACAGACCTGCTTGAGCACGATCTGTGTGCTAGTGTTTTGCTCAGGATCGATGCCAGCTAAATAAAGTACATTGCAGAATGTTGTGACATTATTGACTCAGCTTGGCCTGTTGCTGCTGCAGCAATGAGTTCCAGGAGAAGCCTTTGCCTCATGAGCTGCCTCATCTCAGTGGCATCTAGGTGAGCCACCTCTTGCTGTCCACATCAGCATCTTGTTCTCTATGCTGTGCAAATCTTAGCGATGCAATGTCCCCTTTGACTTTATGTCAGAGCTCGTTCACTCATCACTTGCTCGCTCACTCACTCACTCACTCATCTGCTGTGCAGAAGATAAGCAACTTGTGCTTGACAGATGTGAAAGTGAACACAACAAAATGATCATTGTGATACTACTTGCTCTGACGTCATATACGGCTTTTTCTGGTCTTTCAAAGCCTACCTTCCGCACCATGCTTGTAAACAAGGCATGCAAACATAAGTATGTATCTTCAGGCGGCATCAGCTCTAGGGTCGCTGGGCACCTATCACTCCCTGAGCTGTGGCATGAGTACACTAGTGCACTAGTGCACTAGTGCTGGTGCCTCAAGTTGAGGCCACATTGAGGCTGAGCGCAGATTTACAGCTCACAATAGTTATTAGAGATTTAAGTTCTGGAAGGCAGAGGATCTCGAAGCAAGGTGGTGGTGCAGTTGTACGTCAACGCTGCTGCTAAAGTATGCATGAAACGCATGTCGACTGCAAACCTGCTGAACTCAAATGACTTGCTCTAGTATGTTAGTTATTCAATATCCTGAGCTATCTGTTTGATATTTGCATCACAATGCTGCAAGGTGGGTTGGCAAACACCTCTAGAAAGCCACTCAGAAGAATACCTCTCTAACATCCCAGACAACCCTAAGCAGCTTTTTGGAAACAGACCTGCCATTGAAGCCAAATTTTCCTAGGGCTGCGGAACCCTAGCTGTAACGGCGACATCCCAAGTCGATGTCGTAGCTTTTTGCTGCCTTTCCGCTACCGTGTCGTGTACAAAGGGCGTATCGCGTGGTGTGTGTGCCAAGAAGACACCATTCAGTTTGCTCAAGGCAAATTCTTGCTGTTCTTTGGTGCCACAAGGAGGCCATTTCGGCTGCACCGCACCTGCCAATGCATTCATGCAGGAGCCACTACCGAGCATAGCAAGGTTCATACTCTTTGAGCAGACCGTCTTCGTTTTTTGGTGCATTGCTCATCTGATGTGGAATTGCAGAGTATACAACGCGGTTTTGACTCCACAAGCTTGCGCTGGATCGGTCTCTGGATCTGCAAGTAAGCCAAATGCTGTTTTGCGATGAGTATGATATGCATTGTTTGATTGCCACCGTGCTGACGTGACTTTACTACCTGCAGTCACCGATTCTCAGCTTAGCAGGTAAAGGTGTACCACTTGTGCTTCGACAGTAGCTGAGTGAGCCCTTGTGCTTACCAGACAACCTTGGAGTGCAGCTGCAACTTCCTTTTGGACAAAAACTGGGGCAGGGGTCTACAGATTGTTGATCAGGGAGGTGTCAGGTGTTTTGAAGCCGAAAGCAGCAAGCGCAGAGTGTTTCAGGCAAGCCAATAGCTGTCCTTGTTCCTTGCATCACTGTTTGCTCACTTTTGTGACACTTGATACATGATCTGCTATGTAGGTCCAGGGCAAGTCTGCCTCAGATCACTACCTAGTCTTCCCAGAACACTATTGTTCTTGCCAGGCATTCTTCTTTGAAGTTGTTGGCCGCAGTGAGGCGCCCTTTGTGAGTCTGTTTGATGGTGTTGATTAAGCACTTGCACTTGATCCACATCAGCCTCTTGCATAGCAACACATACAGCTTACTTGAGCAGGCCCTGTTTGTTGCAGTGCAAGCATCAGATTGCAGCCAAGATTGCTGACACCTATAAGCGGTGCCCTGTGACGGTAGTGCCGGACCACGTGTTGACTCAGATCCTGCTTGAGGCCTGAGCACAACCAAGGCTTCTCAGCAGGCACACCTGCTTCAAGCACGCTTGGCCGTGCAGTCGTGTCAGACACAGACAAGCTCCTCATCAGGCATGAGGCACCTTCTGGGTCACCCAATTCCAAAAGTGAGTGCAGCAACCACAGCAGCTGCTGAGGCAGTTGTTGCGGCAGGTTCAGATGCAGTTCATACAGACTCTGAGACACTGCCTGGGTACAGCTGGTGGCCTCGGCAACGCAGCATAGTAGCACTGCTGATCTTAGCACATGTTGCAGCGCTGCTGTATTGGCTGTATCAGGTGCTGCGTAAAGCGACATTGGATGCCAATGAAACCAAAAGGAAGGCTTTGATGGAGCCTCCAAAGAAGGTGAACTGCACATATGAGTGGTCCAATCTGCCAGGCACCAAGCTTTCGCCATACAATGCTGCAAATAAGCTGGTGTCTAGGACAAACTCCTGGAGTCAGCTT
>JAABUK010005628.1_pt1 | contig 19308 bp, 11 predicted proteins | sample 5559141 | NCBI WGS metagenome assembly JAABUK01 (sample SAMN10711869, study PRJNA513367) | rock metagenome | isolation source: Antarctica rocks | place: Antarctica: Victoria Land, Pudding Butte nord | collected 2016-01-03 | reverse complement strand
ACTTAGTTCAGCTTTAAGAACTTTTGAAAAAGTTTTTTAAATATTAGTTTTCAGTCTTATTAGTAATCAATTTATAGAAATAAATAGCTTATTATATAGAGCTTTAGTAGCGCTTTCTAATAATATTATTTATAATATGCTAGCTAGAAAGCTTAGTCTGTTATAACTGATTTAAGCCTTTTTTATATTTTTGATTTTATTATTTTTCATGCCAAGACTACACTCAATTTCAACGCTATAACGCGGGAATGCTATTCCAAATAAGGAAATATCACAACTTCAGTAACACAAGAAATAATAAGAAGAATTTCGATTATTTTCAGATCTTTAAAACAGTTCTTTTACGCAAATTTGAAATAAGATTTTTAAGTGAGCTAAAATAATTTTTAAATATTTAAATTAATTGAAATTAAGATACTTAAAAAATATAATTATATCAAGATTTATATATAATTAAAATCGCCTCGAAATTCAGTCTTCTTAATATTTCACAGTCTTCGAAAAGCTCTATCTTCTTCATTAATGTTTTTCTTTAAAATAATAACGCGCAGATTACTTTACAATAAATTCTCACCTATTAATAACGCGTGAGCTCTCTGAATTTCGCAGTTATTATTTCTCAATTTAATATAATGTTTTCTATCTTTAAATTATCTTAATTTCTTATTAATTCGTCTGCAGCTTATTTAGCTATCTTAAATCGCGTTATTTTCTATCTTTATATCTCTTAAAATCTAGTTATTAAATACTTAGAATATAATATTAGCGAGCTATTTAAATGCTTAAGTAATATCATCTTTATAGATGATTTAGCTACTCGCCGCAGCTCTAATAAATATCTCTTTAAGCTATATTAAAGAATTATTAATTAGAGAGCTGCTAAATAGAAAATAGTTATTATATTAAGTATAGAAGCTGAGTTTTTATCACTATTTCTGATCTCTTAAGAATTATTATAATGAGAACGCTTTTTTTGAGCTATATAATTTAATATCGAGCAATAGATTACTATTAACTGCGATAATTAATAGATTATTCGAATTATTAAGAAAGAGATGTTTAAGCTAAATATTAAGCTGCATTATATTAATATATATTAGTACTGACTTCGTCAGAAGATTTAAGCTAATTAAATAATTGTTCAATGAGTTCTAATAACTGAAATGCCCGCGAACAATCTTATTAAGACTCTATCTATTTAAAAGTATACTATATTTATCTGACAATTAAATCTAGTTGATATATCAGATAGACTGACTTACATTAAAAAGAAGAATTATATTATGACCTCAGCTAATAAGTCACTTATTGACTAATACATTCGCATCTTCGACTTCTTAATATCTTTTCTTCATTTGAAGATTCTCTCTTAACTATTATTATAATTAATAATTAACTATCGTTATCTCACTTTTCTCTTCTCTTTAATTATTATGTTAAATAAATATAAAGAGAAGGGAAGAGATCTCTAAAGAGATTCTTTAGAGATTAATTTCTATTATATAGAACTAATTAATATCTTCACTAATATTAAGTCAGCATCTCATTATCATCACTTTATTCTTATTATTTATTTATCACACAATTCATCTTAACATTCTAATCTCTCTAATCTTACAGATAACTGTAAGAATGATAGCTAAACTTGTGAGAGTGATAGCGCCTTCTCTTAATTAGTTAGAAAATCTAATAACTTAATTCTTCTTTTCGAGATTATCTGTTAGAATTACGTCTGTAACTTCTTATTAGTCTGATTTAGCAGAAATAAAGACTGAATTAACTTAAGAATAACTTCTTATTCGAACACTTCAAGAATTATAATAAATCAGAGAAAGTGTACAGGCCTTACTTTATAATAAAGATATCGAAAGATTTACACTCTTAATAACTTATTTCTCATTTATATCTCAGCATTATAATATTGAGTTATCAGTAAAAAGAAGATATATAAAAGATAGTGAATATTTATAATATAACTTAAAGACTAAAGATTCTGATAAATATAAAGATAGATCTTTAAAGAAGCTTGAAACATTTCTTTAAGCTTATAAAAATGTTACTCAGATGAAATCATATTGCTTTAACAGCGAAATATAAAAGATATATTAAGTCATCATCTTTCTTAAAAGAGATTTAACAGAAATATAAAAGCGTTATAAGAAGAACATCTATAATAAAAACAATAATATCTTTATCTAAAAGAAATTTGAAGATTTTCTTTAAAACTTATAATTTAATTCAATAAATCGTCAACTTATTATTATTTAAAGATATAAAGAAGCGTATTAATAAGAATATCAGTTCGCTTAATAATTTATTCTTTATTTTAAAGAACTTGAAGCTATTCTTTCTTCTTATAATAAAGAATAGAAAGCTCAATATCTTTTTACAAAGCTGAAGTTATTATTAAGAAAGAATATTTTATTAAAGAGAGATATATCTTTATCATGTTAAGAATTACTGATATTAATATAGCGTTTTAAGAGAATAATAAAGACTGATAACCGCAATTAATATTATAATAAAGATTCAGTTAAGTCTATTTTATCTGAGACTATTAATAAGAGTTAGTTAAAATTAAAAAGTAGCTGATGTTTTAATCGAAACTCTAAAGATAAGTCTACTACTCGTTATTTTAATTTTAATAATATTTCTCTCAATTTTTTAAATAAGTTTAAGATTAAATACTATAAGTATTATAAGTTTAAATATTATATTAATAATTACATTATCAGCATTATATTATTAGAAAAAGAGAGAATTCGTTTCTAATAACTTTATTAGAATTAATCACTTCAGATAAGAAGTGATATATTACTAACGCGAATATAAATACTGAAGATAGCTCTTATACTGCGAAATATCTTCTTAATATTATTGCGAATCTGAATTTAATCTCGTAATTTATAGTAAAGAAAATAAGTCTTTTAAACTTATCTACAAAGTTAATTATTATATTATAATAAGAAAATAATCTCATCTTTTATTTCTTAAAAGCTTATTTACTTTTTATTAAGATAAAAGATTTTAATAAAGTTATTAAAGTCTGTAAAGTTGAGTTTCATGCGATGAATTTATTCAGTTTAAATATCAATATAATTCTTGATCTTTTTTAACTAAAAATTAAGAACTCAGATTTCTTCTTTAAGATTTATTAATAAAGATTTCTGTTAAAAATCAATAATATTAAATTGATTTAAGAATCTCTTTTATTAAAGAGACTTATTCGAAAGAATAAGTAGATTTTTCTTTACTGCGTGTTAGAGATGATTGACAGTTGTTATATTAGATCTGCTTTAGCTTTAATTACAGTAACTGTTTTAAATTAAAAAGATCTTTCGAAGAAATTTCAAGAATACTCTAATATTTTCTTAGATAAGAATATTAGTAATCTCCCGAAACATAATTAATTAGAGTATAGTATTGAGTTAATATTTAATAAGCAGTCATTATTTAACCCGTTATATATCTTATTAGAAAGAGAATTAAAAATACTGCGGGAATATCTTAATATCGCTCTAAAGAAGAGATGAATTTATTTAAGCTTCAATTTTATAGAAACACCTATTTTATTTGTTTTTAAAAAGAATAGAGAAATAAGATTATATATTGATTATTAAGAATTAAACAAAATAATGATTAAGAATTATTGCTCTTTATCTTTGATTAATAAAACTTTAGATTATATAATTAAAGTCACGATCTTTATTAAACTTAATTTATAAGATGTATATTATTAATTTCATATTTAAAAGAGAGATGAATAAAAGATAATATTTTAAACGCGCTATAATTATTTTAAATATAAAATGATACTCTTTAATTAATTAATACTTCTGCGATCTTTTAATTATATATTAATATAATATTACGAGATCTTCTTAATATCTCGTGTGTGATATATCTTAATAATATTTTAATCTTCTTAAAGAGTAAGAAAGAATATATTATTTATGTTAAGAAGATATTTAAGAGACTTCGTTATTTTAATTTATACACTAAGCTATTAAAGTATGAATTTATAATAACTTAAGTGAATTTCTTGAGATTTATTGTGAGTATTAACGGCGTAATAATAAAATTGAGTCGTGTAATAATCATTATTGAATGATTTATATTTATATTTATTAAAGAGCTTTAAGTTTTTCTGAGATTTATAAATTTTTATCATAGATTTGTGTAGAACTACTCTCATATCATCTCTTCCCTTATTAATTTATTAAAAAATATTAAGAATAATAAATAAATTAATCTTTTTATATTTAATGCGAAATCAAAGAAAGCTCTTAAAGAACTTAAGCGAATTTTTAGTAAGACATTAATATTGCGTTATTTCAACTTTTAGAAGTTAATATGTGTGGAAATCAATACTTTTAATTATATAATAGAAGAGATCTTATCGCAATTATTTAAGAATGTTAAGAATAAGCTGTTATAATATTCGATAATCTATTTTTTTTATAAGCTCATAACTACGAAAGAGATTTATAAAACTCACGATAAGAAACTTCTAATTATTATTAAGCTATTTAAACAATAACGATATTATTTATAAAGAGTGAAAGAAATCACAGAAGTTTGATGTGATTATAATAATTTAAAATATTTTATAATTATCATGATATTAAATGAATATCAGGCGTGATAAGCTTTAAAATTATTAAAGTATAACTTTGAAATTAAGTATTGATTAGATAAGTTGAATTCTGTAGATTTGTTATTAAGATAATTAGATTATAAAGTCTTAAAAGAAAAGTAAGCAGCTGTTATACTATTTATTTTAAGAAATAAGCTTTAAAATATTTTTATACAGAATATAATGCGTTAAGATTTCGGCGAGATATTGAGCAAGAATAAGATATTTATCTCTTAAGATTTTGATGTGAAATCAGTCTTGCGCAATAATTCTATGTAGAAGAATTAATAATGAGAGTTCGATAAAATGTTGAACATAAATATAATATTCATCTCTTCAGATTCTAATGAGATATTAGCTAAGAATAAGATATTTATTTATCATAAAAAATCTGTGCTTAAAAGTCGAAATGCTAATATGATATTAATGAGTTCTTAAGCTTTCCCGTAAGTTTTTCTTAATAGAAGAGTTAATTTATTAGCAATTAAAGATATAAGATCTTCTTTTATATAAATATTATATTATATTAATTTAAATAATACTATAAATCTTAAGAAAGCTTAAGTCAATAATTTTTTAATATCTCACATAAATAATGTGATATATACTGGCGAGATAGCGAAAATATCGCTTAACTCTCTTATTAATACTGAAGATTACAAACTTCTTATATTAAAACGCGTTACTATAATAATAATAAAGTTAACAGCTTATAAGTTACTTAATATCTCTCTCTCAAAACTTCTTTTAATACTGCAATAAGATAATGATTTTATTTAGTAAAAGAAAGCTAAGATAATATTAAAAAGTAAGCGGCTTATTAATAAGATTAATGAGTGGCGAGTAGATTTAAATAATTTACTTCGCAGATATAATAATATCTTTATCTTTATAGATTTAGTAGTTTATAACGAGATTCTCTTAATAAAATATAATGATTCTTTAAGTGATTATTTTACCGTTCATAAAATACTAATATTATTTCGTCAGAACTTCTTCTGATTGAGTATGAACAGAAGAGTAAAGAACTTTATCATGAGTTATAATATTTATTAAAGAATAAAGATAAAGCGATATTAACTATATAACGCGTTATAATCATTATTTCGTTTCTCTACTTTATAAAAAGAAATTATTATGAACTTTATTACTAACTTATCTTTTAATGCTAAAGAGAGAACTGCTTTTAATTCTATTCTTATAATAATAAATAGATTTATAAAATTTATAAAATATATTATTATGAATAAAATTATTACTGCTAAAGAATTAACTTTCGTATTTAAGAAACACATTATTAACGACTTTAATACGCCGAATAATATCATCTCTAATTAAAATTCTATCTTTATCTCACATTTCTAATTAGCGCTGTATTTTTATTTAAAGATTAAGAGAAGACTTTTAATTATGTTTTATTCTTAAATTAATAATTAAATTAAATAATAAAATTAAGAGCTTAAATAATATCTTTAATACTTTTTAATTTATTATTAAGATGACTAATATAAGCTGTTATTACGCGCTCAGTTCTGCTATAATAATGATATTCATTTCATAATTAATATAACTTTAATATTCGCTCTTATAAGATTTCATTTTTAAAGATTATTTAATCTTGCGGATAAGATCTTAAAAGAAAAGATATCGAGTGCTAAGAAAAGAATTAAGATTATAAAAAAATAAAGAGAAGAATTAATAAAGCGCTAAGAGAAAGTTATAAAATATTAAGTAAGATAATATAACGAAAAGTATAAATTAATAACTTTTAAGATGAAAAATTAAATAATACTTTTTATAAGAAATCTGAGATAGACTTATTTTAGTAGAAAGCTAGTAGATAGATATATTAGCCCGTTTTAGATTACTAAGATAATAGAATAACAGATATATCAGTTAAAGCTATCATCTTATTAAAAGATTTATCTAATTTTTTATATCTCACTTTTAAAGTCTTATCATCGCAGAATCGGCGAAGATTCAGCACAATATACTGAATCAATACTATTAAAGAATGAAGATAAGAAGTAAGAAATAGAAGAAGTTTTAGATAAGCGTATTTATTAAAGAAGTTAGTAATATCTTATTAAGTAAAAAAACTAATTTATAATAGAAAGCACTTAAGTTAAGATCTTTAATATAAGAAATACTAAAGAATTGATTTAAAAATATAAATTATGAATTTAATTTAAAGTTGATAAGATAAAGTGTAAGTGTTAAATATAAGATACTCTTTTTTAGTTTTTCTTATAAAGTTTATAAGTTTTATCGAGACTCAGATATATTTAAGTATATAAAGTTAGATAAAGAAATGATTCAAGACTTCATATAAAGAAGAAATATAATTAAGACTTAATAAATTAATTTAAATAAGAATTCTACTTTATTAATATACTATTAATATATTACAGATAGAGAGTAGTTATATAACAGATCAAGTCATATTAAAGTATTACAGCACAACTAAATTTTCCATAAAATAGTATAGTATAATAATTATAATAACAGCTTATTAGAATTCTTTTCTAATAATAATAAGAAGACGAAGTTATTTATAATTAATAATTACTAATAAAGTGATAATAATATATATACTTTAAAGCGCTTTATATTAATTAAATACTGTAGTGAATTTCAAATATCTTTAATTATAAATATAATTAAACAAATTAAATCTTTCATATTACGCGTATTATATGATAACTTATTAAGACGCTAATTATTACACTTCTAATTCTCAATATTATTTTTTAATCTTTAATCTTTATTAAGAAGTATCTCTTTATCTTTCTTAAATATTATTATTATTAAATTAGTTTTAAGATCTTTCTTAGATTTTAAGTTTATTATCTTATTCTACAGCCTCATTAATTTATTTATACGCTCGAAGAATTTTTCCGGAATTTATTTATTAATATAATAATAGAAAGCAGAATAAAGAATATATATTAAGATAAGTTTTACTCTCTTTAATATAATATTCACAGCACTTAAACTTCTATTATTTACACACATTATTTCAATTATTAAAATGTGTTAAACGTTTAATATAGCGCAGACAATATTATTATAATAGAATAGAAGCGAAATAAGAATATTTAAGTAAGAAAGATAATATTAAGATAATATTAATAGAGTATTTAAAAAAATTTCTTATAATTTTAATATAATAAAAGATTTATAAAGTTATTGCGAAGACTTTATAAAAGACTTTCAAAGATAATAAGATTAATAAGATTATATGAGAGACTTAATAAAGAAGACTTAATTTATTATAAAGACTTAATAACAGCGAGATAGTAGTAAGTAATAAGAGTGTGAGAAGAAAAGAAGTATTATTATAAGAAAAGAAGTAATTACTTATACTTAATAAAGAGTTTATAATATTAATCTATAGAATTAATTGCGAAAGTAATTAATTTATTAGAAGCGATTAAATTCATAATTTAACGTGCCGCATTAATCAAGATTAGCTATCTACTTTAATCTAGCGCTTCTTCAACTTTACGCCAAATTCTTAATTTATTAATCTTTAATCTACTTCTATTATTAAAATAATATTCTTAAAACATTCGCGCCTTATCTTCGTCTTTATTATAATATTATAATATATTATCTAACTTTCATCTTCTTCTTATTAGTAAAGTAATTCTATTAATCTAATTCTAATTCTAAGAATAGAACTTCAGAAGAAGAGGTATTATTATAATCTCAGCTAATAAGTCACTTATTAACTAATATATTCACATCTCTAACTTCTTAATATCTTCTCTTCATTCGAAGATTCTCTCTTAGCTACTACTATAATTAATAGTTAGCTATTATTATTTCGCTTTTCTCTTCTCTTTAACTATTATATTAAATAGATATAAAGGGAAGAAAAGAGATCTCTAAAGAGATTCTTTAGAAATTAGTTTCTATCACATAGAACTAATTAATATCTTCACTGGCATTAAGTTAGCATCTCATTATTATCACTCTATCCTCACTATCTATTTATTATATAATTCATCTTAATAAATTAAAAGAATAGTGAATAACTCGCAAATAATTTATTTCTCTATATTATTACTTATGTCATCACTAATATTATTCATAATAATAATATAAAGGATCTATTTTTCTGAGTTTCTTTCTCTTCTTCTTCATCATTAAGCTGAAGAAGCTCAAAAGAAGTGTAATAACGTTGATGTCAATTTTCAGCACAAAAAAGAACGTTAAGAGCATTTCTACGCGTTTTTAGATTATTCAAGATCTGATTCACTTATTTAACATTATTTCGCGTTATTTCGGCCCATATTCAGCTTTAATTTCGCCCGAAATGGAAGCTGAGGGGGTGTGTTAAACAGCCTAGATCTTAGGGCGTCTATTAAACAGATTTCGACTAGCCTGCGTTCTATCTAACCGCTCTATTCAATAAGACTATTTCGAGCGTTTTCTTGAGTATATAACACTCATTCAACGCGCCATTCTACATAGATTTAGACAGTCAATTCCATCAATTCAACAGACATTCTACTAACTATTCAAGCCGAATTTGTCCGACACCATCTCAAAACTTATATTTGGTTCAGCAATCTCAATTGTGTATATCTTCTGTGCCCGTCGCCCCCAGAATTCTCTTCTCAAAGTCTTCGGCCAAGCTCATCCTATCCAGGCTTGACTGATACTGCTCCTGTAGTCTGCTAGTCATCGCGTGCTTTGGGCCATTCTCAATGCCCCTGGCTCCAAAACTTTCGAGGTGATGAGGTATGGGGAGCCCTCGATATCCCGAGAGTGTCACATGTCCTAGGAGGGTCATCGTCTTGCATGGTCTTGACTTCATTATTGAAGGCCTTTTCAAACTCGACGAGCTCAGGTGGCTTACATGTGGCTGTAGGTATATCTATTTATAATTATAGTTAAATAGAAGGGGAAAGCGGGGTAAAATATAGCTAAGCTACTAGTTGTAGCAACTGCTGAGGGGAAGCCTTCGGATAAAGAGAAGATAGCATGAAGCTGGAGATATGAGTGCGCTAGTCAATGAGTGACTTATTAGCTGAGATTATGACAAGTACTGTAAGTGTGTAGGCACCACCGGAAACCCTGCTCTAACAGCCCCTGTACTACACTCCACCCGATCTATTTTCAATATCCCTGATCAGCTAAACTAGCAACAACACCCAGATAACGTCGCAAGTACACAACCAGAATCCGAGGGTTCTTGACCCACCACCTGGCAAGTCATACTCCCAGCAATGCTCCCCAAGTGGCCACTGACAAATCCTCTTGCAGCCCACCTTAGCGACACATCACAGCCTTGCTTGATCCTCTATCCTACCTCCGCTCCAACCCCACCAGCCGCCACTTCATATCACTCCGCGACGCCAGCACCATGGCCAGATCCCTCATTGGAATGGAGGCAGACCGGCCATATGCTTCCATTGATCACAGCGTCCTTCCATGCTATGGCTGTCTGAAAGTTCTCCATGTAGACGCCTTCAAGTTCGTGGCAACGCGGTCGTATCTTCGCTCTGTTTCTCGGCGCGAGCTCTCGCCAAGGACAAGGGTGCCTTTCTTCATTGGGCATTCGAGCGCTAATAACAGACGGTGCATCAACTGTAATGCGACTGAGGGTGATGAGCACTCGACGATCTTGGGTGAACGTCAAAGTCGAGCTGTAGGCTGGATTTCGACTATTCAGTGAGTAGTGTGAGACAGAATGCTAGGGTTGAGGCCATGTAGTATGGCTGAGAGCGCTGCCAAGACGACAGCACGGAAACTCATCATGGTACTCGAGCACTCGATGGGATCGTAAGTTGTAGACATGATAGAGCCTTATGTTATCACGTGTTCCGTGTCTACAGGTGAACAGAGCGAGGTAGACCACGAACGCCCTATAGGTTTCAGCGGAGTCTTCAACTTGTGTTCGCAGGTCCACGCGGTGACCATTCCAAATCTCGTTTGGCTGATAAGTTCACCAGCGTTCGTGTTCAGCCAGTAATTCCTAGAACCTCTCTTGCGAGCCGTAAGTCAGCATCTGGCCTCTCTCTCTCTCCCGAACGCCTCTGCTCAAGTACCGATCACACCGTCTCATAGCTTACCTGCACAACAACAAGTTCAGTACAGGATTCTCGTCCTCCTCCTTTGAGAGCAGCCAACTTCACTGGCGAAAATTCTCTCCTTCAGAAGACCCATCCACAGAGTAATATTCAGGCAGCGCTCAACTATGCCTTCCTCACTCCTCAGCCTCCCCAATGAGATCCACCTCACCATTGTCTCATCTCTCGACTGCCTATCTCTTGCTCGCATTAGTATTGTCAACCACCACTTCCATGGGCTACTCGAGGCGAACAAATCCATCACCAGAGATGCGCTTCTGAAAGCGGAGATTCACACCCCAGAAATGTTCGAACGGAAAAAACCTCAATCTTACCTTCCATGCTACAGGTGCCTAAAGTGCATCAAAACACACCATGTCGACGCAACCGGCCTTTACTCAGCATTCGCAGTTGGAGGATGCAGACGAGGCGAGCGAGTGTGCCGCAATTGTGATCGAAAGCAGAATAAAGCCTTCTTCATGATGCTAATTGATGAGCTGGACGACCAGCAGGATGTATCGTCCAGATATGGCGCGTCGCGCTGGTTCAGCTTGAGCTTGAGCTGAAGGATGTGGGGTTGAAAGGGATCCGGTCGTGCTCGGAAAATGCGTCTATTTCATTGTTGATGAAAGGGCTGTTAAGGAATAATGCTTAAGTCAATCGACTTGGAGACAGCGGAGGACTGATACCGAAAGGGGGGGATACTGGGTAAGTATTGTGGATGAAAGAAGCAGGAGCATGCTGCATCCATGCCGTGATATCGTCGAGGGACTCAAAACGGCCGAGCTTATGGTTTCGTCAGCAGGTTTCGCAGGAGAGCTGTGCAGGGCATCAAGGAGACGCGGATGCTGTCAAAAAAAAAGGTGCAGGAACTACCACATCCAAAAAGCTTGAGGCCCACTGGAATCGATTCTAGCACAATAGGTGAATCCAAATCGATGCAAGTCCTGCAATCATATTTGTTCCCAATTGATTCTGATTGCAAGATGTGTAATTCGCGTGTAGATACGACGAGGAGCTAAAATGGGGTGTCGAGACGTCTTCTTGAGATGCTTGCCGCTCGAGATCAACAAGCTCCTGCTGAGGTTTAAGCATGTTCCTAAATAGCAGCAATTGATTCAATCCACTGTTCGAGAGACATCGTACGCTATCCCGCTTCTTGACAGGCAATCGACCACTGCGAAACGAGATTAATGGTTTAGAACAACCTCGTACCTTGAAGCGAAGTGATTACAGCGGTTTTGGTCAACGCAGTCAAACTTGGTTCATTCTTGACCAGTCTAAATCAAAGCCTTTGTGCAGCAACTCCTCCTCAATGCGTTTCTGTCGGTCCACGGTGTCTGTGAAGCAACCGAAGATGGCGGGTGATCGCACAAACATACTGCATTCCGGATGAGGACCTGAACAGCGAGTCGCTGCCTCACAGGACTCACATCTTCAGCCGCTGCATCTACACGACGTGAAGACTTGCGTTGACGTCTGACCGCCTTGGTTTCAGGTGCCATGAGCTTCTGCACAAGCCAGCGCATAAGATCGTACATTCTTCTGAGCCATACTGAAGGTCGGGGTGGGTTTTACGAGAGTCATTCTGCTGGTTTTCGACAACGATCTGGGTAGAAACCGTTGCCGGGATTCGTGAAAAGCGGAGCGCAATATTCTGCGAATTTTAGTAATTAGTCACAATAACTATCTTAAGGAGCAATAAGTGCGTACATCAAATTCGACCGGAGTGCTACACCCTGGCGTCAAAATTGGAAGGATAGCAGCAGTCTTGAATAGCACGCATAAAGTGCCCGTGGCATGAGCGTATTCTAGCTAATTCGGGGTGCGGATTCCGGTTTTCGCCATCTCAAATTTGGCAGAGTAGGTCTTGCACAATTTCTTGAGATGGAAGAACGTCTGGTTGGACGCGGGACTGGAGACAAGCGTCTAAATTCGGTTTCTTCAGGACCCACCGGCGCCGCATTACGAGAGTCGCACAGTCGTATTCACGTAGGAACAACGCTGAACTAGACTATGGGCCCTATTGGAATGTCAGAAAATATATACGGCATAATTTGCAAGAGTGATCAGAACGCTATCATGCAGCGGGGAAAGGGAAAGGTAATAGATCAGTTCTCCAAGATGATATGTGCTCAACACGGTTTTTTTCAGTAAGAACACAGCGAAATCGAGTTCATCACAATGCAATATAGCTGCCAGCAGAGAGGGAGGTTCGGACTCACTGCTTTGGAATGAGATATACATTTTCAGTCGGACCCTGTGGATGTTGGATACGTCAGCACCGAGTCAAAAGGTGTCACAATTTTATATAGGCATGGAGCGCCACACGAAAACATCTCTGTCAGGCTGTGGAATTAGCAAGCTTTGTCGATGAGGGCCTTCAGTTGCTGCTCACCTCATTAAATCAGAATTTTCAGTGTATGTGCGTTCATCTCCAGGCAGAACCCGGATCAAACAGTGTGAATAGTGTTCATCATGAAGAAGATGTTCGCCAGGCGATGAGGAGAGAAAGACATGATTATAATTACCTGCACGTATGAATCAGTGTCTCTGCGATGCCTTTCATGAATCGCGAAAGGAGTGGGTGGGGAGAGAATATCGATCAGCTGACGAGTTCTCAACAAGTAGCACATTGTCCACAATCCCCTACAAGGTTTGTAAGGCCTTGCTATAATGGAGGAAGGGCAATGTGTACGACAGTCTGTCCGCCCGTTCGTTCAAAATTCTTCATGTGTATTTTCTCGGTCGTCTTTCGTGAGTGGTCTCTTGCGCGTGCGGAATGTGCAGTGCAGAAGAAGAGACAGAAGGACACAGATCAGGGGCTCAAACGAGATGTACCTAACAGTTGGCTGTTAGCAAGATATCATGGAAGACCTTCGGATAACCTTGAAGCGTGTGAAAGCAATTGAAAGTCAGACAAGGCTGAAACTTGTAGTTGACAGATTCGACATGGTTGTTAAGAATGAGGAATGCCTTTCGTGTCACATAATCATCATAGGAAAATTGCATATATTACAAAGATGAGGAATGTCCTTCCTACCTTTGAGAAATGCTATGGAGGTAGAACCGTCGTCCGGGAAAGAAGATAATGGGCTCCGGAGCGCGCTGTCCCGCAGCGGCCGATTCTGTGTGCTCGAGTGGAAGTTAGCGAAGGGGATGGTGTTGTGAGGAATTGAATAAAGGTAAGTGGCAAGAGTTCAGAGTAATTCTAGAGATATATGAGACTCCGCAGCAGATGCTAGGATTTGGATTGTTCAATTTGAGAGTTCATCAGATAGAGGGCGGTGATGATGATGGAATGGCATAAATGCGTACCTTGTGCTCCGGCGTGCAGAACGAACATTTGTGATAAGTCTGAATGCAATTTGAAAGCGTGAAGAGCGTTTATTAGGCGAACACTGCAAAGTGCGAGCAAGATCCTGGATTCAAAAGGGTGTGGAGAATTTGGGAAATATTTTTGGTTAGTGACTGTGCTAAGGTCATTTGCCAAGAACCGAGGGACAAATTGAAGAGGGCAGCTCTGTTGTATTGCACAGGCTTCTGAGCAAGTAGACGGGTGATTTTAGGGATTGAGGATAGCTGGTCTCTTCACAGACTGCGGTGTAAGTTTTTTCACCAGGCAGTAAAGAGTCTCCTCAGCTGGCATCAAAGTGAGAACTAGTGATAGAGAATGGTTTGGTGAGAAATTAGATTGCAACGGAAGCTACTAGGACAGCGACAGACGACAGGTCAGAGTCCCAATAGCCTTGTGCTTGGACAGCACCTCGTCTGAGCCAGGAGTATAACATGTACAGAAGAAAAGAAACCAAGCTCTCAGTACATCCCCCCCAGCGCTCGCGAATGAGAAACAATGCTTGACCCTATGCCATCTTTTCACAGGCCAACGGCAAGAGCCAAAACACCGACAACACCAGCCATGCTGGCAATAATTGCACCAGTCGGGGCGGGAGCACCACCAGTTGAGGTTGAAGAGGACGAAGAAGCCGTAGCGGATGCAGATGCGGCTGAGATTTGAGAGCTAGCAGAGGATCTGATGGAACTGATACCGGCAGTAAGAGAGGATGCGACCGAAGACAAAGGCGAGTTGCTTGTGGCAGAGCCCGCATTGTTTATATAACTCTTGACGTCGGAAGGCAGAGCTGAGTACCACGAGGGAGTATTGCCGGCGCTGAAGTCGCTTGCGAGAGAAGATGCAACAGCAGGGTCGCTAAGGGCGGTGAAGAGACTGGAAGGAACTGCAGTGGCGAGGACCGAGAAGACGGACAGCTCGCTGCTGGGGATGGAGATGCTGAGCGAGGCAAACTGTGACGTGAGGGACGCACTGAGGTGATGTTAGGCAATGAAGCAACAAAGAAAGACTGGCGTCTTACAGCTCTGAAGCAAGAGAGTTATCCTGAGCCATGGCGGTAGCCGAGATGGCAGCGATGAGGAGGGTTTTGAATTGCATTTTTGCTACTGGGGATTGACTTTGTGGGCGGGTGTGGTGGATTGGGATGATTGTTCGAGGATGATCTTGATACAAGCTGGACTTGTTGATGAGTTGATGCTGATGCTGTGATATGGAGAAGGAAAGAAACGAAAGAGAAGATGGAAAGGAGAAATAGAAACGACGCAGCTCGCCTTGGCTGATGATCAGGCAAGAGAGATCCTCCAACGGAAGGCACGTACGGAGTAATTACTCTGCGCCGAATTGGGACTAAAACATCAGCCAAAATGGGGGCTCAGCGATACGGTTCCAGCCTTCGGGCGGAGTAACGGATTGTGGTTAAGAAGGCGGGATCTTGTTTAGCGGCCAGAAGATGGGACTGGAGGAGACCTATCTTCAGCCTCTGGTGATCGATGTGGGATCCGAACTGGATACGCAGTAGAGTAGCAGCCATGTCAGATCTCTACCAGCATCTGCGCCCGCATTGGAGCAGTTCTTCCTGCTTTGCAGGCTGCTTTGCAGGCTGGGAATTTAGACCCGAAACGCCCGAGGAAGTGCGGTGGATCTGGCGCCCGTACAACACCAATTATAACGGGATGCGCACGTGTCTCCAGCCACCGCAGGGAAGCGTGATCACACGTGATCTTCCTCCAGCAGGATTTGCAGAGATCCCGTCTTTCGTGCTTTGCGAGCAGTCCTGAGAACCTTCTCTACCAGCATTGGTAAACGATGCTTCGTTCTGTGCGTGATCTAGACTGACTAGGGTGGGATTACATAGCCTGGCCTGTCAAGACTGTACAACTGCCATGGACCGATATCACCATGCCCAACGGTGGCGAAACAAATTGGATTTGTAATCTTTACCGTGGAAAGACGCCCAACATCTGGTTTTCCCACATCCAACGAAAATTTGGACTGTTAGGAAGCTTCTTATGTGACCATAAACTCGACTGCTCTACCAGTTGCCTGCTGCGTTGCCACTAGATTTGGGTGATACTGCCAGGACATTCCCTTTGAGCTCGCTCGCAACTTCGAGAGAAGAAACTTGAATGGGAGACATTCAAGCTGCCGTTACTGTCAAACTTCCCGCTTCAAAGACTTGAGAGAAGCCGAGAGAGGAGGAACCTCCATCATATGATTACACCGTCAAGCCAACCAAGTTCAACAGATGTTTTCCATCAAAAATCTTCACACCCGCCCTTCCAAGGATTACATCGCTAGTGGGACTAACTAGTTGCAAGCCCTCCAAATACCCACACGCCTCTTCTGGGAACCGAAGCAGATCCCGCATCCTGTCGAATGGCGAGGCATTCACCGCGCACTCTCTGGAAACACCACCAATGCGGTATGCGACACATAAGCCCAAACCAGTAGCTGAGTACGACCAAAGCACGGGCATCTTTCTGGTAGATCAGGTCTACAAATTCGGGATCCAACCTGGACGGAAATGAGACCACTCTCCGAGGCTGCGCAAAGCTGGCGCGACTCCTATTATCGAACCCAAAACCACGTAATCTCAGCTTCGTGGAAGCTGCGTCGGTGCCGCTGAGCGCACTGACCGCGTGCTAAGCCCTATTTGACCACGGCAACCTATAGGTAGGGCAAAGGCTTCTCGTCACAGGCGCTGCAGGGGCGACAGGCATTTGGGCTGTTCAGTTTGGGCGGATGGTAGGCGCACATGTCATAGGCACTGGCTCGGCGAGGCGCGGCCAGGAGCTTCTCGACGGTCTGGATCTCGATCAATTCGTCAACTACAAGGAAACTACTGCCTTAGAAAGCGCTATCAATCTCGTCTTCGACTGCGTCGGCGGTAAAGCGCTCGAACAGTGTTTGAAGGTGGTCAAGAAAGATGGTCTCGTGGTTGGCATTAATACCTTCGACTGCAAGGATGTAGCTGCGCGGCATGGCGTGCGTGGAATGTTCTTCATCTTCAGCATGAATGCGGAGAAACTGACAAAAATCACGGAATTACTGGAGGAAGGCGTTATTCGACCAGTCGCTGATTCTGTCTTTCCGCTCGAGCAGGCCGCGGATGCGTTCGAGCAGGCCGCTGCCGGGCACAACCATGGCAGAATGGTGGTAAGCGTTCCATGAATACGAAAGCGACAGCTCTACCACGTCCTTCAGCCCTCAGCGAGAGCTGCGCAGCATTTAAGCGCAGCATATTTTCAGTTCAAGGGGTATCATCTAGTTTTGGATTCGTTGAGGGTCAAAGTAGGATTCCACGCTAGTAAACTACCTAGTTTGGACAGTTCAGCGGGTCTTGGCGAGCTCAACCTGTAGATCTGGCTCCTGTTGCCGAGGGTGCCAAAGTGATGAATGAGTGTATGAAGGAAGAAGCTATCTACGCAAACTAGCAAGGAAGAAGGAAATAGGCCTGTGCTGAGTAAGCCGCCAAGGAGGACCTACAACACAAAGCAAGGAGTGTAAGTGCGGTCCGTGCAAGGACGAGTCTGCGTGACCTATGGTCAGCTCCGATCTTCAGGAACAGATGCGGATCAGATCAGCCTATGCGCCTCTGTAATCGCCAGACCAGCTTCCACAATAGTCGTAGTCATCATGGGCTCGTGGCGATCCGGCTGCTCTCTGAGGTAAAGTACTACTGTGCTAGTAGTGTGGTATGGTACTGTATGATATGGTACTGTGTGATATGGTACTGTGTGATATGGTACTGTGATATGGTACTGGGTGGTACTGGGAGCCCTTCGGCTTTTTGAATCTTCTTGGGGCTCGGCCTTTGACCACTTACCCGAAAGGGCAGGTGGGCACATGTACGAGTAGCCGGCCCTCGACCACAGCGCCAAATTTGTGCTTGATGCAGGGTTGAGCCGAGAGACTCGTCTTCCGGCATCGGAGACCCCTGGGATGAGGGACGTCATGATGAACTTGGACGCAGAAGAATGATGGAATTCTTGCAATACGCTGGCAGAGAGTGCCGCACATTGAGGATAATCTCGTAACCGAATCTGCACTTCCTACTTAGGATGCTCTCAAGACCATCCATCAGACCCTCACTACGACTTTCTCAACTCTCAAACCATCTTCAAGCTCAGGTATCATCTTCATCTGCATCTGCACCTCAAATTAGAAGCATGGCCTACTCGAATACCAAATTCAAGCTCAATACTGGCGCTGAGATTCCTGCGATTGGCTTTGGAACATGGCAGGACAAGGACTCTCAAGAAGATGCAGTCTACGAAGCCTTGAAGGCTGGTTACCGTCACATCGACACTGCCAGAATGTATGTTTTCTCCTTCCAAGGGCAAGGTTCGTGCTTTTACCACACTGATCGTTCCAAAGCTACGGGACAGAGCCGGCGTGCGCCGCAGGCATCAAGAAGAGTGGTGTCCCTCGAAAAGACGTCTTCCTCACCACCAAGCTGTGGAACAACTCCCATCACCCCGACGACGTCGAGAAGGCCTGTGATGCCTCGTTGAAAGACCTCAACACCGACTACCTTGACCTCTACCTCATGCATTGGCCATCCCCTTTCGTCCGCGGGGGCGACATGTTCCCCAAAGGCAAGGATGGCAAGACCCAGGTCGGTGACAGTGATTACGTTGATGTATTTCCTTCCCTCATCCCCCCCCCCCCCCACCTCCGGCACAGCCCAGCTGACCATTCCCTCAGACCTACAAAGCAATGGAGAAGCTCGTCAAGAGCGGCAAATGCAAAGCCATCGGCGTCTCCAACTTCTCCCGAGCCGAGCTCGAGCGACTCCTCAAGTCAGCCTCCGTCCCACCCGCCGTCCATCAAATCGAGATCCACCCCTTCCTCGCCCAGCACACCTTCGACGAGTTCCACAAGCAGCAAAACATCCACGTCACCCAATACTCGCCCTTTGGCAACCAAAACGAGATCTACGACTCCGGCAAAGACATCGGCAGGCTGATCGAGGAGGACCTGCTCGTCGAGATCGGCCAGAAATACGGCAAGACCGGTGCACAGGCTGCGTTGGCATGGGGCATCGCGCACGGGAGGTCCGTGATCCCGAAGTCGAAGACTCCATCCCGGATCAAGGCGAATCTGGCGGGAGATTTCAAGCTGGATCCCGAGGACGTGAAGAAGATCGATTCTCTTGACAAGAAGCTGAGGTTCAACGACCCATCCGCTTCGTTTGGCTGGAACTTCTACGCCGATCTTGAAGGCAAGAAGTAGAGAGA
>JAABUK010005627.1_pt1 | contig 19310 bp, 26 predicted proteins | sample 5559141 | NCBI WGS metagenome assembly JAABUK01 (sample SAMN10711869, study PRJNA513367) | rock metagenome | isolation source: Antarctica rocks | place: Antarctica: Victoria Land, Pudding Butte nord | collected 2016-01-03 | reverse complement strand
AGTTACCTTAAGTACCCAGAGCGAGTCGGCGGCATTTCGACGAATCTCGTTGATTTCGTCGAGTGGCGATTTGTGATGTGGCGTTGTCCATGACGGTGTCACAACCCCCCATGCCCCGGGGACTAACATTGAATGGATAAATACAGACAAATTGACACAGTCAACAATTGGCGAACACAATCGACAACGAGTGCGGGTAGGACGTAGACTTACCAGCCTAGTCTTACACAGACGAGAGATCACACAACCTGAGCGTGGAACACCTCCACAGCCAGGCTGGTCGTCGGTAGAGTAGGCCCGCTAGTTACAAGACGTTGCATAAGCTAGCTACAAGCACCTCGATACTAGATCTCTAGCGGGTATCACTCAATTTAGTCGCTCTATTATACCTCTGCATACCTCGGCCTCTTCCTCTCTTGCCACTCCATCCCCGAGACTTCCATGATCCTTCTCCCCGTTTCTACAGCACTCCAGGGGTTTCTCCAGCTTTAGTCCTCTGCCCATCTGCCTGTCCATGAAGTCCCGCGGTGATCGGGCTCGGTTCTATTCGGGGATGCGGACATAGCCCGTGTTGGGGAACAGGAGAGTGCGCAATTGGCTGGGGTGATACGTGGCTGTAATAAACACGCTTAATGGGTAACGTGATACCACTGAACAAAAGGTACAATATTCAGCTCAGTGGAACTGGCTGAATCCCAATAAGTCAGCCCCCTTCAATAAAGTATGTAGAGTCCAACAGGAGATAGTGGGACAGAAAGGCAAAACAGAATTGTCGTGGCGTCAACGATTCCGGTAGCTGAGCCGATCATCTCCCGATCTGTCAACAAAACACCGAATTCAAATTCCCCCATCTTCCTCTTTTCCTACATTTCTCTATCTCCTGTGTTCCTCTTACCCCAGTGTTCCTCTTCCCTGCGTAATCTTCTCCCTACAGTCCATCACCATGGTATCATCCAAAGGCAAGCCTACGGACCCGAAGCTGCGTGAAGAGGTCAAAGATCGTACGCCCTCTTCCCCTCTCCTCTCTCTTCCGCCGCATGAGTCCTTTCGCTGATCGGGTATTGGGATAGAGGTCAAGGGTGAGACCAACAAGGACGGTTCCGGGAAAGGTCAATGGGCAGCATGGAAGGTGAGTTCTTCTCCTTGGTAGCTCCAGAGAGGTAGTGCGATTGAAGGGAGGCGCTGACGAAAGTGGGTAGGCGGCGAAGTTGAGTAAAGAGTACGAGGCGGAAGGCGGTGGCTACGAGAATGAAGCGGGGAGCAAAAATGAGCCGAAGAAGGGGAAACCCGAGGCGAAATCGGCGGAGGAGAAGAAGGAGGAGTTGAAGAAGGATGCGCCGAAGAGCAAGACGAAGAAGGATGAGGGGATGCCTGCTGCTGCAGAGAAAGAGGCGCCAGCGAAGAAGGAGGCACCCGCGAAGAAGGAAGCACCAGCGAAAAAGGAGGCGCCGGCAAACAGTGGTGGAACCAAGAAGAGGGCTGCGCCGAAGGAGGTGAAGGAAGGGACGAGGAAGAGTACGAGGACGTCGACGACGACGACTAAGCGGAAGGCTGGGGATGAAGATGGGGAGACGAAGGCGAAGCCGGCGAAGCCGGCGAAGCCGGCGAAGAGGAGCAAGACGAGGGCTTGAGGAATACCTTAGCTACGAGGAGACAGTACTTGGTGGCGGAGAAGACTCTTGATATTCTGCCGACGGATTGGGTTTCTTGGGTCCATACGCCTTTCCGTCACCAGTACTTTTTCTCACCCACTGATGCCTGTTCGAACCTTCTCTATCTCTGGAACCTCGACTCACTCACCGAAGCACGTCAGACCTACTCACACACAAAATCACTCCACACTGACCATCCACTGATTCCCCGACCTTCTCAGCCCTCAAAGGACCGTTCCGCCCATCAAAACGCGTATCCTCCCACCCCTCCTTTCACCGATGCCAATCCGACCTTCCTGGCCCATCCTACAAAACTACCAGAATCTTCCCTCGACTACCAGAATCTTCTCTCCATCCAGCACCCACCACCATGCCCCCTACCCCCCTAACGACGGAAGCTTTCCAGGCGACGTGTGATCGTCTTTTCGCACCGTTTCTCCGACCCCCGAGAAACCCGACTTTTCCGACGCCACCGAGTCTTGCAGCTTCGAGGTTGCCGCCACCCGCTGCGGAGATCGATGAACGGCCGTCGTATCGGGTAAGGAGGTTCAGGCTGTGGAAGGAAAATGCGCCTGCTCTGAGAATGGCGGTTCTCGACCCGAAACGAAGGAGTAGGTCCTACTGTTTGCATGGGATTAGACTGACTGATATGGGGATAGTCCAATTGTGGAGGTATCAGTCCTTTGCGATCCCGAATGTCCCGTTTCCAAGGCGAGGAAATCTGGCATTCAAGTGGACCCCGCCACCACGTCCTCCCTCCGTGACGACACAGCCAGTGCAAGCAACAATCCCAGCGGCACCAGGCCTTCCTGAGCAAACACCATCCACATCGCCGTCGGGCCAGATTGCCCAACCAAATCTCGCACCGACCCAGACTCAACTGACTCTCGCGCCAATCCAGACGCAGCCGAATGTCACGCCGATGCGGACTCAGCCGAATCTCCCACTGACGCAGAAACCGCAAACTCCGTCACCGAAAATCAAGAAGACCAAAGCCGAACGTCGGGTCCTGTGGCAACGGATGCTACAGAACAAGTACGCCCTGGACCAAGAGCACGAGCGGAGGTTCAGGGGGGCAATGGCGGTATTGACGGACAACGTGGTGGGGTTTGAGAGGAAGAACGTGTGAGCGGTCTTCTTGCCTACCTTCCTTAAGACCCGCAATTCGGCGGATGTGGGGAGGATACAGGCTGATGGTCGTAGTGGGACGGGTGGATCTGGGACGTTCAGGGAAGATGTCGACCTCGAATTGGTGAAAGGGCTGTACGTTTCGCGATGTCCCTCATACTGCCACCTGTTCTGTCCTCTGATTTTCGCCTTCTCTCCCTTTTCTTCCATCTCCTTCCTGACTCCTCCGTCCTTCATCCCTCTAACCCCCCGCTCCCCCTCCCTCCCCTGTTCTCGTCGACGATGGTCCCTTATGACCACCCAGGAGTCAATCCTTCAAAGCCATCCGCCGTAAATCCCGAAACGTCTTCATGCTGGACAACTCCGCCATTCGGCCCGTACCAGGGCGTGGCGAGGCTCATCGGGCTGTCCGGGATGAGGAGACACGGAAGAAGAAGAAGAGGGAGGCAAAGGAGGCGAAGAAGAGGGCGGTTGAGGAGCAGGCGGTGGATCTCTTGACTCTAGCTCCACCGATTCGGGGAGATGTCACGCCGCAGGAGACATCCGGTCTGGTGGTACCAGTGACGGCTGGACAGTGGATGTCCGTACCAAACAGTGATCCCCCTCTGAGCCCGTCTTCGTCATCGACAGCACTCTCCACTCCCGTATCGTCAAGTCACACGGAGGCTCAGGCTCTTCCAGCTACGACGAAACCGCCACCTACCCTGGACTCGGCAGAGCTCAAATCGAAGACAGGCGCAGAGAAGGACGAAAAGACCAACGTCCCACACGATATCCCAGAACAGTGGCAGCACTTGGACCACAAGCTCTATGATGACCTCGCGAAACAGCTCGCCGCGATGCTCATCCAAGCCAACAGCGTCTCGAGCCCTGGAACGGGTCAAGATAAGGGCAAGAATGAGGAGAAGGCAATTGACATCGCGCTCGAAGTTCCGGGCGACCATGAGGCAGTGAAACTTACTCTTGCTGACTTACTTGCAGACTCGAACGACCTCGAGAAGAATGAGAACGTCGAAGAAAAGGTGAGTCTGCTCGAAAGTGAAAGACAAGAGGGCAACCTCGTCGTGGAGGAATACAAAGACGGCTCTGCAGAAGAGCCTGCTCCTGTTGAGTCACCAGAAGCGGACCGAGTCCAAGCGCTCGGAAATGAGATTGACATCGCCGGGAAATCGGACAGGGGACTGGAGCTCGAGTACGAGATCGCTCATCTCCGAAGCAAACTACTGAAGAGGGCGAGGGCCTCGAAAGTCCCTCGTGGAGACCTCTACATGGATTCAGACACTGCCCATCCGGAAAAGAGTGCCTTCCCCGATGATACGCCAAGCTTGGTGTCAGAGAGAGGGAATGGGTCCGATAGTGTGAGTACATGCAGGGAGCCAGCCGATTCTCTTTTCGGTGAGGAAAGTATTCAGGATGATGTCGATACGGCGGATACGGCGATCGGTGAGAAGATGGACGCGGAAGTGACGGGCGGACGCGGCGGGTTTGCGAGGGTGATATCCCTTGTTAGTTGAATCATACTGGTCCTTTCCGGAACGTGAATTTGGATCATTTTTGGTCTTGCTTGGTGTGTGAGAGGTGATACCAGGACACACGCACTATGCATCTACAATCATTCACCTTGGAAACTCCTCAAAATCAAATAGCTTGTCGCGCCGATGAATCGGAAGACTGGTGAAATCAGCGCGAGACCAGGCTGAATATTGAGCTTGACCTACATGCTAATGCGGCAACAGTGCTGCACATGGTCACTTCGTCAGCTATTGACAATTCGGGCCGGAGTTTGACGTACTACAATAGTGTCCCCATGTAAGTCGTAGCCAGAGCACTTGATCCGCCACTCGTTTGTCTGAAGTGGCATCAAATGGACGAATCGCTAAGTCATAGAAGTGACCTACAATACAGCCGCAGCCAGAGCACCGTTCGACATCGTCCAAGCCAATAACACCTGCTCTCATCAGCCTGGTCGCTCCTCCCGCAAAGTCATCTCAACTCACATTCGTCCGGAAGTTCTGAACATCATCGAAGTATCAGCTTTTTCCGCCACAAGGAGTCGGGCACATGCACCTTGTAATAGTCCTCCTGCTTCTGATCGTCCGAAATCACCTTTACCTCCTTCGGTGCCTTCCCCATCAATGTCTTCAGCTCGCCCGCATACACAGCATTGATATCGTGCTGTTCGACGGGGACGTCGACGGTCACTTCGTTTTTGTTATCGGAGTGTGATTTGACCACGCCGAGGTCCTCGTTGACCTGCGAGCGCATCAGCAAGGAGGCTATCGACCGGCGAAAGAGATCTCACCTTGTCGGAGCCTTTCGTCCCCCATGACTGCCAGTCATTAGCGGATATGCTACAATCACCAGGGATACTTACCACATCGTGCACATTTGAGAAGGCGTAGACGCTGCCGCTGGCTCAGCATTGGAGGGGAAGAAAGAAGCCAAACACCCACTTCAAAACATTGATGTACGAGGGCGCCAGCTACCACTTCCTCAGCTTCGCAAACCGGACAAACCGTACCACTCACCATGAGGTATTGCAAGAAGCTCGTGACTGCCTCCTGTCAGCGTTATGAAGCCGGCCCAAATCACGACCCACTCATGTGCCAAGGATCCAACGCGAGCAACGACGCAAGGATGTACAGTCCATATGTCGCCGCAAGGGAAAGCACGATATTCCGGAAGATCTTGTTTCCAAACACGTTACCGACAGTGACGCTGCCTGTTTTCTCGACGTTCTCGATACCGGTAATGGCGAGGTAGACTGTACTTATGATCAGCTCGGAATTCAAGCGTACACAGAATACACGGAACAAGGGGATTGAAAATGGACTGATGTGCATGCCTTGGGATATGGGAGAAGAGACGTACCAGCTGCGAAGATCATATAGACCGTCAAACCTGCAAACCCGATCATGCTGATGGTATAACCCCATTTCGAGCTACCGCGCGATGTCATTAGAGAGAGATGTTGAGACTATAGGATTTCGCTCACCCTGCTGGCCGATTACCCAATGCGAGCAAGAAACAAAGCAGGAGGAGCGCGGCGTAAAGGTAGTGGAGTGGGATATTGACGTAATGCCAGGCATTGCCGAGCGAGTCGAGCGAGTTCTGTGAAGTTTCAGCGGGGTGTGAGCTCAGTACCGTCTTCGCTCACTGTCAGTACAACCTGGAAACCAACGTCAGTCTTGGCTAGTGCTGGCGCATGGCAAGATGACGTACAAAGGCAATGTAAAAGTTGCCGAGCGCGAACCACGAGAAGATAAGATTGGCAGTCTCTGTTGTCAATCAGTCTCGTCCGTTTCGGTGTTCGCGAGGCTCACGATACAACAGTTCCAAATGCAAGAACAGCTTTCTTGTGAAAGAATGCCTGCTCTATCATCAGCTCGGATGCGATTTCCTTGGACATGGCTGACGATGAGCGGTAAAGGTAGCCAAAGTGGACAATTGAGTGTATGGCCGCGAAGAAAGAGCCATTCAGCCATCTGCTTCTCATTAGTTTCTGCCTCAACGAGTCCTGGGGATCACTGCCCTTCTCCGTTGAGAGACCAGTTCCGCCACCTAGGGGGGGTTTCAGCCGGGGAAGGGAAGAAAGTGGTGAGCCTCACAGTATCGGGAACATCAGTGATCGCGTATGCAGACTTGACATAATGCAGTTTCCACTTGCATCCCCGCTTGCTGACCAGCTCCCAGCACAGGATACGGTCTTACTTCACGTCAGCTGACTGGACTCTTGAGAAGCGAAGAAACGCACCTTCCGCAAGATACATATTTGCCGAGCTATCACATCCTCATCAGCGCCGGCTTGAACGAGACTCTACCAACGCACAAGATTCCCGCTCCTGCACCATGCATCGTCTCGCCAATGAAGTACTTCTTCAGCGGTCCATTTCCTTTCTCGTCATTAAGCAGCGCGATATACTGATGGAACGTTAGCGTTTGGCGTCCTCTCTTTGATCTGAGATTCGCTCACTCGATATGCCGAGAAAGCTCCCGGTCTATCGGAATGTCATCAGCTTGAGTCGCATACAGGACCGCATGTCTCACAACACGGTTATGTACCCAAAGACACTCTCCAACGGCTTATCCAATATGTTGCTCATCTTATACTCGAAGTTCTGCGCCGCGACGAGCGGGTTGAGCAGGTTCCGCCAGAGCAAACCCTTGAGCGCGACGATCTCGCCACATGCGCCGCCGACGGAGGAGTTGATGTCGAAGGCTTTCCAGAGGTGGTAGATTGAGTCGGGGCCGGGTTGTGTTCCGACATCGAGGAGGACGCAGACGCTGTGCCAGTCAATCGACGGTCCAAGGCGTTAAGGAAAGGGATAGCTCACTTCGGCCGCAGGCATGCTCCGAAGGCACTACACCTAGTCAGCAGGAGCGCTCGCCTGGCAGATGGAACTCACTTGAAGAACCATCGATGACTGTTGATCTGTGTCTGGATAAGTATTCCACCGGTAACGGATCACTACACTCGCCTTCTTCTGGTTCTTCTCCTACTTGCCAGACCATTGTCAGTCCCGGATCCTTCACATCGGATTACGCACCTTCATGCAAAAGATCATCTGTACCGGAACATTCTTCGTATCCCCTCGCTTAATAGTACCGTCGCCGGCAATAGCCGCTGCAACCCATCAATAGAATCCCACCAGTGCATCAGGAAGCCTACATTGCGTGGTATATTCGAATAAGTGTGCGGTCTACGAGCCTGTGAGCGTGCTGCACAGCCTTCGAGCGGAGCGGCGTACCACCGGCTTCCCATTGACCACGTTCTTCCCCACTCCATCCTGATAGCACCCCAGCGCAGCGAGCACCGACCGTGTCCGCGGGTTGATCTTCATTCGCCCATCTGCTACCACGCACACCACGACCTGTCCGATCAACACCCATCAGCAAGGTCACGATTACCCAGAGTGAAACAGACGCACCTTCTTCCATCCCTCTTTGCCCCATGTCTTACTCTTCGACCGAGTACACAGATGTGCGATATTCTGCATCACCCCTCGTATCGTCCGACAGAAGAGCACGTCGTCTTCCTGCGTTCATCAGCACCTTTCCTTCCTCCTGCTTTCCGGTTACTGACATTATACATCGTTATAACCTGCCGAGATCAGGATCCGTACCGCTGTCTAGCTCGACCACTTACAATGAACAGTTCCGTTTGCCGTGGCGGATCATACAGCCTCTGCCGCAAAGTATACTTATCCTCCTAGATTCACGCACAGCTCGTCAACAACTATCAAAGTCAAAGATGCGTGGGAAGAGGAGGCTTAGCGAAGTGGAGCATCGAGACTCACCGCAAAGTCATTAGGATCTCCAGTGACAGCCGTATACCGCATCTTTGTAAACTCGGTCCCCTCTCGGATGTGACACTGGTCGAGAAGCATGGAAGGGACGTCGATGTCCAGGACGAGGTGGCCGCGGAAGAGTCTGGCGAGGCGAGCGTTAGCGGGGTTGCGAGCGGTACGCGGCAGCCAGTGCGCGGGTAAACCAGCAATACGCGAGACAGCCAGTGAAAGAGGGAGAATTCGGTATGGGTCACGACGTATGCGGGTGGGTGAAGAGAGCGACTAACGCGACCCTCTTTTGCGTCCTATTCCTCCTCATCACCCTCACCGGCACCGGTCCGTAATGAACCATCGTCTCGTCATCCTCGTCCCCCCCTCCTCCTCCATATCCGTTCAGACCACCATTGCCATACCCATTCAGACCACCATTGCCATACCCATTCTCATACTCTACCCCATTCTCCGCACGGCCAGGCAATCCAATATCGCTCTCCCCCCCGGCTCCACGCCCAGTGTCCGAGAGCTGATACCTCACTGCTGGCCGGGAAGCCGATTGAGGGATCCCGAATCGCACGTCGGGCGCAGCGTGTGCAAGTAGCGGAGCAGAGTCGTTTATGTCCTCGTCCCCGCCGTACAGGTTGGCGGGTCGAGGTGGATATCCCCCTCCAGCGGTGGACGAGGACGAGTGATGCTGCATCATTGGTGGGGGACTTGCTAAGCGGTTGTCGCTTAGTCCGTAGGGTTGGGAGGTGGAGTCGAACGGCGCTCGGGGGTGCGGAGGGGGTGGGGGTTGAGGTGGGGAGATGTATTGCCGGGGCGGTGAAAAGGATTGGGAAGGTGGAAAGGATTGGGAAGGTGGAAAGGGTTGAGTGGGTTGGTGTGGGAGAGACATCCTCGGCGGTCTATCTATATCGTAAGGTCGAGTGGGACTCGAGGGGTTTAAAATTGGTTGTGAGGGGTAGTGGTGTGATCCATCGGCGAATGGGTCGGCGTACCCCTGTGCGAAAGGAGGTGATTGACTTCGGAAAGGAGGTTGCGGCTGAGACTGGGATTGCGGAAAGGGGAGTGGAAGTGATTGTGACTGAGATTGGTGTATTATGGGTGGGGGATCGTCATACGGATTCGGGTTGAGCAGGTTTGGATAGGTCATGGAGGAAGGGAAGGCGTTTCGGGTGGGTGTGGTCTGTGTCTGGGTTGGAGGTGGAATTGAGTGGGAGGTGTAGCCGTAGCCATCTCGTCGGGGGGAGTTGGGGTTGTAGATATCACCTGGCTGCATCGTGTCGAGCTGCCGAAGTAGGGAGTGAGCTTTCGTTGATTTGATGGTGTTTTGGGGGTGGGAGATGAATTACAACGAGGAAGAGCCCTACCGCGCCTGAAACGCGGGGCCGTTTTGCATTTTGGGAAGGGATGACGCACGAGTGGCGAAGGAGGCGGTGTGGCATGCACAGCTTTAGAATACTCGAGCGCTGATGGCGTCGAGGGGTTGCGGAATAGCGAGCAGCTGATCGTAACGAGCATGTTACACCAAACGTGTCCTTGACGCAAGGTGGAGCTCGGATAGCAGATTGGTGGTGTGATACGAGATCATCAAGCACGCGTGCATGCTCACTTCTTCTTCGCAAAGAACCCCTTCAGCGTACTCTGCCCAGCTTTCTTCCCTCCTCCACCTCCTCCTCCCCCTTCTGCTGGCCCTGGACCTGCTCCTCCTCCCCCGCTTCCACAAACGCCATCAGACCCTCTCCCAACCACACTCGACATGCTCGGAACCGCCTTCCCTCCGCTTTTCCGCCTATCCTCCGCCTTCGCCCCCACTGTTGCCGCCTTCGCTGGTTCCTCTCGTTCCTCCTCTCCTCCAGAATAGCTCTCGTCACTCATATAGTCCTTCGTAACTAAACTCCATGTCAACCCCTGGTCAAAAAACCTCGGCAAATATAGGACTTACCCGTATATCCCTTCGCATCCACCTCCACCCTCGACCTCTTCACCTGCCGCCGTTTCCTCCCCGGCTCGCTTCTCACCCCCAGGTCCTCACTTCCAGCCTTCGACTTCTCCCTCTCTTTATCCGTCTTCGTCTTGCTCTTGGTATCTGACTTGGGCTCAGGTTTCCGTTTTGATTGAGAAGGTCCGCCCGCCACAGGATCCGAGGACGGCTCCATCTCATCCACCTCCATCCCCATCATCACCTCCATCGCCGCCCTCTCTTCAGCTCTCACCATCGACGAGCTCGGTTCGGGGGGCTGCTCCACCTTGACCGTCGCTTCTCCTCCTCCTTCTCCTTCTTCGTCAGAGGACGCGATGACTCGTTTCTTCGTTTTGGGTTTGGATGGGCCGGCAGGTCTGGGGGGCTCGGCTGACTTCTCTTTCGTGGTTGCTGGTTGCTGGGTCTTCTTTCTCGCCTTTGAGATGACAGCGGGAGGCGGGTCCACCTTCTTCACCTCAGCCTGGAGCCGTCAATATGGGGATTGAGCGACTTTGACAGACACACCTTCTCGATCTTCTTCCCAAACTCCAGTCCCCCATCTTTCATTCCCTTCGCAGGTCCAGCCTTCTTCTCCTCGGGGACGAACGCATCCCCCGTGATGCCCCCGTAAGCCGCCGGATTGCGATACACAGCATTTGCCCTCAGCGAGAGGTTCGGGAGGAGATACTGCGCGGGGTCCTATACCACATCAGCTCTTCACTACACGGATAGCGTTGGGAGACTCACGTTGATGGGAGCTAGGGAGAGAGCGTAGATCGTCACCGTCACACCCGACTCGAACAACGCTTTCTTCTCTACCCCCAAACCCATCAGTCCACAAACCACAACGAAGTCCAGTAGAAGACAGACCTTCCAGCCCGGCCCCCTGAACAAGCACCACGCCCCACCGCGCCACCTGCTCACTCCTCAACACCTCCTCCTCCCTCCCCACGCCTCCTACTCCTAATCCTCCTTTGCCTCGCCCGATTCCCGCTGGGTCACCTTCGTCGTTCCCCATCCCCTCCTCCTCACCCTCCATACCCTCCCAAACCCCGTCCTCCGAATTCCTCTCCCCATCACTCATCTCATCCATATCCACGATCCTGACCATCCCCTTCGCGCCCGCCAAGCCCCTCAGACTCCCTTTACCCTCCCCAGGAACTTGGGTGGAGTAGGGATCGTTTAGTTGGGTGGAAGATAGGGAGGAGGAAGGGAGGAGGGGGCCGGTGAGGATGTACGTTGGGGAGAGGGAGGGGTGGGTTGATAGGTGATCGAGGAGGAGACTGGCCATTTCAGCCGGTGTATCAAAGTCGGACAAGAGAGGAACAAGGCTGGCGGAGAGAGAGAGGAGGGAGGTGTAGGACGCTCGGATCTTGGGTTGGGTTTGTAATGACACGGAGAAGAAGGGGGACACACTTCTTGGCGATGTTGACGTGACATCCTACATCTCTCGAGATCTCTCGATATGTCACCTAGAAACCAGGTATCAGCTGGACTATCTCTCACTCTCTCGGAATGGCACGGCAGAAAAGGCGGGCAAGAGGGATGATACAGCTCTCCTTGCAGGGAAGGAGAGGGAACGTACGATTCGACGGTCGTTCTCCAGCCAATGTGAGAGTCGGCGACTGGCCAGCTTCTTCTGCTCGGCTGATGCCATGATACGCTGACAGATCGTCTTGATGGGATGAAAAGAATTCGAGAACTTCTTCGCTGCTGTCTTGGTAGAAAGCTTAGGAGTGAACACAAGAAGATGCTCCGTCGACTTTCCAACCAGCTCAAATTGGCAGTGCCATCGTATGGCCTCGCAACTTTTGTAGTCTGGTAAGGCACGATTCCATTCATATGCATCTCCCTCATGATTTGACGAAATCTCGATACCGGACCCTCTCTACGCACCCGCCTAGGTCGAGTGGAGCTCCGGCGCGGCCGTACCACGGGACAAGCCCTTGGCGCCGGCGAAGATGCATTTGTCGCCGAGCTGCTCCCTGGGCCACAATCAGCGGATTTAATCTTTTGACGGCAGAAGAGGCGTACTCGATGCGGAGAAGCTGGTTGTATTCTGCCACTCGTCAGTTCTGGCGCAGAATGAAGAGATAGACTCACTAGCCATGCGCTCGGAACGGCAGGGAGCGCCGGTCTTGATCTGACTGACGGGACGTCAGGTGACCTATCCCGAACATGAAGGTACTCACCCAGTGCGCAGGCCGACGGCGAGGTCGGCGATATAGACCGACTCGGTCTCTCCGGAGCGGTGCGAGGTCATGACTCCCCACCCATTGGACTGCGAGAGTTGGACGCTGCGATCTATCAGCGTGAAGCATGGACCCGCTGCGAAAACCTAAGCTTGAATCGATTCGCTGATGGTCCCAATCTGGTTGATCTACAATCCACATCGTCAGTAATCGGTTGGCCCTGGTGTTTGGACCCACCTTGAGAAGTAGCGCATTGCAAGCCTTCTTCTCGATGGCCGTCTTAATCCTAAGAGGGTTCGTGACCAGCAAATCGTCGCCGACGTTCTGGATTTTCGCCGACTTATTGAATGCCGACCAAGCCTCCCAATCGTCCTGGTCGAAGGGGTCCTCCACTGAGCAAATGTCATACTTCTCGATGTATCCGTTGTACACGTCCGCCAGCTGAGCGCCGGTGAGCCATTCGGCAGAGTCGGAATTGGGGTTCTGCAGCCATTAACGTTACAACGCGGTCGTGAAGCAAACGGCGACTCACCTTGAAGTCAAGGTCGTACTTGCCCTCCTTGTAGAACTCCGAGGACGCCGCGTCGAGCCCGATCTGGACCTTTCCGGTGTAACCGGCCTCCTTGATCGCCTCGGTAAGGAGATCAAGCGACTCGTCGGCACCGGTCACATTGGGCGCGAAGCCACCCTCGTCACCAACGTTGCAAGCTAAGTTGATCAGCCTCAACCGCTGGCAACAGGTTCCCACCCACCGTCCTTGCCGTATTTCTTGGTAATGACCTTCTTCAGGTTGTGGTAGGTCTCTGTACCCATCTTCATCGCCTCGGTGAACGAGCTGGCGCCGGTGGGAAGGATCATGAATTCCTGAAATGCGAGGGAGTTACCAGCATGCTCGCCTCCGTTGATGACGTTGAACGCTGGGCAGGGCATGACGTAAGGCTCCTGCACACCAGCAAGTCCCGCAAGGTAGGCGTAAAGAGGGACACCCTGAAGTGCATCAGCGGCATATCCCCTCTAAGAAGCATCTGACCTACTTTCTCATGAGCAGCGGCTTCGGAGACAGCCATAGAGACACCGAGGATGGCATTTGCGCCGAGCTTGCCCTTGTTGTCGGTCCCATCAAGCTTGATGAGCAGGTCGTCCATCTCCTTCTGCGAGGAGACTGGGATCTTCGCGTCAATGAGGGCGGGGCCGATTACCTTGTTGACGTTGTCGACGGCCTTGGAGACGCCTGGACCTATCAGTCAGTGGTTCTACTCGATGGTGACGAATACCCACCCTTGCCCATGTAGTCCTTCCCCTTGTCTCGGAGCTCCACGGCCTCGTAAACACCGGTCGAAGCGCCAGAAGGGACCTCAGCGCGGTACATGCCTGCGAGGGGAAAGAGGACGGGGGGAAGTAATAATTGGCGGAATGGAAGGAAAAGCAGATCCAGAGATTAGCATAGTCTCTTATCAGGCAGAAGAAGAGGGAGAGGCAGCTTACCCTTCGAGGTATGGAGATCAACCTCAACAGTCGGGTTGCGTAAAGTCGTCAAGCCATGTCGTGGTGATGGAAAGGGGGAGATCCGGCCATGCGGAGCAGATGGCGAGAAGCCGAGAGCAAGTATCAAGCGTACGAGGAAGTTTCAGGTGCGAGGGAGGGAAGGAGGAACGAGAGCGAAGGAAGAAGGTCAATATCAGCGCGAGCAGATCAATGCGGGGGTGTCCGAGGGGCGACACCGCCGTCACCAGTCTGGTAGAATAAAGCGAATGAAAAGATCCGAGAGAGATGGGAAGGGGAAGAAAGGACAACACTCATCTCGGGAGTCAAAGATCTATACCAAGTTCAACCAACATCAGCGAAAGGGATTCTGCTCCGCAAGCTTGGACGGCTGTGAGAAGGACCGCTCACCTGACGGGCCTGGATTCTGGTCACGGTGGACATGATTATGGGGTTGTTTGATGGGTTTCGTTGTCAAAATGAGGTAAGTAGACGTTGACAAAAGGAACGGAATGCGAAAGTGATTTTGGGGAAATGAGTCGGCGGATCCGAAAGGGCTCACGTCGCGCCACGTGTGAATGAAATGTCGCCTATATCTGGCGTGCTTCACGGCTGCTTTCTCTTTGATATGGTAGACACTTCATTGGCCTGCCTCTGATCGGTCCCGTGTAACGGAATGTACCTTCTCAAGCTCATTATCACGCGCTTGGGAGGAATGACGCGCTTATGTGGCCGGCGGTCCTTCGTGTTACACCGGGAGAGTCGTAGGCTGCTCCCAGAGTAGCAGTGCTAATGCTATCAGGTACCCGCACGGGATGGAGCAGATGATGACGGGTTTGTACAGAGTTACATCAGACTTGGCTAGATCAGTCGAGTTCATGCATCGCGTTTCCACCCACTTGTAACAGAATGAAAGTCGGAGGCTCTACCAAACTGAGAAGCGGTCAATATTCAGCATGTCTACCTCTAGAATCAGCCTGAATGACGTACCCAAGCTATCCCATGACCCATCATCCTACGCCCCCTGGAGAACAACGATTGAGGTATCCCTGCAGCTAGCAGACTGCTAGAATTCGGTACTCGGTGTCGATCTAGAGCCAGGAAGGGTGGTGTATGCAACAGCAACACACGGACTGGATGGAGGGATAATTACTCAGCCTACAAGGAATATCAGAGCGGCATCCATGCAGCCTGGGATCCTGGAGACAGGGACCAACCTACCGTTGACGTCAGACGTGCGGAAGGACTGGGAGAGGTGGCGGGCGAGAGAGGGAAGCGCGCAGGTTTCATGAACCAACAAGACCAGCATACCCAACATGCATTGTGGTAGGCCCACATGCATGGTTCGCCTCTTATCACGGTGCTACGTCGACCAGCAAATAGGCCCGACGCTCAGCTCCTAGAATCGGCGACGGTCGTCTGAGCATCGGCAAAGTTGGACTACCGTGGTCGAACGTGGCTGGAATAATTCGAGGACACGCCTGGGTGTAGCCGAGTTAAGTGCCGGTGAAGTAGCGTGGGCTAGAGATGCAGAGGCTATGAGTAGGCTAGTTAACTATAGTGATTCTAAATGTTTCAATGACTTTCAATCTCGAATCGCTGGTTCTCCCCGACTCTCAAGTCCATCCCTTTCATACATCGCCTTTCAGGCCTATCTTCGGTGATGTTCGGCGATGTTCGGCGATGTTCGGTATTATCCGAGCTTCAAATTCACGATCGTGACACCAACCTTATTTTGTATAAAGGCCGCCTGCAAGGTATAAAAGTGATCCGATCCGTCATTGTCATGGGATACAGGGGAAGGGTGGTCTAACAGGGCTGGCAAGGTTGCATACGAGTCAAGGCGAGACTATATAATAGCGGTTAAGGGCAAGATGCGTCTACGAGTTACCTTAAGTACCCAGAGCGAGTCGGCGGCATTTCGACGAATCTCGTTGATTTCGTCGAGTGGCGATTTGTGGTGCGTGCCATGACGGTGTCATGATCAAGTGTCGTGAACCAAAAGAACAAACCAAACATGCATTGTGGTAGGGCCACATGCGTTTGCCTCTGGAGAAAGAAATCAGTCTCGTACCTTTGTTCCTGAGCACCCAACCTTATTTGTGGAATTCTCCTTGAGGCCTTTTTCTGATCGGTCAATCAAATGCCCCCAAACATGCTCCGACACATATCTCGAATGACATAAATCTGATTGGTCAATTCCTGTTGCTTATTCAGCACAGGAATTGAGGCATGATTCTGGTTGGTCAGAAAATCCCTCAACCCTCGCCAGCCGTTCTATTAGTAAACTGCAAGGTATATAAGTCCATTTTGTGCCCACCAGACCGTCCATACCGGATCTGCAGCTGGAGGGGATGAGAGTGACTTTGAAGCCTCTGAGCGAAGTATATCTGACAATTCTATTTCCCAAACATCCTTAACCTCATCTGGCGTTCTCCCTCCACTTCATCAGCATCATCTACCAGTACCACTGTTCGCACTCCACTACTCCAGCAGATGACGTTTCAAGTCGTGACCAAGGCAAGGATTGGATCTCAGCTGCCAAGACGGCTCTGAATGCCCGCATTGCAATGCAAAGCCTTTGGGCAATGGTTCATGGAAATGGGATGCCAGCAATGACATGGACCAGCTTTCTCATGTCTTGGCCAGCTTGCAGTGTGAGGACAGCAATTTCAATCAGGCCCATGATGATGAGTGAGACCCAAGCAATGGCAACGACAGCTCCAATGTCAATTCTGATCATGACAAGCCAAGCACATCTGGTTTTCATGTCAACAATGTCAGTTGCGGTGGAATTGACCCAGAGAACATCATCAAGACTTTTTCTCTCCGAGACCCAGATCTGGTCCATACAGTACGAAGGCTACAACAGAGCCATCATCAAACACCTCAAGCCAGTACCACAAGGACAAGAACAGCACGAAGTCTATCAGCATTTGCAACAACAGGTTCCGTGACTCTGACGTTTCTATGGGGAATGGTTGGAGTGGTACAAGACTGAAAGATAAACATGTATTTGAGGTATGGTTGGCTGATGGAATTGGTCCAGGGCATGTTCCGCAAATTTCCCCAGAAGCATCGATGCCTCTGATTCCGAATTTCCAGCTCAATTGCTTTGTTGGACTCTGCTCATTCTTGCAGATCGCTGTTGGCTCTCATTGCTGGTATGAAAAGCACCTGACACCTGTCCATTGTCCATGAGTTGTGGGACCTGATTCCCATGTGAAGAGCTTCTCCATCACGTTTCTACACAGAGGCTGCTATGTTGAAGACGAATATTATGGTCAGGTCAAGGTGAGATAGCTTGACTACGTCCTTCGATGTAGAGCAGCGTTTTTGGTAGTACCTGTAGAATCTAAATCTCATCTTCATCTCTGCATCTCATCGTCTCAAGCTGCACTTTCCAGTCACGACCTGTCCTTGGATCAGACCTCCGATGATGAACACCAAAGACAGGATGGACGGCAAAGGTTTAATTTGACTTGGACTACAACTGACGAGGGTAGTCACCGGAAATGATGAGGTCAACGACGGCGAAGGGGCCTTGGAAGGATTTGGGCAAGCGGAGGATGGGAGGTTCAGTTCACGGGAGTGGCTGAGCTGAGAGGTCTTGGGCGAAGTAACGATGGATTATTTTGATTTTTGGAAGAAGGATCAAAAGCTAAGAAATGTGGGAGCTTATATACCATTTGCCACTGGGTACATTCCAATACCCGTCATCTGTCCCGATCAATCCAGACAGGTGTCTTAGAGCCTAAGACAGCTGTCTCTGTACTTAGGATAGCTGTCTCTTTGCTTAGGACAGGTGGTTCAGACATGTCATGACTGATTCACATGTCTCCATGCACGAGACATGTGTTCTTCATGCTTGGGTCCGTACATGGGACCTCCGGGACGTCCGTCTCAATGCTTGAGAAACCCGTCTTGATGTACCGGACATACGTTTCAGGGCCTGAGTTATGTGTCCCATGTGATCGGACCGATGCAGTCATACAAAAGCCCAATAACTCCTTGTCAAATTAGTGTAGTTCCCATTGACCTGGTGTGCCCTCTGGCTCTGTAGTCCAGGCCTGCAAATGACAGATCCTTAAAGAGCTGTGAGAACAATACTCACCCTATGCAGGTGAAAGGAAGTTTGAACATTCTCATGCACAATAGACTGAACTTCTGCTTGATACAAAGGTTGCAACAGGGTCTGGAAAATATGATGGCCAAATCAGCACTTCACTTCCATACTTATCCCAATTAGCGGGATTGTGTGCTAGTCGCAGCCAGAGATGTCCTCCTATCCAGCCGCCTCTCTTGGGTCAATCGTTGAATATGGTGTTGCCGAGGCAAACAGGATCCACACCAACTCCGCCTATACAACCGTTCCATTGACCAAGAATCAGCTATACGTTGCCAATCTCACCACTGTTTATACTGCATCAGATAAATTCTCTTTCCTGATGCATTTCAGTAGACATGCAGCTCCTGACAGCAAGTTCATCACACAAGGACAAGGATCTGGCCCCCATCTGGATTCCAAGAGTATTGTCTCTTTGGTTTCCACTGTAGTCAAATCCTGGCTGGATTATCCCTGGACTCCACCCGGTACACTCAATATGGCTGATGCAGACGGCAATATGTATCAGATTATCTCAAGCCTGATACCGGAGGAGTTGAGCATGCCTGGCTTGCCAATGATGGGGGAAGTGGAGGTCTCACTCAAATCTGTCACGTAGTGTATTGATCTCCCAGAAATCATCTGTCAGGGCTGGTTGTCTTGTGTCCAGGGAGATGATTCATGCCATCATGTGATGTTAGCATGTTTGTACTGCAGTCAACTTCCACTGTCCTTGATTCCCTAACATGTTTAGCCACATAGACATACTCATGACCGCCCTGCCCAAGATCATTCTTCAGGTAAAGAAAGGCAGGAGCCCAGGGTTCTTAGTATTCCGATGGGTCTGGCAAGGATGCCCATGTGAGTGCGTGTTATGATCCCATCCCGTCATAACCCCGATCTACGCCACCATACGATAACACCGGAATATCCGATCAATAAGCTCCGCATGTCCGCAACTGTCTTCCCTTTCCCGACACACCGGTGGACTCATACCCAGAACGGTCAACTTTGCGGGACCAACCCTCGGACCAAGCATGATCGATGTCCAAAACTGTCGAGCACGTTCCACGACCGAACGGGTGCGGTTGACAGCCGTGTATTGGTACCTCAATCCACATCGGGCAGCGGGTAAAAACCCCCACAATAGGCCGGACCCGTGATAATCGCCGACTATCGCGGATGCTCATGAGTCAAGTAGAGGACGCGGGTTGGTAAATCTCTAGAATGCCGTAGAATTTATAAGTACGTTGGGTGAGGTCGCGACAGTTGCAAACATGCGGAAGTTATGGATCGGAGATTTGTCGAATATCGAAGCATAAACACTCTCGAATCGCCACACTGCCTCCTTAATTCGTAATTCCATAAATCCGTACCTCGCATTCATAGTCCATCTCGACACCTGTGTTGGACTCATCGCTTCTACGTCAACTGAGTCCAACCAGGTGAGTCCATACTCATTATGCATCGCTTCTACGTCAACTGAGTCCAACCAGCGATCGA
>JAABUK010005626.1_pt1 | contig 19312 bp, 32 predicted proteins | sample 5559141 | NCBI WGS metagenome assembly JAABUK01 (sample SAMN10711869, study PRJNA513367) | rock metagenome | isolation source: Antarctica rocks | place: Antarctica: Victoria Land, Pudding Butte nord | collected 2016-01-03 | reverse complement strand
CCACCTAGAGAACAACGTGTTTGTCGCCACTGCTCTATGCAAGCGGTTGAAGATGAGCAACATTTTCTTTTTGACTGCCCTTTTTACAGCATCATTAGAGGTCAGCACTTTTCGTTATTTGGCCCAACTTACCAACAGCGGGACATTAGGCTCTTTTTGGAACAGAACTCCCACCAGCTTGGTACTGTTGCACACCACATACACCTGTGCTTTCAAGCCAGGATGTCTGATGAGTCACTGCTGGCTAGACTGTAAGTTATAAAATGAAGAAATGAAATGACTCCCACTGTGGGACTCCCACAGTGACGTGAGTTACCTTGCGATTCCTTGCTTTTGCAAGCAACTGCGACCAGCTTCTGCAGTGCGTATCCTGTCGACAGTTTGTCTGAGTGTGAGAGTGCGGGGGAAGCGTGATTTTCAGGTACCGCAAGTAACACGTGAGAGACCTGAAGTCAGTTGGTGTATCCTTGGTGCATCGGCACTTCCCATGTTGGCTGAAAATTGCCTGGTGCCTCAGGAAGCGACCAGGCATGAGCAAGACTCTTTGAACTTCTATTAGGTAAGCGCCTTTAGGTGGTTGGCGCATTACTTGCCAATGGCGTCTTATGTCAAACAGCGAGCATCGCTGCACGGGTGCTGCATACCACTGGTGTACTCAACCACGCCTCACACCAACTCCTGCCAACACGTGTCTGCAGTGCCATTGCAATCCTCTGTGCACACTTGCAATTATCCAGATGAACACGTTCTATGCAGGTCGGTGGCACCAACTTCCAATTGCTTGTGGCTCTCAGCCTCACAAGAGTAACTGGTGGGCAAGCAAGCCTCCAAAGTGCCATGGTACAAGCTCGATAGTCATCATGCTGTGCATCAGATTACCAAGGCGCCCACTTTGCAGCAGAAGCAAAAAGCCATTGATGCATACATGGACAAGAAAGTCCATACTAAAGCCACAACAGACCAGAATATTGCATCCCTGCAACAGAAGCTACAAGAACTCTCTCGGCACCTGTCCAGCGGCGATGCAGATCAAGTCATGGCACGCAGCAGCTACTACCTCCAGCACATGGCAGGCTTGGTCAACCAGAAGGCTTTAATGGAGGAGAGTGGCAACACAGAACCAGCAAAAGTCGCTTTTCAAGCAGACCGAGAAGAAGACCCACAAAGCGCCATTGAGCTTGTTATTGAGTACATGCGCACTTCGCTTCACTCCACACAGGGGCCCAACGCACGTCTTGGAGCAGTCAGACAGTGCCGGTCTGCAGTGGAGACTGCTCTGGCTTTTCCCAAGCCACAAGAATGGAGCTACCAGTTGGATACCTTCACCCAGCAACAGTTTAATGAAGCTCAGCCTCAAGCCCCTGGCGGCAGTGCTAAAAGAGCAGCTACCCATCTCAATGCCGTGCAGCTGCAGAACGCAGCACAGCTGCATCAGGTCAATAATATTGCTGACCAATACTTCTATGGCAAGATCGCGACAAGCTGGAATGTGGGAGCCAATCAGGCAATCAGGGCCATATTGAAGACAAGCTGCAGGCCTTGCTACCTCTGTTGCACAATGCTGCAGTCAAGCAACAAGTGTCAGCTCAGGCTGCTATCTGCCAGCAGACTATGGCAACTCAGAGACAAAAGAAGTTGGAGGAGGAGCGAGCTCAGTGGGCAGCTGCCAGGCTCCGGCAGGCAGGAGTCTGAAGACATTGCACAGGACTGCAATAATTTTGGGATGATGTGGAAAATGACACATTCTAGCTTTCCAAGAACTTTTTAGGGTTGCAGACTGCTAGTTGGCAAAGTCCCTTTGCATGCAGCAGCAACATAGCAGTGGTAGCTCCACTCCATTTTGTTGCTTGTTCAGAACTTGGACGTTTGTCTCCCCAGCACCATGAGTGCATATCAATACTCAAGCACGTGCACCTCACAATTTCCTGTAACTGCAGCAGATTCTAATCTGATGCATGTATAACAAGTGTACTGTAAGACCACAATGACTGCAGACCACTAAACAGATGTACATGGATGCAGTCAAGGGATCTTCAATGTAGCTATTGAGTAATCTGTTGTGGCACAATTTGTATACCATGGTACTATGGTTGTAATTACATTTGTAGTCATGCTTGCACATGTCCTAGAATGCCTGCATATGCATCCTGCCACATACCCGAGTTGCCCTGCAACGGATTGTTCAATACACCCAAATGCTAAGACAAAACACTTTGATTGTTTCATCCCAAGGCTTGCTTCCCGACAAATGTTTGTTTGTTTGCAGTCACAACCGCCACACCGGTACCGCCAGGCATCATGTAAAGCACATATGGAATCTCAATGGATAGCCGTTTTAGAATAATTCTGCGCACATCCCGCGTATACTGATGCAGAGCATACCAAACAAAGTTTGAGCTGCAGGAATGCTTCTGTACAGCCAACAAAAATGCTGAATGTCAAATCAAATGAAAGTCCTGCTACAGCTTTGGCAGCATGCCGCAGCTATAACAAGACGTGCTGCAGCAAAATCAATGACAAAATTGCCCTAGACACAAGCTGAAACCCAAGATGAAGGTAATTTTTGCTCTGTGACTGCACTCCAACCTTCCTTGCAGCACTTTGATGCCAATTACTGACTCAGAGCCATTTCAGCTGACTCTATGGCTGGCCAACTGCATGCCATCGAATCTAACCAAAGCCTGTGTTCCAGACTACTTGCAAGAGCGCTCACGACTGGTCTGTCTCTGATGTAGTGGGCTGCATTGAAAAACAAGAATGTGAGAGACTAAAAGGCACCATTTCAAGGGCACTTGGCCCCAGTAACGCACGCAAGAAGTAGGAACCAAACATCAAGCATAAGATCAGACCTTTGACACTACTGTATACTCTGGCGGTGGTGTGGGAGGTGCAGGATATACTGCTGGCTTGTGCTTTCTGTCAGAGGCACTGTGCTGCAGGTCGATCACACAGCTATTGTTAAGTAGCCTGTGAGAATTGACGGCTTGCATCCACGAGACAATAGCTGTTATGCAAGCAATAGCGACGGCTCTGGCACATTTGTGCACGGCGACAAACCTTTTTCGGTCGGTTCTTCCGCATTTTCTTGACTGCCTTGTGCATCACTCGAGCCTCCGTAGTTGCTTTGGAGAAGGTGCTGGCCATCGTTAAGCCAGATGCAGGCCTTCCCAATACAACCACGCCCATATTGGTAAATGCGTCACTGCGCAACACTCGACTGCTGTTCTCGCTCTCGCAACTAGCGGTGCATGCATGCAGACCCTAAGCCAGTCTATGTAGGGTTTCCACTCCAAGATAAGCTCTGACTAATGAGTGCAATCTGCTGAATCGAAAATGCACGTCTTGGCAGATTGGCAAAGCATTTATGTCTTGCATCACCTTTCACATCACCAATCTCTAAGGGTTCTTCACTCCCACATATACATGAGCAATAGCTTCACATCTGCATAGTGCATGCCCAGCCTTCGTCCTACCAACCCAGGGGCACGTGATCAAGCTGCACCAACATTGACTACAAAGTCGCAATTCGGACTCTGTCACATCTAGCATCCATACACTGAATTATCGGAACTGAGCAAAACACCACTAATGTTATGGCATATTCAAAACAAAATAATGAAATATTGTGACTGCTAAATCTGCAAGCACAGGCTGATTATCTAGAGACGTCACAAAGCAAAGCAGCAAATGACACCATCTGCCCGCTGCAGCTCACACTGGCATCTATTGTCAATTATCGCCCTCGTCAATGGTTGTCCATTCAGCATCGATCACTGGGCCATCTTGTTGTCCATAACGTGCTTGCTTGTTGATGCTGCCTTGCTGTTGTTGCTTTGGCCTCGGCTGACCAAAACCAGCAAATGGATTCCTCCCGCTTTGGAAAGGGTTTTGCGCCTGTTGCTGAGCTTGCTGCTGCGCCTGTTGTCTGGCTGCAGCCTGCAAAGAGATACAACTGCTTAGATCAGAAGGGCCAAGCATGTGCATGACCAAGCATCAGCTACAAAGGTGCTGCAGGCCGATGCTCTATCATTGGCTCTGCATACCATTCTTTGCAACTCAGAGCGCATCTCAGGCTTGCCAAGTTTTTAATCACAGGGAGTCAAAGTATGTGATGCTATGTGGAGAAAGTGCAACACACCAGTCACGCTGTAGGTCATGCTGACAGATAACATGTCTTAGCAGAGTCAATGCCAATCAGCACAGCTGCCATGCAATGCTGCCATGCTGCATTGGCCTAGGAGCTCAGACAACCCACCTGCTGGCTGAATTTACGTGCCAGTGGCAGTATGATAAGAGGGGCCAGCCAGAACAGGATGGACAGGATGTTCAGAAGCCTGAAAAAAAGCCCACTCCTGAAGCCCCAGATCAGAAAAGCAATCCATAGCACCTTGCCAGGCAAAGTTTTAGAGAACGCATTATACTGCCGCCGCCACTGCAACATTGGTCAGACAAGTCAAATTGCAAACCAGAAGACAGGTTGCCTGCGCATGCAGCAGTCTATATGACCAGAATTGTGTAGCTGCAGTGGGACCAATCTTGCTTGTGCACTTTTCCATAAGCAAATATCTCCTGCTAAACAGCAGAAGCTTGACATCACTCAACATCATCACGTCAGCAGAACAGATCCACACTCTGCAGTGAGCGTGCTATCAGAAAATTTGATTGTGTAGCATGAGTAATAGCAGCTGACCTGCGGTAGCTGCCTCTTGACATCAGCAGCAGTGTTTCTTGCTTTTCGCCGCAACTGCAGCTTATCATCCACATCCTCAAGTTGTTCCTTGACCCTGCAGCACTGACTACACTGTTTGCCCAGGGATATTGATCTGATGTGCACGGCGCTCTGTTGCAGACACAGGCCACTGCTCCTTGTAAGGCGTTCGTGAGTTTAAATGTAGATTCTACCCTATTCACCTGTCAGCTGTCTGCTGTGCTTTGCCACTGAGGTCAAAGCGAGTGTTCACTTGGTTGGCTGTCTTCTTGACACCAGCTGACACTGACTGAAAAGTGGACTTAAGCCTGCAAAAACAAAGAAAATCCTGGTAAGTGGCAGGCAAGCAATGCAAGCTTCTGAAGCCAGAATGGCGATGGTACGCAATGTTCACACCGTTTCGAAGCTTCCTTTGTAGCTGCTTGTGCTTTCTCCTGGGCGTTAGTTCTTTCCCAAAAGCTTGCAGCGTCCTGCTGAGTGCGTTTGCCAAACTCTTGAGCGTCTTTTTGAAAGTCCTGTCGAGCGCCTCGGTTTGCTTGGCACCGCACAAGTGGTGCTGCCCTGCTATGAAGTGACGCTACTCGTCTTGGCCGCAGTGTATGAAAGCAATGTTGGTTTGGAACCAGCTGCCTATGAGCGCTCTGAGGCAACATATGGGGCGCAAAGATCCAAACAAACTACTTGCGCATGAAATGGCACCTCCGCTCAGATCTGCACCGCCGGTGACTCTGTTGCTTATTACACACACTGTTGACGAAGTCTCTCAGAACCTCACTTGGACGTGAGCAAACGGGATGACAGCAGTCCCCGCGAGCAGATTTAAATTCCTACTATAGGGCTGCCAGCCGTAGTATCCTTACAATGCATCTAAAGTAGGCCTCAAGACAGAACAATGCCCACGCATGTGCCTTTCGAGCTTGCAGCCTACGTCAGCACCATGACCCAACAACCAGCTGCAGCGAGAAGTACCACTGTATTTATGTATCTATTGCTTGAGGATCAGTCAAATAGCAGATATACGCATGCGCATCGACCAGTCTGGTGGGAGATTCAGCAACATACACCAACCACTACAGGAGTATCACTGGGGGGCATGCAAAAACTGCAATCTCATGCCATGCCATTTGTGGAGTGTGATTAACTCTAGCCTGTGAACAGAGCAAGCTGCAGTATGTGCCCACCACAGAAAACATCACTGCAGTGTCAAGATTTTCCTGGTGACCAGGCTTCAGGCTGAAAGCTATCACCGGGCGGCCTTGGCTCAGCACTGGCTGATGACTGCTGCTCTTTGCCATCCATTGTTGTGGAGACTGGAGTTTCGCTTTTCTCAACATGGGGAGGCCCGCCTGCAGGCGGTACATCCTTGTAACTTCAAAGCCTAGTCATGTCAGCAAGACAGCCGTTGATGCACACAGCAGTGTTCAAGATGTGCTGTGATTGTGGTTCCTTGATCCCTGTCAATGCTCTACAAGTAACATCAGCAGCAGAGGCTTACTTGATGGTTGCCAGCCTGACGGTTGTGATGAGTTATCCTCAGGGCTGCTGGTGGTGGCTCTTTCTACCTCAGCTGCATCTGTGTCCTCTGCAAAACCCTGTGGTACGCCAGGCAGGTAGGAAGCTAGAGTATGTCACCTGAAGTGGCTCTGTGGAGCGCGCAAGACTGCATGCAAAAGAGTCTGCAGGCCAGCGTTTGGGCTCTGCAGGCTGTCATTTGCCAGCGTACCATACCTTTCCACTCAGTTGCTGCACAAAGCGCTGCATGTTGGGCCCTTGTGCTTCTGAGGCCTCTCGGTCCCCAGTAGTTGCTGCCTGTAGTACAAATGCCTTTGTATGAGTGCGAGCTTCACATCCATTGATATAACAATGACAGAGCATGTGCAATGTCAGCAAGCAACAAAGCAGATAAGAGAAACTGAACATGCCGCCATGCTTCTAGAACTAGCCTAGCCTTATCAGATGCTGTTTGCAGAGCCACCACAATGCATGCTGGTAAACGAAGAACCTGCAATGATTTATGCAGCTGCATCATAGCATGTTTGTGTCTGGACAGCTGACCTGGAAGCGCCTCTGCTGTTCTTGAGCATCCAAGGCAGCAGCTTTCTGCTGTATTTGTACTCGGTGGGATCCCATCCTGAAGAACCAAGCACAGCAGATGTCCTTTCTCAGGCAGGCCAGCATCTCTAGCGGTGCGTGATGCCATGAGAGCATATGTTGACCAGTCATGTGCATGTGTGTCAAGCTGCTGGGACAGCTCATACTGCTGGACTTCTTGCATGCTGGGGGCTGCGTTGCGCCTTTTCCTCAGCCACTGGTACCACTCAGGAGGCACTGCCTCAGGATCATACAAGCCATCCGGCGTTTGAACCCAGCGCCGTTCTATGGGCTCGTCCAGGACATTTTGCTCCATCTTCCTGCAACCCAAATGCGTGCAATGCATTCTGGATTGTTCTGCATGTGCAGGTTCATGGGGCAACATGTACATAATTGCTGCCTCTTACTTGAAGTACTTATTTCCTAGTGCATCCACACCCACAAGCTCTCTTTTCAGAAATATCTTACCAAGAGCAGCTGTTGCTCTGGTCAGTAATCCACCCCGGTCAGCCATGCCGTCCCAACAGCCACAAGATCGTGGTTACTTGAGAGACTGTGTGTTTGCAATGCTGCTGATCACTTTATGGCATGCCTGGCTCTCATATGTGGAAACGTCTACTGCGACTGTGTCAGACTTCGATAGGACTACACTAGATCTGAAAGCCAAACGGTGTAATTGCTAGACTTTGTAGCTGCTTATTCCTGAAAGCCTGAGTTGCGCTTACAGCAGGAGATCTGTGACTGCATACTTTTATCGCAAGCAGGAGAGGTGGGCCAACAACTGTCAACAACGACACTGGCACAATCGTCGTGTGAACCTTTGTCACCGGTAAATGGTCTTGTCACGCATCGCAACTGCGTCCAGATGCTGTGCATGCGCCATGAAGAAGACTATTACACATGCGAATGCATTGTTAGGGTTCCTCAGACTGAGCTCCTTGCTCTTGCAACTCTTCGCGATCCGCAGCGGGAGGGTAACTTGTGACGTGTGCGGCCGTAAACGCGCTGTGATCTGTAATAGCACAGACAGCAGTGATGCTGCAGGCAACTGAAAATGGTCACGCCACCAACGATCAGCAAACACTGCCTGGACCTGGCGCTATTGTACCAGCTGGTCCCGTCAAAAGCGTTCTACCATCTCCCAACCTTGTCGGAGTCAAGGTTGACACGCAAACCAGGGCTATTGGTCTCATCCAGCCACCCCCTGATATCAGAGCCATCATTGACAAGACAGCACAGTTTGTGGCAAAGAATGGTGCGGAACCGAACGCCTCGCTGCAAGAAATGACATGTGGTTTGAGACCTTTCACATGCATGACCGGGTGTTTCCTCATACAGGCACTCACTTTGAGAGCACAATTTTGTCCAGAGAGAAGGACAACCCAAAGTTCAATTTTCTGCGCACTGCTGATCCATATCATGCCTACTACAGGCATATGGTAGGCAACCAACTTACCGTGTTTGCAGTCAACCTTTGCAACGGCAGCATATTGTGCATTTCTTTGTGCATTCAACAACAAGCAGGTACCCTAATCATGCAGGTCACAGAGATCCAGAAAGGTACAGATGGTGCAAAACCAGTAGCAGCAGCTCAGCCAGATCAGCAGACAGCAGAGCAACAACAGCTTGCAGCAGGTCCAGCAGCTGGTGCAGTGGCTGTTGAACCTCCGGAGGAGGAGAAGTATTCTGTACATGTGCCAGAAGGGTTGACATACTTTGATCTGGACCTCATCAAAATGACAGCTCAATTTGTTGCACGTAATGGCAAAGGCTTTCTCACAGGTGCGCTGCCATCACTCAGCCTTGCAAAGCTCAAGTTTGTCAGCACGTAGGCTTTGCAAGGCTCAATGATCAATTCGATGAGTTGCGATTTACATTACGCTTTTTCTGCGTCTCCATGCCAAGCATATGACACTGAAGCTTTGGCATGCACAGATGGAGGGTGTCTCGTGCATCACCTTTGTGATTTGGACTGATGTTTTGCGTCGCTGCAACTGCAGGTCTGGCTGGCAAGGAGCACTCCAATCCCCAGTTTATGTTCCTGAAGCCCACACACAGCATGTTTGGGTTCTTTACATCCCTGTGTGATGCATACTCACGAGTGCTCATGCCTGACAAGGGTCTCACGCAGAAGTTACACCAGGATGCCTCAGATAGGTACACACAGCAATGTTGCTCCTCACATGTGACTCATGTGCATGACAGCCATACTCTTCAGACTGAGAAGTTGTTAGCAAGCTTGCACTATGAGCAATAAAGTGTGACTTAGTGCCATGCAAGCAGATGATGCATAGCAGCAAAACTTGTGTGTTTTGCTGCTATCACACCATTGTGTCTTGTACATGAGACAGGTACACAGGCATCATGCTGACACTCTTGAAGCTGTTTAGTACAGTAACAGCCTTAATCAATTGCAGCTTGATGTCAACATTCCTTGCATGGCTGTAGGACAGCAATTTTGGAAAGATGTCTGCGTCGACTGGAGTTTGACAAAGCTCGGGATGCTGCAGCCAAAGCGCAGGCTGACCAGTTGGAAGCAGAGCGCATGGCCATGCAGAGCATTGACTGGTGTGTGAATGCCCCTGTCACTATATATTTCTAGCTGCAGCTTAGGCAGAGTTGCGTGATTTCGAAGCCTTGACCACAAAGCATAATAAGCCTGTCAAGATGTCAGAGCATGGCATGACTGTCACTATCATTTGGGCACTGTTGTCTGAAAAGAGGGTTTGGCGCCGACTGCAAGCACTGTCATGTTGATCTGTAGCAACTTCTTGGAAAGTGAGGGGTGACCTGACCGGCTGCTGCTGTGCAGGCATGACTTTGTGGTGGTAGAAACCATTGAGTTTGATGAGGATGAAGATGATGAGCTGCCAATGCTGTTGACACAACGAGACGTGGTGCTCATGAACAAGGCTGGACCTCTAGAGGAGGATGTTGCAGAGCCTGCAGCTCAGCTAGCCAATGGGGACGCACAGACTGTTGAGATGAGTGAAGAAGAGCGAGCCATGGTTGCAGAAGCTGATGCAGCAGCTGCTCCTGTCACCACAGCAGCTGACAAAGCGCCTGACGGAGTAGATGCTGAGCAAGCAGTTGAAGAGCAACGACTGCCTGAAGCAGCCCCAGCCCAACAGGTGATCATGCATCATCAAGCTTATTGCACTAAAAAATAATGGTCATACAGCCTGTCTTCAAGGCTTGCCCACACCTCATGTTAACTTGTGGGCTCACGTTTGCGGATGCTGACAGCAGACTAAAGCTTCTACTTGATTGTACCTGTCCTGTTGAAGTTGCCTGTGCAGTCAACTTACATGTTGCATGTGTTCCTGAGCTGTGCATGACAGCTTGTGCCGTGCATGCCAAGGAAGTTTGTATAGGCAATTGCATGGAGTGGACACATTCTCAATGCTTCCAGGGGGCAAAAGATGAGGACATGGACATGGACGTGGATGACGAGCCCATGCGCATTGTGCGCAACTATCAGCGGCATGATGCCAGGTAAGTGCATGTACACACTGCCACCTGCCTTTGGCACAGCTGCCCAGAGTGTATAATCAACTTGAGCTGATTCCGCTTGCATGTGGCATGTTTCGCTGGATGCTCCTGTGTTGTATCGTAGCGGCAGATTGCTTGAGCATTGCAACTCCTCGGACTCACTGATTGTGCATCTGCAAGAGCACTTGTGAGGTGTATGCCTTGTCATCAACACAGTCAGGCTGTCGATGCAACACCAGTGTGTCGGCCCTTGTCATCAATACAGTCAGGCTGGTGATGCAACAGTAGTGTGTCAATGCCCTGTTGTTGTGATGAGTGCAGGGCAAACCAATCCAGCAGGGTTGCAGTGTCGCCCATCACTGGTGAGCTCATTCCTGTGGATCAGATGGCAGAGCACATGCGTATCAGCCTGATTGATCCCAAGTTCCAGCAGCAGCGTGAAGCCATGATGTCCAAGATCAGAGAGACGACCAAAGCCGGCGATGATGAGATCGGGCGCAACCTGATTGGCCTTGCTCGCAAGCGTCCTGATGTCTTTGGTCAGTCTCAAGCCTGATACCTACACGTGCCTTCTGACATACCATGTATCATAGATGGCTGAAATTATGTGACACTCAGCCGGAAATCTATGCTCCAATTTGTTACTAGTTTCAAGTGAAATGTGCTTGTGGCATAGGTAGCACTACATGTTTCACCTGCTTCATGCTGCCCAGCCCACCAACTGGTGCTAGGATCCAGACTGGCGTTCACACTGTTGTGCTCATGCTGCTTGCGCAGAGAGAACTGCCCACCTGCTCTTGCTTATCCTGGCAGCACGTCGGCGTTTTTCTTGTAGACCTTACGCATCTTGATATGTAAGGCTGACAGCTTTTGCGTCTACAAGCTGACAGCATGTACTGCATATGCTGCAGGCTCCACTCAAGAAGAGATGGGTGCGCTGGTCCAGCAGAGCATCAATGACTCCAAGATCAGTGGTGGTGACCGGCCTGTGGCTTGGGATGGTGAGACACGCAGTGGTGCTGGCCTGCAGAACCAGCTCAAGCAGATACAGGACTCCAAGGTTGGTCCATCTTTTTGCTGGTGCAGCAGTGGCTAGCAACACAAGTTCTTGTATTGCAGACAAGACCATAGCCAGCTGCAGTGTTGTGGTTGATGTGAGTCTGTGAGCATTTGATATGTGACCTTTTGCAAACATACATTGGGGTCAGTGTTGTAAGACCAGGCTTTGCAAGTCTTGCCCCACTGCATTGTGCATTCTTGCAGCAAAATTGTGCTTTGTACCATATCTTTTTCGTTCATACAATATGCGTTCCATGACACAACATCAACAGTCTGATGCATCCTCAAAGCAAACAAAGTTTGTGTTGTTGTTTGTGCAGAGTGAACTTGGCAAAAGGAAAGAGCCAGATGCCAACCTGCCACCACCCCCCAGGTTGGGCCCACAGCCCCCGCAACCCTCCTCTCTGCCTCCTCCTGTGATGCGACCCACCCCTGCTGCCCCCAGGCCTGGTCCAACCGGCCCTCAGGTACCAGGGGCAGCCCCTCAGTCCCTGCCTCCTCCACCAGTCATGCCCCCAAGGCCGCAGGCACCACCACAGCTGCCACCGCCCGCTCAGGGCCCACCACAGCTGGCTCCACCACAGATGCGCCCCCCGGGCTTCCCTTTGGCCCAACCACAAATGTCCCCTATGATGATGGGAGGTTTACCACGACCCATGATACCTGGTATGTCAATGAACAAGTTTGCTAGTTATTGAGCGGTGCAAGATGAATGAGCTCACTACAATACCAGCAGGCGTGGCTGAGAGAGCGTTCTGCATGCAAGCCCAGAATGCCTCTGTGAGGTTGTTTGATTGTTTCAGCATGATGGGGGGGGAGGGGAGACAGTGTATTATGTAAGTGTCACCTGCACAAACTGTGTGCACACCCAAGCCTGCCATGCCTTTGCACATTTCATGCATTGTGATTCGAATTATGTGGCCAGCCATGCCCCATGTTGACAGCCCTGACATGTTAAACCTGATTACAGCTGGTCCTGAGTTCTCATGCAAGTATCATGGATACAGGAATGCCTATGGGTGCCCCTCCATCTGGGCCCCCTCCCATGGGGCCCCCACCTGGTGGCCCACCAGATGCCAAGAGACAGAGGAGGGAAGGACTCGTGCTGGAGCCAGAGGAGGAGTTCCTTCAGAAGTATCCTGGTCCTTCAAAGATGTCACTTTGTGCCAAAATTGCCTGCTGGTTGCGTATGACTGGACTACATGCCCACTTAATGGCAGCTGCCTTGCAATAGGAGGTATTTTGATTGCTTCAAGTGGCACATTCACAGCACAGCCCCTGATGATCATGTGCAGTTGCTTACATTCTTACTGACCAAGCTGAGCTGAGCTAATGATAGTGTGTGTCTCCCCTGCAGGTCCTGCTGTTGTGTCCTAACACTGATGAGTCTGAAATGCTAAACGGTCAATTGTTGGAAGTGGAAGTTGCATCTTTGCAAGATACAGTTGGTGAGCTGAAGAGCCGACTGGCAGAAGTTGTGGGTATAGCTGCCAACAAGCAGAAGATTGGTCGGGATCAGCTTGGGTTCTTGAAAGACGAGCTTACGCTGGCACACTACAATGTGTCACCTGATATTCAGCTTACATTGGGTGTCAAGGAACGCGGAGGGCGTAAAAAGTAGTTTACGTCCTCGTTTCTCATTTTGTGTATCACGTAATGTAAGTTGACATCTTTGCAAGCCCACTGACATTGTGCAAATCCAAAAGGCAAATGAGCATTTAAGCAAGGGCCCAATGCTCTTTTGATGCACCTACACAGGCATCATGGCACGGGTGAGGTGTTTCGGGTACATTTGGCCTGACAATATGCCATGATATGACTGTCTGCTTTATCTGCACTGTGTGTTCCAAGCATGGTCTTCCCAGATGAAATAGGCAATAATGATGGCAACTTGTAAGCTGTGAATCAAAAGCTTTGTGCCTTGGTGCCTGGCTGCCTTGCATGCTAGCTGTGAGCCGCTGCTGACAGATGTAGCATCTTGCTGCTTGCTGCTCAGCGCATGCACCTCAGCCAAGAGGCTGTTGCGCTCAGCTGTAATCACCTACATCACAAGTCACACTGAATCCCTTCAGAGGCTGCTTCAAATCATCAGTGAAACCAGAACAGATGCAGTACTCTGCGTGAAATCAGAGCAGGAACAGCACTGAGCGTGGATTCAGACAAAATACGTTTTGAAGCAGTTGCTCACCTCTAGCTGTTTGGCTGTGTCAAGCTGTGAAGATGGCCTCAGCAGCTTCACAGCATTGACCTGCACAGGGTTGACAATGCCTCTTGCTCTGACCCCAAATCTCAAGGAAGAAAGTGTCTCCGCTGCATTGTCTAAAGAAGGAGAGCAGCAGATGATCAAAGCTGTATTGGCAGTCCCTCCCAATGAGTCCTGCATAGCATCATATGGAATTATCATCGATTTCATACCATTAAGACAAAAGCATCAGACTCAGCCATCGAGCCCCTAGAAAGATCAAAAGGCATTTGTGTACTAGCTGCCCATGATGGCAGAGTGACTGCCCATGCTTTCTTATTGCATTGTCAATCGCAATCAACAGCAGACATGCAGACTGACACTCAACTTGGCATGCCTAATTGGACACGACTTTCATTCCAAACTACTACAAACGCTGTGTGTACCTGAAGGACTCTGGTCAATTTGCTGTCACGATACGGTACATGACTGGACTTGCCATCTGTGAGTGCATTCACAACATTGCCAAGGGCACTCAAGGATTTGTTGATCAGCTTGCCCTCTTCTAGTGTTTGCCCTTCAGCGGCAGACTTGGTCTGCCGCTCACTTCCAGCCAGATCCACCTGCATTTCAGCAGACTGTATTTCAAACCAGTGCAGAATAAGTTTCGAAGTATGAGGTCAGCCCAGGCATGCTCAGGCAAACCCTGGGGGTTGTGAACAGCCTAGCTTCTCAACGTGCTCAGCAAAGTCAGACAAAGCCATGACAGCAAATCTTCAGCGTCCAGTGATGCTGCTACCTGCCAGGTTTGCTTTTGCACAAGGGTTGGTGTTGAAGGCTGTCAGGGAGGAAGGCACAGACTGCTGTTCGCTAGAGGGGACAGTTGCTGACTTGTTGAAAAAGGCAATGCACAACAAGAGCTTTTGGACATCAGCATAGCATACCAGACACAGCTTGCCATACTCCAGCTTGCCGTCTGGGTGGCTCTTCTCGACCATCAAGTACACTACACAGTGAGATCGGCTACTCCCTGCAACCAGCACCTGCTATGGGAGTTGTGTAGTCAACCAGCTCTTGTGTTGGCACTGTGGGGGTCAGCTGTAGCACAGTGCATTTGCCATAGCATCCAATGGATAAACAGATCAAACACAGATGCAGAAGCAGGCAGCCAGAAAGCGGTCTTGGGTTCTTACCTGCATTCATGGCTGTGGAGGCAACTGCTCTGTTGCTGATGCCCTGTTGCATGACCTGTACCAGCTCTGCCTCAGACCCAACCGGAACCTCTGTAGCATGAGCCACAGTGATGCCACGCAGCCGTTCTTGTTGTACTTGCAAGTTGTCATTGCCAGGATTTAGCAGATCTCGTATGCGCTCACAATAGATCTCAATTACTGATACAGTCACCTGCACAAATGAGGCGGTCAACTTTTTGACCTTGTGCTGCTTTTGACAGCTCTTGTCAATAAGGCATGACTTGCCTGGAAGGTGCAGTCAGTCTTGCAGCTGGAGATGCCCATGGACAATTCTCTGATTGCTCTTGGTACGATACCGCGCTGAGCCATATCCTCAATGCTGCCTAGCAGGGTGTGAGTCTTTCCAGAGCCAGTCTGGCCGTACGCCAGTACAGTTCCGTTGTAGCCATTCAGCACGGCGTGCACAATGGGCCTGACATCTTGAAACAGGTCTTCCTGGGAGCTCGCCTCGCCATAAATGCGGTCGAAAGTGAAGTTGTTGCTGGTCTCAGGGCTGCTGAAGGCAACGGTGTCTACAGACAGCGACTTGAAGCAGCGGCCGTTGACTTCTCTGGCAGACTGCGGCCTGAATCTTGCCACGACCCTGCACCCAGCAGAGACAAGACTTGCACACTGCAACGCATAGCAACCTGCTGTAGACGAACTCAGCGTCTCGACGATTTTGCTACAAGCGGCGGCCATCGGTACCTTGTTCTGCTCTTGGACGGGTCCGTCATTTGCCGACTGCCTTTGCCAGTGAAAGGGAGTTCTTAAGTAGGTAGTGCTGTGTGTGAACCTTCAGAGCTCCAGTCTGGGTCACTTGTCGCGTGTTCTGACTTGAAATTTGAATCGGTTGCAAATCCTAGGAATGCACTGCGCAACGATTCATGCTGCATGTGCATGTCAGCATGACCATGATGCTAATTACTACATGTACTTGGAGAGACTAGCACTACCATTGCTCCATCTGGACTTGGCCTGAGTTCGGCCATTATTCCATACAGGTAGCCCATGAGCTGAAGGCCTACGTGACTTCTTGCCCACACCCCATGGGCGCCACCGTTATAAGGTGTTTCTGCTCTTGCGATTAGGAGCTTTTCGTGTGCGTATGCAAGCAAACAAGGCAGCTGCAGCTAGACCAAGCAGAATTAGCCATATTTTCAGTGCATGCGATCCTCGGGTTGATTTCCTGCACACATATGCACACAAAAGATTCAGCACAACATCTGACAGGACAAGCTAGGTTGATGCCAACAACCAAATGACAAGTGCATCAGCTCAGCAGATGTTGTTCTTGCTATACTTATAGTAGCACAACTTATTGCAGGCCGTGAGCTTACCGGCCTATATCATATAGCTGTTTGACAGCTGCTTGAGGGTCAAAGCTGTCTGAGGCGTTTTTGGCAATGGATGCTTCACTGTAAAATTTCAGCAAGAACCGATATATCTCATCCTCATTCCACTTGGGATCTGTCTCCTGCACGACCACAATGGCTTTGCTATATGTTGCCTTGATATAACTTTTGACCGCCATGTGCTCTTGAGACATGCGTTGGGTGGTCCTGCAGGCACCTTTTACCAAGCTGTAATGCAAAACATCGTTCGCGAGTCCTTACCCCCTAGGGAGAGCCAATGTTGCTGGGTGTGTGTTGTGCCTTGACTTTGTGCAGGTATGCCGCCTCACCTGGCTGTTGGGCAGGTGACACAAAGGACACAGTTTGGAGGGTGGCCATTGGTGCTTGGGAAAAGCTGGGTCCCCATCCTTACCTTCTTCCTCTTGCTTTTCTAACCGCCCATTGACCTGAGTAACAGCAGCTGCTTCAGAAGGTGCCCAGCCTTAACAAACTGAATCCAACAAATGTATCTGCAAACGCGGGATGATAACAGCTGCAGATATACTGAAAGCCTTGTTTACGCTTTGTAACTCAAGACTGTTGCACAGAAGCGCAAATACAGCGCCATAGCAGTCTTGTTGGTTGTGACTGTCTGCTGAGCTTGTCTGTCAAGGCAAGTTACCTCGCACATCAGTTTGTGCTGACAAAGTATATGTAACTTGCCTAGCTGGAGTTACAAAGCACCAAAAAAACAAAACATCCTGGTGTGATGAAATGTCCCACTGTGCTGAGATACAGCACAGAGCAGCACCTGATTGTGAGCTTTCCACATCCACAAGACAGCATCTCGTCTGCTCCTCACACTCTCGGCTTCAGCCTGCTCAGTCATCTCAACAAAATGGTTTGCGCATGCTGAGCACTGGAAGAAATGCTGTATGAAGCCCCTGCAAAGCAGTGTTATGGTCAGTCACAAGCATTGCACACTCTGGCCATTCTTTTGCGTCACGCAAGTATAGCCTGTTATAGCCTGACAAGATAGTTCCTCTCTTGAAGCTATACGAGGTAATGCTAATGAACAAGACAAAGTTATCACACGCTGCCATAGCAGGAATGTGAATGCAGAAGACCATGTAGCTTGAACGCGAGTCAGTCTATCTGCTTGCCCAAGTGGGTCGAATCCTGGACAGCCAAGCAACTCGCCCTTGCAAAACTCGCAACCAAAGCTTTTGCTACAAAGGCAGTATATCACACTTAGGCTGCATGACAGGAACCACAGGTTGTGAGCAATACTTGACAGCAGTCATCCAGAAGGTTCCTCCTGTCTCTTCTGGCAGACTTTCTGCAGCCAGGCTGTGCAGCAGCAGCCACAGCCCACATGTGTACCCCCTGCGCCCTGCTTTACTGCCCTTGCATCCATCCCATTCCTGCCAGCATTGCACATCTGGTCAGCATGAACACAACCACAACGACTTGAGGAGCAGAAGCAAGCAAGAGAGAACAGGGTCTCTTCCCTAAGACTCATTAGAGTCAGCTGCAAAGCTGTGACTCACTTTTGGCACATAGCAAAGCATTGCAGCCATCAGTTCTATTGCATAGCAACTCCATCACAGCAAGGCTGAACTGCTGCTGGTCAATGTGAGGAATGAAGCACAAGAGGGCTGACAATCATGCTGGCTTACATAAAGCAATGCAAGTCTGTGCCAGTAGAGAAGGGTATGCTTGCTCAATGCTGCATACCTCTTTGGCTTCACCTGCTCCACAGATGGGCAGCTGTTGCAGCTCAGGTAAAGGTCCTGAAAGCTCCTCAGCTGGCCACAGCGTTGAGGCCTGTTGAAGTATGCTGCGACTGCCTTCCTTGCAACTGCAAAATCAAGCTTGCTCTTGAAGATGACTTGCAGCTGATTGTAATGCAGATACACAAAGACCAAAACAATGCTGCGCTGAGTGTCAGCAAACAGACAGATTACACCAATCCACGATGGTGATGGTGACTCAGCAAACCTGCATGAAGGGTGCAGGCCAGAGCAAGAGTAGACCAGACCAACTGTGCCAAGCATCATAGCTTGTTTTAGGCTCACAGATGTCTGCAGATGCAGGATGGCTGATGGGCAGCATTGCATACCATCCTGGCAGGCAGGACCATCAATGTCTGCTCATCTGACACTTTGGTGTATCTGTCTGACAGGAGCTTGCCTGACATAACGCTACATGATCGCTCTCACCTTGTGATAGGATGGCTGGCACTCATCAGCTCCACAAAGTCCATGAATGCTTGTCTGGCATCTAAGCCTTTCAGCAGATCACCGCTGTCCATCATATACTTCCATGCCAACCGAGTTGCGGTCTCAATGTCTGTAGCGCTTGCCTGCACCAATCACCACAAATCACCAACAGACTGTGCCTATTTAAGCAGCTGCAGGTACACAAAGACACCAAGCCATGCATTCACAAAAGAAAGCCGGCGACATTGCTTGGCGATGCAACTTGTACGCGCCGTTCCAATGTATACACTTCCTGATGCACACACTGTGCACAGTGCTCTGAGCATGTGAATGCCACCACTGAAACTAACCTTGTCAGCAGTATCTGGATTGCCGCTTGCAGATGACGCATCACTGCCGTTTTGCACTGTGTGAGGAATGACTTTGTTGGAGCCGTAATCATACTGCCTGCAGATGTAGTGAAAGGCTTTCTGAGACAAGACACAAGTGTACATCTGGAATGCAATCATGCATTGCTCTTTGATTACCCAGGTTGCAGCTGATGCGTATGATATTTTAGTGGGCATGCTCTGTGACATACGTGTTTAGCCGCTTAGACAGCCATTTGATGACCTCCTCTGCAGTCAGCTTGCCACTGATCTCAGCCAAGCCCTGCTCGCTTCCTTCTTCAAAGTCAGAAGCATGCCCATACTTCATGGTGGGGTACTTCTTGATGCCAAATCTATTGCAAATTTGGGTCTGCAAACAGGCTCAGTTGAAATCAGCAGCACTGTGTCAACATCAGAAACAATGGCTGTTGTGAAGTGTACAGCATAGCTGATATTGCATGCATGCATGCATGCCAGGAAAAGGTAAAGGTGTCTATGCACCTCCTCAGCACAGTCAACCCTGGCAACCCATACTTCAGGCTGCACTTTTGGCTCTGCATGAAAATAGGACGCAACAGCTTCATACGCAGGCTGGAAGGCCTGACAACTTGGACACCTTGCAGG
>JAABUK010005624.1_pt1 | contig 19316 bp, 15 predicted proteins | sample 5559141 | NCBI WGS metagenome assembly JAABUK01 (sample SAMN10711869, study PRJNA513367) | rock metagenome | isolation source: Antarctica rocks | place: Antarctica: Victoria Land, Pudding Butte nord | collected 2016-01-03 | reverse complement strand
GCAGGTGGGCGGCCAAATGCGTCCCCGTATAATTGCGTGGAGTATTGAGCAAAAAGTCAATGTAGGTACTTTGAGTTAGCATAAAAGGTCATTTTTAGCCCAAATTACGCCTTGTGCGTAAGTCCTAACAATATATTTTCAATCAATGCGCTCTTTTGTAATTAAAAATAATGAATTTTAAATTTCTAATTATTATTAATTCTATACGCAAACTCTAAAACTGCTTTAGAGCGGTTTTAGAGTTTGCGTATAGGGCGGGCTGCCGGCTTTTCGCCGGCTGTCCGCTCGTCGTTCGCGCCGCTTGTTCTTGCAAAGAGCGGACAGCCGGCGAAAAGCCGGCAGCCCACCGGATACGTTTCGGATATATAAACCTGAAAACTGCTTTAGTGAGTATTACCCCCGCCCCTACCCTCCCCAGCTACGACCAGCAGCGCCTGGCCGCCGCCCGCACCCGCCTGGCCAACGAGCGCACCCTGCTCACCTACGTGCGTACCAGCCTGGCGCTGCTGGCCTTCGGCCTCACGCTCTTGCAGCTGCATCCGGGGCGCGGGCGGGGGTAGGGTTTGGGGCCATCGGCACGGGCGTGCTGGTGCTGCTGATGGGTTGGGCTGCGCTACCGCGCCCGCCAGATTGAGGAATGCCGGGTACCCCTACCCGTTGTACCGTAGGCTGCCTGCGCTACACCGCGTGCAGAATCACGTAGAGCGAGGCCGTCGAAATGACCAGCCACAGCAGCAGGCCCAGCACATAGGGCCGGGCGCCCACCGCCCGCACCACTTTGGCCGAGAGGCCCGCGCCAATGAAAAACAGCGTGACGGTGAGGCCGATTTTGGCCAGGCTGGTGAGAACCGGGCCCAGGGGCCGAACGGCGGGCACGAAGGTATTGAGCAGCATGGCCCCGACGAAGCCCAGGATGAAGTACGGAATGGTAATTTTGACGCCCTTCTGCCGGAAAATCAGGGCCGTGCCGATAGAGACGGGGATAATCCAGAGGGCCCGCGCCAGCTTCACGGTGGTGGCTACCTGCAGGGCCTGGTCGCCGTAAACTTTGGCCGCGCCTACTACCGACGAGGTGTCGTGGATGGCAATAGCGCACCACAGGCCAAACTGGTTCTGAGTCATGGCCAGCGCGTGGCCGATGGGCGGAAAGGCAAACAGCGCCACCGCGTTGAGCACGAACACCGTGCCCAGCGCCACCGACATTTCCTCGTCTTTGGCACGCAGCACCGGCCCCACCGCCGCAATGGCGCTACCCCCGCAAATGGCGGTGCCGCACGAAATCAGGTGCACCACGTGGCGGCCCAGCCCCAGCCACCGGCCCACGAAATACCCCAGCACGAGCGTGCCACAGATGGACACCACCGTGAACAAGATACCCTCCTTGCCCGCCTGCACGGCGGCGTGGGCATTCATGCCAAAGCCCAGGCCAATAACCGAGAATTGCAGCAGCTTGTGGGTCAGCGCCTTGGTGCGGGCCGGGAAAGGATTGCCGACCGTTTGGGCCAGCACCAGGCCCAGCGCCAGCGCCACGGGCGGCGACGCCCACGGCGTGAGGCAATATACCAAAAACAGCCCAAACGTCACCTGGCGCAGCGTCCAGGTGCGGCCCAGTGCCACGCGCGGCGTGTGGAAATGGCGAAAAAAACCCGTCGTTTCTGCTGAGCCGGCGGGCGCGGGGGTAGGGCGGTCGGCGGGCGGGCTGGGGGTAGGCGGCGGAGTGAGCAGGGCAGGCATTGCGGCAGTGGCTAATTACCGCGCAAAGATACAACCCTGACTATCAACGAGTTTATCCAAAAATGTTATTCTGAATAACCTCAGGTTATAGAAGGATTTTGCCTTACCTACAAGCGCTGACTCCCGCTTGCCACGGGTGACGGCAAAAAACGACTTACAACGATTGCCAGTCGGCGTAGAGACGCGACCTTTCGCGTCTCTACGCCGACTGGCAACCGTGTCACGATTGAGACGCGAAGGGTCGCGTCTCAATTTCCTCTTCACTAACCCTAAATTCGCGCTAGGCACGAATTTGGTGCCAGGGCCGGCACCTGGTTTGCCCGCGCGTAATTCTACCAGTTGCCGCTGGCTACTGACACCTTATAGCGAGCAGCTTCCGTAAAAAGCCCGTTATCTTTGAAGTTGGCCACTACCGGCCACGTCCATTTATACTTATGAAAAAAATCCTTACTATGTTGACTGCCGTGGCTGCCCTGGCCTCGTGCCGCGAAGCCAACACTGGCGTGCAAAGCCGGCCCAGCGCCACGGCGCCCGGCCCCGAAAAAGTCTTGCGCTTCGACACCACCTTCCTAAAGTCGGCCGTGGGTATGCGTTCCTACCCCCACACCTACACCGGCAGCCTGCTGGTGGGCGCAACCAAAAAAGTGCCCGTCCAAATTGACTGGACTACCACGGGCCAGGCGGGCTGCCCGCAGGTAGCCAGCGTGCGCGTGTACCAGCTCAATGCCCTCGACCGGCGCACCCGCTTATCGGTGCAGGCCATGCGCGATGCCGTGTGCAAGCCCGGCCCGCAGCCCGCCGGCAACGTAACGGCCTACACCGGCTCGGCCTACCTGAAGCTGATTTGTGAGGCGCGTGACGTCCACCGCGTTACATCTACTACCTTCACCCTCAACGGCTTAGGCTACCACGATACCCTGGGTGGCGATTCGGCCACGGCCAGCGTACAATAGACTCGCCCCTACCCCCACCAAAAAACCCCGACCGCACGGGCAGCCGGGGTTTTTTTAAGTCTTGATAGTCAGTTAGTTCAGATAAATTCGGTGCGTTACCTCAAAGCGGTGCGGCGCGAAGGCATTGTAGTAGGGCGCCGGGCCGTCGAAGGTGAGCACGTGTACCAGCGGAATGCCTTCGAGGCGGCTTTCTACCACGCGCACGGGGTAAACTTCGCCCTCGACGGGCCAGTCGCCGCTATGGTTGGCGGGGCGGCTGTCGGCATCTACGCAGCGGGCGTAGTCGAGGTAAGGGGCGGCCGTAGTGGCTTCGGCCAGGGTGTAGCTAGCAACTTCCATAGGGCAAAGGTATTGGGGAGCACGTAAATACGCACGATGCACCCAAAACGTTGGCGCCGCTGCGTGCGTGTGGTACACCTGGCCTAACACGTATTCACACCAGGAAGTTTGCTACCCCTCCGAAGAGCGCGGTGCAATGCCTGGCTCCTTCACCTTCCCCCAGTCATTCTGTTTCGCAGCCTCGGGGCAGCCTGAAGGCGAGCCGCCTGAGGCTGCGAAAGCACCTACGCGGAGCTTATGCTTGGCAAAACCCAGGTCAGAGCAGCGTAGACAGCTACTCTCTAATTGCCTTTGCGACTAGCTATATGCCTGGATGTTATTCTAGTCCCATTATAAGAAATTACCCGAACTATTTCCCATTATTAGACAGATAGCTTAGCATTTGCATGTAGGGGTACTGGCTACCGCCGTAAAAAACAAGATTTAACTTCTATTTTTTCAAACAGAACAATTATTTTTTTCGGGTAAATCAAGTTCCAACTATTCCTAATAACTGGTTGACTTTTAGTCCTTGTAATTTAGCGGCAGTAGGACTAAACCCTAGCAGAGCCACTTTTTTATAAGCTGGTAGCCATTGCCGTTAATTACGCCACGTGGCAACTCAGCAGTGTAAAGCTTTTTACTTTGCGTAACAATAGTTTGAACTTGTTCCTGAATTAAGCAAAAAATTTAAAAAGGCCGTCATGCTTATCTGGCGTCCGCTTTTATCTGTTCGGACGCGTTCCGTTGCCTACTGCCCATTTTAGCTTTGCGAGTAGGTTAATTGTGCCCGAACAGCATTATTTACGCTGGTACATGAATACTTCCGCGCACTTACTTTCTACCGAATTAGCCGTACCTGCCTCCCTGCTGAATGCGCTGGAAACCGGGATTGCCTACCTCAACCCAGTGTATGCCGAGGGCAACTCGGAGAAGCTACTCACCCTGGCTTTTGAGCAGTTGAACCCGGTAGCGCAGCGCCTGCTCGGGCTGCCTGAGTTTGCGGTGGGCACCGTGGCTACACTGTTGCCGCAGGCAACTGGCTTCGCTAATTTTTGCCACGCCACCTTTCAATCGGAGGGGGTAGGCCACTACGCCCTGCCCTACACCGACCAGCGCGGGCCCAGCTGGCGGGCGGTGGCCCAGCGCCAGGGCGAGCAGCTGGTAATAGCTATAACCGAAATTATTCCTCCACCGAGCGCCGGGCACCTGGCTGCCGGGCAGCTTACGCTGCCTGCTTCCACCCAGCAGCCTGGGCCGGAAGCGCTACCCCCCACCCAGGCACTTAACCAGGCACCGGTCGCCGTTTGCCTGCTGCGTGGGTCCAGCTATGAGCTGAGCTATTCTAACGCGGCCTTCGAACGACTGCTGCCAGGCCGGGCCGAAGCCGGCCGGCCTGTCGCCGAGCTGCTACCCCGGCTTATCGCCCAGGGATTACTACCCATCCTAGACCACGTGTACGCCACCGGCGAGCCCTACATTGGCTTTGAGAAGCCGTTGGCTAATGGCGCCGGCCAAACCACGTACCTGAATCTGACCATTCAGGCTTACCAGCAAGGCGGCCAACTGGTGGGTCTCACGTTATTTGGCTACGACGTAACCGGCCAGGTGCTGAGCCGCCGGCAGGCGCACAAGCAGAAGCTGAATAAAAAGCTACAAGCCACTTACGAGGAGCTACGTGCCAACTATAAGCACCTGGCCCACACCCAGCAGCAGGTGCAGCAGCTCAACCAGGAGCTGGAGGCGCGAGTAGCAGCAGGAGTAGCTGAGGCGCAGCAAGCCCGCGCCGAGGCCGAGCGCGAGCGCCTTCGCTTAGAGAGCTTCTTCAAGCAGGCCCCGGCAGCTATTTGCGTGCTCAACGGGCCCGAGCTGGTGTATGAGCTGGTCAATCCGGCCTATCAACAGCGCTTTCCGGGCCGCCAGCTGCTAGGCCTACCCCTACTCGATGCCTTGCCCGAGCTAACCGGCCATATGGTAGTGGCGTGGCTGCGCGATGTATATGCCACGGGCATTACCCACGAAGGCAATGAGGTGCTGCTGAAGGTGGCCCGCCTCGACGATGGGCAGGTCGAAGATGCGTATTTTGACTGCGTGTACCAGGCTCGCTACAACGAGCAAGGTGTTATCGACGGGGTGCTCGTATTTGCCCTCGACGTCACGGCCAAAGTAAGGGCTCAGCGGCAAGCCAAGGCGCTTCAGGCGCAGGTGTTGCGGGCGGCCCAGCGCCAGGCCCAGGCCCAGGCCACTTTCCACCAGGTTTTTGACCAAACCTCGGCCGCTATCGCCCTTCTGCGTGGGCCCGATTTTCAGTTTGAATACGCCAACCAGGCCTACGAACGATTATTTCCCAGCGTCGCCCAGCTAGGTCGCCCGCTGCCCGAAACCCTGAAGAACACCCGCCCGCAAGGCTTTATGGCCGTCATAGCCCAGGTGTACCAGACGGGCAGGCCCTACGTGGGCAACGAAGTGCCGGTAGAAGCTACCCAGCTAAATGGCTCCTGTCTAGTTAAGTATCTAAATTTTAGCTACCAGGCTTTTTGGGAGGAGAAGCGCATTGTGGGAATTTCCGTATTCGCCTATGATGTGACCGAACAGGTGCTGGCCCGCCAGCAGCGCGAGGCCGGGCAAGCGCAGCTGCAAGCTGTATTTGAGCAGGCCCCCGTAGCCTTGGCGTTACTCGACGGGCCCGATTACATTATCAGGGTAGCCAATCCCGCCATCCTCGCGTTCTCGCAACAAAAGCGGGACGAGGTCCTGGGCCGGCCCTTTTTTGAAGTATGGCCGCTCATTCGCAACCAGGGCTACCCCGAGCTACTGGCCAAGCTGCGGCGCACGGGTACTCCCTACATAGTTGAAGAGCAGCTCGTTGAGTTTCAACGCGCCTGGGGTAGCGAACAGCTTTATTTTCACTTCGTTTTGCAGCCCATGCTGGATGCGCAAGGGCAGGTTATATCCATAATGCTTATAGCCACTGAGATAACCCAGCGAGTAACCTCGCGCCAGCAGCTGGCCGAAGCAAATAGCGCTCTGCGCGCCACCAATGCCCAGCTCACGCGCACCAATACCGACCTCGACAATTTTATCTACACGGCCTCGCACGACCTGAAGGCGCCGATTAGCAACATCGAGAGCCTGCTGCTGTTGCTGCGCCAGCAGCTCCCCGCCGAAGCCCGGCAGGCGGGCCTGGTGCCCAAGGTGCTGCGCATGATGCAGGATGCCATCGGGCGCTTTCAGCTCACCATTGCCCACCTCACCGACCTCTCGCGCCTACAACTGGCCCACTCCGAGCTGGCCGAGGCCGTGAGCCTGGGGGCTACTATCGAGGCCGTGCGCCTGGACCTGGCCTCGGAGCTGGAAGCGACCGGGGCACAGCTCACGGTTGATGTAGCTGACTGCCCCAGCATCTTGCTGGCTCCCCACCATCTGCGCTCGGTTATCTACAACCTGCTCAGCAACGCGCTCAAGTACCGCTACCCCGGCCGGGTGCCTGAGGTGCACATACACTGCCGCACGCAGGCCGATATATCGGTGCTGACCGTGCAGGACAACGGCCTGGGCCTGACTGAAGTGCAGCAGCAAAAAATATTCGGGTTGTTTCGGCGCCTGCACGCCCACGTTGAGGGCTCGGGCGTGGGCCTCTACATGGTCAAGCGCATTGTCGAAAATGCCGGTGGTACTATCGCTGTGCAAAGCACGCCGGGCGTAGGCTCGGCCTTCATTATTTCGCTACCCACTACCCTACCCCCCTTTTTAGTTTAGTTTCCAACTCAACTACTCTGCTATCTGTCCTTACCTTATGCAAAAGCTTTCTTGCGTGCTTTTGGTGGATGATGACCCCACCACCAACTTTCTTCACGAGCACTTACTCCTAAGCCTGGGGGTGACGGACCACTGCGTCGTAGCCGAAAATGGGGCCGAGGCCCTGGACCTGCTAGCCGAGGCCGGCGACGCTCCTCCCCCGGCCCTGGTTTTACTCGATGTGCACATGCCGGTGATGGATGGCGTCGAGTTTCTCGAAGCCTATGTGCAGCCCCCGGCCATGCTACCGGTCATCGTCATCCTGTCCAGCTCGGTACACCCCCACGACCAGTCGCGGCTGGCCACCCTACCCGTCGATAACTGGGTGAGCAAGCCGCTTACGCGCGAGAAAATTAATACTATTTTAGTGCAGCATTTTCAGCGGCAGCTCCCCCCCGAACTTCTCCTGGAGAATGAAGAAACTGACCTGTAACCGGTGAATGTTGCCGGCACGGCAAGCCGAAGTTAGCGAAGCTGTTTGGGTGCGATCAATAAAAACCGGCCCTTTCTGACGCAGAAAGGGCCGTTTTCGTGGGCCCACTTGGAATCGAACCAAGGACCTGCTGATTATGAGTCAGCTGCTCTAACCGATTGAGCTATAGGCCCGATGCCGACACGCGGGGCAACCGGCGCTTCAAAGTTACGATGAGGAGGGCGAATGGGTGTGTATTTTCGCTCGCGGGGGCATCATTTGAGCCCGACCTTTGCGGGCTCCGCGTTAGTAGCCCTAAGCTAGCGGCCACCACATGCTTCCCAACCTGCTTTTTGACTTTGGCGGCGTCATCATCGACATTGACTACGACCGCACCCCCGCCGCTTTCCGCCGCCTGAGCCGGGCGGGCAGCACCGTCGAGTACAGCCAGGCCAGCCAGGCCGGGTTATTTGACCAGCTGGAAACGGGTCAGATTTCGCCGGCCGACTTCCGAAATGGCCTGCGCGAGCGCTACGAGCTGGACGCCACCGATGCGGAGATTGACGCCGCCTGGCACGCGCTGTTGCTCGACGTGCCCGCCGAGCGCCTGGCCCTCATTGGCGAGCTGCGCCGGCAGGGCCACCAAACGGCCTTGCTCTCCAATACCAACCAGCTGCACATTGAGGAGATAAACCGCCGGCTGGCCCGGCAGTATGGCTTCCGGCACGGCATTGCCGACTGCCTGGACCGCGTGTTCTACTCGCAGGAAGTGGGCCTGCGCAAGCCGGGCGAGGAGATATTCCGCCACGCGCTGCGCGAAATGAACTGGCAGCCCGCCGAGACGTTATTCATTGAAGACAGCCCGCAGCACATTGCTACGGCCCGCCGCCTGGGGCTGCGGGTGCTGCACCTGGCCCCGCCCCTGACCCTCACCACCGCCCTGCCCGAAGCCCTGCGTGCCTACCCCCGAGAATACCCTGAACCCTCAGCCCCTACCCCTGCCTGAGCCGCCCAACGGCGACCTGCTGCTGGGCTGGCCCGCCGACGCGGTAGCCGAGCCCGCGCCCGCCCGCCGGGCCTGGGCACAGCGCCTGTTTCGGCGCTACGAGCAGCCGCCCATGCGGCCGGGCTGGCGCTACGCGCTGCACCTGGGGCTGTTTTTGCTCACGCTGGTTTCGACCATTCTGGCCGGGGTGCAGCTGGTGCGCAGCGGACCCATCGAGCTGCTGTCGTTTGATGTATTGAAGCTGCCGGCGGCCGAGCGCTGGGCGCAGCTGGGCTGGGGGCTGCTGTACGCGGGGCCGTTTTTGGGCGTGCTGGCGGTGCACGAGTTTGGGCACTATTTCACGGCGCGCTACAATAAGGTGCGCACGTCGCTGCCCATTTTCCTGCCGGTGCCGCTGGGACTGGGCACGTTTGGGGCGGTAATTCGGGTGAAGGACCGGATATTTTCGCGGCGCGAATTCTTTGACATTGGGCTGGCCGGGCCGCTGGCGGGGCTGCTGGTGGCCGTGCCGCTGCTCAGCTACGCCTTTGCTACCCTGCCCGACCAGGCCGAGTACCTGCTGGTGACCACGCGCGGCCTGGCCCGCTACCCGGCCCCCGAGTTTACCCTGGCCCAGCCGCTGCTGTACCGGCTGCTGGAGCACCTGTTTGCCGACCCGCACCGCCTACCCCCTACCAACCTGCTGCTGCGCTACCCCCTGCTGGTAGCCGGCGAGCTGAGCTTGTTTTTTACGGCCCTTAACCTGCTGCCCATCGGCCAGCTCGACGGCGGGCACATTTTGTACGGGCTGCTGGGGCCGCGCCGGGCGGGGCGGCTGTCGGCGCTGCTGTTCGTGGCGTTTATTTTTTACGCGGGGCTGGGGCTGTTCTCGGTGCGTAGCGGCTGGCAGGTGTGGCTGTATGGGGGCGTGCCTTATGCGCTGTACCTGGGGCTGGTATTCTGGAGGCTGCTACCACGCGCCTGGTGGGGGCTGGCGGTGGGCGCGGTGGTGTGGGTGGCGCAAATAGCCCTTACTACCCGGTGGCCGGGCACGCTGGGCCAGCCGGGCTGGCTGCTATTCGGGCTGCTGCTGGGACGGCTCTCGGGCGTGTACCACCCGGCCGCGCCCGACGACCGCCCGCTCAGCCGGGGCCGGCAAGTGCTGGGCTGGGTGATGGTGGGGTTATTTATTTTATGCTTTTCGCCGGCGCCGCTCGTCGTGCTGTAGCCGTGGCGGCTAGCTTCGTGGTATTGTTAGGAAAATATGCAGTTTCAGCAAAGTCAGCTTACCCGGTCTACCCAGTTTTCCTTGCGTCAGGATGGCTTGTTCGTGAGCCAGCGCGATAGCCGGGGGGCCGTCGCTATCGCCGTTGAGGTGCCGTACGAAGAGGTGCTGCCCGTGCGGCTGGAATATCAGCGCAGCGTGCCCCAGCTCACCGGCCGCTGGGTCATATTCGGCCTCTTTGGCCTGCTCAATATTTTGCGGGCCGTGCGGCCGGCCGAGCTGACGCCCGAGGCCTGGGGCTGGGCCTTTGGCTTGCTCATTGGGCTGGGGCTGCTGGTGGCCTATGCCCACCGCAACTGGTGGCACCAGGCCATCGTGCACACGGCCAACCTACGCGTGGCCCTGGCCGACCACCCCCGCGACCGCCGCCAGCTACGTGCTTTCGTGCAGAATTTAGAAAATCATACCAAGCACTACCTGCGCCAGGAATACGCGCCCGTCAACCCGCTGGGCCTCATCGAGCCGCAGCTGCGCCGCCTGGCCTGGCTGCACAAGCTCGACGTGCTGAGCACGCCCGAGGCCCAGGCCCTGGCTACCCGCCTTACCGGCCGCTTGCCCGGACGCGGCTTCAAAAGCATGGGCCGCCGACTGGAGGCGCCGTATGTGAATTGAATTTGGAATTGAGAATGAGAAATTATCGTCTGCGTAATTCCTCATTCTCAATTCCAAATTCCTCCTTATTCTGCTAAGCCCGGCTATAACCTGGCGGCCCTACCCCCTCGTATCGTGGAAGTACCTTTTCCACTTTCCGCTATGAGTATTTCGCTGAATCAAGCCGCCGTTACCTTCGCTAAGAAGCTGATTAAGGACGGTAAAATCAAGAATGACCAGGGCCACTGGGGCCAGCATAACCCCGGCGCTACTCAGGAAAACGCTTTCCTCAAAAAGCACGAAATTGACGAGTATGCCCAGTGGCACCTCGGCGAGGACAAGAGCCAGAATGCCGACAACAAGGGCCGCTACAAGTTTCCCTACGGCGACTTCAAAACCGTGCACCGCGATGGCCTCATCGCCGCCAAAGAGCGCGCCGCCCAGCAAGGCTACCACGACATTGAGAAAGCCGCCGATGAGCTGCTGCACGCCCTGGAGAAGCAGGCTGCCTAGCTGCGTTTGACACACAAAAAGCCCCGTCGCTGCGTAGTGACGGGGCTTCTTATCGGAGGCCCTACCCCCCTCGCGGGAGCTGAAGCCGGGCTACTGGCCGGGCTGGCGTTCTGGGCCGTAGGCATTGCCAGCGGCCGCGCTGCCGATGCCACCATCGGGGCCTTTTTCACCGTCGGCCAAGTCGCCGGCTTCGGCGGCGGCGCGGGCGTCGTTGTAGGCCTGGCCCAGGCTTGGGATGTCGTCGCGCAGGTTGTCGATGCGGGTATCGAGGCGCTTGAGCACTTTGCGCAGGCCTTTTACTACCTGGCGGGCGGTGAAATTGAGGCTGCTACCCTGCTCGGCGTTGCTGTTGTTGAGGCTGGCCAGGGGCGTGTACACGGCAATGGCGTCGTCGAGGGTTTGCAGGTGTTCGGCGGTTACGCCCTCATTGGCAAGCAGCGGCGCTACGCCGTCGGCGGCGGCGGCTACGGCGTTGAGGGCACCCAGCAATTCTTCGCCGTGCAGCGGATTGAGCACATCGGGAGTATAGCCCGCTACTTCGGCCAGGGCAGGGTTATGCACACTCAACTGGAGCACGCGCAGGCCCCGCACGATGCGGCCAGCGGCGGCCTCGGCGGCCGATTCGGCGCGGTCGCGGGCATCGGAAGAGTCTTTAGCACCCTTCTCGCCCTGGCGGCCGGCTACTTCCTCGTAGGCTTGCAGAAAGTTATTGAGCTGCTCAAAGTCGGCTACCATCGCGGGACTGCGCGCTTCCCATTGGGGGCGCTGGTCGGTGAGCGTGCGATATACCTGGCGGGCCATCTTGGCGTATTCCTGTTCGTGGTCGGTCATGGAGGTGGAAAAGAAAAAAGTGGTACCCGTTCATACGGGTACCACTTCGTTTAGGCTACGTTAGAAGTAATGAGCAGTGAACAAAGTGAAGCTATGTATAAAGTCGTTAGAACGTCATTCCGAGCTTGCCGGGGAATCTCGCCTGCTTCGTTGAACGGCATCCGAAAGACTGCGAGCGAGATTCCTCAGCAAGCTCGGAATGACGTTCTAACGACAGCAATTATTCATTGCTCATTACCAATTACCCCAGCGCCGAAACGCCGGGCAGCTCCTTGCCTTCCATAAATTCCAGCAGCGCGCCGCCGCCGGTGCTGATGTAGCTCACGCGGTCGGCAAAGCCGAACTGCTGCACGGCCGCCGCCGAGTCGCCGCCGCCGATGAGCGAGTAGGCGCCGGCGTCGGTGGCCTCGGCCACGGCACGGGCCACGTACTCGGTACCCAGTGAGAAGTTGCTCATCTCAAACACGCCCATCGGGCCGTTCCAGAGAATGGTTTTCGCGTCCTGAATAATGCTGGCGAATTGCTCGCGGGCGTCGGGGCCAATGTCGAGGCCCATCCAGCCGGCGGGGATGCCGTGGTTGGCGGCCACGTCGATATTAGCGTCGTTGGCAAACCGGTCGGCGATGAGGCTGTCGCCGGGCAGGATGAGGTTCACGCCTTTCTCTTCGGCTTTGGCGATGAGGCGCTTGGCCAGGTCAACCTTGTCGGCTTCGACCAGCGAATTGCCCACGCTACCCCCCTGGGCCACGGCAAACGTGTACACCATCGCCCCACCGATGAGCAGGTTATCCACCTTGTCGAGCAGGCGCTCAATAAGCTGAATCTTATCCGAAATCTTGGCCCCGCCCATGATGGCGGTGAAGGGGTGCTCGGGGTTGTCGAGCACTTTTTGGGCGTTGTCGAGCTCGCCTCGCAGCAGCAGGCCGCCTACCCGGTCCTGGGGTGCGAAGTACTGCGCCATCACGGCCGTGGAGGCGTGGCGGCGGTGCGCCGCGCCGAAGGCATCGTTCACGTACACGTCGCCGAGGCGGGCCAGCTTTTGGGCAAATTCTTCGTTGCCAGCTTCTTCCTCGGGGTGAAAGCGCACGTTGTCGAGCAGTAGTACCTGGCCGGGCTGCAAGGCCTGGGCTTTGGCCAGGGCCTCATCCGAGAGCACATCGCCGCCCCAGATTACGTCGCGGCTGTACTCCTGCTGGAGGCGCTGGCGCAGGCTTTCGAGCGAATATTTCTTTTCGTAGCCGCCCTTGGGCCGGCCCAGGTGCGAGAGCAGCACCACCGAGCCACCGTCGCTGAGAATCTTCTGGATGGTGGGCGTGGCCGCCCGGATGCGGGTGTCGTCGGTGATGCGCAGGTCCTTGTCGAGCGGCACGTTGAAATCGACGCGCACCACGGCGCGGTGGCCGGCGAAGTTGTAGTTGGCGAGGGTGTTCATGAGTGGTGAAAAAGGGAAAATAAACGGCTGTCATTGCGAGCGCAACGAAGTGGAGCGCGGCAATCTTTCCTTGTGGAACGAACGAATGCTACCAGGTACTACGAGCTTTTGGGCCCGCGGGTGGCTAGGTTGCGCCCGCAAAGGAAAGATTGCCGCGCTCCACTTCGTTGCGCTCGCAATGACAAACACCTTCCTCGCCTCATTCACCCTGGCCGTACCTTTGCGGATAGTATGATGAGAATCGGCATTTTCTTCGGGGGCACCTCGCGCGAGCGGGAGATTTCCTTCGCCGGTGGGCGCACCGTTTTTGATAACCTGGACAAGGGCCTGTTTCAGCCCGTCCCCATTTTTGTGGATAGCCTCGGGCACTTCATTTTGCTCGACTGGCAGTACCTCTACAAGGGCACTATTCGCGATTTTTACCCACCCGTGGCGGCCCTACCCCCCTCCCGCCACCCCTGGCAGGTGTACATCGAAAGCCTGGGCGAGCTCAGCGACGAGGCCCTGACGGACCTCATCAGCCACGTCGGCCGCCGGGTCGAGGCCAGCGAATTGCCCAAGCTCATGGACTTTGCCTTCCTGGCCCTGCACGGGCCGGGCGGCGAGGATGGCGCCATTCAGGGCCTACTGGAGTGGGTAGGGATTCCGTACTCGGGCTCCGGCATTCTGCCCTCGGCCATCGGCATCGATAAAATCGCGCAGAAGAAGCTAATGGAGGCGGTCGGGCTGGCTACGCCGGAGTTTCGGGTGGTGAGCCAAGCGAATTACTCGGCGAAACTGCCCGAGTTGGTGCGGGAGCTTGGTTTGCCGCTAGTGGTGAAAGCGCCACGTCAAGGAAGCAGCATTGGGGTGAGCATCGTGCGAGAGGAAAATAAGGAGCAGTTTGAGGCGGCAGTAGACCGGGCGTTGTTTCGCCGCAAGCTTGCCAAAGTTGAGTGGGAAGAAATGGATGAAAAGGGCCGCTTAGCTTGGGTGAGGCAGTTGACTGATATCCGGGAAGGTATTGGGCTACCCGTAACGGCCGCTGGCTTACCTATGGGAAGCGGCTTATTTATCGGAGCCCTGAATCGTCGCATTTACCATCCTGAAACCTTACTCGATATTATTGAGGAAGAATTTGAGTTTGGTGCCGACAAGGTAACAATTCAAAGCACTACTGGCGAGACACAAGTGCTAGTGGAAAGCTTTATAGCTGGCCGAGAATTTTCGTGTATTGTTATCGAAAATGAAGATGGTAATCCATTGGCCTTGCCGCCTACAGAAATTATCAAAGGCAGCGAAGTATTCGATTACCGCGCCAAGTACCTGCCGGGTTTGGCCCGCAAGGTGACGCCTATCGACCTGCCCGAGGCTGATGTTGAACGTATTCGGCAAGAGGCGCAGAAGATGTTCAGCACCTTTGGCTTCGAGGTATATGCTCGCTTGGATGGCTTCATTCAAGCCGGTGGCACCATATTCCTCAATGACCCGAACACTACAAGCGGGATGTTACCTGCGTCATTTTTCTTCCACCAAGCGGCGGAAATTGGATTGAATCCCAGCCAGTTCCTCACCTATATCATTTTCACCTCGCTACGGGCACGCCATCGTAGCGGAATGCCACCCATACTACAACACGGCTACACGCGCTACGGTAGCGGAAACCAAGAGAGCAGCGACCGCATCCGCGTGGCCGTGATAATGGGCGGCTACTCCTCGGAGCGGCACATTTCGGTGGAGAGCGGGCGCAATATTTACGAGAAGCTGGCGTCGAGCGTGAAGTACCGGCCAGTGCCGGTTTTCCTGGCTGGCAACAGCCAGGAATTTCGCCTTTACGAGCTACCCATTAACGTGATGCTCAAGGATAACGCCGACGATATCCGGGAGAAAATCGAGCACGCCGAGGCGGGCGAGGCCGCGCACCCGGTGCTGGCTAAAATTCGCGCGGAAGCCGCCGGCATCACGGGTACCTACGCCGGGCAGGCCATTGCCGCGCCGCGCCGCATTTCCTTCGAAGAGCTGGCCGAAAAGGTCGATGAGGTGTTCATTGCCCTGCACGGCCGGCCGGGCGAGGACGGCGCCTTGCAGCAGGAACTGGAGAAATTCGGCCTGCCCTACAACGGCTCGGGCGCGGCCAGCTCGGCCGTGACCATCAACAAGTTCGAAACCAACCGCCGCCTGCGCGAGGCCGGCCTGCGCGTGGCCGACCACCGCTTGGCCCAGCGCCTGGAGTGGGCCGCCGACGCGGAGGCGTTTTACCATAGCCTCGAAAGCCAGTTTGGCTACCCCTTCATCGCCAAGCCAGCCGACGATGGCTGCTCCTCAGCGGTGAAAAAGATTAAGAACCGCGCCGAGCTGGCCGCTTTCAGCGAGCAGATTTTCCGGCGCGACGAGCCGCTGCTGGCCGGCCCCGCCGAGGTGCTGCACCTGGGCTTCAAGGAAGAATTTCCGCAGAAGGATGCCTTTTTGGTGGAAACGCTCATCGGCCCCGACGGCGCGGCCAAGTTCCTGGAAATCACGGGCGGGCTGCTGACTTCGTATGACGCAACCGGCCAGCTGCAAATCGAGATTTTCGAAGCCAGTGAGGCCCTGGCCACGGGCGAGGTGCTGAGTCTGGAGGAGAAATTCCTGGCCGGCGAAGGGCAGAATATCACGCCCGCCCGCTACGCCCAGGACCCGGCCGAGCGCCAGCGCATCTCCGACGAGGTGAAGCGGGTACTGCGCCAGGTGGCCGGGATTCTGCGCATCGAGGGCTACGCCCGCATCGACGCCTTCGTGCGCGTGCGGGATTCGGGCGCCATTGAAGTGCTTATTATTGAGGTCAATTCGCTGCCCGGCATGACGCCCGCGACCTGCATTTTCCACCAGACGGCACTGGCCGGCTACACGCCGTACCAGTTTATCGACCGGATTCTGGATTTTGGCAAGGCGCGGGCTGAGAAGGCCGTTGCTGGCGCTTAGTGGCTATTTATAATCGTCTGTCATTGCGAGCGCAACGAAGTGAAGCGTGGCAATCTTTCCTTCACGCTGGGGGTACTAAACCCAATGAGAAGGACGACCAGGAAAGATTGCCGCGCTCCACTTCGTTGCGCTCGCAATGACGACGGCCAACGCATTACACACCCTAAAATGTCTTTCTTTAAATCCGATACCTGGTTCGACGTGTTTAAGCACCTGGCGCTCATCGCGGCGCTGGGCGTGGCGCTGGTGCTGGGCTTTTTCTACGTGTACCTGCCCATTACCACGCACCACGGCGAAACCATCGTGGTGCCCAAAATCACGGGCATGAACCTGGCCGACCTGGAGAATTACCTCGACGCGCGCAAGCTGGCCTACTTCGTGGACGACAGCAGCTACGCGCCCGGCACCCGGCCCTTCACGGTGCTGACCCAGGAGCCCACGCCCGGCGAAAAGGTGAAGCAGGACCGCAAAATTTACATTTCGGTGGCCATGCGCCGGCCGCCGGTCATCAAGATGCCCAAGCTCACGGATGGCTCGGTGAAGAACGCGCAGCTCATTCTCAAGAGCTACGACCTCGAAATCGGCCAGCTCAAGATGGTGCCTAACGTGGCCCAGAACGCGGTGCTCAAGCAGCTGGTGGGGGGTAGGGAAATAGCGCCCGGCGCGCCCATCGCCAAGGGCACCAAGGTGGACCTGGAGGTGGGCGACGGCCTCGGCAACACCGAGTTTGAGATGCCCAACCTCGTGAATATGCCCGAAGATGAGGCCCGTACGCTGCTCGCCGGCCAGCACCTGGAAGTGGGCGAGGTCTTCAAACAGCCCGCCGAAACCGGCCAGACGCCCGGCACCGTGGTGCGCCAGCGCCCGGTGGCCGCGCCCGGCGCCACCATCCGCATGGGTCAGCTGGTGGACCTGTGGATTGCGGAATAAATAATCTTTTAAAGGTGTAAATCGTTTGTCATTGCGAGCGTAGCGCGGCAATCTTTCCTTAATCGTTGGGTTACTATTCCACTAAATCGCACGGCCAAGGAAAGATTGCCGCGCTTCACTTCGCCCTTGCTTGACGCGCAACATGCTCGCAATGACAAACGATTTTACGGCTTATCCCTTTATGCGCCCTCTTTACTACTTACTGTCGGCTTCGGCCCTGCTGCTGAGCCTGGTGGCGCGGGCCCAGACGCCCATCGTGCTCACGCCGCGGCCGCTGGGGGCCGACCCCGGCCGGGCGGCCGCGGCGGCGCTGGCCCCTACCCCCTCGGCGGCGGCCCAACGCACGGCGGCGCTCACGCTGCCCTTTTTTGAGGACTTTACCTCTCCCCGCGACGGGCAGCCCAGCCCGTTGCGCTGGCAGGCCGCCGCCCTCGACTACCCCGATGGCAGCGGCCTGGCGCAGCACTACGGCGGCGGCGGCGCTTACGTGAGCAACCGCCTGGCCATCAACCCCCTGACGCGCGGCACGGCCACGCTCGACGGCCTGCGGGCGAATGGCCTGCCGTATAACGCGGCCTCGGCCTCATCGTACGGCGGCACCGACACGCTCACTTCGCAGCCCATTGATTTGAGCGGGCTCACCACGGCCAACCAGGTATACCTGAGCTACGCCTGGCAAGCGGGCACGCTGGCGGGCGCGCCGGTGGCCAATGGTAACGGCTCGCCGGTGTACCTGACGCTGGAGTTTCTGGACAACGTGGGCCGCTGGAACAGCATCTGGACCTACAACGGGGCAAATAAAATCACGAATTTCCGGCAGCAGATTTTCCCACTTGACCAGGCCAGCTACTTCCACGGCGGCTTCCGGTTTCGGTTTCGGGCGGCGGGCAACCAGTCGTCGAGCCGCGACGCGTTTGGGGTAGATTACATCTACCTGAACCGCAACCGCGCGGCTAATGACACTATCTTTCAGGATATTGCCACCAGCCAGGGTCTCACCAGCCCCTTGCGGAGCTACACGGCCATGCCCGCCTGGCAGTACGCGGTGGCTGGTGCCAGCGCCCTCAACCCGACTATGAGCGCCACCGTCAACAACCTGCTGCCCAGCGGCAACCCTACCCCCATCAACTGGCTCGGCACGGTGCGCGAGCTGACCAGCGGCGGCTTCGCGGCGGCAACCTGGGTGGCAGGCAGTCAGCCGCTGCTGGCCGGGGCGCGGCAGGTCGCGATTCAGGGCAACGCCGGCTCGGCGCCGCTGGCGGCGGCCACTACCCCCCGCCGCTACCGCTACACGCTGGCCCTGACTACTAACGAAGCTAACCCACTCATCCTGCCCAACGACACCACCTACCGCGACCTGGAACTGGCCGATTACTACGCCTTTGACGACGGCACGGCCGAGTCGTCTTTGTCGATACCGCCCGCGAACTCGGGTCCGTTTAGCTACTACGCCTACCCCATCGTGGCGGCGAAGAATGACCAGGTGAAGGCCATCCGGCTGGCCCCGGTGTTCAATAATATTCCGCTGACCCAGGGCGGCGAGAATTTCCTGAACCGCTCGGTGACGGTGGCCGTGTGGGCTGATAATAATGGCCAGCCCGCCGCTACCCCGCTGGCTACCAAGGCCATTACCCTGCGCAATCCACTGGGCCGCGACTCGGTTTTTGCCAAAGACATCGTGTTTGACAGTCCGGTGGCCGTGTCGGGGCGCTTCTACATTGGGTTTGGGCAGGCGGCGGGCGGGCAGTTTCTGCCCTACGGCTACGACCTGAACGACACGAGCACCGCTCCTACCCTCTTCTACAACACCCAGAATACCTGGTCGAAACCCACGCTGTCCATCCCCGGCACCCTCCTGATGCGCGCCGTGATGACTAATAACGTGCCGCTGGCCACCCAGGCGCAGCAGGCCGCCAATGCCCAATTTGGCCTCTACCCCAACCCCGCGCCCACCGGCACCACGGTGGCGGTAAGCGGCCCGGCCTTCCGCCGCGCGGCCGTGCTCGACGTGCTGGGCCGCCCCGTGTGGCAACAGCCCGCCGCCGAGGCCGGCCAGCCGACCCTGCGCCTGCCCGCCGGCCTGCCCGGCGGCGTGTACCTGGTGCGGCTCACCCTGGCCGACGGCACGGTAGCTACGCGCCGGCTGGTAGTAGAGTAGAGTAATTTATCTGCTATAAATCAGCGAGCCAGCTGGTTATTCACTCCTTATTTCCGCTGTCAACATTTACCAAACGCTACCTGCGAAAAATTGCCGCGCCCGGTACGCGGTACGATTTTAATCCCCTTTCTTCCCGTTTTACCCCCATGCCCGACATCACCGCCACCGAACTGCACCAGCGCCAGCAAGCCGGCGAAACGCCTACCATCATCGACGTGCGCGAGCCCTGGGAATTTGAGGAAAGCCGCATCGCCGGCAGCCAGAATATTTCGCTCGGCTCGCTGCCCCAGGCCCTCGATGACCTCGAAGAGTTGAAAGACCAGGAAGTTATCGTGCACTGCAAGAGCGGCGCGCGCTCGTCGGCCGCTAAGGCCTTCCTGACCCAGCAAGGCTTCACCCACGTGCGCAACCTGGAAGGCGGCATCATGGCCTACCA
>JAABUK010005621.1_pt1 | contig 19323 bp, 12 predicted proteins | sample 5559141 | NCBI WGS metagenome assembly JAABUK01 (sample SAMN10711869, study PRJNA513367) | rock metagenome | isolation source: Antarctica rocks | place: Antarctica: Victoria Land, Pudding Butte nord | collected 2016-01-03 | reverse complement strand
AATCCACCCCTTCTCCTGGGCGTGCCGGTATCTGATGGCACATCGTTCCTGTCATCGTCCGAACCAGGCTGCTTGTTCTTTGGCGGTCTCCCTAGTCGACGCTTTCGAGGCAATAAGGACGTTGATCGGCCAGATCGTCGTGGCGTGCCGGATCGAGAGGGTGTCTCGGAGTCGCGGCTGGGGTGAATAGGTCGGTCTTCGAGCTCTTCAGGTTCACCATCCTCTTCATCTTCATTTCCCTCATCCTGCTCATCTCGAGGCGTTGCAACGTCCGATGGAGGAGCATCGGCCATTTCGTCATCAGAGAGTTCTGGTGCCAGAGGCGTAGGAGTGCCTGTCATGGTCAGTTGTTGATGTAGTAAGATAATTGCACGTCAACCCACGTATTGATGCAGCCGCAGCCTGTTCAGCTAGTCTCTGGCGTCTTGCCATGTTTGCTGCAAGATCCTTTTACCACGACGTTGCACGCCTACCGGTGCAGAATATTATTGAAGGCCCCGCGCGCGTCTGTGGTTGCGGAAGATGCCGAGGAAGATACACATCAAGTAGCAATGTGGCAGTACATCCAGACTTCTGTGTCACGACAAGGACCGTTTTCTGGCTCTCTATGCGCATGAAACAGAGAGCGCTCAAAGGGTCAAACTCTTTCTAGAGAGTTTTATGGAGTACTGCGAGACACGGACTCACAAATGTATTTAATGAAACATCAAGCGAGGCGGAAATAATGGCCTCACTAGGCACTTCTGCTACGCCGTATCGTTGTATCTCATTACTTTGATCTCCGTTCAATGGAATAGGTTTGAAAAGCTATGGTGTACCGCAAGACTCTCCCTCCAAGTCTTTGCCCTCAGAACCATAGGTTGAAACATGATTGTGCTTCAACATGAAGACGTGCAGAAGACGTGTTTTGCCAGCTGACCAGAATGATTGTGTCTGGCGTTTGTATTACCAGGTGGAGATTTGTGCTTCTCAACGATGATGAATGTAGGCCCTTTGAGTGCGCTTTAGCATTGTTCCAGGTGACTTCCGGCCACGTTCCTCACATACGCAGATGACACTGCGGCTTTGTCTGGGACACCACAGCCAGGATCTCAGAACGTAGAGTCAGTAGGACTGTCCATCGTTGCACGTAAGCACAATGTGTTGCACGAAGGCTGTTTTTGGGCACCTGTCAGGGCCAGGCTGGAACGAAATGAAGCGAGCATGTCGAACACGGAAAGCAGAGGCTGTCCACTGTCCAGACGCTTCATCCTGCGCTGTTTGCACACGCATGCACTCAGAGCACTGTGCTCTTCACGCATGGAAAAGGGAGAAAGATGTTGTTTTGACCGTGTCAACAGTGGGAAGAAAGACGCATGCACCCACACGCTGAGCTTTGGTGGTCTCAACGATTGAAAATTCTAGCCCCAGAAGCGCACCGAAGCGATGATCCTGGACTTCCCACAACTCAAACTCTGCGGTCACCGAAGAGCCCTGCCACCATCTCCTGCGCATCTATATCCGACATCATCCAAATCTGTTCTACGAGATCTCGGACAGGCCGATACTAGCACGACCTTCAAAGCAATCCTCAAGGACTCGATGAGTGAGGTTCCATTCTGCCAGCGACTCAGGACGATACCGAGACGGCTCCGCCCCACTACCCAACGCCTCCGCCGCCGCCTCCCATCTGCTCGTTCGAATCCCTCTTTTCCGCTCTGAGTTCTTACCTGTGGAGGTCGATACTGTTACTCGAGATCAGAGATCGGTAGAGACACAAGACACCGGTGAAGCAGTTGTTGCAGCTGCGCGTCGCTGAGAAGAGTTGGAATTCGGATGGAGTAGTGGTTATGGCTACGTACAATGGTGTAAACCCGCATACTGCGGCAGATTTGCTCCGACAGGCTGTAGCGCAAAAGTACGTGTACTCGACTATTTCTTTCCTCTCTGTTCGTTAGTCTTTTCTACCTGAGCTTTACCCAGGCTTGTGTTTTTCGATCCAGCAGATGGTTCTGTCCTTGCATCTGGTCTTGCTGCTGCAACAGGCTGTTCGTATATTGCAAATCTTTCTTTTCAGCACTGTTCAACTCACTTGTGGCACTTCATTTCGTCCGTCCGAAACCACATCATACTTGTCCTTGTACGACATATTTGGTGCAGTTGTTGATAGACATCACCAAGATCATGGACTGACTTAATTGCAGCAGCGCTCGGCATGAAAATGGAGAAACACCCGACCAAATTGGATCAAGTTGTCCAACTCCCTCAGGCATCGAAACGCCTCAACCAGATCCATCGGACAAGCGCTTGCCCGGAATAATTTCCAGCTTTTTTGGTCAGGTTGGTCACAACCCTTCATCGAAACCTGAAGCTCAAGATTCCCTTGCTGTCACGGCCCCTTTCTTGGATTCTGGTCTTGAGAGTCATCCTCCCCAGCATCATCGCGAAGCTAGGCTCTCTCGCAACTCTTCTCGTTCATCTGGTTCGCTTGTCATGGTGGGACGTGATCGGAATCATGACGGTTCACCACCAGAATCACTTGACGAGCAAGGCCAGAAGCGAACAAGAGAAGAAGTGCCTGAGTTTGTGCCCACCAAGCTTCCACTTACTCCTATATCATCTGCTTCTTCTTTCCTGCAAAGAGAAAACCCTACAACAGCAAATGCACAACCCGAGATTGATGCAGGCGTCAATCCTATTGCACAAGCCCTCAAGAATTTTGTTCTCTCCCCAAGCTCTCCGAAATCTCGTCGTCATGCCTCACTTCCTGTCTCGAGCATCAGTCTTAGTCCTGTTCTTGCGGCACATATTTCGAATCCAAGCACTTTTCATCAAACTGCCCCTCGGAGTCCAACTGCACCTGTTGTTGAGCGAGATGTTAAGCTTCCTAAATCCACCTCTGTTCGAGAGCTCAGAAAGCTGACTTCAAGCGCGACGGCTGGGTCGCGTTCAAAGAACACTCCACCTCTTACTCCTCGAGCTCTATCACACGAAGACGGCTACCAGGAAAAGAGATCCCCTCTTTCGCGTACCAGCATGACTGTTGAAGCTGAAAAGCCTTCGGAGACATTGGCCGCTCAGACGAAGAATTTACCTCGCAACAACGAGGGTCTCCCAACGGACTCGCCGAAAGGCAAACTTTCGGTCAAGATGGATGAAGCACGAGGCCTGAAACCGAGTTACGATCCCTACGTTGTTTGTGTCTTCGAGTGGAACGAATACATTTCCACTGGTCCAAAGCATGATGCTATGGATGTCGACCATGAGGAGGCACCAAGTAGAAAGAGCCGTAAAGACACGATGGCTGCAATGCCAATTCGACGTAATGACAGTGACATGAGAAAGCCCATGGCTATTCCAATGAAGAGCAGACAAAGCAGTAACAACAGTGAAATGGACAACCATCAGTCAAGGTCAAACTCGCTCGTGACAGATCCACATTGGGATCACGAAGCCATGTTGTAAGTTCTGGTCAGGTTCCAGCTCTGTTGCACGCACTGATTGTGATCCTAGTGATGTTCTTGGCCGTCAATCAGAAATCGACATCTCAGTATACGATAGGTGGAATTCGGAAGCATTCCTCGGTCATGTCCGACTATGCTTGAATTTGACGGAAGACAACCCCACGCTCGAAGGATGGTTTGCGTTGGATCAGCGTGGCCCACACGAAGAGCAAATCACTGGCGAAATCCATCTGCGAATGCGCTTTCAGAAGACTGACAAAAAGCAGTTCGGTCCGAATGACTTTCAGATTCTCAAGTTGATTGGAAAAGGGACGTTTGGCCAAGTCTACCAAGTACGGAAGAAGGACACGCAACGCATTTACGCTATGAAGGTTTTATCTAAGAAGGTCATCATTCAGAAGAAAGAGGTCGCCCATACTCTAGGAGAACGAAACATCCTCGTCAGAACGGCAATGGCGGATTCCCCCTTCATTGTCGGTCTGAAATTTTCTTTCCAGACACCAACAGATTTATATCTGGTCACTGGTTTCATGTCTGGAGGAGAGTTGTTCTGGCACTTACAAAAGGAGGGAAGGTTCCAGGAGGACAGGGCAAAGTTCTATATTGCAGAGCTCATCCTCGCGCTGCAGCATTTGCACCAGCACGACATCGTCTACCGAGATTTGAAGCCGGAAAACATCTTGCTTGATGCAAATGGCCATATCGCGTTGTGCGATTTTGGCCTCTCGAAGGCCAACCTTACGAAGAATGACACAACGAATACCTTTTGCGGAACGACAGAGTACCTCGCTCCCGAGGTCCTACTTGATGAACAAGGTTACACCAAGATGGTAGACTTTTGGTCACTGGGTGTCCTCGTCTTCGAGATGTGTTGTGGCTGGAGTCCGTTCTACGCAGAAGATACTCAGCAGATGTACAAGAACATCGCCTTCGGCAAAGTTAGATTTCCAAGAGATGCTCTTAGCACCGAAGGGCGGAACTTCGTCAAGGGCTTGCTGAACCGAAATCCCAAGCACCGTTTAGGAGCAAACCGAGACGCACAGGAATTGATCGAGCACCCATTCTTCGATGACATTGATTGGGATGCTCTTGCTCACAAGAATATTATTCCACCCTTCAAGCCAAAATTGAAATCTGTCGTCGACACATCAAATTTCGACCCAGAATTTACCAATGCTCTTGACACGTCATCGTCACTAAACGCGAGAGCCGTTGCCCTAGCCGGAGGAGCAATGCCAGCCTCGACTCCCCTTTCTCCAACAATGCAGAATGCATTCAAGGGCTTTACATTCGTCGACGAAAGCTCAATGGATGGCCACTTCAAGTCGCCAGGTGCCGACGGAAATGATGACATGCAACATGAAGAAGATTGGCTGAAGCCACAGCGGACGAATTCACATCGTATGAGTGGCATTGTCAAGACAGGCGAGACTGACGGTATTTTCAATGATGAAGGGTTCGATGTTTGAATGCTGGGCACTCAACTTTCCTAACGCCCCTCTCCTTACGCCAGCAGATCAATCAGCCTTAACACCATTTCTCGCCCTGACATTCCTATGACCACAGTCAATCTCTATTGCATCTATCACAACGCACCATCATTAGGCGGCACAAGAATGTCTAATGCTTATTTTTCTCGGGCGTTTCAGCCGGCGAAGTCGTTCTCTCGCATGGCGCGGCGGAGGAGGAGGACGAGCGGGGAGATCCTTCAAACATTAATGGTGAGGCAAAGCGTTTGCGAGCGCGCCATTTGCTTACCATTCCCCTCTGCATCGCGGGAAAAAAGCATGTATTATTGGTTCTTATATCATGTGAGCATTTGCATGCTGTGCCACTATGCCAGCGTACATACGAAAATCTTTGCATCATTGAACTTGAATTGAGAAATCCGCGTCTCACGTCTCTTTCTGCTAAACCTACGTCAGCCTATCCACGAAACGTCAAAGTCATTACATCTTTGAATGTAGGCTGAAAGCCCTGTTCTCTTCTGCTGCTGTGAGTGTCTCTTGGGACAAATAGTCCATGGCAATGTACAGCTGATCTCAAAAGGAGTAATATCTGAATCAAATACTGCAATAATGCCTGTCTGCCTGCTTGCTCAACTGGGTATCTAATCTAACATAACAAATCAACTCATAGATTCAAGCAATCAGCCAACCAACCGCACCGAGTTTTTATGTGCATAGGTAGCCAAGGAAGAAAAACAGACCCGCTTGCTCGCTTGCTTGGTTGCTTGATTGATTGATTGAATCTATGCACATCCCTCTCGAATCCCCATGAGGTTGAAACAAGAACAAGCAAGCGGCTTCGATATGTTGATATGCTGATCGACCGCCCACCAACCCCCTTTGCCCAGTACTTTGTCAGTAAGGGAAGTCGGTCTCAATTGTTACCACTTTCAAAGCTATAGTCCATACTCCACAGCCTACCCCAGGTGTTTTCTTTCTTCTGTGGACTCGGTTGACGCTGTCGCTGTTGCTTATTCGGACTCGCCGTGACGCTTCGAGCTGGGCTGACCATCGTGTGCTGTTGCTGGACCGTATTGGCTAATCTGCTGGGTGATGCCGTCCTCATAGATTGAGGTGTCCTGGGAAGCGTGCTGTTTTCAGGGCGTGCAGCCCCAGCCCCCTATGTGCGCATCAGTCTCATGTTCCGCTCATCACGGACCAAGCAGGAGATCTTTCCGCACCGCTTCAAAGATAGGCGCATCTTCCCTGGCCTGTTCACCTGGCTTCGCGTCTGCTTCCGGCGGGTTTGCCGCCACAGCTGGTTGGTGGTGCTGCGGATTTGCTGAGGATGAGGTTGGCCGTGGCGAATCGGCTATTGCGCTCTCGTTGGCCGCGACGAAATTCGAAGCCATGCTTGGACTAATTGTATAGCCTTTCTTGCTGCCTGAGCTGCTTCTTCGACTGTCGAGGCTCCTGCTGAGAGTTCTGGTCGCCATTGCTGCGCTACCGCTTCCGCTCGCATCTCTGACTTTCTTTCCCTCCTTAGTAAGGCGGATGCTTCCTTTTGCATCAATATTGGTCGAAGCGACAGTACTCTTGCCTAATCCGGGTGTGAGGACCGGCGCTGTCCCTGGTTTTTCTTCGCTGGCGTCGATCATATACCAGCGCAGCCCATCGGACAGCTCGAACGGGTTCTCGTCATCGACAGACTTTAAAGAGCCGTGATCACTTGCTTCGGTGTTGATTGAACGACGATCAGTGCCCAGTAGGGGATTGTGGTTGTGATGACCATTGGTGAAGGACCTGGAGAGATCGACAACTCTTTCCTCTACCTTGCTGATACGTGCTAGTAGCCAATCGCGTGTCTGTAACTTGTGAATATCCTGTTCGCGAAGGAAGTAGTGCGGTGCGCCGACATTGAATGCCGCCCATGGTCTGGTAGCTTGATTTCGTGTAGGCAGGAAGAGAGCCAGATCACCTTCTTTGAAGGAGCGATATGCGATTCTATCGTGTGCTTCGCTCTGCAGGCGGTGTGCCTTCTCACGATATGCTCTGGAATCTTTCTGGTACTTACGAGCCAAGCTCTCGACATCTTTGTACCTCTTAGCGATCATGTCGGCTGCGGCTTCGATGTCAAGGCGTGAGACGGTGGAGATAAAGCTCTGGAATTTAGTGTCTTCAGAAGTTGCATCCGAGTCAGACATCCAATATAGAGTGTCGAGATCGGAAGCATTGGAGTAATGCTGAGTGGGCGATTGACCTGACAGTGATCGATACATGGACATAGCACCCTTCGCACTAAGAACGGTGCTGGCATTGACTTTCGAAGCACGTTGTATAACTAGCTGATCGTCTTGGCGAATGATGGAATAACCCATTTGCTCAAGCATTCGAAGCATACGATCTTTATAAGATAGCAACCGTTGAGACAAGTCTTTGGCTCGCATGCCACGCATGTCCAGTCGATCCTTCCACTGCTTTGCCTCTGCGGTCAAGCTTTGCACCTTGTCTTTCCATATTAAGATCTCTTGCTCAAAACTTTGCGTATTCGAGTCCGCAACAGCAAGTTTCTCGGTCAGTTCGGCTACCCTACGTTCTTCTCCAGAAACACGCTCTTTCAAGGCTGCTGATCCGCTTTCGCCTGCTGCGAATTTTGTGCGAAGGTTATTCAGCTCTGTCCGCGCATCGGTAAGCTCGCTGCGTAATGATGTGACCTTGCTGCGTTCTTGCGCCAGGGTCTCGCGAAGCGTGAAGGTTTCTGTCCCCTCAATTGTGAGCTTATTCTTTGCCTGCTTGAGCTCAATTTTGGTCTGCGCGAGTTGTTCGTCCAGTGATTTGTTTTCCGCAGAAGCAAGCTGTGCGGTGTTACGTGCGTGGATTGCCAACCGCTCCGATAGGATTTCGATGGCCGGCGCTAATCGCCCGAGATCTTCTGGTGCTGAGCCTCCTGGTGACAGATGAGAGTGCGCTACTTGAAGGGAGGACAGATACTCAGTCTGAGTATCGGCTTCATCCCGTAGCTGGTTTGCAAGACTGAGATTCTGACTTTGCAATGACGAGTATTCTTCCTTCATTTGCAGAAACTGCTTTTCAAGAGCATTCGCTCGATTCCTCTGAAGGATGAAGTCGTTTCGAGTGAAATCAGCTTGCCCTTGAGCTTTAGCGACCTCTTCCGAAGTATTCTCTCTGAGGTGATCTAGCTGAGCCTGCAACTCAACAACTGTGTTTTCAAAAGTCAATTTTTGATGATCGCGACTCCCCATGACGCGATCAAGCTCATCCTCAACTTCTTCCAGTCTGATTTTGAGCTTGTGCATCTCGTCTTCGAGCAGTTGTCTTTCGTCATCAAATTCCAGACGTTGAGCATCAAGGTTTGCTAGGAGATCCTTTTTTGTAGCTTCTGCTTCATTCGTCCTATCACGGTTCTCTGTTGACGCCCGACGATCTGCGTTTGCCTCGCGTTGTAGCTTGAGCACTGAGTCCCTTTCAGCGCGCAGGTCTGCTTCTAAGCTAACAATCCTCTGGATAAGAATCTTTTCCTCCGGATTCTGGTTCGAGGACAACCGGCGTGATGAGACTGACGACCGTCGCGACATCAACTCATTTGGACGAGGCGATGGCAAACCCACTGGTGAATGAGGTGGACGGTCCAGGTCTGAGGGTGAGGGTCCAAAATTTGCACTGGCTGGTCTATTCATCTGGCTTTGACGATGGAGCACATCTTCCAATTTGCGAACACGACTATCAGAAGCCCTCAGCCTATCTTCGAGCCTCGACTTTTCGTCCCTCAGGGTTTTGGTGCCCTCGTCTTCATCTTCCAAGAGGAGCGAGCTTCTTCCCAGCGGTAGGTCTGGGTCGTACACACTACCACTCTTGAATGCACGAGCACCTTTTCTCCGTGGTTTTGATGAATCGAGCTCTTTCAGCAGATGAGTCACCTGCTGAACAGCGTCATCGATTTGAGCGGCTCGGAGTGCTTCAATGTATTCGAAGACTTCTTGGCGACTGCTCAAGGGCCAGGTATCGCCGGACTTTGCGACACTGATTTCAATACCAAGACCAACTTCGTCTGACACGTCATTGATCAAGCCGCCCGTGCCTTTCATCCACTTCTTCCTGCGCCGACGTTCGTCATCTTTGTAAGCCTTTAACTCTTCGCTGACATGACCTGCATTCGCTTTAATCTTCTCTGCCCATTCGCTCCTGCGGATGGATTCAACCAGGGTTGATCCATAAGCGATCGGCAAATCAAACACACAGCGGACAACGTCATAAGCTTCCATATCTTCTGAAGTTAGACCTAGGCTGTTTATCTGCGACTGAAAATCCCCAAGCCCTGACTGAACCACTGAGACAGTTTGTAGCGCCCGAGTAGAGGCCTCAAGGATTGAGTTACGTCGAATGGCTGCCTGTTGGGCACAGTGGTTTATCTCTGCACCCAAGTTCTGCAACGAAGGCAGAAGATCTCGTGTATGGATCAGTGCTCGACGAGATGCCGTTGGAAGTGATTTCTGATGGTCAGGAAGTCGAAGAAGATCCTCGTAGTCAATTGCGATCTTTTTCGTCAGCGTTTCGACATCCGCGTAGAGATTTTCAATATCTTCGTAATCCAGGCTCTCGGCACTGGGGCGAATTTCTTTCTCGACTTGTTGAGTATCAGCAGTAATGTCCTGCATAGCAGCTTCCAACTCCTCGAGCCGACTTCTGAACCTGTGAGCAGCAACATCGAGCTCAGAAGCAGCTCTTTCAACATCCTGCTCATTGATGAATGCGCTCAAGGTTCCATCGTCGGATAGCCCGTTTCGCCTCTGGGTTTTCTTTGTCGGCGTACTTGGTCTCTGAAGTAAGAAAGCAAAATCGCGCTTTGCCGGGACTCTGCCCAAGATTCGGAGATTTCCTTCCCAATCTCGCAATACATTATCATGATCCTCAACTGCTCCTCTAGCCCACGCTTTAGTGTCCTCGAATTTGTTTCGGATATTGCGCACGTGCGATTGCAAATTGTCAAACGCTAGCAGCGACGCTCGTTGAATTGTTTCTGTCTCTTCAAAGTTCTGCTGAATTGTGTCACGATAAGGGGCAACAAGTCCTGTCAGCTCGGCAGCCCAATCTCGCCGTGCCTTGAACAGATCGCGCCATGCCTGGAGGCTTGTGGAATTTGATAAGGTCGTGGGCGGTTCTCGAAGGTCTAGAGAACGAGGCGACGGCGTCTGAGGAGGAAGACCCTCGCTGGAGGGCGAAATGTACTGTTTGTCGTAGACGAAAACTTCCGTCTGAAGAACAGTCAATTACAGGCATCACTTGTTTGAGAATGTTCGTTGATCCCGTGCTATTCTCACGGATAAAATGCAAATGAGAGAGCCTGCTGTTCACCGCGGAGGAAAAGCATGGTGCAGCTCTTGCTGCAACGTACCTCTGTAAGCAGATTTTGTTGCCGAACATTCTTTCCTCGGCCAGTGATGAGTATTTGACGATCTATTGGGACCAAAGCCTGGCTCGCTACCCATGATTTCAGGGCATCTGGTCTGTACCAATAATCAGCAAGATAGGATCATGGTCATGCAGGGGCAAACGTACGAAGCAAACGATATTGGCTCTGCCTGCAGACGTTGTCCACCGTGTGCGAGATATATCTGCAACGACATACCCTTCACCGTGAAATACTTTCAGAGGATAGCAGCCTCCCGAGCAAGAATGGTGATAAGACCCGAAGAGTCATAGTGACTCAGTATACTGTCGTTTCCAAACTCCAAACGGCGGCACTCCGCTCAAACGCGTCGGAGACAAGCTTGGCTTAGCTCCGATATGTCTTGGCATATCAAGCTCAATACACTCCAGTCAATGAGTTGATCCATCAAGCTCCCTGCCTTCCACAGGCGATCGAATTAACCCATGAGCGAAGGTGATGTCTGAGATTCTGGTATGGTGAACAATGAACAAGGGTTCACAGTCTTAACATGGTGGATTATGGTTTCCTTGAATGACTTATACACTACAAACCAGTATCTGGATCACGGCGCTGCACCAGTATACGTACTCTGGGCGATCTCTCTCGCCACAAGCGAGCTGGATGTCCTACTTTCGGTAATGTTGCAACAAGTTGCCTCATATTGCCACATTCAAGGAGATTCTGGGTGTGGAGTAGGGGCATGGAATATTTCAACAAGGCCGAACCAGCCGTATTCGCCTTTTCTCTCAGAGACTTATGACCGACCTTTCATGTCGAAGAGTAAGATGGGCGCGGGCGCGTTGCCTTGCCTAAGACGTGTTGGAACGATCCTGATGACAGCATATGCTTGTCAGTTGCATAGATTGAAACCATGCAGAGTTCGAGAAAAAGCAAGAACCCCCAGGAACAACCGACCGGCAATCAAAGAAAGAGCAGAAATCAATTTGGGCAGTAAGACTATGTAGTGAATCCGGGAGCAAGAAACAGACGCATGGAAGTGGAGTAGCTCCAGCAGAAAGGTAAGTCAGGTTCAGATGAGGATGCGATGACTAGGTTGGGCTCTCAGACTATCAACTTCTTTTGTGTATGTATCTTAGGTTGACCACAAGTAGTACCTTGCTGGGAATATATACAGGCTGGGGCCCATGCTGGTGGACCTCTTGAACGAGCCGGATAGAACGAGCCGGATAGAACGAGCCGGATAGAACGAGATGGAAGGAAGCGGCAGGTATCGCAAATGACGAAGCGGTGATCCGGTAGATTCATGGCTGTTTTCAGACTGTCTGTGAATGAAAGCTGAGCGGACTGGAAGCCCAAACCAATGGTGAGATAGTCGATTCCTCGTCGGGGTGAAGGCTCCTGGAGATTCTTCAAAAATGCGAGAGACAGCCAGAATGGTATCGTAGAGTGTGTCAGGAGGCGATGAAGCGACTGTGGCCTGTGATCCCGTCTGATCAAGATTGAGCTGTATCTGTGTCGGCAGGCGGTTGTGTGACGAAGAAGCGGTAGACTGCCTGCTCGCATCAGGAATGTCTGACTGCTCCACCGAGTCATGACTTGCAGCTGTTGCTCCTGATTGTGAGGATTGAGCACCGTCCCAAAATACCGAGTCACCGCCCCCATCTGTCGCTACTTATATTCCTTCACACTTGGTGAGAGAAGGACACTGATCCGTCAGCCACACCGGAACCGATGCATCAACTAACCAGTGCGATAGGGGCCAGGGCCATCACCATCACCATCACCATCGCCATCGCCATCGATGCCCAACTCCATCGAAATTGCTAGGACGAGAAGGACCCGTGATATGGGCAAACACCAGCGAGGAGGAGTCCTCTGAATCCAACGTGCGAACCCTAACAACAAGCAAACAAGAGGGGCATCCAGCCACAGTCTTCCCACCGAGACTTTGCTGCTACGAGGGACTAGACACTCGTACCTTTCTGCGCACAGACGATCTGCTCCATCCATGCCTTCACAAACTAAACACTTTAGTTACGGAGTACATACAAGCTGATGCCAAAGTGCAGCAGTCTTCAAACGGCCGAGGCATGGTGTCTGGGCGACTCAGCATCGCCAACCTCAACACTCCTCTTCCCTGCCGCCCCCAATGTCCGTCCGGTCTGATCAGTGCTTGACCCTGGGGAGAAGGAAAATAGACAGCGCTAGAGGAGCCGGTGGAATTGTGGCCTCTTGTCCTGCCGCAGTTGAATCTGTGCTCCGCTGTATGCCTCCCTCCAGCTGGCTCACAAATCATGCGGCTTGCGGTAGCTGCTCCATACAACATGGGACCACTCCCCGCTCCGTTTATCTAAAGTTTGTTGGTTCGTTTCATCCTGGAGCGATCTGTTGGACAGTCTCCCACAAGTCCTCACAAAACTTATCGATCAATATAGTTATACATGACCTCAATTCCTTTGTTCTATCGTTCTGATAGCCAGCTGGATAATATGCGGTGATCATGCAGACAGAAAGTCAAATATGGTGGACGGATGACCGAATCCAGGCGACTGTGACGCCGGAATACGTCCTTACGCAATTCCGGCCCGAAAAGCGAGACCTGCTCAAGCGACCAATTCCATTTCGTAATGGATTGACTGACCATACGTACCTCGGTTGGATCCTCGAGCGCACAAAACGATTCTTCCTCATCCTCGTACACATAGGTGTTCCGGAGCAGATCTTCGGCGTTGTCGATGAATCCTGCAACGACAGCGACTTGCCCATTGCGGCTCAAGTGGTGAAAGACCTGAGGCTCTTCCCCGGCTCCGACGCGTCACTGGAAAAGAAATTCTATAAAGCGCAGTTCAAATATTTGGTCAGAGACATCAGACAGGGTCATCACATACATTTTCTGGGCGAGGAGACAATCCCAGTGAATGGTGTCAACCGCGCGGTGAAAGATGGGATCGAAAAAGTCCATCTTGCTTCTGGCGTCGCAAAGCTCTATGGCCGAAAGCGAGTAGTCCTTGACGAGCCTCCTGCCTATTACACCGAAGCAGACGTCCTCGCCGAGATCATCTCCGCTAGAAGGCTGTCAAATCAGCATGTCTTGTCAGTCTTTTCGTCTTATGGTGTTGGCAACAACGTATTCATCTTATTCACGCCAGCCATCGAATGTACGCTCAACTCGTTTCTCGACAGCCCTCCAAAACATTTCGAGAATCTGCCAAAAGATCAGCGTAGGGAAATACTACTCAACTGGCCACACTGTCTTTCCAACGGTCTGGCCTGGCTTCACAGCAACCGCAAACATCATGGAGCGCTTCGTCCATCTAACATCGTCATCGACGATGCCTATCGGATATATCTTGGTCAAATCGATGACTTGCCCATAACACACAGCAATGCAAAGACCAGCGACCTTGAATCATACCAATATGCGGCACCGGAGCGGTGGATGAGGGCGGCGACAATGCAGAGAAAGGCGCCTGCAATGCTTTCAATGCATTCTGGTGGCCGTACTGCCCGAAGGCCGAGCTCAACAAAGCAGAGTTCTCCGAGTTCTGTCAGCGAGGCTCAGGAGAGTCGGATATCGGTTGCATCACCCACCTCGCCTGGTCTTCCCATCGACATGTCAAAACCTACATCCACCGCCTATCCCTATATTCCGACCTCGAAGGGTAACATGCCTCGGGGACAGGGAAGGATCGTTGACCGCTCCGAATACGCTGCTTCAGTCTTATCATCAAACTCATCTGGAACAAGGCAAGACAGGATAAACTCACTGCGTGTGCGGACAGACCAACCTGATTTTCAGTCTCGCAACAGGAAATTATCATCTGCCTCTGCAGCCCATTCAGTTATCTCTTCACCCAACCACGAAGGCGTCAATACTACGATGCCCAATTCTGTCACAGTCGCCCCAACCGAAGTCAAGACTGCAGTTGTCCAGACATGGCAGTCCGCGCAATTCGACCAATATGCCGCGGATGTATTCTCTTTAGGCGCGATGATTCTAGACATCATCACCTTTCTTTCCAAGCGAAGCTCTGGCGCCTTCTCGCGGCATCGCTCCGCCAAAAACAGAACAGCAGGCCGTGGTGGAGGAGTTGCAGATGCAAGTTTTCACGCCAACCTCGGTCAAGTATTCTCTTGGACTGTGTCACTGGAACAAGATGCCAAGAAGAAGGGTTCCAAAGAAGAAGGGAAATTTTTCAGAGCTATCGGTCCTATGATTGAAGTTGCTCGAGGGTGCCTGGCAAGATCTGCAGAAGAGAGACCAGACGCTGGCTCGGTGGAAAGGTTGTTAGAAGGCTGCATCCAGCAGTTCGCAAGCTCCGGCACAGCTCATTGCAGCTTCAGGAGCCGTTCTCGTGACGGGCAATTGAATACACCTGGCAATGCGCGCTCGGGCCTTCATCCGCTGTCAAACCATCCAACCGCTGCCACGTTGAGTATGGAGCAGGAAACTGGCAGAGGAATTATTTCTTCATCACGAAAACCAGCTTTGCAGTCGGCGAGATGGAGGTCAGAAACAGGGAGTGATGAGCAGATGGATCCCACAACTTCATCTTTAGCGTCGTTCAGCTTCGACGATTACAACCAAGAGGTAGAAGGCATTCGCAGATACGACGCCGAGGGCGAGGAAGCAGATGAGGACACGGTTGATCTTCAATCTATTGCCGATCGACCGAATCGGATTCAGGACGGAACTGACAGATCGGGCTGGAGCCATATGCACACTGAATCTCGAGCTTCATACATATCTTCCAGCACGCAGGCAAACTCTATTCCCGAGACCCAGCCCATTGACAGCCTTTTCCAGCCCGCTTCACGGGGCCCCTCGCCTCCCCCAAAGCAGCTCACCCAACAATCCCTTACTCAGTCTCAACTTAGCAACACCGCGAGAAAGCGTATCATCCGAGACGTAACTCTTCAACGGCAGAGGAGTTCGACACCAGACTCATTCAGCCATACTGAATACATGAGCGGCCTTGATATGAACGGACCAAGAAAGAGCGGATCCAGCACCGATTCTTCTCGTCCGAGACAGAGTGTTAGGAGCTCCTCGGACCACAGCCGAGGTCGGCTTAGCGTATCGACCCTCGCAAGTAACACATCTACGATACGGTTAGAATGGCAGCAGAGGGATGTTTCGCCCATTTCTGTTCGGGACAGAGAAACAACCCCCAACGCCTCTGTCTCTGCGTTGACGAGTCCTGTCTCTGAAGACGAAGAAGATAGCGATGTTGTCTATACGCGAGGCCACTCCCGTAATCCACAAGAGCAGACTACACATTCGAGTAGGCCGGACGATCTTTCGATTGCGGAAGGGACGGGCAAAAAGTCGCAGCCCAACAGGATGTCGTTCACGAGGAGCACCAGTGAGAATAAAGGTAAGAAGAAAGCGGAGAGTACAGGTTCGAGGAGAGCTTGGCTCCAATCTCGGTACTCAATGCTAGGAGGGAGGATGTGAGAGATCACTTCCAACAAGCCGTACAGCGAAGGAATAGTTCCCGATGAGCAGTATCCAGCGTGGAGTAGGGTCTGATGGTTAGCAGCAGTTGCATTCGCAGCTGTGTATGTGTCAAGCTTGATACCATTCTAGTATGTTGATTCTCGAGCTCCTTGGGTTTCTTCCTCGGTGGTTTTAGATGTTTTCCCTCCGCACACCAGCTGCCATTGAAGACCCTTACCTTCTGGTCGTCCTTGAAACATGATGGCAATCTGTCTTCCTGCTTCTGAGGTTCCAGTCCTGCGACTGGACATGGAGCGTGGTGCCATAGGGAATAGGGAGTATATAAATATTGGACGCAATGCGGGGGAAGCAAATCTTGGCAGGGGCAAACCACATGTCTCATCCTGGAGCCAGCGTCTCTCACTCTCAAGCTTCAAACACCAGAATGCCCTGAGACACCAACTCCAAAATCCAGTTCGCAATAGCTATAAAGCTTTGCTCTCTCCTTGGTCCCCCGACCTGCCAAACAGAATCTGGATTTGCCTCGTCGCACACCCGCACGTGAGACCAGGAGTCCTCTTCGGCTCTCAACGCTCGATTTTCCGTCTGGCCATTCCATCAGTATTCCGACCATGGGCAAAGCGCCTGCGGTCATTATAATTGCAAGGTCAGAACAATGCCATGACTGTTGCAGAGCCACACTGACTCAATCAGGCACGGTGCGAGACTGGACCAAGCAGACAAACAGTGGCACCTTACTTCACCTACTCCATATGACCCTCCTCTGACCTACGGCGGCTGGACACAAGCTCGAGCATTAGGAGCGCGTATAGGAGGAATCTTGAGAGCCAGGGAAGAGGAACAGGAGGCTATCAGAACCAATGCTGCGAATGGCCGTCTTTCAGAACAGACGGGACGGAAGCGAAAACGAACGCACAAAATTGTCATACACTCTTCGCCCTTTGTGCGATGCGTCCAGACCTCGATAGCAATCGGCGCAGGCATTGGACAACTCAAAGGTCGAGTGCCTTCAGTCGCCAAACATCATGCCATGCATTCTGGATCGCCTCATATCCATGCCCTAGAAAACTCACCTGGTCTGGCCGCGATCCCTGAACCAGCAGAAGATCTTCCACCTGTCCCTTTACTGCCTGAGCCATCTCCCATTCCGTCGGTGCCAGAATCGGCTAAACCGCCCACCTCCACGCCCTCAAGACCTTACCAGCCAAAGAAATACCGAATAGCTGAACTTCGACTGGACGCTTTTCTGGGCGAGTGGCTATCACCTGATTATTTTGAAAACATCACACCTCCACCCGGATCTGTAATGATGGTCGCAAGTGCCAAAGCGGAGCTTCTTCGACCAGGTGAAGCAATTGAAGGAGCTAACCTAGACGGGAAAACACATGGCAATTTTCCCGGCGGGTGGAGCGTGGATTGGAGCCCTGCCAGCTCGGCAGACGAATCAGAAGAAAAGACTGGTCTTGCAAACATGGCCGCACTTGGTCACTCGCTTCCCAACCGGACTCGCTCCAGCACCCATGGTAGCGACTCACCAGGTTCTTCCTACTCTACCCGCCGCCAAATCCGACTAAATACCAGCCCCGTCACATTCAATCCTAACAGCGATCTCTCTTACGTACCACCCACTCCCACCTACGCGATCTCCTCCTCCGACCCCATCCCCGTCGGCTACGTCGCACACGCCCGAGATGCATGTATCGATGTCTCCTACCAATGGGACAGCATGCGCGCACCACTATGCTGGGGCAACGGCGGCGAATACGGTGAAGAATGGAGCAGCATGCACCGACGGTTTCGGAATGGGCTCTCCAAGAATATCGAGTGGTACGAAAAGCACGGCACGGCTGTCAAAAAGGCGGCGGAGACGTTTGTGGATCTCGCAGAGGAGGAAGACACGGATACAGTGCTGATCCTTGTTACGCATGGGGCGGGGTGTAATGCGCTGTTAGGAGCTTTGACGAACCAGCCCGTGTTGTTGGATGTTGGGATGGCGAGTCTGACTATGGCGGTTAGGAAGGAGGGGTGTAAGAGTGCGGCGGAGCGGCGTAGGGAGAGTGAGGATGCGCCAAGTAACACGAATCCGGCGTCGGCAAGGAGGAATAGTAGGAGAGCGTCTATCAATCTTGGGATTGCGGAGGACTACGAAATGGAATACACAGCCTCGATCGAACATTTACGCGCCGGATCAAACCCATTAACAGGGAGTGCCCTCTCCCCTCGAACCGGGCCCACAAACTCCAACTCCCCCTACCGAAGACCCGCAACATCATTCTCCGGCGATAGTTTCACCAACGGCGAGGGCGCTGTTACGTCTACCTTCTCCCCCGCTGCCGGCTCATCTCGATCCATGACCGCAGGCCCTTCCTTTGCCGGCGGGCTCCACAGAAGCGTGAGTGGACATTCAGCGCTTAGGGGTATGTATCCCACTAGCAGTGCGCCGAAGATCTCGAGTGGGCTGTGGAGGAGTGGGATGGAGGTGAGTAGTGGCAATACTAATACTGAGGGGACGAGTGAAAGTGGAGGGGAGAGTGATAATTTGCCGAATTTTGGGAGGTCGAACGTGAATACTGGGACCGTAGTTGGGAATGTGGATAGCGCGAACGCTGACGCTAACGATCTGAGTTTGAGTTTGAAGGAGGTGGATAATAATGTGGCGCCAGACGTCAAGGTTGAGCGTCAACAGCAGCAGCAGCCTCGGGAGCGGCAATATCGGGAGGAGACATTGATTCATCCCAATATCAATGCGAATGGTAATGGGAACGCCAATCCGAAGGTCAGATCAAGCGCAGTGACGGCAGCCGAGTTGATGGAACCCCGTTCGCACACGCCGACCAGGACAGCGAGTCAGAAAGGGTTGTGGGGTGGGATTGGGTTTGGAGCCACGAGGGAGAAGGAGAGGGAGAGAGAGATGCCGAAGAGGAGGTGGACTGCGGTTGGGAATACGGTTGGTTGATGATGTGGCGGCGATTTATCATGGAGGGATTGCGCCTAAGTCGGGGTTGGGTTTTCCGGGTTTGGGGCATGAAGGACCTGAATGAATAATTGAAAATAATCGGACGGATGAACGGACCAACGACGACGACGACGACGACGACGATATGGACTGCCATTTCTGGACGGAGCGTCGAGGCGGGGGCGCTCCCTTCTCTTCAGACATGGCAGCGGATACCTGATTCGCATCTCCTGCATACACACTCCTCTCAGCCAGTTACACTCAGTTGAGCACGCGCCGCTGGATGCTTTTGCAAGCAGTCAGAGCAATACCACGCCATAATCACAATCTCAACCCAACCCAACTCAGTTCCACTCAACTCTCCGCACCCTAATTGCTCTATCTGTATCGGATTGAAATGGTGAGAATCCAGGCTTTATGCTGGAATCACTAGATGAACTCTGCTTATTTGTTCTGGGAGATACTGCGCATGGATGAAATGATATCATCTGAGTTTTATCGCATGGCATGGCATGGCATGGCGTCGGCAGGGTGCTTGGTTTAGACGTCGGTCGTCAGGCATTGAGGATTGAGGATTGAGGATTGAGGAATAGGGGGCACTGAGC